>WNFK01185041.1_pt1 | contig 10322 bp, 9 predicted proteins | sample 5400281 | NCBI WGS metagenome assembly WNFK01 (sample SAMN13153350, study PRJNA577476) | soil metagenome | isolation source: 20 cm soil on Douglas fir-dominated hillslope | place: USA:California | collected 2013-09-17
ACTTTGATGAGCAATAACTTCGCAACGATTGATCGCGAACTCCAGCTGCAACCCGAGACTTATGAAAAGACTCATCTACTCAGTGTCAGCATCGATCCCGATTACGACACACCGAAAGTCTTGCGCAGCTATGGTGCCGCACATACGGAGCGCTATTCAGATGAGACCTTCTCACACTGGGAGTTTGCCACCGGCACGAAGGACCAGGTGAAGGGTATTGCGCAGTACTTCGGTCTGCGTTATTTCGAGGAGAACGATCAGATCACTCATGGTTTAAGGACTGTGATCATCGCTCCCGACGGCAAAGTCTTTAAGGTCTATCGAGGGAATGATTGGAAGCCAGCGGAGATCGTGCAGGACCTTCAAGCGCTCTTTAGTAAGTAACAAGATTGTCGATCGAGGTGGTCAATACCACCGCGCAAGTAAAGGCTGTGTGAAAATCTAGATACCACCGGGCTTCAGCCGCGTGGTACTTCAGCTTTAACCTACAGAGCAAAACAGCAGAGATTCTTAGATACCACCGACTTTAGTCGCGTGGAGATTCAGTTTCTACCTAACTTTGCACCGTCGAAGAAGGTCGAAACTAAATCTCCACACGACTAAAGTCGGTGGTATCCGAATACCTACCAGACCCGCATGGCTATAGGTTAAAGCTGAAGTACCACGCGGCTGAAGCCGGTGGTATCTTGGCTGATTGATCATGACTACCAAATCTGGCATCGCTTCTCAGGCGGACGCACCATAACGTCGCCTGACTTACATTGAAACGCTTCTGCAAACGCCGGCATGTTTGAAAGCGGCCCATTGACTCGGAAGCGAGCGAGCGGATGCGGGTCGGTAATCACCCGGCGACGCGCTTCTTCAGGCCGGATACTGCTGGCCCAAACTTGGGCCCACCCGAGAAAGAATCGTTGCTCGGGAGTGAATCCGTCGATCGGCTTAACCGTCTTGCCCGCTTGAGCCTTCTGGAATGCCTTGAAGGCGAGCGCCAGTCCACCAAGATCCGCCACGCTTTCACCGACAACGAGCTTACCCTGAAGGTGCAATCCTGGCTCAGCCTCAAAAGAATCAAACTGCTTAACTACACAATCCGTTCGTTCCCGAAAGTTTTTGTAATCTTCCGTTGACCACCAGTCAACGAGATTGCCTTCCGCGTCGAAGCGAGCGCCGGAATCATCGAAGCCGTGAGACATCTCGTGTCCAATCACGGCTCCCATCCCACCGTAGTTGATCGCATCGTCAGCGAGCGGATCATAGAACGGAGGCTGCATAATTCCCGCGGGAAAAACGATCTCGTTCATTGAAGGATTGTAGTAAGCATTGACAGTGGGCGGCGTCATTCCCCACTCGGTGCGATCCACGGGTTGACCGATCTTCCCGAGGTTACGTCGCAATTCAAACTCAGCGCCGCGACGGACGTTATCGGCATAAGCATCCCGGCTAATAGATAGCGCCTCGTAGTTGCGCCACTTGTCAGGGTAGCCAACCTTGCGGGTAAAAGCTTCCAGCTTTGCAGTGGCCCGCTGCCGAGTTGCCTGGCTCATCCAATCGAGCGTTGTAAGATCTTCGCGCAGGGCAGCGATCAAATTCATAACCATTTGCTGGGCTCGCGCTTTTGCTGCCGGCGTAAAAGTCTTTTGCACGTAGAACTGGCCGAGGGCTTCGCCGAGCACACCATCAGTTCCTTCAACGCAACGCTTCCAGCGTGGTTGCAACTCCTTCGTGCCACTCAGCACGCGGCCGTTGAAGTTAAAATCTTCCTGCACAAAGGGCGACGAGAGAAGGGATGCGGTTGCATTCAGCACCTGCCAACGCAGGTAAACTTTCCAATCTTCGACCGGCACCGATGCCAGTAGAGTATCGAGTGCCTTGAAGAAATCAGGCTGCCCCACGTTTACGACTTGCACAGCCGGAATCCCACGGTTTTTCAGGTATTGATTCCAGTTGAAATGAGGAGTCAACTCATTCAGCTCGGCTATTTGCATTTTGTGGTAATTCGCCGCCGGATCGCGCCGTTCGATCCGCGTCTTGGACACTTCGGCAAGCTTCTTTTCCAGCCCGAAGACTGTTTTACTTTCGGTTGCGGCAACGTCTGCCGTGTCGCCTGACAACTCAAACATCTTCGCCACGTGATTCACATACTCGTCGCGAATCTGTTTAGACCGATCGTCGTCCTTTGTATAGTAGTCGCGATCGGGAAGGCCGATACCGCCTTGTACGGCCTGGGCAATAACGTCTGTCGACTTCTTAAAATCCTGTGCAGCACCGAAGCCAAAGACGCCACGGAGGCCAAGGCTATGCATCCGCGCGATTTGATCCTCCAGGCTCCTCAAGTCTTTGATCGCACTGATGCGATGGAACTCAGGCTCGAGGGGTTTGATCCCTGCGGCGTCAACCTTCGACTCATCCATACAACTGGAGTAAAAGTCGCCGACCTTCTGTTCAAGACTCTTTGGTTTTGCTTTTGTGTTTTTCGCAGCCGCCTCGAGAATGTCGCGCAGCACCATTTGATTCTTCTGGGCCAACTCTTCAAATTTACCCCAGCGCGCGAAAGCCGGCGGCACCGGATTGCGTTCAACCCATCCGCCATCGGCGTATTGGAAGAAATTTGTGCAGGCCGAAGCGCTCTTGTCCATGTTTGCAGGATCGAAACCGTGAATATCCGTAGTTTCGACAGGAGGCACCAGGAGTTCACCAGCAGGCGGATCGGCCGCTTGTCCCGGACGATTGCAAACGAACAGGACCGCGAACGTAATAGCAAGTAAGGCAGAAAACGAAGCGAACAATTTCAGCATGAGTAAACTCCTTCGAGAACATGATCGGCGACCGGCAAGCTTCAATTCTATTGTCGAAAAACGCGAGCAGAAAATGCGGGGAGGAGTTTTTTACGTCAAGGTCAGGCAGAAGGTTTCAAGTCGACCCCTTGATCTTTTTGATCTCCTCGGTCAGAACTGGAACAGCTTCGAAGAGATCTCCAACAATGCCGTAATCCGCTATATCAAAGATTGGAGCTTCGGGATCTTTATTGATGGCGACAATCGTGCCGGAGTTTTTCATACCTACGAGATGCTGGATAGCACCGGAAATCCCGAGGGCCACATAGAGCTTTGGAGCAACGGTCTGTCCTGACGATCCAATCTGTCGATCAATCGGTAACCATTCCGCGTCACAGATCGGACGCGACGCGGCGAGATCGCCGCCCAGCGCTTGCGCCAGTTTCTCGGCAAGCGCCAGGTTGTCCTTGCTCTTTATGCCGCGCCCGACCGCAACAATGATTTCAGCCTTCGTCAGATCTACCGCCTGCTTGACCTCCTGAAACGGCGCTTCGGGAACCATTCGCACTTCGCCTACCTCAACCTCGATAGTTTCTACGGTCGCACCGCTTCCCCTGGTTGCCTGGTCAGCGCGATAAGCGCCCGTTTGAAAAGTTGCAAACACCGGCGCGGCGCCATCAGACGCAACATCCGCATCCAGTTTCCCTAGAAAAATTCGTCTGGTGAATGTAATCCTACCGGCTTCTGTTTTTGCCCTGATGCAATCGCTGATCATTGACTTGCCAAAACGCGCTGCAAGCTTCGGCGCAAAATCACGCACGAGATATGTGTGCGTCATCAACACCAAACCCGGATCAGTCTGGCGAACAACGCTTTCCATCGCGTCCGCATAACCGTCCGGAGTGTAGTCTGCCAACTTGGGATTCTGGGCGCAAATAACCTTCGCAACGTCGTAAGCGGAGACCTCCTGGGCCAGCCCGCTGCTGTCTGCACCTAGCACGACCGCAGTTACCGGTTGCTGCAATTCCGACCCCAAGACCTGAGACGCAGCAATGGCTTCAAACGAACTCTTGTTGGCAACTCCGCCGCGATGCTCTACAAAAACCAGGATTCCTTGGCTCATTTTTCTTTCAATTCTTTTAGTGCGACCATGCAGTTAGATGACCCGCGCTTCCGTATGGAGCTTCTGTGCCAGCGCCACCGCTCCCGCCTTGGCGTCGCCATTGCCCAGGAGTTGTGTCTGCTTGGTCTTTTGCGGCAGGTAAATTTTCTCGATGCGCTGGTGTGACGCGCGCGCAACAATCTCAGGAGAAGGCGCGACTTCCCTAATCTCCTTCTTCTTTGCCGCCATGATTCCCTTTAAGGTTGCGTATCGTATCTGGCTAATGCCGGATTGAATCGTCAAGAGGGCTGGCAGCGGCATTGAATACCATTGATACCAGCCACTCTCTAATTCCCTTTTTACGCGCAGCTTCTCCGCTGATGCGTCTACTTCAATCACGATCGTCGCGTGGGGTAATCCAAGTAGTTCCGCCATGATCACGCCGGTTTGGGAGTAGCCATAGTCATCTGACTGCAAGCCCGTCATGACGAGATCGGGTTTCTCATCTCGAATTGCGTCGCATAAGACACTGCCCGCGGCATAGGGCGTGAGGTGAGCTAGATTGTCGCCGACAACATGGATGGCGCGGTCCGCTCCGCGAGCAAGCGCATCCTTGATAACGCCTTTCACTCGCTGCGGGCCCATGGAGCAGACAATCACTTCGCCGCCAAGTTTCTCGCGCACTCGCAACGCTTCTTCCAGCGCATATCCATCCGATTCGCTGACCTCAAAAGAGAGATCGCTCTCTTCAATCCACGTCTGATCCCTATTAATCCGCAGAATCGCATCTTTGTTCGCGACCTGCTTCATCATGACTATGATTTTCATTGGCTGTTGGCCTTGGATTTTGGTCTTTGGTCTTTCTTTGGTCTTTGGTCTTCGGTCTTTGGTTTTTGAGCTTCGACTTTGTGGTGGCTATTACTCGATCAAAGACCGAAGAGCCAAGCCAAGACCAAAGGCCCAAAACCAAAGACCCAAGCCCTATTCATCGTACCGTTTAAACAACAACGCAGCGTTTGTCCCACCAAACCCAAAACTGTTGGAGAGGACGTAATCAACGACTGCCTCGCGAGGCTCATTTGGTACGTAATCAAGATCGCAATCCGGATCGCGATTGACGTAATTAATTGTGGGCGGAAGGATCTTGCGATGGATTGCCAGTACGGAGAAAACTCCTTCAATGCCGCCGGCCGCTCCCAACAAGTGACCAGTCATTGACTTGGTCGAGCTAACGGCAAGTTTGTAAGCGTGTGGACCAAATGTGTCCTTGATCGCCAACGTCTCGAACTTGTCGTTGTAGGGCGTCGAAGTGCCGTGCGCATTTATATATCCGATTTGCTCGGGTTTGATGCCCGCATCCTTGATCGTTTTCTGCATCACGCGTCTTGCACCCGAGCCCGTCTCATCCGGCATCGTTAAATGAAACGCGTCTGCGGCCATACCGTAGCCGACGATCTCTGCGTAAATACGCGCTCCGCGCTTTTTCGCGCCTTCGAGTTCCTCCAGGATCATGATGCCCGCGCCTTCGCCTATAACGAAACCGTCGCGATCCCTTTCAAAAGGCCTGGAAGCATGCGTCGGGTCGTCGTTGCGCGTCGAGAGAGCTCGCATAGACGCAAATCCCGCAACGCTCATCGGCGTAATTGCCGATTCCGCACCGCCGCAAATCATCAGGTCGGCATCACCGCGCTGAATGATCTTGAAGCTATCGCCAATCGCATGCGCGCCTGCTGAACAAGCGGTAGCGGTGGCGGAGTTGGGGCCTTTAGCACCGAAGCGAATCGATACCTGACCGGCAGCCAGATTTACGATCGCTGAAACAATGAAGAAGGGCGACACGCGGTCGGGCCCATCCTCTAATAGTTTCGAGTGTTCGCGCTCGATGGCCCAGAAATCTCCAATACCGCTGCTTATGTAGGTTCCGGCGTTGTCGGCGATATCATCCGGAAATTTACCTTCGGAAGTGAGTTGGAAGCCGCTGTCCTGCATCGCTTCCATGGAGGCTGCGATGGCGTAATGAATAAAGGCGCCCATTTTGCGCGCCTCTTTTTTGGGAATGAATTTTAGTGGGTCGAAGTCCTTAACTTCGGCAGCAAACTTTACAGAGAATTTCGAGGTGTCAAATTTCTTGATGTAATCAACGCCGTTACGACTATTCATCAGCGCAGACCATGTGTCTGCAACAGAGTTGCCAACAGGCGTTACCAAGCCGAGACCTGTAATCACGACACGACGTGTCAACGTAAAACTCCTTGAAAGACGGGGAATGACAAGCTATTAAGAATTGCCGATTCCCAATTGCCAACTGTCGATTAGCGCCTCGTTACCGGCGCTCAATTCGCTCATAACTATTTCTTGTGTTGGTCTATATAGTTGTACGCGTCGCGGACACTCTGGATCTTTTCGGCATCCTCGTCGGGAATCTCGATACCAAATTCCTCTTCAAAACGCATAACCAATTCAACCGTATCCAACGAGTCAGCTCCCAGGTCATCAATGAAGCGCGCGTTGGGTGTGACCTCATTCTCGTCGACACCGAGTTCATCCACAATAATCTGTTTTACCTTATTCTCGATCTCTTGATCGGGCATTTCGTTTGCTCCTCTGTGAGTTTAAAAACAGTTACAGCTTAGGCAGTCAGTTCAGCGCGTGCTGCACGGAGACTTGCCGCATCCTCCACGTTCAGACAGTTCATGCTGCGATTGATCTGCCGCATCAAACCAGACAAAACCTTTCCCGGGCCAACCTCAACAAATGTGCTGACCCCTTGCTCGATCAGCAATCCCATGGATTCTTGCCAACGAACGGGTGCGGAAACTTGCCTGATCAACGCATCCCTTAGTTCACCCGGATTACTCGCAAAGCGAGCATCGACATTAGTCACAACCGGAACTCTTAAGTCTGCAAAAGCGAGCTGCTCCAGGTCCCACGCCAGCCGATCCTGCGCGGGCTTCATTAGGGCGCAATGAAATGGCGCGCTCACGTTTAACTTCACAACCCGCTTTGCCCCAATACTCTTCATCAGGTCCATCACCCGCTCGACAGCTTCGGAATTTCCCGCAATCACGACCTGATTTGGCGAATTAATATTCGCCGGAGCGCAAACCTGATTTCCGCGGGACTCGGCGCAAGCCTGCTCAATCGCACTGAGCTCAGCGCCCAATATCGCCGCCATGGCACCGGTTCCCACCGGTACTGCCTCTTGCATATAGCGGCCGCGCGCGCGTACGGTCTTCACGGCATCTGCCAAGGAAATAGCCCCGGCCGCAACCAGCGCCGAGTATTCTCCCAAGCTATGGCCAGCAACAAAAGCAGGAACGGGAAACCCTTCTGCTTCCATGGCTCTGACCGCTGCAATCGATGTAGACAGAATGGCTGGTTGCGTGTTTTCTGTCAGTTGCAGCTCTTCAGCAGGTCCTGCAAAACAAAGGCGTGATAGCGAGAAGCCTAACGCTTCGTCAACTTCTTCAAAGACCCGTCGTGCGGCCGGAAAAGTCTCCGCCAAATCTTTTCCCATCCCAGGATGCTGGGAACCCTGGCCGGGAAACAGAAAAGCTATAGGTCCAATAGCTCGCATAGGTCCTATATCTTTTCTTTTACCATCGCATCAAAACTCCACCCCAGGTTACGCCGCCTCCGAAAGACGCCATCAGTACCAGATCGCCTTCCTTAACTCGACCTGCCTCAACACACTCATCAAGCGCTATCGGAATAGAAGCGGACGATGTGTTTCCATGCACGGCGATATTTGAATAGACCTTGGCCATGTCTACATTCAACTTGCTGGCTACAGCCTCAGTTATGCGCTGGTTCGCCTGATGCGGAATGAAAAGATCTACGTCTTCTGAGGTCAGACCCGAGCATTCCAATACTCCGCGCGACACTTCCGCCATTGAGCGAACGGCGACCTTGAAGAGTTCATTACCCTTCATCTTGAAAAAATGATCACCGGCAGCCAACGTCTCAGCACTGGGGCGCCGGCGCGTTCCTCCGCCCGGCGAATAGAGCTGCTCTTCGTAGCGCCCGTCAGATTTGATCTTGGTGGCGAGTATGCCCCGATCTTGCTCGACGGGACCAAGCACCGCCGCGCCGGCTCCATCTCCGAACAGCACGCAAGTCTGGCGATCGGTGTAGTCAACATACTGCGTCAGAATCTCCGCACCAATCACCAGTACATTACGCGCTTGTCCGGTCCGGATCATTGAGTCCGCTAAAGCTAAGCCATACAAGAAACCTGAGCAGGCAGCGACGATATCCATTGCTGCCGCGTTATTCGCGCCCAATTCGGCCTGGATTATACAAGCGGTTGAAGGAAGGATCTGGTCAGGAGTTACAGTGGCACACAACAAGAGATCAATATCCGCCGGATCGAGTCGGGCTCGCTCAATTGCTTGCCGGGCGGCGCGAACCGCGAACAGCGAAGTGTATTCACCGGGCGCGGCTTTCCGGCGTTGCTTAATTCCAGTGCGTGTCGTAATCCACTCGTCGGAAGTCTCAACGATCTCCGCGAGATCTGCATTCGTAAGAATGCCTTCAGGATAAGAGTGCCCGGTACCCAGAATTCCGGCGCGTTGATTTGACATCTATTGCCTCAAACTAGAAACGGGAACGGTAATAGTATCCAGTAAGAAAAGAAAAGCCAAACAGACTGGCCATTTATCATTTGCCATTTGACATTTTTCGTTTAGCCATTTACGGACTGAGAAGTATCTGTCCAAAATTACTCAGAACTGACGTTTCCCGTACAGTTGGAGGTTTTATTCTCAGCAGAAATAGCCAAATGAAAAATGACTTCTATCTAACCTCCCAGCGCGGCCGCCAGTGGCTGCAACGCATTCGTTTCCGCAATTCCCTGCTCGATTCGAGCACCCGCGCGGTTTTCAGAAAACTCTTTTACACTCCTGATGGCATTCCGGATGGCACGGGCGTTCGATCGGCCATGGCCAATTACCACGATCCGGCTAACACCAAGCAATGGTGCACCGCCGTATTCAGAGTAGTCCAAACGGCGCTTGATATTGCGAAAAGCGGGCTTGGCTAGAACCGCACCTGCCTTGGTCACGGCGGAAGCCGTGAGTTCCCGCTTGATCATCGAAAGCATCGCCTCCGTCAGACCTTCCGAAAGCTTCAGCATGACATTGCCTGTAAACCCGTCAGTAACTATAACGTCAACCATTCCTGAAAATACGTCGCGACCTTCAACATTCCCCACGAAGTTAAGGTTGTTGAGCTGGCGCAATAACGGAAACGCTTCTTTGGTCAGATCGTTTCCCTTGGCTTCCTCCTCGCCAATACTCATTAACCCAACTGTGGGTCTAATCGTTCCCAGGACTGCACGTGAATAAGCCTCGCCCATGATGGCAAATTGGACGAGGTGATGAGCCTTGCATTCAGAATTTGCGCCGACGTCGAGAAGTAGTGTTGGTTTGGCAGCTTTGGTAGGAATCAGTGCCGCCAGCGCCGGCCGATCAACCCCGGGCAGCATGCCCATAACCATTTTTGCAGTGGCCATTGCCGCGCCGGTGTTGCCCGCAGAGACAAATCCGTCGGCTCGGCCTTCCATCACTAGCTTGGTGCCAATTCTCAAAGAGCTTTTCTTTTTTCGCCTGACTGAAGTAGCCACTGGATCACCCATGGCTATGACTTCGGGCGCTTCGACAAATTCAATACCGCGATCACCATCACCCCGCCAGCCGCAACGACGGAGTTCCGGTTCCACCTTCTGAAGCTGTCCTACAAGTATTACACCCACATCCAAATCGCGAGTCGCAGCCAGTGCCCCATCGATTTCGGCGTGTGGCGCGTGGTCGCTGCCCATCGCGTCGAGAACGACCTTTCCCGTCAAACGGGCTTCATTCTTCGACTGATTTCGCACAGGGGGTTTACTGGCTTATGTTTGTTCGACTTGAACCACCTCGCGGCCCTTATAGTATCCGCACTTTGGGCAAACGCGATGTGGCATGCGGGGCTCACGGCAATTCGGACAAAGCGTTGTCTGCGGAACCCGCAGGGCATCGTGCGCACGACGCTTGCCGCGGCGAGCTTTTGAATGTCGTCGCTTAGGATTTGGCATAATTACTCCGTTGGTGAATGGTCAATAGTTGGTCAATGGTCAAACGTGGTTTGTTACCATTCACGATTTACTATTCATGGTCTGCTAACTTCTTCAATGCGGCCCAGCGAGGGTCAAGCTCAATTTTCTCACAGCCACAATCGCCGGCATTTCGATCGGCACCGCAGGAAGGGCAAATGCCCTTACAGTCCTGGCTACAGAGTGTGCGAGCGGGAACTAGAAGCAACACCTGCTCTCTTACAATCTCATCCAGATCGATCGCTTCTCCGTCAAAAACCGATAAGGACATCACGTCTTCGGTCAGCTCCGCGACACTGCTAGACTTGTAGTCTTCGCCGGTCACGTATTCCAGCTCGAAGTCCGTATTGAGTGA
>WNFK01003004.1_pt1 | contig 10321 bp, 11 predicted proteins | sample 5400281 | NCBI WGS metagenome assembly WNFK01 (sample SAMN13153350, study PRJNA577476) | soil metagenome | isolation source: 20 cm soil on Douglas fir-dominated hillslope | place: USA:California | collected 2013-09-17
AAATTGCTGCGTGCCGAAAATGAAAGAATGAAAGACCGTTATCGTGAACTTAGCAAGGAAACAAAAAAGATCGAGCAGCAAATGAAAGAACTCGAAGACAGGGATAATGAAGTGTACCGTTCTATTTTTGAAGCCACCCCAATACCGGATAGTGCAAGATTAAAAGACCTGGAAAAAGAAAAACAAATAGCTAAAGTGGAAGGCATGGAACAAAAGGATCTCATCAATTCGATCGTAACTACGCTGAATAATATGGGCAGCCGGATCAAAGTTCAACAGGCATCCTATAAGGATCTTGGCGGGATGGTTAAAGACAAGGAAAAATTGCTGGCAGCCACGCCAGCTATTCAGCCGGTAAGCAATGCGGATCTTAAACGCATTGCTTCCGGGTTTGGCTATCGTATCGATCCTGTATATAAAACGGTAAAACTTCATCCAGGGCTTGATTTTGCAGCTCCTGCCGGCACACCCATTTATGCAACTGCAGATGGCGCCGTCGAATTTGCGGGCAACCGCGGCGATGGTTATGGTAATAATGTCATCATCAATCATGGTTATGGTTATAAAACTTTATATGGTCACATGTTCCGCGTCAAAGCAAGAGGCGGGCAACGGGTAAAGCGTGGTGAAGTGATCGGTTGGGTGGGCAGCACCGGTAAAAGCACCGGGCCGCATTGCCATTATGAAGTGATCAAGAACGGGAACAAGATCGATCCTATTTATTTCTTCTATAATGATCTTACGCCAGAACAATTCGACCGGTTGTTGAAACTTGCTGCTGCATCGAATCAGAGTTTTGATTGATGAAGGCACAAGATTCAAGGTACAAGGAACAAGTTTTATATTGCTAATTTCTCATTAATCGATAAAATACAAACTACAGGCTTGAACCTTGTGCCTTGTTCCCTGTTCCTTGAATTTTATTGTTGGCCCAACTTTTCCACACATGTCAACATCGTTGCGTCGCACACTTGTACGTCCTTATCTTTACTGAACTATGGGTAAACCACTTTCACAAATAACTTTTGATTTTTCTTCGGAGGAAGAAAAAGATGTAAGAATAACCGGGCATGAAATGCCGGAGGAACAAGAAGAAAATGTTAGACAACCTGAGCCTGCTCCGCCGGAGGCGGATGCTGTGACTACTGTTGTAGAAGCATTGGAGAAAAGAAGATCACCCCGTGGACGTTTGTCATTGAAAGAAATTCATTTGAATGCGGACCTGATCCAAATTCCTCCTGATGAAATTCTTTTTCAGAAACAATATTATTCTATTGGCGAAGTTTCAAAATGGTTCAGGGTCAATCAATCATTGATCCGCTATTGGGAAACCGAATTCGACATACTCGAGCCAAGAAAGAACCGCAAAGGCGACCGCTTCTTCCGACCCATCGATGTTAAGAACCTTGTTTTGATCCATGATCTGCTTCGCCGCCGCAAGTTCACGATTGAAGGTGCCAAAGATTTTTTAAAGAAAAATAAAAAACCGGATGAAAAATTTAAGATGATCCAATCATTGGAAAAGATCAAAGGGTTTTTTAATGAGTTGAAGGCAAGTTTAGGATAAATTATTTTAGAAACACATCCTCTACTAAATATGTTGTGAGATTCTGATCTTTATAGTCATTCTTAGTTAGCTCGCAAACTTTGGCTATTTTCTCATCGCTAATGACGATTGTGTATTTATTTCCAGCCTTAAAAAAATCATTTCCCCACGACCGAGGACAGTTAATTAATCCGACAAATAAGCTATTATTACTTAATTTTTGAAATTTCATTCCCATACAACCAGACCATATCCCACAACTCACAAGTGAAGTTGGAGATTCAACTAATATACACTCGATCTCCTTCGAATTTTTTAACTCCGAACAGGACATAAATAAAGAAAATACGAGGATGATATAGAGCTTCATAAGATATTTTTTATTCCAATTTTCCAGAAATCTTTATTTCACTACTTGCTCCCGCCAACTCAATATTCATTTCTTCCATCAATTTTAAAATCTCGAGATTCTTTTGCTGTTTTAGTTTTTGAAATTCGTTAAATGCGATCGGGGCTGTAAAAAAATCAACATTTATCAGGAACGAGCTTGATTTTATTTCTGTTAAAAAAACAGTGCTCTCTTCTATTTGGGGATGAACCAACTTTGTTTTTATTGCTTCAATAAACTTATTCAGCGTTTCAGAAGAAATATTTACACCAGTTTCCAATCTTATTTCTGCTTTTCGCTGTGTCCGCAATGAAAGATTATCAAGAATGCTGTCCACCATTTGCTTGTTAGGAACGGAAACAAAAGTCTTTTGGTCAGTTCTTATTCTTGTGCTGCGCAATCCAATTTTTTCCACTGTGCCTGTTACCTGCTGCACATGAACAAGATCACCAACAGTAAATGGCTTATCAAAAAAAATAATAAACGAAGCGATCAGGTTTTCGAGGCTTTCCCTGAGTGATAAGGCAATTGCCGCCGTTGCAATACTCAACCCGGTTATCAGGCTGCTGATATTAAAACCAAAGCCAGCTTTCAGGATCATCAATATTCCAATGATCCCAATCACCACTTTAAAGAAATCTTTGAAAAAGATGATAAGCTGATTATCTGTTTGACTCGGAGTAAGGTCGGCCTTCTTTTCCAGGATAAGAGCTATGAATTCGATCATTCGTAACAACAACCAGATAAATGAAATGATAAGAATAATAGTGCCGATCGTATGAATGATCTGCTTCGTGGAATATTTATAAACTTCTACGTCCCAATATCCCGGAAAAGTAAGTTTGTGCAAAGCAATGATTGAAACCAATATCAGAAGGAATAAACCCAGCGGTTGAGCAACAAGATCAGAAAACGATTTTTTGTCAACATCTCTCAGTACAATATTTACTAACCGGTAAATAAGCCCGGCAAAATAGCGGGAAATAACACGTTTTAAAATCAGAACAAAAAGAATAACGCCAATTACGATCAAATAACTTTTGACCGGGTTATCAAAAACCATTTTTTCCAAAAAATCATTCATGCCTGCAAAAGTAAATAAGAAATATTCCTTAGCGAAGCTGGTAAATTTCCAGTTCTTCTTTTTTTAGTGCGTAGGCTTTTGTTGCAGTAAACAGTATGGATTGTGCTTTACGAAAAGTTTCCGGCAGCCTTACTTCCTGTAAAAGTAAATTCGAAGGTTGATATCGCATCAGTGAGTCATGCCGTGTGCCGGATATAAACTTTCCAACTGCTTTGAAGTTATCATAACCTGTAAGAGAGAAAATATTTTTTAACGAGCCATAATAATCGAATACATAGACTCCTTTATTCTTATCGTATAAATAAATAAACCCATCCTGGTCACAAATGGATGTAAAAGAAAATGCCTCATCAAAAAGCTGGCGAAAATCTGTGGTGGCAAAAAGTATTTTGCCATCTTCATCAATTTTTTTCAATTTATGCTCAAACTCATCATACAGCCATATTTTATTATCATAAGACAAACAGATGGCTTGCACCTGGAATATATCCTCCTTACGCAGATCAATGGTGCTGCGGACATTCAATAACCGATCAAGAATAACAACCGTTGAAAAATCTTTGTAGTAAAGCAACACCCTTAATGGATTTGAAACATCGATCTGTGCTATCTTACCATACTTTCTCACATTATTAAAAACAGCAACGGAATCGCCATTTGCATCTATTTTTTTTAATTGATCGTAAGAGTTCAACAAATATATATTATCAAAATTATCAGCCGCAAATCCAACAATATCACCTTTTATTTTTGTAAGCGGTTTGAATAATGAATCGGTTTGTGCAATAGCTGCAAAGCAAAAAGTAAAAAGTAAAAGGGATATTGTAAGTTGCTTTAACATCTATTTCCTGATTATTTTTTCATCTTTATTTAAAAATGATCTCAATTGTAATTTATTTCCATCAAATACAGCATAAGTATAATAATGTATCCAATCACCCAGGTTAATATACCTACTATTATCAGTTAGACGGAAATCAATGGCAAGGTGTCTATGCCCGAACACAAAAAAGTCAAACTTTTTTTCTTTTAATATCTCTTTACAGTAAATTATCAGCCATTCTTTGTCTTCACCGAGAAAAACTTCTTCCGATGACCCGGTTTGAGCCCTGCTGCGCCGGCTGAGAAAATTAGCAAGCCCCATACCCAGATAAGGCGGTAAAACACCAAACAGCCATTTACAAAAAGGATTGCGGAATATTTTTTTTAAAAACTTATAGCCTTTATCCCCCGGTCCTAATCCATCACCATGACCAATGAAAAATTTCTTCCCATTCCTTTCAAATTCTTTGGGTTCAAAATAGATCGGGATGTTCAGCTCTTTTAGAAAATAATCTTTCATCCACATATCATGATTACCCACAAAAAAATGCATCGGGACCCCGGCATCAGATAACTCGGCAAGCTTTCCCAATAATCTTGTGAATCCTTTTGGAACAACCTTCCTGTATTCATACCAGAAATCAAACATATCGCCAACCAAAAATATCTCCGCCGCATCATTTTTAATTTCATCAAGAAAACGAACCACTTGCTTTTCCCGTTGAAGACTCGAAGCCGCATCAGGTGCGCCGAGATGAAAGTCTGAAAGGAAGTATATTTTTTTATTAGAAGCTAATGTCACGAAAGAGATTGTTTCTTTTGTTCCATGTATTGAAGCACATCACCAGAATCAATGACCGGATTATCTTTTACATCTCCAACATACCAGTATATCCAGGCATTTGTAATTTTATTATCAACATACACTTCAGTTATTTCACGCTGATAAAGCTGAGTTTCATCAAAACCAACATGCACACCTTCATAATCATCTAACTGACCCATGGCCCAGCCAAATTCATTTTCGTTCCTGATCCTGTATAATTCACCAATGATAAATTTATTTTCGTTAGATGGCTTGGCAGCAGGATAAGTTCCCAGATCGAATAGCTCGCCTTTTACTTTTGCTTCACTAACCAGGTCAAAATAGCGACTGATATATTCATAAGCAGGGCTGTGAAAACCACTGCGTAACGAACCATACACAAAAAGCTGGTAAACCTCCGATTTCTTCATGCACTAAAAGTACGAAGCAGGCAGCTATGCATCAACTAAAAAACAATATACTTCTTTGGGGCCGTGAACGCCTACCACCAATGTCTTTTCAATATCAGCCGTGCGGCTGGGACCGGTTGCAAATGTGATAAGCGAGGGAAGCTTATCATTATATTTTTCTTTTATCAAAACCAATGCATCTTTTACATCATAAACAAGCTGGCTCGTAAAAGCAATGCAGATATGAATAGGCGCATATACACTTGTCGTTCTGCCTGATGATTGGGCTGCGCTCATCACAATACTCCCGGTACGGGCAACAAGACATTCACAACCCGTCACACTTACATCACAATTAGCAAGATCATTTTCTGTAAATCTTTCTTCTGCAGAACTACCAACGAGTTCTTTTATTTTATTTTCAACACAGTAAACTTTTTGCCAATCACTTTTTTTGATAAGACTATTGAATTGAAAAGCCAGCTCCTGGCGATTGACGCAAAAAATAAACCGGCCGCCTAAGCCATTAAATTGTTCCGCAAACACTACTTCCAACTCTTCTGTTAATTGAGTAAATATTGGCTGATTGCCTTCGCTTTGTGGAAATGGAAGAGGCGTTGAATGACTCAACGCCTTTCTAATTTTTTTGAGAATTGATTCTTTTGATGGAGAAAATTTCATTCCCGGTTATTTATTTAAGCCGGTAGCGGGAACATTCCCGAACCAGCTCCTTCCGCTCCCTCAGGCGAACTTTTCTCTGAAGGCCTTTCAAAAGGTTTCGCCTGTTCAACGATTGCTTCTGTTATCGGAACATCAAGTACTTTCTTTTCTTCAAATGGTCGTTTGCCAATCAACGCTTCTACGTCGCTTTGAAAAAGAACCTCTCTTTCCAACAATGCTTCGGCAACAATTCTTACTTGTTCTTTCTTTTCTATTAATAAACTCTTTGTTCTTACGTATCCCTCATCGATCAACTTCCGTACTTCCTGGTCTATTAATTTAGATGTTTCTTCAGAATATGGTTTTGTGAATGAATTTTCCTGCTGCGGATCATAAAAACTTACTCTTCCCACCTTATCATTCATGCCATAAACCGTCACCATAGAATAGGCGATCTTTGTGATCTGCTGAAGATCATTTTGTGCACCTGTTGAAATTTTATCAAAGAAAATGTCTTCGCTTGCACGGCCACCTAACGTCATACAGATCTGATCCATCAGCTGATCGATATTATATAAATACTGCTCTTTTGGCGTGTATTGTGCATAGCCTAATGCAGCGGTTCCTCTTGGCACAATGGTCACTTTCAATAATGGGTAAGCATGCTCCAGGTACCAACCGCAAATGGCATGACCTGCTTCATGGAATGCAATAATTTTTTTCTCTTCAGGTAAAATGATTTTATTTTTCTTTTCAAGACCACCAATTACCCTGTCTACTGCATCCTGGAAATCCGCCATTTCTACGGATTGTTTGCCTTTTCTCGCTGCGATCAAAGCAGCTTCATTACATATATTGGCAATATCAGCGCCGGCAAAGCCCGGAGTTTGTTCCGCCAGTTTATGTATATCAACTTTTTCAGAAAGCTTAATTGGTTTCAAATGCACTTTAAAAATCGCTTCTCTTCCTTTCAGGTCAGGCTTGTCGATAGATATCTGCCTGTCGAAACGCCCCGGACGAAGCAAAGCATTATCCAATACATCAGGACGGTTAGTTGCAGCTAATACTATAATTCCTGCATCAGTTCCAAAACCATCCATTTCAACAAGCAATTGATTCAATGTACTTTCTCTTTCATCATTGCTCATCATAACGTTCTTTCCTCTTGCACGGCCTATCGCATCAATTTCATCAATAAAAATTATACAAGGAGCTTTTTCTCTTGCTTGTTTAAACAGATCACGAACACGGCTGGCGCCAACACCAACAAACATTTCGACAAAATCACTACCACTAAGACTAAAGAATGGAACCTGTGCTTCACCTGCCATTGCTTTTGCAAGAAGTGTTTTACCAGTGCCCGGAGGGCCGATCAGCAATGCGCCTTTTGGAATTTTTCCACCGAGGTTGGTATACTTTTTTGGATTCTTTAAAAAGTCAACGATCTCCATCACTTCAACTTTTGCTTCATCAAGCCCGGCAACATCAGCAAATGTGATATTTACCTTAGTTCCTTTGTCAAATAAAGTAGCTTTTGATTTACCTATATTAAAAATTCCACCAGGGCCGCCGCCTGCTCCGCTTCCACCACTCATTTTACGCATCAGCAATACCCAAATAGCAAGGAAAAGCAATACTGGTAATATGAAACTCACAATACCAGAAAACCAGGTACTATCTTTTTCAACAGAATAGGGGTCATATGACTGGTTAAAATCGGTTGGAGGAAAAGCAGCAGGGTTTTCTTTTTTAAAATCAAGGATCTCTTCCCTGAACCGTTCATTTGATTCAAAAGTAAACTGCGGAGCTTTCTCATCTTTCTTATTTGAAATAGGGCTGGTTGGCAATTTATCCGCATAATACTTAAGACTATCTTTCTTAATAGAAACCCTTACAATGTTTTTATTAGGAATTTCAACATATTTTTCAACATGATGCTTAAGCAACATGCTTTTAAAATCTTCAACAGTGATTTGTTGATATTTTTTTGCAAAAGGCCCATATATGCTGAATCCGATAACAGTTGCTAATAATATTGCCCACACCCAATAACTACTGAATTTAGGCCCGCCCTTTTTATTATTCTCGTCACGGTTTGGTTGAAACCGTGGAAATTGTTTTTCGTTTTTATTGAATTGTTCTTGTGACATTTTTTCTTTCCTTCTCTCAGTTAAAACTGTTTTCTTTAATGATTTTTTTAAAATATATACTTTAACAATAGGTCTTTAGTTTTCGTCATGTTCATGTGTCACCCCGTCACTCCACATTTCCTCCAGCTTATAAAATTTTCTCGTTTCTGAAAGCATCACATGAACCACTACATTTACATAATCGATCAAAACCCATTGCAGGTTTTTCATTCCTTCGTGCCGATAAGGATTCTCATCGCATTTTTCTTTTATTTCCTGCTCTACAAAATCTGAAATAGCCCTAACCTGCGGCTGATTACTTGCTTCGCAAATAATAAAAAAATCCGCAACAGCTTCATTTACTTTTCTCAGGTCAAGTGAAATAATATTTTCACCTTTTTTCTCCTGTATGGCGTTGATGATGGTTTTAATGAGTTTTGAATTCTTCGTTAACCGGACCGAGCTTTTCTTTTTTCGTGTAGCCAATACTGACAATTGTTCCAATAATTTTTTTTTAGGTTTGAAGTTTTATTTACTGTTCGCCGGTTACTTGTTATTAGTTATTTGTAATGTTTTTTACCAGTAACAAATAACCAGTACCCGAAAACTGATTTACTTTGTCAAAAATAGTAATTAATTGCCACTACCATTTGCCGGCAATCCAATTGGATGGCCCTTTATTGAGCTGCAATCTATTGATAGTACCAACAAATATGCCATGGGGCTTGTTCATGGAGATCTTCTGCCGGACGGACAGGATGAGATTCAACATGGTATGGTTATTTTTACGCATGAACAAACAGCTGGTAAGGGACAACGTGGTAAAAATTGGGTTTCAGAAAAAAGCTCAAATATTGTCCTTAGCATTCTGTTAAATCCTTACCCATTAAGCATTCCTGACCAATTCAGACTGAGTGTTTGTATAGCTGTAAGTGTATATGATCTTTTTTCAAAATATGCCGGTGATGAAACAAAAATAAAATGGCCCAATGATCTTTACTGGCGTGACAGGAAGGCAGGGGGAATTTTGATCGAGAATGTTGTGCAAAACAGTCAGTCTGCGGCCGGCTCCCGATGGCTATCGGGATGGCAATGGGCAATTATTGGAATAGGAATTAATATTAAGCAATCCATCTTTTCCGAAGATTTACCAAACCCCGCCTCTTTAAAACAAATAACTGGTAAAAATTTTGAGCCGGTCGAACTCGCAAAAGAGCTTTGCCGGATCATTGAAAAAAATTATCAATTATTGATCACAGGAAATTTTGAAATTCTTTTTACTAAATATCAAACTCATCTTTATAAAAAAGATGAAAGAGTAAAATTGAAAAAAGATACTCGTGTTTTTGAAACAACAATAAAAGGGGTTGCAGAAACAGGACAATTGATCACTCAACATTCAATTGAAGAAAGATTTGAGTTTGGAGAAATCGAATGGATATTATGATTATAGTTTAATTCCACCCTCCTTTACCGCCTTTTGGCCTGAACAAAATAAAATTTCTTGAAATTGTAAATGCCCAGCGAAACTCGCCATCGCCCCAGTTAGTAACAGTTTTACGAATAAACCGATTCTCCAATATCTCAGTTGCATTCGTGAAGTTCAAATGAAAAACGTGTCCTTCAGTTACAATTTCCAACCCTATACCGAAGGGATCATATAGTTTTAAATTATCTGCTTCAAAAGCATCTTTGGTGCTTTGTGAACGGAATGGATGAAAATAATCTGCAAGAATTATTATTTTTTTGCTCAATGGAAGCCGAATGGCCCCACCCAATGCAAATATATTTTCCTGGTCATATGGTACAACAAGATTTGTATGCAAATAAAGCGGGTTGAGCTGCAGGCTTATTTTTCCGCATTTTCTTGCAAGCATCAATTGAACGATTTGGCTATGGCGATCACCAAAATCTTCAAAAGAAGTTTCCTCCCCGGAAAGTGCCGATCTTTTTTGTGTAGATACAACGTCATTAACATACATGGTTAAAGAAAGCGGATGGCTGGGATCGTTATCCATTTGGTGCAAAAACTGGTATTTTAATCCTAACTCCCATTGCTGTGTAACAAAGAATCCTTTGTTTCTTGCAGCCACCAGGTTTAATTTATTGCTAAGCCCCAATTGAAAACCAATTCTAACATCTGTAGAGTTATCCAATCCAAAAAACTTTTTAATACCACCGTTATCCCCGGCAATGTCGCCAAAATTGTGACTGACGTTAAACTCCAGTACTCCTTTTCTCAATGTTTCTACTGATTTTGTATTAATGACTTTTTGAGAATAGAATACTTTAGTATAGGTGCCTTCCGGTTGCTGAGGGGTTTTAATGATTGTCGTATCCTCTTGTGAAAGACAATTTATACAGGCAAAAAGAAGAGCAATAAAAAATGAATACCGCATAAATGACCGTTTTGGTGTTGTAAATAAATCGAATCTTTGAATAAAGGGGTTGCTTAACCTATAAAATTAGAATATGTA
>WNFK01212163.1_pt1 | contig 10320 bp, 8 predicted proteins | sample 5400281 | NCBI WGS metagenome assembly WNFK01 (sample SAMN13153350, study PRJNA577476) | soil metagenome | isolation source: 20 cm soil on Douglas fir-dominated hillslope | place: USA:California | collected 2013-09-17
GACCGAGCCGGGCTCGACAAACTCTGGGAAGTACGGCGCCTCGCCTCCCCGGCCCTGGCGCGGCTGCCGGCGTCGCAGCGCTCCCTTCAAGTGATCGAAGACGGGTGCGTCCCGCTCAAGCGGCTGGGGGACTATATCGCCGGGCTCCGCGCCGCCTCCGACACCCACGGGATTCCCGTCGCCATCTTCGGGCACGCGGGCGACGGGCATGTCCACGTGAACGCGCTCCCCGACGTCACGCGACCCGGTTGGGAGAACGCCCTCACGCTTCTTTTCGACGACGTCATGCAACGTCTTGTTCGGCTTGACGGTGTTCCTTCAGGCGAACACGGCGCCGGCCGTCTCCGCGCAGGCGTGTTGGAGCGCTTCTACGAGCCGGCCCTGATGGCGATGCTCCACAGCGTGAAGCGCGCTTACGACCCGCTCTCCATCCTGAATCCCGGTGTTATTATTCCCGCGGCCGATTGGGCGCCGCTCGCCGCGCTGAAGGTGGGCGAGGGCGCCGCCGCGATTCCCGATGACATTGCCGCCCGGTTGCGTGAAGTGGAGCGCACCGCGGGCTGGGCGACACCCAAACTCGAGCTCGCTCGCTGATGGAAATCTTTCGCGCTCCCCGCGTCACGCTCCTCGCCCGCCCGGAGTTCGTCGAGCCCGAGCACTTGAAGGTTCAGTGGAAGGGGGACGCGACCGACGGCGAGCGCCTCGCCGAGTACGCCGGCCGGCTCTGCTACATGAGCCAACACAATCCCATCCATCGTACGACCGCGGAGTACCTCGAGAACATCAAGAAGCAGGGCCACGGCTCGGTGCTCGAGCACGCGGTGTACGTGTTGCTGATCGAAGGCATCTCGCGGTCCTGCTCGCACGAGCTGGTGCGTCACCGGGCAGGGTTCGGATACTCGCAGATCTCGCAGCGCTACGTGGATGAGTCGCACGCGGCGTTCGTCCTGCCGCCCGCGACAGCGGGCGACGCGGCGTTGGAAGCGGCGTGGGAGCAGCAGGTGACCGAGGCGCAGGCCGCGTACGTGGGCGCGGTCGAGGGGTTGATGCAGCGCTACGAGTGGGTGACCGACAAAGTACATCGCCGCAAACTCGCGCGCGAAGCGGCGCGTAGCGTGCTGCCCAACGCCACCGAAGTGAAGATCGTCGTCTCGGGAAACGCGCGCGCGTGGCGCACGATGCTCGAGCTGCGCTGCGGCGAGGGTGCGGAGCTCGAGATCCGTCGCATGGCCGTCGCGTGTCTGCGATTGCTGCAGCGCGAAGCTGGTTCGCTGTTCTCCGACTTCGAGATCTACGTCGCCGACGACAAACAGGAGGCCGCGCGGGTCGCCTACCACAAAGTTTGACGAGAAAAAAAATCCGCACTTCCCTATTGCGCATCTTGTTCGCAGTACATATTCTGATATCAGACAACGCATCGCCGCTTGTTAGACCGCACGACTCGAGCGGCCTTTTTTGTAGGAGGTATCCCGAGACCACATGCGAATAGGTCTCGCATACAACGAGAAACCCGCCTCCGCCCCCGCGTCCGATGAGTACGCCGAGTGGGACGACGCATCCACGATTGCCGCCGTGGAGCAGGCTCTTGGCATCTTCGGCAGCGTCGTCCGTCTCGAAGCCGACGCGTTCTTCCCCCAAAAACTTTCTCTCGCTCGTCCCGACATGGTCTTCAACATGGCCGAGGGCACGAGCGGCCTCGCGCGCGAGTCCCACGTCCCCGCGATCTGCGAGTACTTGAACGTCGCGTACACGGGCTCGGACCCGCTCACGCTCGCGCTGTCGCTGCACAAAGGACGGACGAAAGAAATCCTCGCGTATCGCGGCGTCCCCACCGCGCCGTTCCGCGTGATCGAGCAACCGACCGATCTGGACCGCATGCCGCTGCCCTTCCCGTTGTTCGTGAAACCGGTCGCGGAGGGGTCAGGTAAAGGTGTATTTGTCAACAACTTATGCGACTCGCCCGCGACGCTCGCGGAGCGCGTCCTTTCACTCTTAGAGCGCTACAAGCAGCCCGTCCTGGTCGAGACCTATCTGCCGGGTCCCGAATTCACCGTGGCGATCCTCGGCAACGGTCCCGAAGTGCGCTGCCTCCCGGTGGTCGGTTTTGATTTCGCCACGCTTCCCGCCGAGCAGCCGCTCGACATCTTCCACTGCCCCGCCGACGTCGCGCCGTCGCTCTATCGCGAGATCGAGCAAGTCGCGCTCGACGCTTATCGCGCCATCGGCTGCCGTGACTGGTGCCGCGTGGACGTGCGCGTCGATCGCTTCGGCGTCCCGAATGTCATCGAGCTGAACCCTCTCCCCGGCATCATTCCCGATCCGGCGATGAACTCCTGCTTCCCGAAGGCCGCGCGCGTCGCTGGCCTCGGGTACGACGAGTTGATCCACGAGGTCGTCCGGATCGGATGGAAGCGGATTACCGGTCGGGCCCTGCCAGCGCTGCGAGCCGAGGCGATGGCGTGAGGGTCGTCATCCTGTACGACCCCGGGGCCGACGACTGGACCGCCGAGGACGTCGCCGGGGTGATGCTGGCGGTCGACGACATCGCGACGATCTTCACCGCGCTGGGCCATCGGACGCAGCGCGTGCCCGTGCGGCATGACATGCGTTGGTTCGCCGCCTGCCGTCGTGCCGACCTGGTGTTCAACCTGTGCGAAGGCGTCTTCGGCATCGCCCAGTGGGAGGACCACGTGGTCGCGGCGCTCGAGTTCGCCGGCATCCCCCACACCGGCTGCGGCCTGTGGACGGTGGCGGCGTGCCGCCGCAAGGCGGTCGCGAACGCGTTGTTGGCACACGCGGGCCTGTCGGTGCCCCGTTGGACGATTGCGCACGGCAAGATCGACGACGACTTCCCACTCCCCGCGATCGTCAAGCCGGCCGCCGAGGACGCCAGCGCCGGCCTCGACAAGTTCTCCGTCGTGACCGACCGCAAGAGTCTCAGGGCACGCGTCGCCGCGATGACGGAGCAGTTCGACGAGGTCCTGGTGCAGCAGTACATCGCCGGCCGCGAGTTCAATGTCGGGTTCGTGGGTGATCGCGCCCTGCCCGTCGCCGAGATCGACTACACCGGGATGCCGGAGGGCAGCTGGCCGATCCTGACCTACGCGGCCAAGTGGGACACCGGATCGCCGGAGGACGTCGGCAGCCGGCCGGTGTGCCCGGCGCAGATCTCGCAGCGACTCGCCGACCGGGTCACCCGCGCCGCGGAGACGGCATGGCAGACGATGCAGGGGTCGGGGTACGGGCGCGTGGATCTGCGGGTGGACGACACGGGGCGCCCCTGGGTGCTCGAGGTCAACCCCAATCCGGACCTGACCGACGAAGCGGGCCTGTCGCGCATGGCGAAGGCGGCAGGGTGGGAGTATCCGGAGTTGGTGCGCCGCATCGCCGAGGTGGCGTTGCGGGAGGCGCAAGGCGCCAAGGCCGCGCGTGAGCTGCTCGCTGCGCCCCGTCGGGCGCGCGCACCGCGCCCGACTTGAGCAGCTGACGCGGGCGACCGGCCGCTTCCGTGAGGAAGAGGTCGCCACCGCGGTCGAGCTGCTCGAGGAAAGCCTGGGGGGCGACGACGACTATCGCTTTGTCGGCGCCTTCGATGGCGAGGACCTGGTGGGCTACGCGTGCTGGGGCCCAACGCCTGGAACTGCGGGCACGCACGATCTCTACTGGATCGTGGTCGACCAGGCGCGGCAGGGCGCCGGCGTCGGGACGCAGCTGCTGGCGGAGATCGAGCAGGGGCTCAGGACCCTGGGCCAACGGCTCGTCATCGTCGAGACCAGCTCCCGCGCCGACTACGCCCCCACGCGGGCCTTTTACGAGCACCGCGGCTACGCCAGAGCCGCAACCATCCCGGGGTACTACGCGCCCGGTGACGACCTGGTGATCTACACCAAGGATCTGACGGATGGAGAGCTGGCAAGAGCTACTTCGTAAAAAGAGCATCGCGTCGCTCGAGGCGCTGGCCGAACGGTTCGGCCCCGAGCACGTGGCGGAAATCGACCGCCTGCGCCAGGCCGCCGAGAACTTCGAGTTCCGCATCTCCCCGGCCATGGTCGACCTGATCAAGACGCCCGGGGACCCGATTTGGCGCCAGTACGTGCCCACCGTCCAGGAGCTCGAGATCCGCGATGGACTCGTGGATTCACTCGACGAAGACGCCAACTCCCCCGTCCCGAACATCACCCACCGCTATCCCGACCGGGCGCTCTTCCTGGTCTCCCCGGTTTGTGCGTCGTACTGCCGTTTCTGCACCCGGCGCCGCAAGGTGGGCGATCCCGAGAAGATCCCGATGGCGCAGCTCGAGTCGGCCTTCCGCTATCTCGAGGAGCACAAGGAGATCCGGGACGTCATCATGTCGGTGGGCGACCCGCTACTCCTCTCCGACCGCCGCATCTACCCACCTCGAGGTGCTCCGGATCGGCAGCCGGGTGCCATGCCACCTCCCCGAGCGGATCACGCCCGAGCTGTGCGCGATCCTCAGGAAATACCACCCGTTCTACATCAACACGCACTTCAACCACCCTGACGAGCTGACGCCGGCCGCCGTGAAGGCCCTCGGCATGCTGGCCGACGCCGGGATCCCCCTCGGCTGCCAGACGGTGCTCCTGCGGGGCGTGAATGACGACGTAGAAGTAATGAAGGAGCTGATGCAGAAGCTGCTGATGGCGCGGGTAAGGCCTTACTACATCTACATGTGCGATCAGGTCGCGGGCGCCGAGCACTTCCGCACGACGGTCGAGAAGGGGCTCGAGATCATCAAAGGGCTGCGCGGCTGGACCTCGGGGCTCGCGGTCCCGCACTTCGTGATCGACGCCCCGGGGGGCGGGGGCAAGATCCCGCTGCTGCCCGAGTACGTCGTGAAGGTGACCGACAAGGAAGTCATCCTGCGGAACTACGCGGGCAAAACCTACCGCTACAAACAGGGCGCCAAGGAGTCCCTCGAACCGATTCTCGTCGGGTAGCGAATCGGGGGTTGACGGCGTGACGAGGCTGTGCATATTTATAACGTCACGCGCATAGAAATACGACCCTGTTCGAGGATGGCTTGCTTGGCGACACGCTCGATTAGTCCGACCGTTAATCATCTGCCGGCCTCCCATGGGGCTTTTCGTTGTCAGCCAGCGCCGGCGCTGGATCCTGGCCGCGAACACGACGCCTGTGGCGTAGGGTTCGTCGCCCATGCGGGCGGCGAACGCTCGCACGCCGTACTCGAGACGGCTTTGACGGCCGTGGCGCGCCTCGCGCACCGTGGCGCCGCGTCGAACGACCACTCGGGCGACGGCGCCGGTGTCCTCACCCAGATCCCGCGCCGCTTGTTGGACGGCGAGGGATCCACGCGGCCCTTTGCCCTCGGGATGTTTTTCCTCCCACAGGCGGGCCCAGCCCTCGAGTGGGCAGTCGCGATCATCGAGCGCACCCTTGAAGAACTGGATCAGCCGGTCAGCTGCTGGCGCGACGTGCCCGTCGATCCCGCTGCCTTGGGGCCCCTCGCGCGCGCCAGTTGTCCGGTGGTGCGCCAAGCCTTCGTCGAAGCGCCGTCCGATTACGCCGGCGACGAAGACGCCTGGGAGCGGCGTCTGTACGTCGCTCGCCGCTTGATCGAGCGCCGTGCCGCACGGCAAGGAGTGGCGCCCTTGTACGTGTGCTCGCTCTCGTGCCGCACCGTCGTCTACAAAGCGCTCCTCACCGGGTCCGAGCTTGCGACGTTCTACCCTGATCTGCGCTCGCCCCTCTTCGAGACGGCGATAGCTGTCTTCCACCAGCGCTACTCGACCAATACGCTGCCGAGCTGGCCGTTGGCGCAGCCGTTCCAGCTTCTGGCGCACAACGGTGAGATCAACACCCTCTGGGGCAACCGCAACGCCATGCGCGCCCGCGAGGCCGGCTTCCCGAAGGCACTCGAGGGCGTCATCTGGGAGGGCGGGAGCGATTCCGCCAGCCTCGATAACGCCCTGGAGCTGTTGGTGCGCGCGCGGCGGGGGCGCGACCCCGTTCACGCCCTGATGATGCTCGTCCCGGAGGCATGGGAAGGCGCGACCGATCTCGATCCGGCGCTGCGAGGCTTCTACGAGTTCCACGCCCCGCTTATGGAGCCGTGGGATGGCCCCGCCGCCCTCGCTTTTTCGGACGGGGTGATCGCCGGCTCCGCGGTTGACCGGAACGGCCTTCGTCCCTGCCGCTACAAGGTCACGAAGAACCGCCTGGTGATCGCCTGCTCCGAAGTCGGCGTCGCCGACCTCGATCCGAGCGACGTCGTGGAGAGCGGGCGGCTCGGCCCCGGCGAGCTGCTCGTCGTGGACACGAAACGGGGCGCCGTGCTCCACAGCGCCGAAGCGAAGCGCGAGGTCGCGGGCCGCTACCCCTATGAGCGGTGGGCCACGCGTGTCTCATGCGATCTCGGCTCGAGCGCGGAAGCCCTGCCCCCGCCGTCGCCGGAGGACCTCCTCACCCGGCAGCGCGCGTTCGGGTACGGCTTCGAGGATCTGCGCCACGTGGTCGAGCCGATGGCGTCCACCGGCGCCGATGCCATCTGGAGCATGGGGGACGACACGCCGATTCCGCCGCTCTCCCGCACAGGGCCGAGCGTGTACGCGTACGTGCGCCAGCGCTTTGCACAGGTGACGAATCCCGCGATCGATCCGCTGCGCGAGTCCGGGGTGATGTCGCTGGCGATGTACCTGGGACGCCGCGGCTCAGTGTTATCACAGCGCCTGCCCCCGCAGCCGTTGCTGCGCCTCGAGCATCCGGTGGTGTCGGGCCCCGAGATGGCGGTGTTACGCCGCACGCCGGGATTCCTCGTCGCGACCCTCAGTGCGGTGTGGGACGCCGACACGGGACCCGAAGGCCTCGCTCCGGCGCTCGATCGCCTGTGTCGCGACGCCATTCGTGATGCGCGCCGCGGCGCCACAGCGCTCGTCGTCAGCGACCGCGATTCCGATGCGCGCCGCGCGCCGCTCCCGATGCTGCTCGCGATCGGCGCCGTGCACCAACGGCTGCTCGAGGCAGGCCTGCGCCCGCGCGTGGCGCTCGTGGCCGAAGCGGGTGACGCGTGGGACATCCACCACTTCGCCGCGTTGTTCGGCTACGGTGCCGAGGCAGTGCACCCGTGGCTGGCCCTGCAGTCGGTCCAGGGCGCGGATGGAACGTTCCGGGCCGCCGCCGAGAAGGGCCTGCTCAAGATCCTGTCGAAGATGGGGATCTGCACACTGCGCTCGTACGCCGGGGCTCAGCTCTTCGAAGCCCTCGGCCTCGGCGCCGTGGTCGTCGACCGCTGCCTCACGGGGACGGTGTCCGCGATCGGCGGCATCGGCTTCACGGAGCTCGCGGAAGACGTGCTGGCGCGCCACGCTGCGGCCTACGGTCAGGCGGCGCCGGCGGACGGCCTCCCTGACAACGGCCGCGTTCGTTATCGCAAGGACGGCGAGGACCACGGATGGGCGCCGCCCCTCGTGCGGGCGCTGCAGGACGCCGTGCAGACCCACAGTCAGACCGATAGCGCTGCGGGCTACGATGCCTTCCGCACGCGCGTCGAGGCGCGTGTGGCGGCGGGGCCGCGCGACCTGCTCGCGTTTCGGGAAGCGCAGCCGATTCCGATCGAGGAGGTCGAGCCCGTCGAGGCGATCCGCCGCCGCTTCATTTCGAGCGCGATGTCGCTGGGCGCGCTGTCGCCCGAAGCGCACGCGACGCTCGCGATCGGCATGAACCGGATGGGCGCGCGTTCGAACACGGGCGAAGGCGGCGAGGACCCGGCGAGCTACGCACCGCTGCCGAACGGCGATCGCGCCGACAACCGCATCAAGCAGGTGGCATCGGGTCGTTTCGGCGTGACGACGGAGTACCTGGTGCGCGCTGATGAGCTCGAGATCAAGATCGCGCAGGGCTCGAAGCCGGGCGAAGGCGGACAGCTGCCGGGGCACAAGGTCACGGAATTCATCGCGCGGCTGCGTCACGCGGTTCCGGGGATCCCGCTCATCTCGCCGCCGCCGCACCACGACATCTATTCGATCGAGGATCTCGCGCAGCTGATCCACGATCTGAAGCAGGTGAACCCCGCGGCGCGCGTCGGCGTCAAGCTCGTTGCGGAGGCGGGCGTCGGGACCGTTGCCGCGGGCGTCGCCAAGGCCTACGCCGACTACGTGCTCGTCTCCGGCCACAACGGTGGCACGGGCGCGTCACCGTTGTCGTCGATCAAACACGCGGGCTCGCCGTGGGAGCTGGGGCTCGCGGAGACGCAAGCGGTCTTGCTGAGCAACGGCCTGCGGCAGAGGATCGAAGTACGTGTGGACGGTGGCCTGCGAACCGGCCCCGACGTGGTGGTCGCCGCCTTGCTCGGCGCCGAAGCGTACGGGTTCGGCACCGCCGCGGTCGTCGCTCTCGGGTGCGCCATGGCACGGCATTGCCACCTGAACACCTGTCCGACCGGCATCGCGACCCAGCGCCCCGACCTGCGGCGCAAGTTCCGCGGGACACCGGAGCAAGTCGTTGCCTACTTCACGCTGATTGCGGAAGACGTGCGGCGCATCCTGGCGTCGCTGGGGCAGCGCTGCCTGGATGACGTCATTGGGCGCGTGGACCTGCTCGAGCGGGTGGACCGGCCCGAAACGCCGCGCGCGCAGTTGCTCGATCTCTCCTTGCTTCTCGATCGCTCGTTGGGCGTTGCGCCGCAGCGACGCGGCGTTCTGCGAAACGACCGTCCCGGCGTCGTGTCGCTCGACGCCGAGATCCTCACGGCCCTGGGTCCAGCCCTCGATCGCGGCGCGCCGTTTGCCGGCGCGTATCGCATCGGAAATCATCACCTGACCGTTGGCGCACGAATTGCGGGACACATTGCCAAGCGGTCGGGATCGGCCGGGCCTGCGGCGCCGGTGCGACTTCGTTTCACCGGCAGTGCCGGCCAGAGCTTCGGGGCGTTCGCCCTGCCGCGCATGCAGCTACGGCTCGAGGGCGAGGCGAACGATCACGTCGGCAAGGGCCTGTGCGGCGGCGACATCGTGATCCGGCCCTTCCGGACCGCGGCGTATGCCCAGGACGGACAGGCGCACGTGATTCTCGGTAACACCGCGCTGTATGGCGCGACGAGCGGCCGGTTGTTCGCGGCCGGCAGCGCCGGGGATCGCTTCGCCGTGCGGAATTCCGGAGCCGTCGCCGTGATCGAAGGAGCGGGCGACCACTGCTGCGAGTACATGACGGGCGGCGTGGTGGTCGTGCTCGGCCCCGTGGGCCGCAATCTCGGGGCCGGGATGTCGAACGGCGTCGCGTACGTGCTGGACGAAGGCAAGGTACCGCTCGCGGCGCGCTGTAACCCGGAGATGGTCGTCGTGTCCGATCTCGACGCGGCCGACGAGCGGCGGCTGCAAACCCTCATCCGTCAGCATTACCAGAAGACCGGGAGCCGGCGTGCCCGGACGATCCTGAGCGGATGGGCAGTCTATCGCGCGTTTTTCAAGAAGGTGTCGCCTCCGCCACCTGCACCGGTCCCGGCGACCGCGGCGACCGAACCTGTGGACCACTTGGCACGAACTGGGAGCCCAGCATGAAGCTCATCACGACGGTCGTACGCCCCGAGCGCCTTCCCGAGGTCAAGGCGGCGCTGTTCCGCGCCGGGATCACCGGCATCACGCTGAGCCGCGTCAGCGGACATGGCGGCGAGCACGAGCTCGTCGAGCAGTATCGCGGCACGGCGCTGGTCATGGAGTTCCACGAGAAGGTGAAGATCGAAATGGTGTGCTCCGAGCCGTTCGTCGAGCCGTGCGTGCAGGCCATTCTCTCGTCGGCCCGCACCGGCGAAGTGGGCGACGGCAAGATCTTCGTACAACCAATCGAGCGGGTGATCCGCATCCGCACGGGCGAGGCGGACAACGCCGCCTTGACCGCCGTCAACGCTTCCCAGGTCCAACGCGCGGCCATCAACGCAGCCGGTATGGGAGGTGCCGCATGACGCAGGCTGCCCTGTCTTCGGGGGATACTGCCTGGGTCCTGACGTCGAGCGCGCTCGTGCTCTTGATGACCGTGGGCCTCGCGTTCTTCTACGGCGGCCTGGTGCGGCCGAAGAATGCGCTCAACACAATGATGATGAGCGTGGTCGCGCTCGGCGTGATCGGCGTCCAGTGGATGCTCGTCGGGTATTCGATCGCGTTCGCCCCCGGTAACTCCTGGCTGGGCAGCCTCGCATGGTTCGGCTTGAACAACGTCGGCGTCGATCCCAATCCGACCTATTCGGCGACGATCCCCCTCCAGGCCCACGCGATGTTCCAGGGGATGTTCGCGATCATCACCCCCGCCCTCATCTCGGGGGCGATCGTGGAGCGGATGCGCTTCCGGGGG
>WNFK01221022.1_pt3 | contig 10320 bp, 10 predicted proteins | sample 5400281 | NCBI WGS metagenome assembly WNFK01 (sample SAMN13153350, study PRJNA577476) | soil metagenome | isolation source: 20 cm soil on Douglas fir-dominated hillslope | place: USA:California | collected 2013-09-17
CGGACGCGCGAGCGGTGCTTGACCGTCTCGCCCATATGGGCGTCGCCGGCGCCGCCGAGACCCTTCAACAGGCGAATGCTGAGATTCGGCGTCTTGCTGAAGTGATGGCCGGTACGCGAGCTAACGGCAATGACGCTGCCCATATGCGTCGAACTAGCTTTCGCCGAACACGCGCTGGAAGATCGTATCGACGTGCTTGAAGTGATAGCCGAGGTCGAACTGCTCGGAGATCTCGGCGTCGGTGAGATACTTCTTCACCTCAGTGTCTTTCTTCAGCAGGGTCTGGAAGTCGCCTTCGCCGCGCCACACCGGCATCGCGTTGCGCTGCACCAGCTTGTAGGCGTCCTCGCGGCTACAGCCTTTCTGCGTCAGCGCGATCAACAGGCGCTGCGAATGCACAAGGCCGCCGAGGCGGTCGAGGTTCTTCTGCATGTTGGCAGGATAGATCAGCAGCTTGTCGATCAGGCCCGCGAGGCGGTTAAGGGCAAAATCCAGCGTCACGGTGGCATCAGGCGCGATCATGCGCTCGGCAGAGGAGTGCGAGATATCGCGCTCATGCCACAACACGACGTTCTCCATGGCCGGCGTCACATAGGCGCGCACCATGCGGGAGAGGCCGGTGAGATTCTCCGACAGTACCGGGTTGCGCTTGTGCTCCAGCACTTCGGTGCGCTGCAAGTGCCGGATCTCGGTGGCAAGGCGCTCAACCGACGATGCGATCACGCCGAGGGTTGCAAAATACATCGCGTGGCGGTCGCGCGGGATCACCTGGGTCGAGATCGGCTCCGGCGTCAGTCCCATCGCCTTGGCGACATGCGCTTCGACGCGCGGATCGATCTGCGCGAAGGTGCCGACGGCGCCGGAGATCGCGCAGGTCGCGACTTCCTGGCGGGCGGTGACGAGCCGCTCGCGGGCGCGGGTGAACTCCGCATAGGCGTAAGCGAGTTTCAGCCCGAACGTGACCGGTTCGGCATGAATGCCGTGGGAGCGGCCGATGGTCGGCGTCATCTTGTGCTCGAAGGCGCGCTTCTTCAGTGCGGCGAGAACCTTGTCGACGCCGGCGATCAAAAGATCGGCGGCGCGGGTCAGCTGCACGTTGAGGCAGGTATCGAGCACGTCGGAGGAGGTCATGCCCTGATGCACGAAGCGCGCCTCGGGGCCGACGATTTCCGCCAGATGGGTCAGGAAGGCGATGACGTCGTGCTTGGTCTCGCGCTCGATTTCGTCGATGCGCTCGACGTTGAAGGTGGCGTCCCTGGCCTTGGCCCAGATCGTCTTCGCGGCCGCTTTCGGAATGACGCCGAGTTCCGCCAGCGCATCCGCCGCATGCGCCTCGATCTCGAACCAGATCTTGAAGCGGGTCTGCGCCTCCCAGATCGAGGCCATTTCCGGACGGGTGTAGCGCGAAATCATCGACGACTCTGACGTTTCAGGGGTTACGCCGCGCTTTAGCAGAGCCGCCCCGGTGAGACAAACGCAAGGATGCCGGGCGCTGGCGGCGCCGCAGCCAGGGGCCCGGCCCGGGCCCGACAATCACGGAAGAGTGACTAACAGATATTGATATCTGTCAGCGAGATATGCTATCTAATTCTCCGGCGCCACGTTGGCGTCCCGTGGGTCGTTTGCTGATCGACCGCGACCTGCGGATTTGCAGGAGGACTTTGCTGAATGACTATGGAAATCTTTTATTTGACCGCCCAAATGCAACGCTGGCTCAATTTGCAGGTGGCCCGCCATCTCGAAGCGCAGGCCGCAAAACTAAAACCCGAAGGGACGGTCCTGACAACCCATCCGACGGCAAAACTCGGTGCCGACGGCCCCGGCGGGTCCGTTGGCCTTGATCGCATGGGGATGCCCGACGGCTGCTACCTTGCGGACGAAACCGAAAGCAGCGACACCATCCATACTGCCGCCGCGTGCGCGTGCCAATCCGCCGCGCAAATGGGAACGCTCGACAGCGAAAAGCAGGCGGTGCGCGCATGAACGAAACAGTGGTCTTGACCCCTGAGCGAATTCTCGAGGTCACCGAGGACGTGCTGCGTCGCTTCGGGCTGGCCAAGGCCACGGTCGTGGATGTTGCCCGTGCGCTCGATGTGAGCCACGGCAGCGTCTACCGTCATTTTCCGAGCAAGGCTTCGCTGCGCCAGGCCGTGGCGAAGCGCTGGCTCGACCGCGCCAACGCGCCGCTTGAGAAGATCGCGGAAGGGTCGGGGCCGGCGCCCGCCCGGCTGGAACGCTGGCTGCGCACGCTGTTTGCGATCAAGCACAAGAAAGTGTGCGACGACCCCGAGATGTTCGCGACCTATCTGGCGCTGGCGCAGGAAGCGTGTGAGGCGGTGAAGGCGCATAAGGAACGCCTCTGCGATCAGGTTGCGCATATTTTGTCCGACGGCGTGAAGCAGGGCGCTTTTCATGTCGCCGACGTCAAGGTCTCGGCGCGCGCGGTGTTCGACGCCACCATCCGTTTCCATCATCCCGCCCATTCCGAGGAATGGAGCGATCCGGCGCTCGCAGGGCGGATCGACGCCGTGCTGGCGCTGTTGCTCAGGGGCCTGGAAGCGCCGCCGCGCAAGCGCTGAACCACATCTCCAAATCATCTGTCCGCGCGGTATTGCGGCGCACCACGGATCGCAGAAGCGCTCGAACCTTCCCGCTTGACCTCAATTCCTCCCTTCAGCCTGATTGCGTGCCTCCGGCGCGGTGTTGTTTGATATCCATCAATTCGGCGCAGGCTTGGCCGATAGGGTTGATGCGGAGGAAAACATGCTGCTGGCCATCTTTGCGGATATCCATGCCAACCGGCAGGCATTCAGCGCCTGCCTCGACTTTGCACGGGCGCGTGGCGCGGAGCGTATAATCTGCCTCGGCGATTACGTCGGATACGGCGCCGATCCGGAATGGACGGTTGAGACGGTGATGGGTCTGGTCGATAGCGGCGCCATGGCCGTGCGCGGCAACCACGACAACGCCATCAGCAACACGGAATCAATGAACGCCCAGGCCCAGGCCGCCATCGAGTGGACGCGCGGCAGGCTCAGCGCGGTACAGCGGGGTTTCCTGGCGGACTTGCCGCTTACGTTGCACGAGGAGGATCGCTTCTACGTTCATTCCGAAGCCAGCTACCCTGCGAAATGGCGCTATGTCGAGGATAGCTCGGATGCGGCGCGCAGCATCCAGGCGACATCAGCTCAAATTACATTCTGTGGCCACATCCACCAGCCGGCTCTCTATTCAATGTCGTCAGCCGCGAAGATGACGAGTTTTGTGCCGACCTCGGGCGTCCCGGTACAACTGCTCGGCGGAAGGCGCTGGCTGGCCGTCGTCGGCTCGGTGGGACAGCCCCGCGATGGCGATTCGGCGGCCTGTTTTGCGATGTTCGATACCGGCACCCGGGAAATCACTTATTGCCGAGTGCCCTACGATGTCGAGGCGGCGGCGGCGCGGATTCGCGAAAACGGCCTGCCGCTCTGGCTGGCCGATCGGTTGCTGGCGGGAAGGTGAGCGATGGCCAAGCCTTCGGTGGTATCCGGCGCAGTCCTAGACGGTTTTACCGTTGGGGAATGTGTCCATCACGGCGGCATGGCAACGCTGTGGAGCGTGACCCACCCTGACATCACCATGCCGCTGTTGATGAAAATCCCGAGGGTTTCGGAAGGCGAGGATCCGGCGGCGATCGTCAGTTTCGAGATGGAGCAGATGCTGCTGCCGCGATTGTCGGGGCCTCACGTGCCGGCCTGTTTCGGCACCGGCGATTTCGCGCGCCAGGCCTATGTCGTGATCGAGCGCATCCCGGGCCAGACGCTTTACAGCCGGCTCGAACAACTCCCGCTGAATTACGAGGAAGCGAGGGGCATCGTTCAAAAGATCGCGCTGGCGCTGGCCGATCTGCATCGCCAGAACGTCATTCATCACGACATCAAGCCGAGCAGCATCATGTTTCGCCCCTCAGGCGAAGTGGTCCTGATCGATTTCGGATTGTCGCATCACAATCAGCTGCCCGATCTGTTGCAGGAAGAATTCCGGCTGCCCTACGGCACGGCGCCCTACATGGCGCCCGAGCGTTTGCTCGGCGTGCGGGATGATCCGCGCAGCGACCTTTTTTCATTGGGTGTGCTGCTGTACTTCTTCACCACCGGCGTGCGGCCGTTTGGCGAGACCGAGACCATGCGCGGCATGCGACGGCGGCTGTGGCGCGACCCGCATCCCCCGCGCAAACTCAAGCCGGATTATCCGCCCTGGCTGCAGGAAGTGGTGCTGCGGTGTCTGGAGATCGAGCCGGTGTGGCGCCACCCCACGGCAGCACAACTGGCATTCGAACTGAGCAATCCCGACCAGATCAAGCTGACCGCGCGGTCGGAGCGCTTAAAGCGCGATCCCATCAGCACCGTCTGGCGCCGTCGTTTCAATCGCGGCCTGACCCAGCCGAAACCGAAAGCCGATCTGGCGGCGCAACTGGCGGCGTGTCCGATCCTGACGGTCGCGCTCGATACCGCGGAGGGATCTGAACCGCTGAATGAGGCGCTGCGCGTGACCGTCGGCCGAATCCTGGCGACCCTCCCATCGGCGAGGCTGGCGTGCCTGAACGTGCTGAAGCTCGGCCGCGTCACCATCGACAGGACGCTCGACGAGCAGGGCAACAACAAGCACATCGATCGGCTGGTGACGCTCCGGCATTGGGCATCGCCACTCAAGCTCGATGAAAGCAGGCTTACGGTCCACGTGCTGGAGGCCGTCGATCCCGCGGCAGCGATCCTGGAATTTGCCGATGTCAATCATGTCGATCACATCGTGATCGGCGCGCGGCAGAACTCGTTTGTGCGCACGCTGCTCGGCAGTGTGTCTTCCAAGGTGGCGGCGGAAGCGCCCTGTTCCGTTACCGTGGTGCGGCCGCCGCGGGCGGCGTCGCTGCACGAGCAGGAGATTGCGGGCAGCAAAAATCCGGATCAAGTGAGAGTCTAAAGCGTTTTCAAGCGAAAGCCTGCCCCGGACTTGATCCGGGGTGGAGACCGGTTCGCGTCGAGAAAACGCCTCAAATCAAGAAACTAGCGAGGCGTCGCCTCAGACCGACGAGGCGTCTGGATTTTGTGGCTCCGATCGCGCCGACGCGGCTCTCGCTTCCAACTAAAATATCGAAAACAACCCCATGCAAAGTAGCATGGCGGTCGCTGGCATGGATGCTTTGAGCTATCCCTGCGAAAACATTTTGACACGTCGGGCAAATCAGTGGCACTATTCCATCATCGCGCCATTTGCAAAACGCCCATGGCCCTGCCCGACAACGGGCTCCTCTAGCGCGATTGCAGGCAAAAAATCCTTACCCACAATTGAAGTTGCGCCGGCTCGCCGAAGTTGCATCGGCTCGCCACAGCGAAGGGTCGCCTATCGCGGCTAGTTTCCCGAACTCCCCGGGGATTCATCTTGCCAGCATCACATGCAATGACGGAGCCGGCGGCGGCTTGAGCAAACCGGATTCATAAATCACCTGGAAAGGCAGCGACCGCGGCTCGGCTTATGAGAAAGCCGACCACGGCCGCAGCCGATCGCGGCGGGGCGTCTCCTGCTGTCCGGGTTCCTGACAGTCGCTTTCGCTGCTGTCGTCATGTCTAGCCATTCCGTGGCTGATCCGGTCGTGCCGACGGAACAGAAATTCAATGTCGGGATGTGGCCGTCTCGGCAATAGGCGGCGACGCTTCAAATGCCGGTTTGGAAGGATGCCTTGCATGTCATCAACCGTGGCGCAAACGAGGTTCACTGCAAACGACGGGCTTTTCGATCGACGAGGTCACGTACACGCGCCAGGCTCCGAATGCGATGTTCAATCCAAGCCACACCGCGATGCCAGTCCACATGGTGAGCGCCCGTCAGAACTACCCGCAGAAATTGTGTAACAGAAGCCGGAGGTTTTGAAACCCGGACGACTACGGGTTTAAGCGAAAAAATTAGTCACGCGGGAAGCTGCGAACGGAATTGTTGAATGCGAGCTTCGCCAATTTGGCGTTCGCAACGCATCCCAAGATGCAGCAGGCGCTGGCGTGATTCCCGCGCAAGATCAGGAACCGCGAGCGGTTCGCGGGATAATCTAGATCGCCTCTCCGCGCACCAGTGCCGCGGCGCCGCGGATCGCGGAAATATTGGCCTTGTAGGATTCCATATTGCCGCCCTTGAACACGGCGGAGCCTGCGACAAAGGCATTGGCGCCGGCGGCGGCAAGCGGGCCGGAAACTTCTGGGCCGACACCGCCGTCGACCTCGATATCAATCGGTCTGCCTGCGGTCATCGCGCGCAGGTCCTGGATTTTGCCAAGCGCAGACGGGATGAAAGCCTGGCCGCCGAAGCCGGGGTTGACCGACATCACCAGCACCAGATCGATCAGGTCGATCACATATTCGATGGCGCTGACGGGCGTGCCCGGATTGAGCGAGACGCCGGCCTTCTTGCCGAGCGCGCGGATCGCCTGCAGCGAGCGATGCAGGTGCGGGCCGGCCTCGGCATGCACCGTGATGTGATCGCAGCCGGCCTTGGCGAAGGCCTCGAGATACGGATCACAGGGCGAAATCATCAGATGCGCGTCGAAGATCTTCTTGGTGTGCGGGCGCATCGCCTTGATGACATCCGGGCCGTAGGAAATGTTGGGGACGAAATGCCCGTCCATCACGTCGAGGTGGATCCAGTCGGCGCCCGCCGCATCGACGGCGCGGACCTCTTCGCCGAGTTTGGCGAAATCCGACGCCAGGATCGATGGCGCGATGACGAGGGGGCGTGACGCAAATTGTTGAGACATGTGCGCTTTCCCGTACCATTTTCGAAGCGTGCGGAGGGCTTTCGCGTAACATGCGCAACGCCCTGGGGCAATGCAGGCAAGACGGTCCTGTTGCTGGGCGAACTGGCAGCCAAGATGAAATGCGATCGGTGCGGTAAGCGCCCCGGGCGATACTATTCTGCGAGGCAGAGCGATGCGCCCGGGTTCGCTCGACGTTTTTAAATGCGCTTGGCACGATATTCGCATCGTCACCCACGCTGGCGGTGTTTGGCGGAATATTTCCTCCAAGTTTCCTGCCGAGGTGACCAAATGGGCGAAGTCGTACAATTTATCCGGAAGCCCGACCCCGACCGGGCGGCCCGTCTGATTCAAGAGGCCCGCGCGATATACGAGAGCATATTCCCGACCGAGACCGCCAATACCGCGCCAATCAGGGATGACGATACGTCGCGCTGATTTATTCTCTCGGAAAATGTTTCGGTGGACTCCGGTTTCTTCGCCATGACGAAAGGTATTGCGCGCTCTCGGCGATGCGAAGCGTCGTCCGGAGGGTGCGCCGCAGAGCTCAGACCTACGTCGATGGGGGGAAAAATCTGCCGCAGCGGCATCAATTGCCGGGGAGGGCGCGCCGTTCGAAGTACAAAAAACCCATATTTTATTGGGTTTTTCCGGATGGCACGGCGCTTGCTGATCAACCGATGTGGAAATGAAAGGCCGCGCTACGCGGCGTTTGTCGGAGCCCTGTCATGCTGCTTGCCCTTGGCGCTGCGTCGTCCGCACTGGACGCCCTAAAATCGCTGACCTCGTCGAAATCGTCGTCTTCGCAATCAACCGGCGTCACCCAGGACGCGGCGAACCCGTTCGATCTCTCCGGAACTACCTCAGCATCGGCCGCCCCCCCGCCGCCGCCTTTCGGGTCTGGCGGAGGTTCGCGGGTATCGCCGGCCACCATGAGCGCGCTGCTTGCGGCGCAAGGCGAGTCATCGACCGGATCAACCACCTCCGCATCGACCAGCCAGTCCGATGCCCTGAAGGATCTGTTCTCGCAGCTCGATACCGATGGCGACGGCCAGATCAGCAAATCGGAATTTGAAGACGGCCTCGGCGCCGGCGGCACCAACACCGCGGAGGCCGACGACGTGTTCAGCAAGCTGGACAAGAATGGCGACAGTTCGGTCAGCCTCGACGAAATGACATCGGCGCTGAAGGGCAAGGGCGGTCACCACCATCATCACGTCGCCGAGTCGGACGGATCGAGCGGTTCCAGCGCCACCGGATCGAGCTCCGATCCGCTGCTGCAGGCGTTGCAAGGTGCATCCAGCACATCGACCACCAACAGCGATGGCTCGACCACGACGTCAATGACATATGCTGACGGCTCGAAGGTGACGATGACGTTGCCAGCGGCAACCACGGCATCCTCCACCGCAACGTCATCCTATAATTTCATCGAGCAGATGATTCAGCGTCAGGCCCAGGCGGTTTCAACCTCGGCCAACTCATCGGTTTCGGTGAGCGCCTGACACATAACCGGTAGCTCGGTTGGCGACCGGCCGTCGATTCCTTAGTCGGCACGATTGCTGGAATTCCGTTGCTACCCGAACCGGTCTTTCCAGGCCGGCAACGCGGCGGGGAAGGGCAGTGCGGTCGCCGCGTAAACGCCGCGCGCGATGGCGCGGGCGACCACATTGGCTGCGACCATGCCGAGTTCGGTGAGACCAATCAGGGGATCGACCGGCTTTTCGCCTGTGGCGGCGGCGAACACCACGTCGCCGTCGAGCGGCGCATGCACCGGATAGATCGCGCGGGCAAATCCGGTCTGCGCGATCATGGCGAGCCGCTTGGCCTGAGGTTTTGTCAGCACAGCGTCGGTGACGACCACCGCCAGTGTGGTGTTTTCCACAGCGGTCGCGGCCGCGCCGCCCTTGAGGCGCATCGCCAGCATGTCCGGCGTGAACGAGGGCGGCAATCCGCGTCCGCCATATTCGCCGTCGATCTCAAATGGCGCCGCCCAGAACCAGGGTCCGTCGCCGACGGTGACGCTGCCAACCGCATTGACCACCGCGAGTGCTGCGACACGGACGCCGCTCTGTGTCGCCGCCGATGCCGAGCCGATCCCGCCCTTCAAGTTCGCGGTGGTCGCGCCGAGCCCGGCGCCGACGCTGCCGAGCGCGAATTTGCCGCTGGCCGCCGCCGCCGCGGTGTAGCCGAGATCGCGGTAGGGTGCGAACCGGCCCCAGGCCTTGTTGCCGCCATTGAGCAGGTCGAACATGATCGCGCCGGGAACGATCGGAATGACGGCTTCGCGGATGCGGAAACCGCGGCCCTGTTCGGCGAGCCAGGCTTGTACCCCGCCGCCGGCCTCGAGCCCGAATGCCGAACCGCCCCCTAGGGCGATGGCATCGATCCGCTCCACCGTATTGGCGAGGTCGAGCAGCGCGCCCTCGCGGGTACCGGGCCCGCCGCCGCGCACATCGAGCGCCGCCACTGCCGGCCTGTCGAAAATGACCGCGGTGACGCCGGACGCAAGCTTAGCGTCATCGGCGTGACCGACGCGGACGCCGGCGATATCGGTGAGCAGATTTTTCATCGCGTGCTCCCTGCCGGACGAGATGACCGCACGGCTGCGCTGCGGTCAACCGTGTCGGGCGCGCGCGGTATGCTGGCACCCGATCAACAAAAACGCCCCAGCGAACCGGGGCGTTTGATGTCGCGGTCAAATCTGTAAGGTCCTACGACCCCTTCGGGCTGACCTCGATATAGTTGCCCTTGGCGTCCCACTTGTAGACGACATAATCGATCTGCTTGATGTCGCCCTTGGCGTCGAACTCCATCTTGCCGATCACCGTATCCCACGCGCCGGCCTTGATCGTTTCCATGACTTTCTTGGGATCGGTGGTTTTGGCTTTCGCCACCGCCTGCGACCAGACCTGCATCGCGGCGTAGGTGTAGAGCGTGTAGCCTTCGGGATCGATGTTCTTGGCCTTGAAACGCTCGACGATGGCCTTGGCGGTCGGCTTGTTGCGGGGGTCGGGGCCGAATGTGAACAGCGTGCCTTCGCCCGCGGGCCCTGTGATCGACGCAAACTCCTTGTCGGCCAGCGCGTCGCCGGCCATCAAGACCGTCTTAAGACCCTGATCGCGCATCTGGCGCACCAGCAACCCGGATTCCTGATGGTAGCCGCCGACATAGACGAGGTCGATGTTGTCGCGCTTCAGGCGCGACACGATGGCGTTAAAATCCTTGTCGCCCTTGTTATAGGACTCGAACATCTTTTCGGTGAAGCCGGCCTTGTTGAGCGACTTCTTGGTCTCGTCCGCGAGGCCTTTGCCGTAAGTGGTCTTGTCGTTGAGGATGGCGACGTTCTTGCCCTTGTAGAATTTCGCGATGTATTGGGCGGCGACCAGTCCCTGCTGATCGTCGCGGCCGCAGACCCGCGCCACGTTCCATAGCTTGCGCTCGGTGAACAGCGGATTGGTCGAGGCCGGCGTAATCTGCAGCACGTTGCCGTCGGCATAGGCTTCCGACGCCGGGATCGACGAGGACGAACAATAATGTCC
>WNFK01211829.1_pt3 | contig 10318 bp, 12 predicted proteins | sample 5400281 | NCBI WGS metagenome assembly WNFK01 (sample SAMN13153350, study PRJNA577476) | soil metagenome | isolation source: 20 cm soil on Douglas fir-dominated hillslope | place: USA:California | collected 2013-09-17
TTGACACGCTGATTCATTATTGGATGACCGGTAGCACAACGTCACGCGATGCTTGTCTCACTGCTCACGATGCATCAGGTATTTTATTTAATGTCTCTGCTGCTCAACTTGGATCTAGAACTTATCAATATAATCATGGTCGTGTAGCATTTGATCATTTAATGAATCTTGTAGTTGGTCATCATTTACAAGTTAGCAGTGTACCTAATTGGGAATCTAGTGCAAGTACATGGGCTGCAAAAGCAGCATTATGTGTTGATGCATTTATTTCTCAACAATTTAGTGATGGGCATAATACATGGCCGGACACTAATACAGTTTATCCTCTACCAGCTCAACAACAGAATTGGCAGCAATTTTATCGTTCATGTTCTTTAATCATGTATCACAAATGGGTGAATGCAGACAGTCGAATTTATCAACACGTTCTTGATGGTTATAATTATATCAATGATAATTTTTGGAACGCTAATGGTAATAGAGGATGGAATATAGTTGATGATCTTGGTTCTCTGGGTAGTAATAATGCTGTTTTAAATGGCTTTGGGTTAGAAGTAATAGCGTGGCTTTATCGCCAGTCGGGAAATTCGACTCTTGTAACTCGTGGTGATGAAGCGATGATAGGTATAGCTGATGATGCTTTCTGGCCAGTTATTGGTACTGGTGATCCAAAACTATTCAATGAAATAAATTTCGGCACTATGTCATATATCGCTGCACGACAAGGTGTGTAAATGGCAATAACTTATGTTACTAGTTCTGCGGCTGGGTTGGAGGCTAGTGCTGGTTCCGCAACAATTGCTGTAACGCTTGGGGCTGCTGTTGCGATAGATGATATTATTGTGGGAATGACTGGATGGGACACTACAAATGGTTCTGTTATAGGCGTTGTGGATAATCTTGGAAATAGTTATACAGTTCATTCAGATCAAATTGATGATGCGGGCAATTCACAGGCTGGTAGTACTTGGCATAGTAAAGTTACGGTAGCCGGAACACCAACCATTACGACAAACTTTTCGCCTTCCGCTTCAGGTCGTCGTACAATAGCTGCGGCATGGAGTGGCTCTAAAGCATCCCCATTTGATACCAGTAAAGGTAATTTTCAAAATGCTCCTGGAACAGGTACTGACGCAGTAACTAGTACTGCTATTACTACGGCCGAAGATAATGAGCTATTAGTTGGCCTTAATCAACGTACCAGTGCGGCTGTAGGAACTATTACTGCTGGATCAGCTTACACTAGTCGTTTGACTGTAAGTAGTACAGTAGCAATTGAAGATCGTATTCTTATAACGGCAGGTTCGATTGCTGCAACATTTACTTTTAGTGCGGATCATAGAACTATTACTCATATTGTAGCAATTAAGGCTATTTCTGGTGCTGGTGGAAATCCGGTTGTTTTACAAGCTATTAATACTTTAGCTAAATTAACTATTGCATAAGAAGGTAAAATAGAAATGGCAGCAATTACTACAGCAGCAGCAGGCAATTGGTCAGCTACTGGAACATGGACGGGTGGTGTTATTCCAGGTAATGGTGATACAATTACTCTCAATCATGCTGTGACTTGTGACGATAATCGAACAGTAGGAGTTAGTCCAATAGCGGGAGCAGCGACAGCAGCGATTTTGGGAAATAGCAGTTTAACTATTGCAACCAATGCTCGTCTTACCTGTCGTGGTGATGTTAAATTAAATGCTGCTAATGTCCAAGTGGTTCTTAATTCTGGGGCTGCATTTCGTTTCGATGCTAGTCAAGCAGGCACGCCTTCTACAGCAATCTATGTTTTTCAACAGACAGGTAATAGTTTCAATGGTTCTGGTTTAGTAACAAATGGTACTGCAATTTCGCGCTGCACCGTCGATTCAGATAATACAAATGGTGGTGCTAGCGGGCGCTTTACGAATGGTAATTTCTTGCGCGCTGGTATGATAAATTGTATTTATACCGATTTCCTTCGTATTGGTGATGCAACCCATAGTGGGTTTTCTCCATTCTGGACCAATGATGGTGATACATTTTCAATGGTACAATGTATTTTAGATACTTGTGGAATCGTAGGTAGTACTGAAAATATTAGTGCAGCCTTTACTTGTCGTTTTGATCACGTAACTATGAAAAACAGTGTTGGTGTAAGTTCAATTCGATTGTTTAGTACAAATACAAAAACTGGTGGTCTGAGATTATTAACGGATTGTGTTTTAGATATTGTGGCAGATCTTAATTGTAAGAATATTACCATTGGTGGCACAACCCAAGGTAATCTTTTCATGGCAGGTTATACTGGAACAGTAACAGCTAGCTATGATCTTTGGGAAGGCAATTTAGTTCGAGATGTTGGACCTACAGGTTATGATGTTTTTGGTAATGTTAAAAATGATTATTGGCTGAAAGATGGGAACATCGACAATCCGCATTATTTTCAATTTGGGGATATTCCAGATCCAACTTGTGATGGAGTTATTTTTGAACTAAATGGTGGTTCTGCAAGCAATGGGGATATTTGTACTATTCCTGTTCCTGCGACCGCGCGCATTTATACCTATAAGAATTGTTTATGTCTACCTAATGATCCCGGCGGAGAAAGTGGTGATTTCGTCTCCGCACTTGGCAATGCTAACTGTACTATAGTCATTCAACATAATACTTATTGCACGAGCAATCAGGTCAGCAATGGAGCAAAGTTTGGAGAGACCTATAATGCCCATACAGGAATGTGTACGATTTTTAAGAATAATATTGCCTGGCATCTTACCAATGGTGGGCATAAATTTACTAACACTAATGGTGCTCCAAATAATAATGTAGTATCTCCTGCTAACGCGGATTATAATGCTGGATGGAACTTACAGGCGGGTTCTCAAGGTAAGGGATATAATACTCCAATGACTGGTGGTTCTCCAGGAGTACACGACATTGATGGTGATCCTCAGTTTGTAGATTCTAATCGTGATATTAGAACATGGGATGGAAGTTTGGGCGGGCCAAGTACTGTTGCACATGCTTTGGCGGAATTAGGCAAGCGTAATGACGCCGCTGGTTATAATTCAGCTTATACTATTGCGGCACTATGGAATTATGTACGAGCCGGATTTAAACCACAGAAGGAGGCTCTTCGTAATGCTGGTTCTGATGGAATAACAATTGGTGCAGTTGAAATGGACCCAATAGTTCCTAAACGCGGAAGACATTGGACTTTACGTTTAAAAAGTAGGAAATAATATAAATGGCAGATAATGTCTTATATACTCAAGGTACAGGTACTAACATTGCTACTGATGATGTTGGTAGTGTACATTTTCAAAAAATTAAATTAGATGTAGGAGCAGATGGCACTAGTTTACAACCAGCTGGCTCTATTCCTGTATATATAGTTAGTGGAATAGGTGCTTACGCTATGAATGACCCATTTGTGGATGCTGTAGCGATGGCAGGACAATTAGACGATACGGCTACAACTGTAGCAACAGAAAATAATGTGGCTCCGCTTAGAATAACAATTGGTAGGGCACTACATATTTATATTGCTTCTGGAACACAAATTAGTACTTCTACTATTTCAAGTGGATCAGCATCTGTAAGCAGTATAACTTTACTAGCAAGTAATTCTAATAGACGTATGGCTACATTTTATAATAATGCAAATGTTGGAGCCTATATTAAATTAGGAGCCGTAGCTTCTACTAGTAGTTTTACAGTTAAATTACTTCCAGGTTCTTATTATGAATTACCATTACCTTGTTGGATAGGAATTATTGATGCTATATTTGATGCGGGTGGTACAGGAGCAATATTTATAACGGAGTTAACTTAATATGCCTTTAACAACTCCTAATGCCGTTACTTTAAGTTATTATGATAATTTAATTCCTGGAAGTACTGCTACTTCGGAACCAGTCGATGCTTCAATGTATGTGTTTCCAATGGACCCAGTAAATGAAATTCCTCCAGGCTATATTACTGCTAGTACAATATTTTTAAATTATACTGGAACAGTAAGTACAGCTGCAGCATTTAGTCGAAGCATGAGTATTGGATTCTTTACTAGTGTGGCTGGAAATTCTACACAATTAACTCGTGTATTTTCGGCGTCTAGTTCTTGGGGTACCAATGCAGCAAACATGAACATTAACGATTCGGTTGGTGGTTGGAAATGGCTTACAGTTCATTCTAGTCAATTCGATGTTAATCCGGCTTTCGGACAATCGCGCTATTGGGTCGCATTATGGCATCGTTCTTCCAGTGGAAGTCAAAGCTTTTCTTTGTTTGGAATGCAATCCATGGGACGAACTGATGTTCGTTCTGGTATTATGAGTTTAGCTAGTTCAACTAATACTACATTTGGGTGGGGTAGATTTAGAGGAGCATATTCAGTTACCTTTTCAAGCGCAATGCCTAATGCTATTGCGGCTTCTGATGTAAATAAAAATATAGTTGGTGCTAATTTTATTCCTCAGATTCTTATTAATAATGTTGGAACAAATATCGTTTAATTTAGGAATTTTACAACCTGTCTATTGGAAAGGAGTTTTATGCCATCAAACAGCATTAGATATGTGGAACTACCAAGAAATAATTTGGGAACGCAAACCTAAAATTATTTTAGAAGTTGGTAGAGCTGATGGCGGTACATGGAATTTTATGAAGGATTTAAATTTAGTAGAAACTGTTCTTTCAATAGATATAAATGAACCTATTCCTAACATAAAAAATGCTATGATCTTTATTGATTCAGATGTTTATAATAAAGAAAATATTCTCAAAGATTTGGAAACTTATTCTCCTATGGCCAATATATTAATTGTTTGTCATACCAATAGAGAAGATTGGGGCGCTATTCATGCGGTAAAAGAATGGCGACAAGCTCATAAAGAAGTTAAAGAATTTTTTCCCAAATGGCCTACTGCTCATACATGGTTAACTTTAACCTAGAATAAAGGGGAATTACGATTACAAATGGAACCACAACTTATAATACAAGATCTAGGTGGTAAACATAATCTTAATTTAGAAACTACTAGTGCTAGATTAATTAAAGGAGGAAGCTGGAAAAAACAACGTATAGTTGTAATCATTCCGGCCGGAGAGATGATGCCAGCTAAGGCGGCTTTATCTCATTGGAATTTAGTTTTTCCTCCAAATAATGGAGTTGTTAGAATTTTGGCACAGGGCATGGAAGTGGGAGACGCTTATTCAACTGCTATTGAACAAGTTATAATGCATCCAGAATTATCAAAATGGGAATATATATTAACAATTGAATCAGATAATATACCTCCACCAGATGGGGTAATTGCTTTAGTTGAACGTATGGAAGCTCATCCAGAAATGGATTGTATAGGTGGACTTTATTTTACGAAGGGAGAAGGCGGAGTTCCTCAAATTTGGGGAGATGTGAAAGATCCTATATTAAATTTTCGTCCTCAGCCTCCTATACCAGGAAAATTAATAGAATGTTGTGGTACTGGAATGGGATTTAATTTATGGCGAATGAAAATGTTTAAAGACAAAAGACTTCGTAAGCCATGGTTTAAAACTATAGCAGGAAAAGAAGGAGTAGGAACTCAAGATCTTTATTTTTGGGGAGATGCTAGAAAATATGGTTATCGTTGTGCCATAGACTGTGCAGTAACTGTGGGGCACTACGATGTTGAAACGGATATAATATGGTGATCTTATGTCAATGACTGCTGCCGAAAGAAGTGCTCGCTATAGAGCTAAGGACATAGGGGAATATCGTAAAAGAAAACGAGAATGGGCCAAAACACCAGAACAACGACAGAAAAATACTGAGTATATGAGAAAATGGAGAATAAAAAATAAAGCACGATCTAATACCCATTCTAAGAATTCTTATCATAGACATAAAATTGAAATTGCACAAAGAAGAAAAGATAGATGGTTGTTATCTTCTTATGGAATTACCTTAGCTGATAAACAAAAAATGATTCGTGATCAAGATAATAAATGTTTAATTTGTAAAGAAACTTTTAAAAACAGTCATCTAACACACGTAGATCATGATCATTCAACTGGAGAGATTAGAGGAATTCTTTGTAGTAGATGTAATGGGCAATTAGGATGGTATGAGAAGTTTGAAGAATCAATTGTTGAGTATTTGAATATATAGTTTGGTAAAGGGAATTAATACCGCAAGGGGAAGATAAATGAAAGTAATGAAAAATAAAAAAGTTAAACAATTATTAAAACTTGATTTAGGATGTGGGCCAAATAAACGTGAAGGATTTTTTGGTGTTGATGTTCGTAAATTTAAGGGAGTAGATAAGATAGTTGATCTTATAAAAACTCCTTGGCCGTGGGCCAAAGAATCGGTAAGCGAAATTCATGCTTCACATTTTGTAGAACATTTAACTGCAGAACAAAGAATTGATTTTTGTAATGAGGCGTGGAGAATATTAGTACCTGGTGGAACTTGCCAAATCATTACTCCTCATTGGTCTTCATGTAGAGCATATGGTGACCTTACCCATCAATGGCCTCCTGTTAGTGAATTTTGGTTCTTTTATTTAAATGAGGAATGGCGAGCTAAGAATGCTCCGCACAACGATTTGTACAAATGTAATTTTGAAGCTACTTGGGGTTATGCTATGAGGGGAGATTTGGGTATACGTAGTCAAGAATATCAACAGTTTGCTATGGCTAATTATAAGGAAGTATGTGAAGATATAATTGCAACAATTACAAAAAAACCTTTATTATAATATTTTTAGGAGTATTAAAACGTCTTAAATAAGGAAGTACTATGTCTCTTTTAATACTCTTTCAAAATGCCGCAGGAACGCAACACGCATTAGCAGGTACAATTACAGCTGTATCTACTGTTAATAGCCAATTAACTGTTGTACATACTTTACAAGGAATTATAACTGGTCAAAGTGTAGTAACAGATACTTTCTTTACGGTTTCTCATACAGCTATTGGAAATATTAATAGTCAAAGTACTGTTGGAGATAATTTCTGTACTGTTGCCCACCCAGGTCAAAGTTCTTGTGCTGGTTTAGCGACCCTATCTGCTGCATTAGCCGTATCACATCCATTACAAGGTAATGTAACTGGCGTTAGCGCCGTTAATGGAAATAATAATGTAGCACATCCCGCTGAAGGAAACTGTACTGGTACAAGTTCTTTCGGCGGTTTGCTTACTATAGCCCATTCATTAAATGGTAATATAAGTGGGCAATCTGATTTATCTGGAGGTATGGGTACATCATTCTCTGGTCCAATTGTTGGGCAGAGTGTTATAAATGGTCAATTAACAGTAAGTCATACCTTACAGGGTAATATAGTTGGGCAGAGTAGTGAAAATGGAAGTAATAATGTCGGGCATTCTGCTGAAGGCGCAATAGTAGGACAGAGTAATATATTTGTTACCGACTTACCTGTTGCCCATAGTTTGGTTGGTGGTATTACTGGCCAATCTACAGTAAATGGTAGTTTTGGAGTTGTTCTAGTTGGTACAATAGCAGGCCAAAGTACTTTTGGTACTCCTGGTGGAGTGATTAGTGTAGGTAATTTAGTTGGCGCCCTAATTGTAACCCATACGCTAGCTGGTAATATAACTGGTATAAGTAATATTACAGGTAGTTTGACTGGTGGACAATCTGTACAAGCTTTAGTTGGTATTATTACTGGCCAGAGCAATATAACTGGCAAAGTAACAGTCACTCATCCTCTAGAAGGAATAATAAAAGGAGAAGGTGAGGTTGGTCCTGATGGTGGCATAGAACTTGTAAGTAATATATTAGGTTCTCTTGCTGTAAGTCATACCCTAATAGGAATCTTTAGTGGAACCTCCAATATAACTGGAACTTTAGCGGGTGCTGGAGCACACGTATTAGTTGGAAATATAACTGGAGTAAGTTTTGTAACTGGTAGTTTAGATGTAACTCATTCATTACAAGGCAACATAGTAGGACAAAGTAATGTAATTAATAGTAGTCTTGTTGTAGCTCATGAATTAAGTGGAAGTATAGTTGGACAAAGTAATATCAATGGTAGTAATAATGTAGCACATAGTTTACAAAGTTCTGTAAATGGACAGGGCAATGTAAATGGTGATTTTGGAATGGCTGTAAGTATTACTGGCCAAAGTATTATAAATGGCCAATTAACTATAAGTCATACTCTTGCAGGAAATATAGTAGGACAAAGTACTGTTAATAGTGTTCTTTTCTTTACCAATGGATTAACAGGAAACATAGTTGGTCAGAGCGACATTGCTGATAAGCTAACTGTAGCGCACAGCCTACAGGGTGCTATAAACGGACAAAGCACCTTAAACGCTAGCTTCGAAATGGCTGGAAGTGTTATAGGTCAAGGCAGCTTAACTGGCGGTTTGACTGTAAGCCACTCATTAGAAGGCAACATTAATGGAAGTTCCAGCACCTCGGGAAATGGTACTTTAACTTCTGGGTTACTTGGAGCAATAGCTGGACAAAGTAACATCTTTGTAACAGACCTACCAGTTTTTCATTCATTGCGTGGTGATATAACAAGTCAATCGGTCATACAAGGAAATGCACAAGTAGGCTTTGGTGGGGTATTGGCTGGACAAAGTAATATTACTGCAACAGTACTTGTTGTTAATCATACTTTACAGGGAATAATTGACTCCGCTTCTACCTCTACTGTAAATGGTAATCTACGAGTAAGCTATGCCTTAAATGGTAGTATAATTGGGCAAAGTAATATATTTGGATCGTTGGGTAGAGGGCAACAAATAGCAGGAATTATAACTGGACGTAGCAATATTATTGTTTTCTTTGAACCTCCTGCTCCAATAGATGAACTATGTGATGCATTTATAGTTGTTCCTGCTAGAAATATTTGGTTAATAGCACCTCAGAGAAAATTATGGATTATAGTACCTAATCGTATATTGTGGATTATAATTAATTGCTAAAGGAGTAAATATGAGTATTTCATGGACCCTAGAAAACGAGCCATTAGCCTTTTCTCATAAGAGAACAGCAGAGGCCTTAATCTATGGGTTTGATTTTAAAAATATTTTAGGCTCAGGGGAATCTATTAATTCAACTGGATGGTCCATAATTTCAATTAGGCCAGCGGGAGTTCCTGTTACTAATATGATTTTTGGTACTCCAACTATTAGTGGTACTAAAACTTTTCAAACAATAAGAAGCGGAATAGATAATACTTTATATTCGGTAGTAGCTCAGATAACAACGAATCTTAATAATGTATTAGAAGAGAATGCTTTGCTTCTTGTGACTAATAGTGCTTACAAATAATATGACTCCAGACCAATCTGTTAGTGTAAGAGAATTTTTAGAACGACTTATGGAAGAAAGAGATCGTCGTTATGAAGAACGCGATAGAGCTAATAAATTAATAGCTGAAAAAACTGCTGATGCTTTAAATGAATATAAAATTAATGCTAATGAGTGGCGAGCCACATTAAATGATATTGTAAGTCGAATGATGCCTAGACAAGAGTTTGAACGAGAACATAAACTATTAGAAAAAATGATTGAAGATCTAAGAGAATCCCGTAGTATTACAATTGGAAAAGACGAAGCCATAGAACAGTCTCGTAAAAATTTTAGATGGATAATTGGTATTGGGGTATCTTTATTTATAGCTATTGCTGGTGCAGTTCTAACTATAATAACAACCAGGTAATTTCAATGGAACATAAAAAAAGTTTGTGGCATAGATTTTTAGGATATTGGTTAGATCCTATATTTTATTATTTAAATCTTTATGAGAATGGCAAGCCCTCTTTGAGCAGACTTATGCTTGTGGGTGGGTTTGTACATGCTATGATTACTCTTAGTTACATAGGCATAAGAATGTTTAATCCAACTATTGCTGGACAAATAAGACCTGCTGTAAGTACCGGTTATTTATTATTTGCCGGATTAGCTTATTCTTTAATTTTTGGTTATAGAGGATTTAAACTATGGTTGGATTCCAAGGGCGGTGGATTAGATACTGCAATGAATACCGAGGTTGCTAACAGAGCTAATGTAGAAAAAGTCGAAGCTAGTATAATTGCCAATAGAAAAATTGGTGCTGAACATGGCGTGGAATTCACAGAATGAAACAAGCAATTATAGCGAATCCCATTGAAGCTGTATTGGATGAGGCCAAGCATTATATTGGCGTGATAGAAATTCCTCCTCTTTCTAATAGAGGAACTGAAATTGATTACTGGTTGAAAGAATGTAAGGTACCATTTTCTTTACCATGGTGTGCGGCCTTCACTACGAATATTTTAAGGCAGGCTTTAGGTAGAGGATCACCAGTTTATTTAAATGCTTCTGTGCAACGC
>WNFK01003225.1_pt3 | contig 10312 bp, 11 predicted proteins | sample 5400281 | NCBI WGS metagenome assembly WNFK01 (sample SAMN13153350, study PRJNA577476) | soil metagenome | isolation source: 20 cm soil on Douglas fir-dominated hillslope | place: USA:California | collected 2013-09-17
GGGGTCGAGGTGGTCATCGCCGCCGCGGGCGGGGCCGCGCATCTCGCGGGGGTGGTGGCCGCGCATACCGTGCTGCCCGTGCTCGGCGTGCCCATGGAGAGCCAGTCGCTCAAGGGCATGGACTCGCTGCTCTCCACCGTGCAGATGCCGGGAGGAATCCCCGTGGGCACCCTGGCCATCGGCAAGCCGGGGGCGACCAACGCGGCCCTGCTCGCCGTGGCCATCCTCGCCAATCAGCGCCCGGATCTGAGGAAGCGGCTCCACGAATTCCGGGAGGAGCAGGCCCGCAAGGTCATGACGGAAACGCTGCCGTAACGGTCGGAGATCCAGCTCGACCGCCACTGTCACCCGCCGCGCCTCTTGAAGGAGCCAGCATGAAATTCGCGATCTTCACCGGCATGGGCAACACGACCTGGAGCGAGGTGCTCTCTCTCTGGAAGCACGCCGACCAGAGCGGGTGGGATGCGGCCTGCGTCACCGACCACTTCATGCCCAATACGCCGGATCGCGTGGGCGACACCCTCGAGTGCTGGACCGCGCTGGCCGCCCTCGCCGCGGAGACGAAGCGGATGCGCGTGGGCACCATCGTGTCCGGCAATACCTATCGCCACCCCGCGGTGCTGGCCAAGATGGCCACCAACATCGACATCATTTCGGGCGGCCGGCTCATCTGTGGAGTGGGCGCGGGCTGGCAGGAGAACGAGCACACCGCCTACGGCATTCCCTTCTACACCATGCCCGAGCGGCTCAAGCGCCTCGACGAAGCCTGCCAGGTGCTGAACCTCCTGTGGACGCAGGAGCGCTCGACCTTCAAGGGCAAGTACTATCAGCTCGACGACGCGCCGCACATGCCGCGGCCCGTGCAGAAGCCGCGGCCCGAGCTCATGGTGGGCGGGGGCGGCGAGAAGGTCACCCTCAAGATCGCCGCGCGCTGGGCGGATCACTGGAACGTGTGGGGCGGACCGGACATCCTCGCCGCGAAGGGCAAGATCCTCGAAGCGCACTGCGCCACGGTGGGCCGCGATCCCAAGACCATCCTGCGCTCGGCCGTCATGGTGCCCGGCATCACCGACGACGCGGGGCAGGTGGAGAAGCTCAAGCAGGCCCTCATGAAGCGCATGGGCCGCGACGAGCCATCGGCGAACGACATTCTCCTCGCGGGCAGCGTGGCCAAGATCCAGGACAAGCTCGGGCGGCTTCGCGACGCGGGGGTGGGCATGCTCTTCATCCCCACCATGTTCCTGCCCAAGGATCCGCGGCCCGCGCTCGACGAGTTCATGGCCAAGGTCGTCCCCGCCTTCCAGAAGTAATTCTCCCTCGCCCTCCAGAGGAGGGAGAGGGCAGGGTGAGGGAGGAGTGCATGGCATCTTTCAAGGACTACGAACACTACGACGCGCTGGGGCTGGCGGAGCTGGTGAAGCAGGGCAAGACCACGCCCGCCGAGCTGCTCGAAGCGGCCATCGAGCGCGTCGAGTCGCGCAACGCCATGGTCAACGCCGTCACCATGAAGCTCTACGACTACGGCCGCCAGGTCATCACCGACGGCGTGCCCGACGGCCCGTTCAAGGGCGTGCCGTTTCTCCTCAAGGACCTCACGGCCTCCCTGGCCGGCGTCAAGATGACACGCGGCTCGAAGTTCTTCGCCGACACGCCGCCGCCCACCGCGGACAGCGAGCACGTGAAGCGGCTCAAGCGGGCAGGCCTGGTCATCTTCGGGCGCACCAATACCTGCGAGCTCGGCCTGTCCCTGACCTGCGAGCCCCAGCTCCACGGGGCTACCAAGAGCCCGTGGGACACCACCCGCATTTCCGGCGGCTCCTCGGGAGGCGCGGCGGCCTCGGTGGGCGCGCGTATGCTGCCCATGGCCCATGCCTCGGACGGCTTCGGCTCCATTCGCGCGCCCGCCGCCTGCTGCGGCGTGGTCGGGCTCAAGCCTACCCGCGGGCGCAACACCATGGCGCCATATACGGGCGAGGGGCTGGCCGGCTGCTCCACCGAGCACGCGGTGACGCTGACGGTGCGGGACACCGCGGCGCTCCTCGACGCCACCGCGGGCGCGGGCCCGGGGGATCCCTACGTGGCACCGGCGCCGGCGCGATCGTTCCTGGCCGACGTGCAGGCCGAGCGCCGGCCCCTGCGCATCGCCTACACGACCGCGGCGCCCAACGGCGCTCCGGTCGAAGAGGAATATCTCAAGGCGCTCGCCGAGACCGTGGTCTTGTGCAAGGACCTGGGGCATCGCGTAGACGAAGCCGATCCCGAGATCGACGGCGCCTCCGTGGTCCCGACCTTTCTCACCTTCGCCGCCGCCAACATGGTGGTGAACCTCGGCAGCCATCCCACGGCGGGCCGTTCCGCGCGCAAGGGCGAGGTGGAGAACGTCACGTGGGGCACCGCGCAGAAGGGCGAGCAGATCAGCGCCGCCGACTATGTGCGGGCGACCCAGGCCGCCCACAAGCTGGGCCGGCAGATGGCGGCGTTCCACGAGAGCTACGATGTGCTGCTCACCCCGGGCCTCGGCATGCTCCCGCCCAAGCTCGGCTGGATCGACATGATGCTGGAGGACGTGGACGAGTACTGGCGGCGAGTCTTCACCTTCTCGCCCTTCACGGTGTGGTTCAACCTTACCGGTCAGCCCGCGCTCATGCTCCCGCTCGGACGCTCGGCCTCGGGCTTTCCCATCGCCGTCCAGCTCGCGGGACGGTTCGGAGACGAGGGCACCATCCTCAGCCTGGGCGCGCAGCTCGAGAAAGCGCGCCCCTGGATCAGCAAGCGGCCCCCCGTCGCGCCCTGATCAGGAGACGCTTCCGGGAGGAGGTTCCCCAGGGCTTCTCCCCGGGGTTGTCTACAGATGGACACACTTGAACCGGGCTTGGACCTGGGATAGATAGGGCGTATGAGCTCGACCGAGTACCAGCAGCTCGTCGAATTTCTTGGGCACCAGTTCACCGAGATCGGTCGCCAGTTCACCGAGGTCGATCGCCGGTTCACCCAGATGGGTCACCGGTTCGATGCAATGGACCGCCGGTTCGACGCAATGGACCACCAGTTCGTCGAGCTTCGGCAGGAGACGCTCGGGCACTTCGATGCGATCTACCACCGCTTCGAGCGGCTCGAGCAGGAGTATCACGCGATCACGCAGGCCCTGCGACGGATCGAGGCACGGTCGGCCGACGAGCACGGCCGGCGCGAAATGCTTGAGCGCGCCCTGGCAGAGCTGAAGCAGCATGTGGCGGAGCTCCAGTCACGGATCGAGGAGATCCAGCAGCGACTCGGGCGCTGAGGGAGAGAGGAGGTAGCCAACCGGCAAAAAAGTGAGAAGGCGGCACGCGCGCACTATGAGGTTCGCGCCCTGAGCTGGGCGCGGAGCATCACCGCCGTGACCACGCCGTCGAGCACGGCGTTCAGGGCGAAGCCGACCATGAGGGGCCAGAGCGGGATGAGAGTGGCGAGCTTCTCGCTGTACCACCAGACGGGCCAGAGGAGCACGCCGGCGATGAGCACCACCACGTTGATCAGCACCATGACGGAGCCGAACGCGAAGAGCTGACCGGCCGGGGCGTGGGCGCCGTGCCGTCGTCCCAGCCGTCCCACCACGAAGGCGCCGGCGACGCAGACGCCGAGCGGCACGGCCAGGAAGACTCCCGTCATGAGCAGCGAGCCGAAGCCCATGGGCAGTCCGGCCACGAAGAAGATCGTCAGCGCGCCCTGGTCGTGGCTCGTGGCGGTCCGAATGAGGCTTCCCGCAAGGCTGACGGCAAGCGTCAGCACGGGATAGGCCGCGGCGGCGGCCACGATCTGGAGCGCCGCCACCACGCCCAGGCCTACCGGGATCAGGCGCACGGACCGGCCTGGAGCCGCTTCACGGCGGACTGGTGATGGTGAAGACGGGATGGCGCAGTGCCTCGGCCCGAAATTGCTCCAGATCCGATTCAGGCCGCGCGTCGAAGTACGGGCGGGTGATGGGCACGCGCGTCACGTACATCTTGAGCACCAGCGCGGCGTCGTCCACACCGATCTCGCTCGCCGCTATCGTTTCTGTCCGTCCGCCTCGAGAGAGCGTGGCCCGCCGGGCCGCGCGCAGATTGCGCACCCACGCGACTTCGCCGTAGGGAGACACGAGCCAGCGCCGTCCGCCGTCCTCCACGAGAGTGACGGGCGTCGAGCGGGGCGCGCCGCTTCGATGGCCGGCGACCGTCAGGAGATAGGTCCTGCGAGGCCCGAGACCGAGACGCAGCAGTGCACGAATGATCCGATTAACGGTGCGGCGTCCGGGCCCGAGGCGATAGCCGGCCGCCATCCGTTACGGCAGGATGCGCTGGTAGAGCACGTGGCGGCGATTCGTGGTGTAGGGGCGGACCTGGCCCGGCCACCGGCCCTGATCCACCGCGGCGCCCCACGCGGGGGTGGTCAGCACCTCGGGGCTTTCGATCTCGTAGGTGGCGGAGTAGGTCGGCTCGTTCTCCGCCACGATGGTCTTCTTCTCCCCGCCGATGATCATGGTCAGGGTGGTCTTCTTGAGGCGCGCCACCGCGATCACGCCGGGCACCTTGAGGAGGAGGGGCACGTGCTCGGTGTCGTAGACCTCGTTGAAGAGCGCCTCCTGGGCGGGCTCGACGTCCATGGCAGCGGTGAAGAGGTAGCGGGTCTGGATGGCCATCAGCGTGTCTCCTTGTGTGAGAGCAGGCAGGGGATCAGCGGTGATCTTCGGCGGCATCCACGGGCTCCCAGCCGAGCGCCTCGCGCGTGTGCCCGAGGTCGCGATAGCCCCACTTGTTCCGGGAGTTGCCGAAGACGATGTCATAGCGCAGGGAGGCGGGGGCGTCGAGGCAGCGCTCGAGGAGCCGCACGATGTCGCGCTGGCTGCACCAGACCGAGAACTCGCGCGCGGACAGGGGCCGGTCCTGGGCGTGCACGCGCCCGATGCGCACGCAGATGACCGACAGCCCGTGCACGTCCGCGTATTGCCGGCCGAGGACCTCGCCCCACACCTTGCTGACGCCGTAGAGGGCGGCCGGCTTCACCGGAGAGAGATGGGTCACCATGGGCCACGAGGTGAGGCCGTCGTAGCGGCCGGCCACCAGGTCCTTGTACGGCTGCTCGCGCTCGATCCCCGCGACCGTGGCGCCACTCGACGCGAAGACGACGCGCTTGACCTTGACCCGGCGCGCCGCCTCGTAGACGTTGTAGGTGCCCGTGACGTTGTTGTTGAGGATGCTCGACCAGGGCGGGTCCGGGCTGGTGGCGTCGGCGGCCAGATGCACCACCGTGTCCACGCCCTCGAAGGCGGGGGCGATCGCCTCGAGGTCCGCGATGTCCGCGCGATGGCACGGGATGCCATCCACCGCGCTCCGGTTCAGCGCGCTCAGCTCGACCTGGCCTTCGATCTGCTTGCGGAGCGCGCGGCCGATGAGGCCGCTCAGTCCTGTGACGAGAACGCGGGGCTTCGCCATCTAGCGAATGGACGAGTGGACGAGATTCGACACCTGGTCGAGCCGCGCGCTGTGCCAGGGATCGGGCACGCGGCTGTTGGTCAGATACGCAAACGACACGCCGGAGTCCGGATCGGCCCAGCAGTAGGACGAGCCGACGCCGCCGTGCCCGAAGGCGCGCGGGGAGGCGAGGGAGCCCAGGCCGCGGATGGTCTCCGTGGTGCCGCGCGAGTGGGGCCCGAGCCCCCGGTGCATGGGCATGCCCATGTAGCCGTCCACGCGATCCCCGGTGAAGTTGCGGGTCACGTAGCTGACCATGCGTGGGGAGAGAAGGCGCACCCCGTTGACGGCTCCGCCGTGGGCCATCATCTGGTAGAAAGTGGCCATGGCCCGCGCCGTGGCGTAGCCGCCGCCTCCCGGCGTGCCCGCCCGGCGGAATTCCGCGTTGTTCTCCTCGGCGCGCGTGACCTGGCGCCCGCCCTCGGTGGACGGCTCGTGCATGTCCACGGCACGCGCGTGCTGCGCGTCGGGCAGGCCCACGAAGCATTCGTCGGCGATGCCGAGGGGTTCCGTGATCTCGCTCCGGATGAAATCCCGGTAGTCGCCCTTGGTCACCGCCTCGATCATGGCCGCGGCCACCCAGTGGGCGGCCCGACCGTGGTAGTACACGCGCGAGCCGGGCGTCCACTCGAGGGTGAAGCCGCACACCGCCTTGCGCAGGAGATCGTGGTCGGCCCACGCCGCCTTGGGGACGTCAGCATTGGGGAAGCCGCCCTGGTGGGTGAGGAGCTGGATGATGGTGAGGTCGCCCTTGCCGTGCTGCTCGAAGCCGGGCAGGCGTTCGGAGACCTTGTCGGTGAAGGCGAGGGCGCCGCGCTCCACGAGAAGCCACACCGCGCAGGCCGTGAGGACCTTGGTGTTGGAGTAGAGCAGCCACAGGGTGTCGTCCTTGGCCGCGGTGCGCGACGGATCGGTGCGCGCCTCCCCGATGGTCGAGAACACCGCGAGCTTGCCGTGACGCGCCACCGCGTACTGGGCCCCCGGATAGCGCCCCTCGGTCACGTGCCGCGTGATGGTCTCGTGGAAGCGCTCGAGCGCCTTGGGATCGAGGTCGAGCGACGAGGGCGTGGCCTTCTCGAGGGTGGCGGGCATGGCGGCTCCTCTCAGGGCTTGGGGATGCGGCGTGGCGTAGAGATCGCGTCGGGCATCGGGCTCAGAGAATAGCCCAGACCGGGCGCGGCAGCCAGCCCGCCCGCGGTTGATCTTTCGAGGGCGATCTGGCACGATCGCCGCGCTCGCGCCCCCCAATACCCTCAACGCGGAGGCTCACCGATGCGACAGCTCACGCTCCTCGCCACGGCCTGGCTCTTGCTGCTCGGGCCTCTTCACGGCGCCGCCTTCGCCCATCGCCCGGGCGACCCCCCGCATCAGCTCTACCAGATGGGCGACCTCACCCTGGAGAGCGGGAAGGTCATGAAGGACTTCGCGATCTCCTATGTGACGCACGGCACGCTCAACGCCATGAAGTCCAACGCCATCCTCATGGTCACCGCGCTGTCGGGAAACCATCACCGCCTCGACTTCCTGATCGGGCCCGGCAAGGCCCTCGACACGAACAAGTACTTCATCGTGGCCACGGATGCCATCAGCAACGGCTTGACCACGTCGCCCAGCAACAGCAAGGCCCAGCCGCGGATGCAGTTCCCGCGGTTCGTGATGCGGGACATGGTCCAGTCCCAATACCGTCTGCTCAAGGACAAGCTCGGCATCGAGCACGTGGTGGCGGTGGTCGGGCCCTCCATGGGCGGCATGCAGGCGCTCCAGTGGGGAGTGAGCTATCCGGACTTCATGGACAGCCTGGTCGCCCTCGTCCCCCTCGCGCGCACGCCGGCGTGGAGCGTGGTGGTGGTGGACGCGAGCCGCAAGGCCATCATGCTCGACCCGGCGTGGAAGGGCGGGGAGTACACCACCCCGCCCGCCGAGGGCATCCGGCTGTGGCGTGACATCGTGGGCTTCGCCGCCGCGCGCACGCCGGAGCTCTATCGCTACCAGTTCCCCCAGCCCCTCGACGTGCTCCCCTGGCTCAAGGCCCAGGAAGACGCGCAGCTCGCTCTCTTCGACGCCAACGACTACATCTACCAGACGTGGGCCTACGAGGCCCACGACGTGAGCACCACCCCGGGGATGAACGGCGACTACGTCAAGGCCTTGCGCGCCATCAAGGCCAAGACTCTGATCATGACGGGGACGAAGGATCTGCTGAACCCGGAGTGGGAGGCGCTGGAGGCGGCGCGATACATCCGCGACGTGCGCACGGTGCCCATCAATCCCGATTCCGTCACCGGCCACTTCGCCGCCGGCGGATTCATTCCCGCCGACGTCGAGCAGATCAACATGGAGGTCGAGCGGTTGCTGGACATCGTCACACAGCGGGGGCCAAGCTCAGATAGCCGGGCCCTCAGCGGTCGAGCCAGACCTCCTGCATCCGCCCGTAGCTGTAGACGCTGTGACGGGGGAGGAGGTTCTTCACGTATCCCCAGTGGGCGTAGTCGTCGAAGCGCCACGAGAGCATGGGGCGCGCCGCATCGTCCTCGAGCTTCTTCTGGATGCGGTGGACGAGGGCGAGCCGCTTCTTGATGTCGAGCTCCTGTGACTGCAGCTCGATGAGCTTCTCCGTCTCCTCGTCGCAGTAGCCGGTGTAGTTGCGGGTGGAGCGGCAGATGTAGTGCTCGAAGAAGTTGGAATCGGGATCGTCGATGCCGTAGCCGGAGATGTTGGCCCCGATCTGGAATTCCTTGCGGGCGGCGATGGCGTACCACTCCACGGTGTCGATGGAGCGGAGGGTCGCCTCCACCCCCACCTGGCGGAGCTCGCCCAGCACGAACGACGCCATGTCGCGATAGATGGCGAGGTTGCGCGTGACCATCTCCACGCGGAGCGGGTTGGCGGCGGTGTAGCCGGCGGAGGCGAGGAGCTGTCGCGCCGCCGCCTTGTCGCCCGCCGCCCCGACCTCGGCGCCGGGCAATCCCCAGAAGCCGATGGGGCGCGGGGCCATGGCGCCGCCCGGCGTGCCGCTGCCCTGGAGCACCGCCTTGATGAAGGCCTGCCGGTCTACGGCGCGGCTCAACGCCTTCCGCACGCGGGGATCGTTGAAGGGCGGCTTGGTGATGTTGAGCAGGAGATTGTCCGCGTTGCCCGCGCCTACTCGCGTGATCACCATGCCGGGCACGGCGGCCCGGAGCTGCGCGGCCATTTGTGGGCTACTGTCGAGCGGACTCGCCGCGTCGGCGCGCCCAGCCTGGAGCGCCGCCGTCCGGGTGCCGCGCTCGGTCACGATGAGGTAGCGGAGGCCGTCGAGGTAGGGACGGCCCTTCACGAAATAGTCCGGATTCCTCACGTAGTCGACGTACTCGCCCCGCTTCCACTCCTTGAGCTTGAAGGGGCCCGTGCCCACGCAGCGCACGCGCTGCTCGGCGGGGGGGCACGTGAGCCGGATACACCGGCGAGTCACCGCTCGCGAGCATGAGGAGGAGCGAGGGCTGGGGACGCTTGAGATGAAAGACCACGGTGTGCGCGTCGGGCGCCTCGATGGCCTCGACATTGCCGTACCAGTCCTTGCGCGGGTTGACGCGGAGCTTCCCCGTGGCCTCGGGCGCTTCCCGCACCATGTCAAAGGTGAACTTGACGTCCTTCGAGGTGAAGGGCTGTCCGTCGTGCCAGGTGACGCCGTGCCGCAGGAAGACCACGAGGTTGCGGTAGCCGTCCTGCCACGACCACTTCTCCGCGAGCTCGGGTATCGCCGACTCGAAAGTCTCCAGCGGCTTCACGGGATCGAAGGTGACGAGGTTGTTGAAGCAGGGCTGGGCGGGCCAGATGGTAGAGAGCGTCACCGACTCGTGGATGGAGAATCCCTGGGTCAGGTCCTCGCGCGTGAGCACTTTCAGGATGCCGCCCGGCTTGCCGGGGAGGAGCGCGGGTCCGGCCGCGGAGGCGAGGGTGATCGCGAGAAGTCCAGCCGAGGCGATGAGAGCGCAGGCGACTACGACGAACGGTGGTTTGGTCATGGCGGCCGAGGATATACCCGGGCGGCGGCGGACTCAACTTGGCATGCGTGGCACAGGGCCGGCCGGCTCGGATCGGCCGGCCCTGCGCGGTCAGCGAGAGATGCGAATCAGAACGAAAGCGGGTCGGTGACGCGGACCCAGCGACCGCCCTTGACCACGGCGAGGAAGGACGAGTTGGCGCCCTGGTGCTTGTCGGCGGCGAAGCTCACTTCCGGACCGTTGAAGATGTCCTTGTAGCCCTTGATCGATTCCATGCCCTTGATGAAGCTCTCGGTGGTCAGGTCCTTGCCGGCCTTCTCGAGCGCCGTCACCGTGAGATCGGCGGCAACCTGACCGTAGACCGCGCCGATGTTCGGCTCGATCTTGTACCGGTCCTTGTAGCGGTCGAACCAGGCCTGGGCGGCCGGGCTCAAGGTGTCGCGATAGGGCATGTCGGTCAGCCCCATGGCATAGAACCCTTCGGTGACGCCGCCCTGGGCGGCCGCCACCACGAGATCGTAGCTCGAGGCCGCGCCGAGGAAGTCTACGTCGGTCCAGCCGATCTTGCGCGCGGTGGCGTACGGCACGATCGAGTCGCGCACGATGGTGCCCACCACCACCAGATCGCAGCCCGCCGCCTTGAGCTTGGTGATCTGCGCGGTGAAGTCCTGGTCGGTCGGTTTGTGGGTGGTCGTCTCCACGATCTTCAGCTTCAGCTTGTCGGCCTGCATCTGGACCCCGTCGAGCACTTCCTTGCCGAAGTCGGTGTCCTGGTACATGACGCAGAGCGCCTTCTTGCCCTTCTTGGTCACGAAGTAGTTGATGCCGGCCCGCACC
>WNFK01171335.1_pt1 | contig 10308 bp, 9 predicted proteins | sample 5400281 | NCBI WGS metagenome assembly WNFK01 (sample SAMN13153350, study PRJNA577476) | soil metagenome | isolation source: 20 cm soil on Douglas fir-dominated hillslope | place: USA:California | collected 2013-09-17
TTGTTTCTGCAACTATTCATGTTCTCGTTTCCCGAATGGCAGCCGCACTTCTCCTTCCTCGGCGGTGCCCCCGCGAATGAGATGATTGTTCTGCGCTGGCTGCATCTCATCTTCGGCATCATCTGGATCGGCTTGCTCTACTTCCTCAATTTAGTGTTGACGCCAGCCATGAAAAAGTGCGATCCCAAGCTGCGAATCAAAATTTATCCTGAGCTGATGCCAGGCACGATGGGCTGGTTCCGCTCGTCGGCGCTGGTGACGGTGATCGTGGGACTCCGCTACTTCTCGATCCATCTGGCCTCGGATGCAAAACTTGCTGGCGACCGTTCGCTGATTGGGAAATGGTTCGGCTGGTGGCTGCTGGTGTGGGTCGTCGCGTATGTGTTCATTTACGCGCTGCAGCTTCCGGCGAAAGGATTGCTTGATAGTGCGTTGGTGCGCGTGATTGGGATTTCGATTGTGGTGATCGCGGCATCGTGGCTGGTTCTCGTCTTGAATGGCGGACCCAACGTTTCGAATGCGCACCTGGCCATCAGCGTTGGCGGTGGCCTCGGCTTCGTCATGCTGCTGAATACCTGGGGAGTCGTGTGGCGCGTGCAGAAGCGGCTCATCGCCTGGGCTCGCACTAGCGCGGAGCAGGGCGTGCCGATGCCGCCGGAAGCGGACCGCTTAATGCGCTGGAACTACCTGACGGCGCGCACTTCGTTCTGGCTGTCGTTCCCGATGCTGTTCTTCATGGGCGCCGCCAGCCACTACCCGTTTCTGAGCACCGTCGCGCGATAATGGATGCGGGATGCTCCCATGTCTGACGAGAAGAACTACAACGTACTGGCGACCGAGAACGGTGTACCGATCAAGGCCTGGACCAAAGGGGTGCCACTGGAAGACCAGGCCTGCAAGCAGCTCCTGAACGTTGCGCAGTTGCCGTTCATCTTCAAGTGGGTCGCGGCCATGCCGGACGTGCACTGGGGCATCGGCGCCACGGTCGGCAGCGTCATTCCGACGAAGGGCGCGATCATTCCCGCTGCAGTGGGTGTGGACATCGGCTGCGGCATGATGGCGGTGCAGACGGACCTGAACGCACGTGATCTTCCGGACAATCTGAAAGGCATTCGCAGCGCGATCGAAAAGGCGGTTCCGCATGGCCGCACGAATCACGGTGGGCGCGGCGACGTGGGCGCGTGGCGGGAGATTCCTTCGCGCAACAACGAAGTTTGGCAGACGCTCAAGCCGCGTTACGACGCGATTCTCGAAAAGCACCCGAAGCTCGATCGCGGCAATCATTCGAATCACCTCGGAACGCTCGGTACCGGCAACCACTTTATCGAAGTCTGTCTCGACGAAGCGGAAAACGTGTGGTTCATGCTGCACAGCGGATCCCGCGGTGTCGGCAACCGCATGGGGAGCTACTTCATCGAGGTGGCCCGCAAAGACATGCAGAAGTTCTTAATCAACCTGCCGGACAAGGACCTGGCGTATTTTTCGGAGGGCACCGAGCACTTCGACGACTACGTCGAAGCTGTCGAATGGGCGCAGGACTTCGCGCGCTGGAACCGCCATCTGATGATGGAGCAGATCGTCGGCGCGGTCCGCGATTCCGGCGAGGTACGGCCGTTCGTCGCCGAGCTGAAGGCCATCAATTGCCACCACAACTACGTGGCGCGCGAGCGCCACTACGGCCAGAACATTCTGGTCACGCGCAAGGGCGCGGTCCGCGCACGCGAAGGCGACATGGGCATCATTCCCGGCAGCATGGGAGCGCGTTCCTATATCGTCCGCGGCAAAGGCAATATGGAAAGCTTCATGAGCTGCAGCCACGGCGCGGGCCGCGCGATGTCCCGCACGGAAGCCAAGCGGCGCTTCAGCGTGGAGGACCACAAGCGGATGACCGCGGGCGTGGAGTGCCGTAAGGACGCTGACGTCATCGACGAAACGCCGGCGGCCTACAAGTCGATCGAGGCCGTGATGGCCGCGCAGAGCGATCTGGTGGAAATCGTCCACACGCTGCGCCAAGTCGTTTGTGTAAAAGGTTGAGCAGGGAACAAAAATGAAAAGGGAGGCGGGCCAGGTCGTCCCACCTCCCTTCTTTCCCCTCTCGGGGAACCCGGCCAGTCTGACGGAGGGCGACCAGCCGGTCGTGTGTTGGCCTGTCTATTTATCCCGGAATCTTGAAAAAAGTTCCTGAGAAACGGAAAAAAATGAATAGAATTACGGGGGAAATCCGGCGCCCGACTTCAGGCGCGACACCTCATGCCACGACCTTCACACCTCAGCCCCGATAACATATTGCGTTTTCTGCAAGTTAGAAGCGAGCCCGCGTCCGCGAGCGAGATTGCGCAGGGTCTCCATCTGAAGAAGACCGACAATCGCCCGCTGTTCAAGATGCTTTCAAAGCTCAGGAAACGCGGCGCCATCGAGGAATTGCCCGGCGGACGGTACCGCCTCCCGAGCCGCAAGTCGGAACAGAAGGCGTCCGGCCAAAAACCGCGCCAGGAGGCGACGCGGCATCCCCAACCCTCGGCGCTCGCGGATCGCGATGAAGTAAAAGGACGCCTCGTTCTTCACCACGACGGCTATGGCTTCGTCGTCCCGGATTCGCCGATGCCGCAGCTCGACGGCGATGTTTTCATTCCGCGCGACGCCATCCAAGACGCCATGCACGGCGACCACGTTCTGGCAAAGATTCAGCGTCTGGGTGGCGTTACCGGCGCGCAACGCGCTGAAGGCCGCATCATTCGAATCCTGGGCCGCGCGCATCCGACCGTGGTCGGTTTGTTTCGCTACGGAACCCAACACAATGTGGTTCTGCCTTACGATGTTCGAATCCAACACGAGGTGGAGATTCCGCGCGGCAACGAACTGACCCCCGGGCTGTGGAAGAAGCTGGGCTTCAGCAGCTCGGATGAAACCAGCATCCGATCGAGGCGCATCCCGCGGCTGGATGAATTGGATGGAGCCGTCGTGAACGTGGAGTTGCTGCGTTATCCGCACGGAGGCACAGCGGCGACCGGCCGTGTCATCGAAATTCTCGGGCGTCCCGGCGATCTCGGCGTTGATACCGAGATCATCATCCGCAAGCATCATCTCCCGCATTCTTTCTCCGCCGAAGTTCTGGATGAAGCAGCGCGTGGCGCGAAGCCCGTCGATGAGATCCAGCGCGCCGGCCGCGAAGATTTCCGGCACTTGCCGATCGTGACGATCGATGGAGAGACCGCGCGCGATTTCGACGACGCCGTCTACGTCGAACGTCGCACGGATGGCGGCTGGCATTTGCAAGTCCACATCGCCGATGTAGCGCACTATGTTCGAACGGAGAGCGCTCTCGACCGGGAGGCTCGTCTCCGCGGCACCTCCGTTTACTTCCCCGATCGCGCCGTCCCGATGCTTCCGGAAGCCCTTTCGAATGGCATGTGTTCGCTCAAGCCGCGCGAGGATCGCCTGGTCATGAGCGCGCTCATGGAATTCGACGCCGCCGGGCGCATGAAATTCTCGCGCATGACTTCCGGCGTCATTCGCTCCGCCGAACGCATGACCTATACGAACGTCAACAAAGTTCTTGAAGGCGATGCTGAAATGACGGAGCGCTACGGCGTGCTGGCCCCCCGCTTCCGCGATATGAAAGAGCTAGCGCTGATCCTCAATGCCCGCCGCAACGAGCATGGCTCCATCGATTTCGATCTCCCTGAACCGGTCATTGAATTCGACGAAGAGCAGCGCATGACCAATATCACGCGCAGCGTGAGAAACATCGCGCACCGGCTCATTGAAGAGTTCATGCTGGCCGCCAATCGCGCCGTCGCCGGCTGCCTCCTGCAGCGCGGCATCGACTCGCTGCATCGCGTTCATGAGAAGCCCGACGCGCGCAAAGTCCTCGAGTTCGAAGAGCTGGCCCGCGCCTTCGGTTACTCTCTCGGCGTCGAAGATTTGCACCAGCGCGAAGTCGCCGTTCGCCATGGCCGCGTTCCGGCGCCCGCGAAAGCCGGCCGGCCCGACTCCTACGGCCACGGGCGTGAGCGCGGCATGAAGGTGGCGCTCCCGGGCGGCGAGCTGCGCATCACGCCGCAGCATTATCAGCGCCTGATTCGAAAGGTCGTTGGCAAACCGGAAGAACGCATCATCTCCTACCTCATGCTGCGTTCCCTGAAGCAAGCCCGCTACGCCGCCGAGCCGCTTGGGCATTTCGCCCTCGGCTTCGATGAGTACACGCATTTCACTTCGCCCATTCGGCGATATCCGGACCTCATCGTTCATCGCATTCTGAAATGGGCGCTCGATCATCCGAAGGATGCGCCGGCCTTTTCGAAAGCGCATGTCGCCGCAGCGCCGGGATCGGAGTCCACGCTCTATTCGCACAAGAACCTCGAAGAAATCGCTTCAGAGACGTCCGAAGCGGAGCGCCGCGCCAATGGCGCCGAGCGCGAACTGATGGACTGGAAAACCGCTCAATTTATGGAGGAGCACCTCGGCGAGGAATACGACGGGCTGATCATTTCCGTCCAGAAATTCGGCTGTTTTGTCGAGCTTTTCGAAGTCTTCGTGGAAGGCCTGCTGCCGATCAACGCGCTTGAAGAAGCTGCCAACGCGCGATGCGTTTACCGCGAGAAGGATCACGTCATTGTCGCCATGCCCGGCGGAGACGGCCGCCGCGGAACGCCGGGTGCGGCTCGGGGCCGCGGCGCAAAACCTAAGCAGCTGGCGTGGCAGCACGGAGACCGCGTGCGCGTCCGTGCAGAACGGATCGACCCGATGCGCCGCCGCGTCGAATTCGCCCTCGTCGCACGACCCTGAGCCTCTCCGCTTTGGAATGTGGAGGCCCGACGCCGCTCCGCAGGGCCATGTTTTCTCTGCGTACTCCGCGCCTCTGCGTTTCGTTATTCTTCAATCCCTGCTTGTATGTAGGATCTGTATGGCATATACTACATGTCATACAGATTGCCACTGCGGAGAACACCGATGCTTTCCATCCGCTTGAAACCCGCGCTCGAACGGCGCCTCGCGCGTCTCGCACGGCAGACCGGTCGCACCAAGACCTTCTACGCCACCAAACTCATCGAGGAAAACATTGAAGACCTCGAGGACCGCTACCTCGCCGAAGCTCGCCTCGAAAATCGCGGCAAGCGCTACTCCACCACTCAGGTCCGGAGGCAGCTTGGCTTGGACGATTGAGTACGACGAAGGCGCCGTCAAGGACCTCAAGAAACTCGATCATCAGGTACAACGTGAAATCCTCGGCTTCCTGGAAAAGCGCATCGGTCAGGCGAAGGACCCGCGCTCGTTTGGTAAGCCGCTTCGCCACAGCAAGTTCGGTCTATGGCGCTATCGCCTGCGCGACTATCGCATCATCTGCCAGCTTCAGCAGGCCAAGCTTATCGTCCTCGTCGTGGCCATCGGCCACCGCAGCATCATCTATGACGACTAATCAGTCCGCCTTCACGTACGGCTTTTCGTAGCGGCGGGCTTCAGGCCCGCCATCTTGCTTCTTCCGGACGTGTGTAGCGGCGAGTTTCGCGCCCTTTGCGTCCCCGTTCTGACCGGGAAGCTCGCCATCCTTCCTCTCCCTGTAGGGGCGCAGCATGCTGCGCCCTCTTGCCTTCCAGTTGGTAGGGGCACGGCTTGCCGTGCCCTGCCGTCGCTACACTCATCACGGTCAGCCGGCAACCTCGTACTCGCTCTGAACCAAACCGCTCGAATAGTGCCGGGTCGCTACATGGCGCAGCCGAATGTCGCGCGGCAGGCTCCCCAACAGGGGAACTCCCTCTCCAATGAGCACCGGCACGCGCGTGATAATGAGCCGTTGAATGGCCCCCGCGCGCAGGAACTCTTGAATGGTGATGCCCCCGTCGATGTACAAGTGGTGGACCCCGCGTGCGGCGAGTTGCGAGACGATCTCCGCCGGCGGCCCGGCCATTTGTTCCACAACGCCCCCGCGCACCGCGGAAAAATCGAGCGGGCGGCTGCTCAGCACCACCACCCTCTTGTCAAGGTAGGGCCACCCTTCAAAAGCCAGAACCGTCTCGAAAGTCTTTCGGCCGATCACAATCGCATCGACGCTGGCAATAAACTCGGTGTAGCCGTGGGGCTCGCCGCCGCCCTCCGGCAGAAAGTCGAGATCGCCGTTCGGCCGCGCAATGAAGCCGTCGACGCTGGTGCCGATAAAAACAGATGCCGTCATCGTGAACTCCTCGCCTGTGGCCGCCTAACTATAGATTCAAACGGTTTCTCGCGCAGCAACACCTTGCCGCGCCCGTCCGTCGCTCTGCACATGCGCTCACATGAACAGAAACCGGAGTCATAGGATAATTGGCGCTATCTATGAGCCAGTGCTCGCTTTGCCTTGAAGACAAGGAACTTGTAAAAAGCCACCTCATACCCCGCGCAATGTACGACTACTGCCGGACCGCGGATTCCGAGCCCGTTCTGATGACCACGGAAGTCATGATGCAAACATCGCGGCAGCTTCAGGACCATTTACTTTGTAAGTTATGCGAGGATGTCCTGAATGTAGGCGGTGAGCAATGGCTTCTGCCACTCCTTGCAAGAATCGACCAGACCTTTCCGCTGCTGGGCATTGTTGAGAAGTTTCCCCCAGACCAAGTGGATGGCGAATGGACGGGGTATGCGGCGTTCCGCAATCCAGAAATTGAAGTGGACAAGCTAATCCACTTCGCGATTTTTTCCGAGGATATTAAAGGCCTTTTTCGGAGAATTGTTGTGAAGGCCCACAAGTCGCAGAAGCTAGTGCATTACCTAGCCGGCAAGAAGAGAAATGCGTTTAGGCCGTAACTGTGTGGAGCCGGCCCGCTTCTAAAAATTTTCCGCTATCCCGCCCCGCATCCCCATCCCTGAATTTCAACCTTCACACTCATAACCTGTAATCTTTCCAACGTCTTACAACTCCATTCGAATGATATCCAAAGTCTATATTGACAAACAGAGTACTTTGTGCTGGTCTGTTTCGTATGTACTTGCTATGAGCCCTCGATCGACCTGTCGCGATCCTAACGGGAAGATTCCGGCCCTGTCGGAAAGAGTCGCATCCGATCCTCGCCCACTCGTCTCTTTCCAGTTTACGCCTCCACTTTTTCTCCTCACTGACCACCGTCCGCTGACCTGCCCCGGCCCTGTCGGGGTCACTGCCCACTATTGCCTTAACTCCTTCAGCTGCACTTATGGATCTCCCCGCAAGTGTTGCAAACAAAAGACTTACGGTATTGCTAAACCCTTTAGATGCACTTACAAAAACATGGGGTAAGGGTCCCGGTTATGGTTAACCAAATTTCCGATGAGGAATCTGTCCTGAGGAGTATGGCGACGAAGGACCTCTCCTCGAATCCGATAAGGATTCCTGGCTCGAACGACGAGCGTTGTCTGCGAGTCCCGGCCCGGTTCGGGACCGTCAACCTCCTCCGTGCCGTTCCTCTCAACTGGTGGCTCTTGCCTCTCATCGGCCGGAGCTTGCGGATCGGCCCTGGGCGTCTCTCCAGCTTCCTTTCAACTTTCAACTTTCGACTGTGAACCTCTTCCGTGGCGTTCCTCTCAACACTGCCACATCTGCTATTCTGGAAGACCAACAATGATCACCAGCGCACCACTGCTGCCACAGAACGCCAGACGAAAGAGGAACCTCACTCCGTGACTCACGCGACCTTAAGCGCTCGCGCCCCCAAACGCGCTTTCAATTTCAACGCGGGTCCGGGGGCGCTTCCTCTTCCAGTCCTCGAACGAATCCGAGAGGAACTCCTCGACTGGCGCGGCGGCGGCATGTCGGTCATGGAGATGAGCCACCGCTCACCGGAATTTGAAAGCATCAACGCTGGCGCAGAACAGAAGCTCCGGAATCTCCTTGGAATCTCGGACGACTACGCGGTCATCTTCGTCCAGGGCGGCGGCAGCATGCAGTTCACCATGGCCCCGATGAACCTCTGCCTTCCTGGAAAGCCCGTTGACGTCCTCCATACCGGCGCCTGGACCGCCAAGGCCATTGGCGAATTGCAAAAAGGCATCCTTCACCACATCGCGGCCTCCACCGAATCGGAAAAGTTCGCGCGGCTTCCCCGCCGCGACGAAATGAAATTCTCCTCAGGCGCCTCCTACGTTCACATCTGCACCAATAACACCATCGAAGGCACGCAGTGGACCACCCTGCCGGAAACCGGCAACGTGCCGCTGGTCGCCGACATGTCTTCCGACATCGCCTCGCGCCCCGTCGATGTGAAAAAGTACGGCGTCATCTTCGCCGGCGCCCAGAAAAATCTTGGCCCTTCCGGCGTCACCGTGGTCATCATCCGCAAAGACCTCGCCGAACGCGCCGACAAGAATCTGCCCACGCTTCTTCAATACCGCACGCATATCAAGGAGAAGTCGCTTTATCACACGCCCCCGACTTTCGCGGTCTACATCGTCGGCCTGGTCTTGGAATGGATCGAATCCGAAGGCGGAATTCCGGGCATCGAAAAGCGCAATGAGGCTAAGGCCAAGCTGCTCTACGACACCATCGAATCGAGCGGCGGCTTCTATTCCTGCCCCGTCGAAAAAGCCTCGCGCTCAAAAATGAACGTAGTCTTCCGCGTAGCAGGGGGAGACGACTCCATCGAAAAGAAGTTCGCTGCTGAAGCCGCCGCGGCCAGACTGGTCGGCACGCCCGGCCATCGCTCCGTCGGCGGCATGCGCGTCTCCCTCTACAACGCCGTCACCCGGGAAGCCGTCGAAGCCCTCAGCACTTTCATGCGCGAATTCCGCCGCACCAGCGGCTGACAACAAAGATCTAAAAAACCAAGCGCGCAGAAGGGAGAGTTCCCCCTGCGCGCTTGGTCGGTCGAGTCCGTTCTTAGGCCAGGTCGAAGAGCAGGACTTCGGCGTCTTTTACGCCAGTGAGCTCGACGGCCTTTTCGGCGGAGATGGCCGCGCCATCGCCCGTTTTAAGTGGCGTGCCGTTCAGCTTAACACTGCCTCGCGCTACCTGAACGTAGGCGTGCCGATCTTTCTTGAGTTCGTGCTTCACCGTTTCGCCCGCGCCCAGAACCGTTGCGTACAGCTCGTTGTCCTGACGGATCTTGACCGAGCCATCCCGCCCGTCAGGCGAAGCCACCAGCCGCAGCTTTCCCCGCTTTTCCGCTTCGCTAAAGTTTTTCTGGTCGTACGCCGGCTTAAGACCTTGTTTTTCCGGGAGCATCCATATTTGATACAAGTGCACCGGATCTGTCTTGGACGCGTTGAATTCGCTGTGCGCCACGCCGGTACCCGCGCTCATGTATTGCAGGTCACCCGGCTTAATCACGGAGCCGTTGCCCATGCTGTCCTTGTGCTCGAGCGCGCCTTCCAACACGTACGTAACGATCTCCATATCGCGGTGAGGGTGCTTCGGGAAACCGCCGCCGCCCGCAACTCTGTCGTCGTTCATCACCCTCAGCGTGCGGAACTGCACATGCTCGGGATCGAAGTAATCGGCAAACGAAAAGGTGAAATGCGAATCCAGCCAGCCGTGGTTCGCGTGCCCGCGTTCGTCGCTTTTGCGGATATCAATCATGGCCCACCTCCTGGGTCTTGCAAACGCATAATACTCGTTATCACGACAATTGTCAAGAGGTATATTTTGCCCCTCGCCCCCGCGCCCCCGCCCTTCGACCAACCCTTTGCATTTGTGCGCTTTGCACCGCCCCTTCGGCCAGTTTCCGGCGGCGCCCCCTTTGGTGTACAGTGATAACGAAAGCGCGGCTACCGCTCCGCGGCCTCCGAGGAAACCATCACCGACAATCGCACCGGCAAATCCTACGAGGTCCCCATCACCCACGACACCATCCGTGCCGCCGACCTCCGCCAGATCAAAGTCGACCCCAAAGATTTCGGTATGATGAGCTACGATCCGGCCTTCAACAACACGGCCTCCTGCATCAGTAAAATCACATTCATCGATGGCGACGCCGGCATCCTGCGTTATCGCGGGTATCCCATCGAAGACCTCGCGGAAAAAAGCACTTACCTGGAAACCGCCTATCTGCTCTTGCATGGGGAATTGCCCACGGCGTCGCAGCTGAAGGACTGGACCTACAACGTCACGCACCACACTTTCATCCACGAAAGCATCAAGAAATTCCTGGACGGCTTTCATTACGACGCCCACCCCATGGGCATGATGATCTCCACGATTGCCGCGCTTTCCACTTTCTATCACGATGCGAAAGATATCTTCAGCGTCGAGTCGCGCAAGAAGCAGACCTATCGTCTCGTCGGAAAAGTTCCCACGATCGCGGCATTCTCTTATCGCCACACTCTCGGCATGCCGTTCGTCTATCCGGACAATGAGCTCAG
>WNFK01198581.1_pt1 | contig 10308 bp, 9 predicted proteins | sample 5400281 | NCBI WGS metagenome assembly WNFK01 (sample SAMN13153350, study PRJNA577476) | soil metagenome | isolation source: 20 cm soil on Douglas fir-dominated hillslope | place: USA:California | collected 2013-09-17
GTCTCGGGCCCCCCGCCCTGGACTACGGAGAACGCGTCGCGGTCCAGGTACTCCGGCAGGTACCGCGCGATTGCGTCGGCGGTGGCGGCGCCCACGTCGGAAGGTTTGATGACGGCGGCGTTCCCTCCTGAAATCGCGGCAATCAGAGGGGACAGTGTCAGCATCACTGGATAGTTCCAGGTCCCGATAATCAGACCGACGCCAAGGGGATCGAAGCGCACCTGTGCGTCGGACGGTGCCAGCATGGGGGGCGTGCTGACCGGCGCGGGCTTCATCCAATCGCGCAGGTGGGCAAGAGCGTGGTCGGCCTCGCTGATCATGTACTTGACGTCAGTCAAATCCGCATCAGTCCGGTTCCTTCGGAGGTCCGTCCACAGGGACGCGTAAAAGTCCTCGGCGCGATCTGTCATCATCGCCCGCAGCGCGGTCAACTGCCCCTCGCGCCATTCGACCGGGCGGGTAGCCCCGGTTCGGAAATAGTTGCGGTGCCGTGAGACAAGGGCTGGGAATTCCGTGGTGTTCATGCTTTCTCCTCAAGAGTTGTTCGTGTGCGCCATCAGGGCCAGGGCCATGTCGTAGACCATGAAGGCCCCAAAACACACACTGACAATGCCTGCCAGACCGCGGATCAAGATATTTCCTCGTGCAAAGTGGAGCGATGTCAGCTTTGCGGGGAGCGAAAAGAGCGTGCTCATGATCACCATCCCGCCGATCGAGCCGATCCCGAAGATTGCGATGTAGAGAAGACCGAGAGCCGGCGACGGAATAGCCGCGAACACCAATAGGGTTAGCGCCGCACTCCCAGCTAACCCGTGCATCATCCCAACGAGTAGTGGCCGCGCTCCGAGTCTCGGGGCGTGCATATGACTTTTGCCGCCGCGAGCAAGTTCGCGCAGCGAATTGCCGCCGAGCGCAACGAGCATGAAGCCCACACACAACTCCAGAGCCTTGCCGACATCCTCACCGATTTGGAAATGGAACAGGAGCACCAGCACGCCCGCGACCACCAGGGAAAGCGTGTGGCCCAGGCCCCACAGCGCACCGATCAGGGAAGAGGCACAAAGACCGCGGCGATCCGTCGCCATCGTCGAGACCGCCGCGAGATGATCGGCGTCCAGGGCGTGCTTCAATCCGAGCACGATTCCGAGCGCGAGCGGTGAGAGGATTGTGATCGACATCGTAACAATCAGGAGCGCTGCCGGTTGACTTCATTTGCGGCGGCCGCCTGCGCGAGCAGGCCGTAGGCGCGCGGTGTCTTGCGAACCTCGAGATTCATTCTTGCTAATCGGAGCGCCTTGTCCGGATTAGCGCCGGCAGCGAGCCAGAATTCGGCTGCATGGTCTGCGAAGGCCTCCGGGTGACACGCGACCAACTCGTCATAACGCGCGGCGGCCAGCCGGCACCAATGCCGGGATTCATGGGCGAGGCCAGCATCATCGAGAATGCGCGCGAGTTGCGCAGCATAATCAGGATCATCCGAAGAGACCGCCAGTGAATGCAGGCGAGCAACTGCGGATTCGATTTCACCCAATTCTGCTTCGACCTCGGCGAGATGGCCTTGCGCCGGCGCGTAAGCCGGGACACGGCGTCGCGCAGCGTCGAATGACGTGCGTGCATCATCCAGCCAACCCTTGTCGGAAACGGTGAGACACCGCGGTACCGACGGCGGCTCTCCGCGTACATCCATTCTGCTGCGTCGATTTCGCCGCGCTCGGCATAGAGTCCGACCAAGGCCGCGACATTTTCAAAACTCGCGCGACGGTCTGCGGCTTCCTCGCGTATAGCAAGGGCTTCATCGTAACGACCGAGGGCTTGAAAGATTGCGGCACGTTCGCGACATGTGGTTTCGACGTCGACCGAGAGTCGCTCGGCACGGTCGACGTCGTCTAAGGCATCTGTAAACCGATGGAAGACGGCCCGGGTCCGGGCACGTGCGACAAAAGCCGTTCCGTCAGTGGCCACGTCGCGCACGAGTTGCTCCGCGATCTCCTCTGCCCGCTGGTAATCGGCAATGTGGCCGAGGATGAGCCCGCGAAGCGTGATCAGCTCGATGAGACCAACTCGCCTTTCAATGGTGGCGTGACCACGCCTGACGTCCGGTTCCAGACCGTCGATTTGCGCCTGGAGATTGAGCAGCGCAATCGTCCCGTCAGTCACCGGCAGCAAGGTCATATCGCCGAAACTGGCCTTGCGTGCAGCCTCAATCATGACGAGGCAACCTCGAGACGATTCGGCGGCGCCATGTAGGGACAAACCTTGGATGACCAGGTTATAGGCCCGTCGACACCGTCTCTGACCCGTGGACCGTTTCCGGCGTTGATGTACAGCGTGAGAATAAAGTCGACGACATCCTCATTGAGCCATCGTCCTCCGCATGTGGCGTGCGCGCGCTTCCCGAGCATGGCTTGCTCAATCTCGAAGTAGCTGGTCTCAGAGAAGGGTTTAGAGGCATCCACGACCAGGTAGTCTGCGAGCAGCAGCTCCGTCAGGGGATGGTTACCGCGCTCGTCGAGCGACCAATCGGTCTTTCCATCGAGGCCGTCGTAAAAGGCAAGATTGGCGTTCAGCCGTGCGTGATACGCCCCAACGTAATGCTCGGAAAGGTTGAAGGCGTCTTCATCGTTGTACAGATCGCGAATCTCGAGATCCCGATTAACCGGATCGAATGTCTTAGCGCCGAGGCTGATGTTCTTGATTTCCGGGCGGCCGACCCGTTCAAGCCGGATCGGCCGCTTGCCGGACGTCAGCGTCTCGCACACCACCGCGAACATGGGTCCGCCCTTGAGCACAGTCGCCCACTCGATTGTCAGGACAATTCCCAGGACATTCTTGCCGTAGAGTCTGTCCGAACCGACTTGCTTGAATGCGAGCTGTCGTGTCGCGAGAGTTTTTCCGGCCATCGGGCCGTCAAGGAAGAACGGATCGGACCTCTGCCCTGCGAAGACATGCAAGCCTTCCTCTCCGCCGCCGTTTTCGTCGTTCACGCGAAATAGAACGGTCTCGCCATTTGGCGTCGAGCAGCGGCCCTGTTGTACTGGTTGTCCACCGCCGTCCGGACTAACCGGGACATCGAACGTGCAATCGAAGGTGAATTCATCGGCTCCGACAGCGAACACACGTCTGTTGGACACGATAGACACGGAGCGCACACGGAACCGGTATATGACCGCGTCGGAAAAACAGGCAGAGCGACCAGCGTACGGAAACACATTCATGATCAGGACGAGATGCCGCGGATTCTCGGGACTAGGAAAGGCGAAGACGTCCGTGATGTCAGTGACTGGGTCGGCAACGGCGCGAGGTCCTGAGATGTGGTCAGACATTTGTAAAGATCCCCTTATCTCTTGCTCTCGCGTAGGATTGTTTCCGCGACCTGGAAGCAGTCTGCGCCGACCGGAATCCCACAATAGACGGCGATCTGCACGAGCACCGCACGCAATTCGTTCGCTGTCAGGCCGTTGGCGCACGCTCCGCGGAAATGGTTGGCAAACTCGCCCATCTTGCCGATCGCAGCGACCATGCCGAGCGTGAGGATGCTGCGCTCGCGGGGCGACAACGTCTCATCGCCCCATGCCTCGCCCCAGCAATATTCGGTAGCCAGCCGCTGGAAATCGCGGTTGAAGTCATCGACGTTCGCGAGCGCGCGGTCCACATAGGCATCGCCCAGCACTTGACGGCGCTTAACGAGACCTCGGTCGTAGAGGTGTTCATCCACGACTCGCTGGCCTTTCCACTGTTTCCGCATTCAAGCCGGCCAACCAATTCAGCGCGGACAAGCTCGGCATGAACAGGTACTCGCCGCCGCGGAGCACATTAAAGGTTTCGATGCCGTGTATGCGACGCCTGACCGGCTCTGTAGGAATCGTGAATGTTGCCCCCTCCTCCTGCAGACCGACAGTCGGATCGCGTTCGTTGTCCAAGCTCATAAACGTGCCGTCATTGATCCACTCTTGTTGGAGGAATTCGAGGGTGTTCGTCGCCTTCGCGCTGATGAATAAGAAATAGATGCCTCGCGCGCATTCATCATCGTGGTCCGAGGTTGCGTTCGGATCGTAGGGCGCTCCGTAGGTCGTGCTCCGCCGGATGATGCGATGGATGTTCACGTCCGTGAGCACCGGCATCTTCGTGTCGCGGGGGTTCATGCGACGCATGTGGCAGCCAAGCGGCACCTGTCTGCCCTGTGGATCGTTGGCGTAGGTGAAATCGTTATTTCGCTGCGGATCTTCGCCGAGCGCCGGATCGTCCTTTGCCGGCGCGAGCGTCAATGGCGCGCCGCTCCGCCAGCGGCCGACGAGTTTCGCCGCCAGTAGCTCGCGGTCCTCGTCGGTCTGACCGTTCTCTCGCAGGAAACGGTTGAACGCTCCGACCCGCGACTGGTATTTCCGCAAACCAACGTAAGTGCCGTTGCGGCCCAACACGTCCGGCTGAGGCATCGCCAGGGGCACGCCGGACTCTCCTGGATAGCCGAGGATGAACTCGCCAGCTTTGATTGGATGCCCCTGACCGGGAAGCGGCTCGACGCCACTGCCCTCGATGGCGGGTTGGCCGATGCTGTCTTTGTAGCCGAGCGAGTTGAGGCTTCCCGGCTGGGCCCCGAAGTCTTGAATCAGGAGTACAGTGACGCCCCGAAAGCCCTGATACTCGCGTCGCGCCGTCTCCAGGATGCGGCGCCACTTATCTTCGGTGTCGCTGACAATGCTGACTAAGATGTGAATCTGTCCGCTCCCGAACGGCCAGTCCCAGTTCTTCGGATCGTTTGCTCCATGGTCACGAAGTTTCTCCGCACGCGCAGCCATTCCCACCCGAAATGCTTCCGGAAAGCTTCGCCGCGAGTCTTCCGGCACGCCCAATTCGACCAGCCCGGAATAGCTGATCGCCACCGCCATCCAGGCGTCTCCGGCATTCCACCAATCGGCGGCGGAACCGATGTGCGGCGCGAGTCTCCGCAAAAACTCACGACCGCCGTGCGCATCGTTGATGTGCAGGAAGAAATGCGTGCCGAAGTACGGCTCCGGACGATGGCGCAGAACCGTCGCTTGAATGTCGTGGAGATCCACGGCGGTGCGGTTGCGTAGATCCTCGCCGAAGCGATCTTCGAATGACATGCCTCTGTCCGTTATTAGCTGATCTTGTCGAGGAATTCTTCCGTCGCCTTACCGATACGCTCAATCCGTTTGGTCTCCACTACGGTCAGATTCGGATTGGCGACGTACCAGAAGTCCGCCGTGATCTGATGGCTCGCGATGAAGTCTTTTACCTTCGGGCTATGAATCCCCGGCCAGCCTTCGGTATCACCGAACTGGAGGTCCAGGATGTCGGGGATCTTCGTCGCGAAGTCCTCGATGTAGGCGTCCCAGTCGCCATCGTAGGCGGTGCAGAAGAGCAGCTTCGTGTCGTTGTCAAGAAACACGAAGCGCATGTCATGGACAGTGCCGACCCTGTCCACGAGTTCATTGCCAATGCTGCCATGCAGAGTCTCCAGAAAACCGCGCAGCCGTTTGGCTCCGCCCGGTGCGAGCGGGACGATCACCGTCAGCTCAGAGACCTTGCCCTGACGGCGCCCGATCCGGCCGGCGTTTTCAATCCGCGCTGTCGGCTTCCTTGCCGGCGCGCCCGACTTTAGAACGCGAATCACGTTCTCCAGCGCGGTTTTTCCAATCTCTGGCGCGTCGGCGTAAAGTTCCCGCAGCTTCTGCACCCTCCCCTCGAGGTCCGAGGACTCCTCTGATCCTGTCTTCTCTCGCGTTTGCGTGGCCATGTTTGGCGCCCTTCTCTGTTGATTGTTGATTTCGTTGCGTTAGCGAATCTCTACTTGAGGAGCGGTAAGGATTCGTTTCTCCTGTTCGCCATGCACTACTGACCTTGCGATCCCACTGCGGCGGTCACAATGAGGAAGTAGGAGCACCTCGAGGGAGAAGGACTCGTTGTCACTCATCGTCTACGTGACGTGGCCGCTTCCTTTCGGCCGGATGACGCGGTGAGAGCGACGTCCAGCCAATCGAACATCGTCTGGTGGGCCCGCGCCAGACCACCCGCGTGAGTGTGCTCACCGGCCCCTTCGTTTTCAGTCAAGGTGACCAGAGTCGTGGAGGCGTTGGTGAGCGCCTTTTTGACCAGTTGCGGCTGGCCCTTGAGGTACTGGTCGTTCTCCGGGTCCATGATCAAGGTGGGCGTCACGATCTGGTGGGCGATGCCGTCGAGGGTGTATCCCTTGACTCGGCGGATCAGATCGGCGAAGGAGTCGGCACCGAAGACCCACATCCCGTTGCGCAACCCCCACCGGACCTGCGTGCTGACGCGTGTGAGCATTGTCAGCACGGTGACAACAATGTCGTCGCGGCCCTCCGCGATCCACGATCCGATAAAGGGCGGCAGGCTGCCGGCGAAGGCCGCGTGGAAGTCGTAAATGCCATCGTCGAGGATGAGGGCGGCGAGGCGATGTTCGAAAGCAGCGGCTCGGGCGACGAGATAACCGCCCAGGCTGTAGCCGAGCACCACGATCTGGTCCGCCGCGATCTCTCGGCGGCTCAGCGCATAGTCGACGACCGGAGTGATCACCGCTTCCCAGTCGGGCCGCATGACCAGTTTCTGTTCGCGCAGCGCCGCGCCCTGTCCGGGGCCGTCGAACGCCAGGACGTTGTATCCTCGGCGCAGCGCGGCCGCCGCGATGACGAAGTACGATTCCTCGCGAGTGGAGTCGTATCCGCTGTTGTAGACGATGGTCGGGCGCGCGGCGCCGGAGTCGTCGACGAGGAACAGGTAGGCCGGCAAGGTGGTGTCCTCATAAGGAATGGACACGGCCTGAACGGGAGTGTCGAACAAAGCCGCCGCAGCGGCGAATGTGTCGTGTTGGCCGGCGGACAGCGACGTCATTTCCGGGTCGGTGGCTGGCTTCTCGAGCAGGAAGGCCCCTGCGGTGCGGTAGTAGTTCGACGCTCGCAGGAGGGCTTCCCTGGCGCTGACGCGGTGTCCGGACGCGAGGGCTTGCTCGCCGATCTTCGCGATTCGTTGCGCGGTGGCCTTCCACGCCTGGTGCCAGGTGGTCTCGTCACCCTCGCCGATGTGAGCGGCGGTGGTCAGGACCTCGCCGAGGTCGGCTCCGCCATAGGCGGCGAAGCCGGTGGTGCGCAGCGTCTCAAAGGAGAACGCCTCGTCATCGAACAGGAACTTCATCGCAGATTCCTCATCTCGGGTTGTGTGACGTCGAAGTCCTCATCCTCTGCCATCCGTCGCTGCTTCCAGATCGGATGCGTGCGGGACGGCGCCGAGCCGACACCTTCTTCACGTCGCGGATTTGCAGCGGGCTGCTCACCGTCAACTTCAAGTGCTCGCCGCCGCCCTCGAGCGGTACGATGATGTCGTTCGCCAGTAACTGCGGGTCCTTGATCACCTCACTCGGTGCCCGGACCACGCCGTACGTAATGCGCGCACGATCCAGGGCCTCGCGCCAGTATGCGAACGGCTGCGAAGCGAACACGTCGTCCAGAATCTGCGTCAACGCCGCCGAATTCGCCGCGCGCTTCGCGTCGTCAGCGAATCGCGCATCCACCAGAAGATCCTGACGGCCGATTCCCGTCGCAAGTGCCGGCCAGTCTTTGGACTGCACGACAATCAGGAACCAGTTGCCGTCGGAGGCCTGGTAGACGTTGAGAGTGGCGTTCGGCGGATTCTTTCGATCGTGCAGCGGGAAGAACGTGGCATCGCAGAGCGCGGCCTGCACCGACATCCCACAGGACCAGACGCCCTCAGCGATGAGCGAGGTCGTAACAGAGGAGCCCTTGCCAGTGTGCTCTCGCCGGTACAGTCCCGTCACGATCGCGGAATAGAGCCCAACCGCTGTCGCGTGATCTCCGCTGCCCGAAACGGGAAGCGTCGGCGGAGCGCCGGCGTCCCTCGTCAGCGCCAACAGTCCACTGCGCGCCCAGTACGCCGTGATGTCAAATCCAGGAAGGTCGGCGTCAGGACCGTCATCGCCGTAGCCGGTGATGTCGGCGTAGATCAGGCGGGGATTCCACGGCGCCAGATCCTCGTAGGTGAGCTTGAGGCGCTTGCGCACCGGATGCGGAAAGTTGACGATCAGCACATCCGCCCACTTGACGAGCCGTTCGAGAATCTCCCTCGCATGCGGCGACTTGAGATCGACGGCCAATCCGCGCTTGTTGCGATTGGCCAGGTGCCACGCATAGTTGGCATCAGCACGGGGTTGCGGCGGTATTTTGTATGTGTGCCGGTGCGGGTCGCCCGATCCCGGCGCTTCGACCTTGATGACGTCGGCGCCGAAGTCGGACAGGATCGTCGCGGCGCCAGGACCCGCGATGAAGCTCGCCAGATCGACGACCTTGAGACCTGAAAAGATGTTCTCTGCTGACACGGATCACCGTCCCTTGAATTGAGGGGCACGCCGTTCGACGAACGCGGCTGTACCTTCCTTTTTGTCTTCGCTTGCCGCGCAGATCGCGAACAGCGAGCTCTCGATAAAAAGCCCTTCGGCCTGGCTGGTCTCGAGCCCCTTGTTGACGGCCTCGAGCGAGAACTTGATCGCGAGAGGGGCATTTGCGGCGATCTGCGCGAGGATCGCTTCCGCGCGCGTCATCAGCTCGCTTCGCGGGACGATCTCGTTGACGAGACCGATGCGGTACGCTTCCTGGGCGCTGATCATGGCGCCGGAGAGAATCAACTGAAGCGCGCGGCCCCGGCCGACGAGGCGCGGCAGCCGCTGCGTCCCGCCGTAACCGGGGATGATTCCGAGCTTCACCTCCGGCTGCCCGAACGACGCGTCCTCAGTCGCCAGCCGAATCGTGCATGCCATGGCCGTTTCGCACCCGCCGCCGAGCGCGTATCCGTTGACGGCCGCGATGACAGGCTTTCCCAGGTTCTCGATGACGTTCAGCACCCCTTGTCCGGCGCGCGTGAACTCCTCAGCCTCGACGGCGTGGATTCGGCCGAGTTCAGTGATATCAGCTCCGGCAATGAACGCTTTCTCACCGGCACCGGTCAGAATGACGCCGCGCACGTCGTGATCGAGTGAGGCGTCCTCGAATGCGGCCTTCAGTTCGGCGAGCGCGGTGCGATTCAGCGCGTTGAGCACTTTGGGACGGTTCAAGGTGACGTACGCGACTTGCTCCTTCTTCGTGTACAGAATCGTTTCGAAAGAGACGGCCGCGGCCGCCTGTCCAGTGTTCATGCCGGTATCTCCTCGCCTGCCAGGCGCAGGCTCCGCCAAATGTCTGCAACGGCCCGCTAGACGAAAGCGCTGAAGCCGGTGATGGCTTTGCCGACGATGAGCGTGTTCATTTCGCGTGTGCCTTCATAGGAGTAGAGCGCTTCGGCATCGGCGAAAAAGCGGGCGACCTGTTCGTCCAGAAGAATCCCGTTGCCGCCCAGCAGCTCCCGCGCCCACGCGACCGTCTCCCGCATCCTGACGGTGCAGAACGCCTTGGCGAGCGAGGCGTGATGGTCCTTCAGCTTGCCTTCGTCCTGCATCTGCGACAGGCGGACCACCATGCACTGCGACGCGGTTACGTTGCCGAGCATCTTCGCGAGGAGGTCCTGCACGAGCTGAAATGAACCGATCGGTTTCCCGAACTGGAACCGCTTCTGCGCGTACGCGAGCGCGTGCTCGTACGCCCCCATCCCGCACCCGGTCGCCATCCACGCGACGCCCGCCCGGGTCATGCGCAGAACCTTTGCCGTGTCGCGGAACGATGCGACTGCCTGCAGACGGTTCTCTTCGGGAATGCGGCAGTTGGCCATCGTGATCAGGCCGTTCTGGACCACGCGCAATGCGATCTTGTTGTGAATCTTCTCGACGCTGAAGCCGGGCGTGTTCTTGTTCTCGACGATGAAGCCCTTGACCTGGTTGTCGCCGACATCGCGCGCCCAGATGATCGTGACGTCGCACCACGGAGCGTTGCCGATCCATTTCTTTTGACCGTTGATGACCCAGGCGTCGCCGTCCCGCTTCGCCGTCGTCATCAGTCCACCGCCGGTCCCGGAACCCACCAACGGCTCGGTCAAACCGAAGCAGGCGATCTTTTCCAGGTGGGCCATCGGCGGCAGCCACTTCTGCTTCTGCTCTTCCGATCCGCCAAGGTAGATGGACCCCATGGCCAAGCCGTTGTGGACGCCGAAGAACGTCGAGAACGACGCGTCGACGCGTGCCATCTCCATCTGGACGAAGCCGTCCAGCAGCGTGCTTCCGCCTCTGCAGCCGTAGCCTTCAAGGCCGAGACCACCGATCTTCAGATCGCGCAACGCCGGCAGCACTTCGAATGGAAACGCATCGTCCGCCCAGTACTTTGTGATGAT
>WNFK01003668.1_pt1 | contig 10306 bp, 9 predicted proteins | sample 5400281 | NCBI WGS metagenome assembly WNFK01 (sample SAMN13153350, study PRJNA577476) | soil metagenome | isolation source: 20 cm soil on Douglas fir-dominated hillslope | place: USA:California | collected 2013-09-17
CGACCTGCAGCGAGTAGGCCTCGATCGGGGTCCGCGAGTGCGGCGCGGGGCGCAGCCGAACGACGTGGGGATGCACCTCCACCAGCCGATCGAACGTGTAGCTGGTGCGATGCTCCAGCGCCACCTTGATGCCCACGATGCGATCACATCACAAGGGGATCAGTCGCGCATCGCACGCGGCGTGCCTGGGCGTATTGGAGCCCACCTCAACGGCGAATGCGTCCCAACCGGAAGCAAAAAATTGACCACTCGTGTGGAAAGTAAACACGGTCCTGTTATAGATTCACAGAACTGACGCAAACGGCCCGGCCCACCACCGCCGATACGAGGTGACCGTGTGAATTTTCCCCAGCAAGGTGGAGCCTGACGGTGGACGCGAAGACTCGCAGGGACCGCATCGAGCAGCGCGTGCGCGCCGACCGCGAGGTTGCGTACGCCGAGCTGGCCGCGGAGTTCGATGTCTCCGAGATGACCATCCGTCGCGATGTCGAAGCGCTCGAGACCCTCGGCGTGGTCCGACGGGTCGTCGGCGGTGCGATCGCGCTGAAGGGTAAGGACTCCGAGCCGTCTTTCGAGACGCGGGTCGCCGACGCCGCGGAGGAGAAGCGCCACATCGCCGACGCCGTCGCCGATCTGATCGGCTCCAGCGAGACCCTGATTCTCGACTCGGGCAGCACAGCCCTCGCGGTGGCTAAATCGCTGAAAGGCCGCGCACTGGGCCTGACGGTCGTCACGCCCAGCCTGCTGGTGGCCCTCGAGTTGATCTCCGAACCGGCCACCAACGTGGTGCTCACCGGCGGCCAGTTGCGGCCCGGCGAGCTCAGCCTGATCGGCCCCGCCACCGAGGACACACTGCGCGGGTACAACTGCGACACCTTCGTGATGGGCGTCGCGGGCATCGACGCCGACCGCGGAATCTCGGACTACCACCAGGGCGAAAGCCAAGTGAAGCGGGCCGCGAGCCAGCGTGCCGACCGGGTGATCGTGGCAGCCGACAAGAGCAAGCTCGGCCGGGTCACCTTCGTGTCGATCGCGCCCCTGACCGCGATCGACACAATCGTCACCGACGGTCCCAGCGACCACCCGGCGCTGGTGGCCGCGCGCGGGGCGGGAGTCGAGGTCATCTGCGTGGCCGGGCACGCCGACATCGCCCGCGGCATCGGGGGCGGTCAAGCGTGAGCGTGACGATCGGCATCGATGTCGGCACCACCGGCACCAAAACGCTGCTGTTCGATACCTCAAGCGGCACAGTCGCTTCGGCTTCCCGCGAGACCTCGCTCTTCTCGGCGGAACCGGGCTTCGCGGAAGCCGACACCGGCCAATGGATGACCAACGTCATCGACTCCATTCGCGAAGTCGTGTCGGCCGGCGATGTGCATCCCGAGGCCGTCGAGGCGATCGCGGTGTCGGGCATGGTTCCCGCCGTCGTCCCGGTGGACGTCCACGGAAAGCCGCTGCGGCGCGCGATCTTGCAGAACGACGCCAGGGCCCATCAGGAGGTCGAGGAGCTCGGACGGAAGCTGGCGGGCACAGATCTCGTGTCGCTCACCGGCTCGGCGCTCACCCAGCAGTCGGTAGCGCCGACGCTGGTGTGGCTGCGTGAGCGTGAGCCGACCGTATATGCGCGGACAGCCCGGATCGTCGGGTCGTACGACTGGGTGCTGATGGCCCTTGGCGCCGATGTGCATGTCGAGCAGAACTGGGCCCTGGAGTCGGGGCTGTTCGCGGTCGACGGCGACACTGCCACCGTCGTGCTGGACGCCGCCGCACTCGACGCGGACCTGCTGGCGCCCGTTCGGCGCCCGGGGACACGGGTCGGCGGGCTCAGCGTCGGGGTCGCCGAGCAGACCGGCCTTCGCGCAGGCACCGCGCTGATCGTCGGGGGCGCCGATCACGTCCTGTCAGCGTATGCCGCAGGCGTGAATGGTTCCGGCGACGGCCTGGTGAAACTCGGTGGGGCGGGCGACATCCTGGTCGTCAGCGACACCCAGGTGGTCGACGAGCGGCTGTACCTGGACGCGCACCCGGTGCCCGATCGGTGGCTGCCCAACGGCTGTATGGCCACGAGCGGCAGCCTGATCCGCTGGTTCCAATCGTTGGTCGGCGGTGCGGAACTGGCCGAGCTCGACGCGGAGGCCGCCGATGCCAACGCGGGCGAAGTGCTCTGCCTGCCTTACTTTCTCGGCGAGAAGAGCCCCATTCACGACCCGGATCTACGCGGTGTGTTCGCGGGAATGCACCTCGGGCACACCCGTGCTGCCCTCTACCGGGCCGTGCTCGAGGCCATCGCATTCGGTTTCCGCCATCACGTCGATGTGTTCACCGAGATCGGGATACCGATGACACGCGCCATGATCACCAACGGTGGGTCCAGGTCCACCCTGTGGAGGCAGATCCATGCCGATGTACTCGGCATCGAGTTGCACCCTGTCGGCGGTCATCCGGGGGCATCGCTGGGTGCGGCCGTCATCGCCGCCATCGGTATCGGAGCGCTGGACGACTGGGCGGATGCCGCGCGGTACGTCTCCCTGCAGCCGCCCGTCGTTCCGGATCCGTCCCGCCGTGACCTCTATGACGATGCCTACCTACGGTGGCGCGAATTGGGCGATGTGATGGCGCCGATATCGCACGCTATCGCGAGGAGCGCACGTCGATGATCGCCGAACGCACGAGCTGAGAATTTGGGTTCACACGATGAAAGGAACAGTGCCGCAATGAGATCAATGAAAAGCAGGCGGCGGCGGCCGATTATCGTCGCCCTCCTCGCAACGGTGACGCTGCTGGCAGCCGCCTGCGCGGGCAGCGGTGGACCTGCCCAGACGCAGTCAACCGGAAGTGGCGAGATCGCCAAAGACACCTCGGGCACGGTCCGCATCCTGATGGAGAACGTGCCCGACACCGACATCGTCAAGTCCATGGTGGGCGACTTCAACAAGGACTACCCGAATATCAAGATCGACATCGAGACGCTGACCTACGACCAGATGCGCGACAAGCTGGTGTCGTCGTTCCAGTCATCCTCCCCCACCTACGATCTGGTGATCGTCGACAACCCGTGGATGGTCGACTTCGCGAACGCCAAGTTCCTGCAGCCGCTCGACGCGCGCATCAACAACACCCCCGACTACGACGCGGCCGACTTCTTCAAATCCCTGACCGGCATCACCACCGTCGACAACGTCCGCTACGGCGTGCCGTTCTACAACTATGCGCTCGGCTACCTTTACAACACAGACGATCTCGCGCAGGCCAAGCTCGAGGTGCCCAAGACTCTCGACCAGCTGGTCAGCACGTCGAAAGCGCTCAAGGTCGGTGACCGGGCGGGCATCGCCATGCAACCGCAGCGCGGCTACAAGATCTTCGAGGAGTGGGGCAACTGGCTGTTTGCGGCCGGCGGCTCGATCTACGACTCCAACGGCAAGGTCAGCCTCAACACCCCGCAGGCCAAGCAGGCGCTCAACGGCTATATCGACACCTACAAGACCGCGGCGCCGCCGAACAGCCTGAACTGGGCCTTCGACGAGGCTTTCCGCTCGGTGTCATCCGGCCAGGCCGCATCGATGATCAGCTACAACTGGAATCTGCCGCAGCTCAACGAGCCCGGCTCAGGGCCGTCGGCGGGCAAGTACAAGCTGGCGCAGATCCCCGGCGGCAAGTCCGTTCTGGGCTCGTGGAGCTGGTCGATCCCGACGAACTCGGGCGCATCGGACGCCGCATGGGCGTTCGCGTCATGGATCACTTCCAAGCCGCATGATGTCCAGCGCACTGAGAAGGGCGGCGCGGCGATACGTCAGAGCACGCTGAAGGATCCCGCCGTTCTCAACGGCAAGTTCGGCGCCGACTACTACACGACCGTCGAGCAGATTCTCGGTAACGCTTCACCGCTGAGCCAGGGGCCCAGCGGCGAAGAGATGATCCAGGCGGTCGGCACCGAGTTGAATGAGGCAGTGGCGGGCACCAAGAGCGTCGACGACGCGTTGGCCGCCGCGCAGGCTGCCGCCGCGAAGATCCAGGGCTAACCGCATGGAACCGACCACCCCGCGAAAGGAGCGGTGACCACCGTGAAATTCCAACACGGGATGGTCGCACCCCTCGTCGCACTTTTCGTCGGGGTGGTCGGTTTCCCTTTGGCGTATGCGTTCTACCTCAGCATCACCGATTATCGGCTGACCAGTCACGGAACTCCCAAGCTGGTCGGCGCGCAGAACTACGTCGCCACCTTCGGCGACGCCGAGTTCTGGCATGCGTTCGGCACCACCGCGCTGTACGTGTGCGTGGCTGTCGCGCTGGAGCTGGTGGTGGGACTGGCGATCGCACTGGCGCTGCAAAAGCAGCGCTGGGCACGCGATCTCACGAGGTCGATGTTGCTTGCGCCGATGTTCATCACGCCCATCGCGGTCGGGTTGATCTTCCGCTTCCTGCTCAACGACCAGCTCGGCGCGATCCCCCACATGTTGCGTGCCCTTGGCGTCGACTACGACTTCGTCGGTCCGGGCCGTGCACTCTTCACCCTTGCACTCATCGATGTGTGGCAGTGGACGCCGTTCATGGTGCTGTTGCTGCTCGCGGGGCTGCAGTCCATCCCGCGCGAGCCGCTGGAGGCCGCTAGGGTCGACGGTGCAAGCGGCTGGTACGTGTTGCGGCGAGTGACGCTGCCGCTGCTGGCGCCCGTTCTCGTGGTGGCGATCCTGCTGCGCTGCCTGGACGCGATGAAGGTGTTCGAGTACGTATTCGCCACCACCCGAGGCGGCCCGGGCACCGAGACGGAGACGCTGCAGTACTTCGTTTACCAGACCGGGATTCAGTTCTTCCGGCTCGGTTCGGCGTCGTCGATGGCGTTCGTGGTCCTGCTGCTGGTGCTGACAATCATCGTCATCGCCTTCCGGCGGATGGAGAAGGCGAAAGCGTCGTGAGAGGCTCGATCGCGCTCGCCGTCTGCCGGGTCGCACTGCTGTGGGCGGCGGGCATAACGGTGTTGTTCCCCGTGGTGTGGATTGCCCTGGCAAGTGTGAAAACGCCTGAGCAGCTGAGTGATCCGTTTCTGCTCTCGTTCACTCCCACACTCGACAGCTGGCGCAACGTGCTGACATCGGGGATTCTCGCCGCGGCGGGACGCAGCGCCATCGTCGCGATCGTCACCGTGGGCATCAGTGTGGTGGTCGGGAGCATGGGCGCCTACGCCATCGCCCGCTACCGCGCCGGCGGTACCGCCACCCGGTTCGGGATGCTGGCGGCGCAGGTGCTGCCGCCGGCGGTGCTGGTCTTTCCGTTCTTGACCATGGCCTACGCGCTGCGGCTAAACGACACCCTGATGCCGGTTATCTTTGCGCACCTGAGTTTCGTTCTGCCGGTGGTTACCTGGTTCCTGATCGGCTTTTTCGAAGCGGTGCCGCGCTCGCTGGAGGAACAGGCACAGGTCGACGGTTTCACGCGCTTCGCAGCGTTCCGGTTGGTAGTACTGCCCCAAGTGCTCCCCGGTATCGGCGCCGCGGCGATCTTCGGCTTCACGCTGTCGTGGAACGACCTGTTCTATGGACTCATCCTCGCGCCGGGCAAAGCGGCGATCCTGCCGGTCGCCATCGCCGGGTTCAACACGTTCCGCGGTGTGCAGATCGGTTCGATGAGCGCAGCGATCCTTATCGCGGTGGTACCCGTCGTGATCGCAAGCTTTTTCATCCAGCGCCGGCTGGTGCAGGGCATCAGCGGCGGCGCGGTGAAGTTCTGAAAGGGTTGGTGATTCACACTTCATGGCAACAGTCCGCTTCGCTGGCGTCAACAAGTCGTACGGGTCGAACCCCGTCGTCAGCGACCTGAATTTGGAACTGCCCGACGGGTCGTTCACGGTTCTCGTCGGCCCGTCCGGATGCGGGAAGTCGACCTCGCTGCGCATGCTGGCCGGGCTGGAGTCAGTCACCTCGGGCACGATCACCATCGGCGACCGCGACGTCACCCATCTGCTGCCGCGCGACCGCGACGTCGCGATGGTCTTCCAGAACTACGCGCTGTATCCACACCTCACGGTGCGGGAGAACATCGCGTTTCCGCTGCGAGCCTCCAAGACTCCCCGGTCGGACGCGCTCAAGCGCGCCGACGAGGTGGCCGAGTCCCTCGGGCTGGAGAAATTCTTGGGGCGCAAGCCGAAAGACCTCAGCGGCGGCCAGCAGCAACGTGTCGCCATCGGCCGCGCGATTATCCGCGAGCCGTCCGTGTTCCTGTTCGACGAACCACTGTCCAACCTCGATGCCAAACTGCGGATCGAGACCCGAACCGAGCTGTTGCAGATCCAGCGCAGGCTGGGCATCACCTCCGTCTACGTCACACACGACCAGGAGGAGGCGATGACGCTGTCGGACCGAATGGTGGTGATGCGCGACGGGCGCACCACGCAGCAGGGCACCCCGTTGGAGGTGTACAACACGCCGGACGACACGTTCGTGGCGGCGTTCGTCGGCAGCCCGAAGATGAACCTGGTCGACGGCGAACTCACGGGTGAGACCTTCACCATGCCAAGCGGATTCGCCTTCACCGTCGGACAAGTCGACGCCACCGGGCAGGTCACGCTCGGCGTGCGACCCGACGATCTGCTGCCGACGGCGACCGGCGACAGCAACGACGCCCTCGCACAGGTGAAGCTGATCGAGTTGCTCGGCCCCCGCGCCATCGTGACCGTCGACGCCCGCGGCACCGAAATCACCTGTGTCGTCGACATCTCGCGGCTCACCGGCATCTCCGAGGGCGCCCGCGTCGCATTATCGGCACGACCGGGCGCAGTGCACGTGTTCGACCCACAGACCGGCCGACGCCTCGTCGGCGCAAGAAAGCAGACCCAGGACCGATAGGAACGAAGCACACAGATGACCAAGACAGTCGTGGTGACCGGCGCAGGATCCGGCATCGGGCGAGCCATCGCGATGACTCTGGCCAGGCGGGATTGGCGTGTCGTCGTCACCGACATCAACGAGGACGCCGCGCGCGAAGTCACTGCCGGCCTGCCGAATCCGGATGCGGGACACGAATCCGCCGTTCTCAATGTCAGTGTCCCGGATGATGCAGCAGCGGTGGCATTCGGCGTGGCCGATCGCCTCGGCCTCGATGCATGGGTCAGCAATGCCGGCATCTCCTTCATGCATCGATTCCTCGACGCTCCGATCGAGCGGTACGACCAGACGCTCGATGTCAACCTGAAAGGCGTGTTCGTCTGCGGTCAGGCAGCCGCACGCGCCATGGTGCGCGTCGGTACCAAAGGCGCGATCGTGAACACCGCATCGATGGCGGGCAAGCAGGGCCGGGTGCCGTTCCTCTCCGACTATGTGGCGTCGAAGTTCGGTGTCGTCGGCCTCACCCAGGCGATGGCCTACGAACTCGGCGAGCACGGCATCACCGTCAACTGCGTCTGCCCCGGTTTTGTCGACACTCCCATGCAGTCAAGGGAACTGGAGTGGGAGGCGCAGCTACGGGGCACCACCACCGACGGCGTCAGGACGATGATGATCGACGACACGCCGTTGGGCCGGCTGGAACAACCGGAGGACGTCGCACGAGCCGTGGCGTTCCTGCTGTCCGACGACGCCCGCTTCATCACCGGGGAGGCGCTGGCCGTCAACGGCGGCGCCTACATGGACTAAACACCGGCTGACCCGCCGAATCCCTTGCTTGCCAACCCGAACAGAGAAAGGCACACCGTGACCACCACCTGGCTCGACGCGGTTTTCAACGTCAGAAAGCCCGTCATCGCCATGCTGCACCTGGCCGCCCTGCCCGGTGATCCCGGATACGACAGCGCGGGCGGCATCGCGGCCGTCGTCGCCCGGGCCCGAGAAGAACTCGACGCGCTGCAGTCCGGCGGCGTGGACGGCGTGATGGTCAGCAACGAGTTCAGCCTGCCGTATCTGACCAAGACCGAACCGATCACCGCGATCACGATGGCCAGGATCATCGGGGAACTGCTACCCGACCTCTCGGTGCCCTACGGCGTCAACGTGCTGTGGGACGGCCGGGCCTCGGTCGACCTCGCTGTCGCCACCGGCGCGCAGTTCGTCAGGGAGATCTTCACCGGCGTGTATGCCAGCGACTTCGGCCTGTGGAACACCAATGTGGGTGAGGTGGCCCGTCACCGGGTCCGCGTCGGCGGTGCGGGCGTGAAGTTGTTCTTCAACATCGTGCCAGAGTCGGCCACCTACCTCGCCGACCGCGACCTTGCCTCGATCACGCGAACCACCGTCTTCGCCACGCTGCCCGACGCGATCTGCGTGTCCGGCGCGACGGCTGGGTCGCCGACGGATTCCGAAGCGCTGCGGGTGGTGAAGTCGGCGGCCGGTGAGGTGCCGGTGTTCGTCAACACCGGGGTTCGCGCCGAGAACGTCGCGGCCCAGCTCGAGATCGCCGACGGCGCCATCGTCGGTACGTACTTCAAGGCGGAAGGCGTCTTCGAGAACCGGGCGCAGCGATCGCGGGTCGAGGAGTTGATGGGCCAGGCACGGGCGTTCCGCGAACAACGGGCCTGATCGGCGGATATCGACAAGGCACAATCGTGATGTGGCCACGTGGCACGACGTCGGGCGCATTGTCAGTGAGCTTCCCGAGACGAATGAGGCGTCGCCCCGCAACTGGCGGGTGCGCAAGAAGCTGATCGCCTGGGAACGGCCACTGCGCAAGGCGGATTACGCGGCACTCGGCCCCGACGCGCCCGATGGGGGAGGCCATGAGCCTGGAACTCCGAGTAGTAATCGTCGGCATCGAAGTGGTCGCCGGTGGCCCAAGCCTTCAGAGGACGGTCAAGTGCCGCGAACGCTTCCTGGGTAATTCGCCCAGTCGGTCGTATCCACGGCGCCTCCCAAGGCCGCGATTCCATCACGACGCCCGAGCGCCGCCACGGCATGCCGTATCCATTCCGTCAGTATTCATCGACCTCTACGTGTGCACCGCGGAACGAACAATGCCGATTTAACTGGTGGGGGAGCGGCTCACGGCTATGAGCCCTACTGGCCGACCGTGCTGCGGGCCCTGCCGGCGCCGCACGATTGACAGCTGGACTTGTCCACATAATCAGGCGCGATTAAACATCAGCGGCGCCCTTGACTAGGGTGTAGAGCCGGTTTTGAGCTGCGGCAGTGCGGGTTTCGGTGCCCGCCGCGTTGACGTAGCGCTGGGAGGTCACCATGGATTCGTGGCCGAGCAGCGTCATCAGGGTGTAGACGCTGACATCGGAGTTGGCGAGTTCGGTGGCGAATGTGTGGCGCAGCCCGTGAACGAGGGCTCCGCGGGCACGGTCGCCATCGATGCCGGCGCGACGAAACGCGCGCAACACCCGATATTGCAGAGTGCCGCGAGAGATCCGGTCACGATCGGCACCCACAAACAGGGGGGCCGCTGGCGACCAGGCGGCCAATCCCCCGGTGGGGGAGGAGCGCTTCTTGGTCGCGGCTGGGAAGCGGGTGGCGCGACTGTCGAGATAGTGCTCGAGGACCTCCACCAACGGCGGTTCTATCGGGATTCGACGGTCCTTGCCGGCCTTGCCGCGAACGTGGATAACAGCGCCGTCGTCGGTACGGCGAAGGTCACCGACGTTGGCGCGCAACAGCTCATCGGCGCGCAGGCCGGCCAGCAGCGCGGTGAGGATGAGTGCGCGATCACGTTCGATCCAGTCGGCGCGGCGGCGGCGCTGCGGGTCCTCGTTGAGGGTGGCCAGCAGCGCGGCCACCGAGTCGGTTGGCAGCGCCTTCGGTAGAGTCTTGGCGCTCTTGGGCCCTCCGACCAACGGCATCGGGTTGGCCGCGATCAGCTCCGAGGTGTAGAGGAAGGTGCACAACACGTTCCATGTCGACCAGCACCGTTGAATCGATGCGGCCTCATGGGTTTCCGCGTACTGCGCGAACGCCGTGCGCATCGAGTCGGTCGTGATGCCGCCCAGCGGCATCCGCGCCACGGCAGCCGCGTCGCCGGCGACGAGGGTCGCGATCGCATCGAAATCCTGGCGGTAGGCCTTCATGGTGTGAGCCGATGGCTTCCGGGTGCCGCGGTCGGCGAGGAAGGCGGCGAACCACTCCGGCCGAGAGGGTTCCGCGTTGCCGGGGGCGTCCGCCATGGCGCCAGTGTTTCATGGATAATGTAGATTATCCATGATAGGGGTGGAATCTGCTGCGGTCCAACATGTTTAGACGTAGCGCAGGTTTGCATCGGGCCTGGATATGTATACACCGCAGTCGGCGACTCCTCAAGAAGCGCAGCACATCTCACGTCGTAAAGACGACCTGGGCATCCTCGCGCCGCATTGCACGCCAAACGAAGTCGGCGAGCAGCGTGCACA
>WNFK01216969.1_pt1 | contig 10305 bp, 9 predicted proteins | sample 5400281 | NCBI WGS metagenome assembly WNFK01 (sample SAMN13153350, study PRJNA577476) | soil metagenome | isolation source: 20 cm soil on Douglas fir-dominated hillslope | place: USA:California | collected 2013-09-17
TGTCTTCAGTTACCATCAATCATTCGCGCGGAACCCTCTCGCGCACGGCGCCTTTCGCTTCCTCCTCGGATTCGAAGATGTGCGGAGCTACGCCGCGCTTCGTGAGCGTTTCGCCCAGCTTGGCATGCATGAAGGCGCTGGTGGTGAAACGCGTCACGCCGTGGAAGTAGCGCTCGCCCATTTCCTGCACCCCATCGAGATAGGCGTCCTCAACATCGCGGTCGAGCACGAAGCCATCATAGTTCACGACCGCGTACACCTTGTGGCCGAGCGGTTCGACGATAGCTCTGATCCTGTCCTTGGCCGCGTTCACGATGTCGATCGTCTTCACTTCGAGATTCTCGAAGTTGAGGAACAGGATGTTGTGCTCGTCGTCATAGTCGAAGCGGGCCTCAAAGGGCATCCGCAGCATGTCGTCGCGCAACCGCATCGGCTCGGGCTTGAATATCCGGGCGTCCATCACGCGCGGCTGGCGCACGATCGGCTCGAAATCCATCCTGTCGAGAATGTTGCGCTTGATGTCGATCCCGGGCGCGACCTCGATCAGCTCCAGACCCTCCCGGGTGAGCCGGAACACGCAACGCTCGGTGACATAGAGGACGTCCTTGTCGTTCTCGGCGGCGTACTTGCCCGAGAAGGTGCGGTGCTCGACCTGGTCGACGAACTTCTTGTCCTTGCCGTCGCGCTCGATCAACAGCTTGCCGTCGAAGACCGAGACCTCGAGGTCGCCGGCCGTGAACGTGCCGACGAAGACGACCTTCTTCGCGTTCTGGCTGATGTTGATGAAGCCGCCGGCGCCAGCAAGCCGCGGGCCGAACCTCGACACGTTGAGGTTGCCCTCCTTGTCGGCTTGCGCGAGACCGAGGAAGGCCGCGTCGAGGCCGCCGCCGTCGTAGAAGTCGAACTGATACGCCATGTCGAGGATCGCCTGGGCGTTGGTCGCCGCGCCGAAGTTCATGCCCCCGGCCGGGATGCCGCCGATGACGCCGGGCTCGGCGGTCAGGGTCATCAGATCGGCGATCTTTTCTTCGGCCGCGACGGAGGCGATCCCTTCGGGCATACCGACGCCGAGATTGACAACGCTGTTCGGCCGCAGCTCCATCGCGGCGCGGCGCGCGATGATCTTGCGCTCGCTCATCTCCATCGCCTCAATAGAGGTCATTGGCACGCGCACTTCGGAGGAGTAGGCCGGGCTGTAGACCGTTGCGTAGGTCTGCATGTGGCTCTCGGGCTTCGTCGCCACGACGATGCAATCGACGATCGCGCCCGGGATCTTCACCTGCCGCGGATTGAGCGTCCGCGCCTCGGCGATGCGCTCGACCTGCGCGATCACTAGCCCGCCCGAGTTGTGCGCCGCCATCGCCAGCGACAGCGTCTCGATCGTCAGCGCCTCGCGTTCCATGGTGATGTTGCCGTCCGGGTCGGCGGTGGTACCGCGAATGATGCCGACATTGATCGGGATCGCCTTGTAGAACAGATATTCCTTGCCCCCGACCGTCATCAACTCGATCAGATCCTCGGTCGTTTTCTCGTTGAGCTTGCCGCCGCCGAAGCGCGGATCGGCGAAGGTGCCAAGGCCGATGCGGGAGAGGTGCCCCGGCTTGCCGGCGGCGATGTCGCGGTAGAGGTGGGTGACCGGCCCCAGCGGCAGGTTGTAGCCCTCGATCTGGTTGCCGACGATGAGCTGCTGGATCCCGGGGATGAAATTGAAATGCGAACCGATGACGCGCTTGACGAGGCCCGGCTGCGCGAGGCGACTGAGGCCTGACCCCTTGAAGGGATTGCCTTGGCCGACGGTGAAGAACAAGGTTAGATCGCGTGGCTTGCCGAAGCTCGCCAATTCCTCGTCGCTTGCCGTGTAGATTTCGCCGAGCTCGTGAACCACCTCTTCGGCGAATCCGATGCCGCCGAACCCGCCGATCGCGACCGTATCGCCGGTGCGGATCAATCGCACCGCCTCGCGCGCTGTCACGATCTTGCCGGTCTCGCCCGACCGCGCGGTTGGAACGATTGACGTGGCGCTCATTTCATTACTCCCTTGAGTTACATTGCCGCTCGCGCGGTTCGCTCCCATTGATCAATGCAGCTTGATGCGCGGCTCCGTATGTCGCGCGATTAGGCTCGCCACAGTATCGAGCGCCATTTTTGACGTGCCGTGCAGCGCCTGCTGGTGCATCTTGTACAGCGAGCGGTACATGAGCCGGGCAAAGAGGCCTTCAAGGTAGACGCTGCGGTTGCCCAGCATGCCCATCACGTTGCCGACCGTGCCGTATTCGGAGAGATTCACGAGGTTGCCAAAATCGCGATATTTGAAGCGCGGCAGCGGTTTCTCGCGGAGACGTGCGCGCACCGCCTTTTGCACGAGCGCGGCCATCTGGTGCGCTGACTGGGCCCGCGGCGGCACCGGCTTGTCATCGCCCGGCAGGACGCAATTGGCGCAGTCGCCGATGACGAAGATATTGTCGTCGCAGGTGGTCTGCAGCGTGTCGCGCACCACCAGCCGGTTGATCCTGTCGGTCTCGAGCCCGTCCAGATTAGCAAGAAAATCGGGGGCCTTGATGCCGGCCGCCCATACGACCATTTCCGCCGCGATGAATTCACCGCTGGCGAGGCGCACGCCGTCCGCCGTGATCTCGGCCGCCTGCTTGCCGGTGAGCACCTGTACGCCGAGACGGTTGAGCATATCCTGCGCCCCGTTCGCCAGCGGTTCGGGCAAGGGGCCGAGGATGCGCGGTCCGGCTTCTATGATTGTCAGCTTGATCGACTTGTCGAAATCGATCTGGTCCAGTCCGTAGGCGGCCAGATCGCGCATCGTCTTATGCAGCTCCGCCACCAGTTCGACTCCGGTGGCGCCGGCGCCGACAATAGCGCAGTGCAACTGGCCGGGTCGCAGGGGTTCATACTGCGCGTTGGCGCGCACGCATGCGCTGACCATGCGCCGGTTAAACCGCGCCGCCTCTTCCGCGCTGTCGATGGCGATGGCATGCTCTTTGACGCCCGGCGTGCCGAAATCGTTGCCCATGCTGCCTACCGCGATGACGAGCGTGTCGTAACCGAGCACGCGCCGCGGAATCAACTCGTGACCCTCCTCGTCAGGAGTGGCTTCAACGTATATCTGGCGCTTGTCGCGATTCAGGCCGCACATCGCGCCGATGCGAAATCGGTATTGATGCACGCGCGCGTGGGCGAGGTACTCGACCGAGTCGACATCGGAGTCCAGCGTGCCCGAGGCGACCTCATGCAGGTGCGGTTTCCAGACGTGCGTGCGGGTCTTGTCCAGCAGCGCGATGGAAGCCTTCCCGCGCTTGCCCAGCGTGTCGCCCAAGCGAGTCGCGAGCTCCAGCCCGCCAGCGCCGCCGCCAACGATCAGAACGCGGTGCAGCGACGATTCCTGCTCCGACCGGCTTTCCGGGAGGTTGACGAAATCAGCCAAGCTCATCGCATTCTGCCCTCGCTCCTGCGAGTTCGGTTCTGCGGACCGGCGAGCGTCGCCAGTCCTGTTTGTATTTTGGCCACCGACGGCGGCGCCGACACGCTTTAACAGGCGCCGGAGCGCCGCGCCGTCAGGCGCGGGCCAATCCTCCGGCAGGCCGAGCCGCAGCGCCCCTCGCCTCCGCCTCCCTCTCCGCCACCGCATCGATGTGGTGCGTCGACGCGGAGACGCCGTGATTGATGAATGCGACCGCGATCGCGCCGATCACGCCGACAACCGCGATCGCCGCGAAGTTTTGCTTCGGGGCCAGGGTCAGCCCGACCAGCCAGCCGATCAGGACCGGGGCGAGAATCCCGCCGATCCGCCCGGCCCCGTAATTGAAGCCGACGGCAGTGGAGCGGATCGCCGTTGGATAAAACATGCCACCGTAGGCGTTGGTCAGGATCTGGGTGCCCAGCGTAAAGGCGCCGACCGCGCAGACGATGAGGAACAGCAGACCAGGCGCAACGCCGTAACCCATGACAATCAGCGACACCGCAGCCATCGCATAGAAAGAGAACAGCCCCCCATTTGGGGTGCAGTTTGTCGAACAGCCAGCCGCCGCCGACAGCGCCAACCATCGCGCCGATATTGTAAGCGATCACGAACGTCAGCGCCGAGCCCAGACTGTAGCCGAGCGTCGCCATCAGCTTGGTCAACCAGGTGTTCAGCGCGTAGAGCATGAACAGACCGGCGAAGTTGGCCACCCAGAACATCACGGTGCTGAACGCGGGGCCATCCTGGAACACCTTGCTGACCGGTGCAGTCTCGACCTCGTCCTCATGCGGCACCAGGAACTGCTCCTGCGCCTGCAACGGATAGTTGGGCGCGATCTTCCTGACCATTTGCCGCAATTCGGCGTCGCGGTTCAGCTTGACCAGGAGCAGCAACGACTCTGGTATATATTTCAGGATGAACGGGATCAGCACGACCGGCGCGCCGGCGCTGGCCAGAAATCCTGCCCGTGTGGAGTCAATTTTGAGGTCCGCCATGATCGCCGGCAACGCAGCGCCGGTAATGGCGATATCGTAGCCGTCGAGCACGAGGATCAGAATGACCCATCCAATGAGCTTGTAGTGAAAGCTGTTGAGCCTGGCTTCGTCGGCCAGCTTGTGAATGTCTATCTTGTGCACGACGTCCTCCCCTGATTGTCTTCTTGTTGTCGAAGCGACCCTCAAGCGCGCATCAGACCCGTTCGAAGATCGCCGCAAAGCCCATGCCGGTGCCGATGCACATCGAGACCATTCCGTATTTGAGCTTCGGGTCGCGCTGCATGGCGCTTATAAGCGTGGCGACGCGGATGGCGCCCGTGGCGCCGAGCGGATGGCCGAGCGCGATGGCGCCGCCCAGCGGATTGACCTTTTCCGGATCAAGCTCGAGTGTGCGCAGGCAGGCGATGGCCTGCGCCGCGAAAGCTTCGTTGAGCTCGATCCAGTCGAGATCTCCTTGCTTGATCCCGGCGAGCTTCAGCGCCCGCGGGATCGCCTCGATCGGCCCGATGCCCATGATTTCGGTCGGCACGCCGGCGACGCTGTAGGACACGAAGCGGGCCAGCGGTTTGAGATTGTATTGCTTCAGAATCTTTTCGCTTACGAGGATGGCGGCGCCCGCGCCATCGGACATTTGCGAGGCGTTGCCAGCGGTGACGCTGCCCTTGGCGGCGAACACCGGCCTCAGCTTGGCGAGCGCTTCCGGGCTGATGTCAGGGCGTGGCCCTTCATCTACGTCGACAATCTTCTCGGCGATTTTCACCGCTCCGGTTCTCGGGTCGGGTGAACGGGTGCGCACGGTGTAGGGTGAAATTTCGCCCTTGAACTTGCCGGCATTGATTGCCGCGACGGCCTTCTGGTGGCTCGCCAGCGCGAAGGCATCCTGATCCTCGCGGCTCACTTGCCAGCGCTCGGCCACCCGCTCCGCCGTCAGGCCCATGCCATAGGCCATGCCGACGTTTTCCTGCTTCTCGAAGATCGCCGGATTGTAGGAAACCTTGTTGCCCATCATCGAGGGCATCATGCTCATCGTCTCGGTGCCGCCGCCGATCATCGCATCGGACTCACCGAGGCGGATTCGGTCAGCCGCCATCGCCACCGCTTGCACGCCGGAGGAACAGAATCGATTGATGGTCAAGCCCGACACGCTGTCCGGTAGGCCGGCGAGCAGCACGCCCATGCGGGCGACGTTCATGCCCTGCTCCGCCTCGGGCATCGCGCAGCCGATGATGGCGTCGTCAATCACCTTGGGATCGCATGTCGTCCGGGCGAACATTGCGCATCACTCCGCGCGCCTTGCCGACCGGCGTGCGCGTTGCGGCGACGATGTAGGCGTCCTGGATCTTTGTGGCCATGGTGTTCTCCTGCAATTCGTATGCGGTTTCACGGCTTTGAAGATTAATTGCGCAGAGGCTTGCCCGTCTCCAGCATATTCTTGACGCGCGCCTGGGTTTTCTCGGTCTTGGTCAATTCGACGAACATCCGGCGTTCCACCGCCAGCAGCCAATCCTCGTTGACCAGCGTTCCGGTTTCCACCTCGCCGCCGCACAGCCCCGTAGCGATGGCCTTGCCGACGCGATAGTCGTGCTCCGAAATCATGCCGCCGTCGCGCATGTTCGTCAGCGTCGCCTCCAGCGTGCCGATGCCGTTGCGCCCTGCTACCTTGATCCCCTCAGGCGGTAGTTGCGGTCGATAACCCGCCTCGTACAAGCCGCGCGCCGTCTGCTGGGCCACGTAGAGGATCTCATTCGGATTAAATATCACGACATCACTTTCACGCAGGAAGCCCATCTCTTTGGCATCGAGCGCGTTAGCCGACGTCTTGCCTCCCGAGATGGCCTGGAAAGGCCCGGTCAGGAACATCAACGGATCGTTCATGCTGGTCGGTTGCGCGGAACGCGCCGCCCGCACAGCGAACTCCTTCAGGCCGCCGCCGCCGGGAACCAGGCCGACGCCGGCCTCGACTAACCCGATGTAGGATTCGAGCGCAGCGACGACACGTGAACAATGCATCGCGATCTCGCACCCGCCGCCCACGGCCGTACCGTTGACGGCCGCGACCGTCGGCACCAGCGCGTACTTCAACGCCGCGGTCATCTGCTGGAAGCGGGCGATGAAGCCTTCCAACCCGGCGAAGTCGGCTTTTTCGGCAAGCGCCACAACGCTGTTCAGATTGGCCCCGGCGGAGAATGGCGGCTTCGGTTGCCAGATCACCAAGCCCTTGTAGCCGGCTTCGGCGCGGCCCACGGACTCGATGATGCCCTCGACGACATCCGGTCCGAGCGCGCCGGCCTTGCTCTTGAACGACAGGACCGCGACATCGTCGCTGCCGGGCGCAGCGGTCGTCCACATCCGCACCGCGTCAGTCTCGAAAACCGTTTTGCCCTGCGGTGGCGCTTCGCCGAGCACCGGCTCGGGGAAATGCTGACGGTGATAGACCGGCAGCGCCGGGCGCGGTTTGATCGTATTGGCGCTGGCGGAGTAAGAGCCTTGCGGAGTGTGCACGCCGTTGCGACCATCGAAAACCCATGCCGGCAACGGCGCGCTCGCCATGGCCTTGCCCGCCGCGATATCTTCTTTTATCGCTGCAGCAGTCGCCGCCCATCCGGCCGATTGCCAGGTTTCGAACGGTCCCTCGCGATGGCCGAAGCCCCAGCGAACGCCAAGATCAAGGTCGCGTGCATTGTCGGCGATCGATCCGAGATGATAAGCGCTATAATGAAAGAGGTCGCGGAAGGACGACCACACGAGCTGCGCCTGCGGATGCGCGCTCTTTCTCAATTGAGCGAACTTCTCCGCGGGGTCTTTCAGCTTGAGGATGGCCTCGACACCGGGGTCGATCTTGGCTCCCGACGCCACGTAGTCCTGCTTGGCCACGTCAAGCACCTTGATCTCTTTGCCTTCCCTTCGATAGAGACCGGCGCCGGTCTTTTGTCCGAGCGCGCCGCGCTGGATCAGCGTCGTGATATAGGCCGGTGCCTCGTAATATTTGTGCCAGGGATCGTCGGGCAACCGGTCTTTCATCGTCTTGACGACATGGGCCATCGTATCCAGCCCGACCACATCCGAGGTGCGGAAGGTGGCGCTGGTCGCGCGCCCGATCAGTGGCCCTGTGACGGCGTCGGCTTCGTCCAAAGCGAGACCGAGAGCCTGGGTATGATGCATCACTGCGAGCAGCGAGAACACGCCGACGCGGTTGGCGATGAAGTTCGGCGTGTCGAGCGCACGGACCACGCCTTTGCCAAGCGTGGTGGTCAGGAAACTCTCCAGATCGTCGGCAAGCTTCGGGTCTGTCGTCGCCACGGGAATGATTTCGATCAGCGTCATGTAGCGCGGCGGATTGAAGAAATGCACGCCGCAGAAGCGCGAACGCAAGGCTTCCGGCAGCGCCTTGCCCATCTCCTCGATGGACAGGCCCGAGGTATTGGAGGCAATGGCGACATTCGGCGCGACGTGCGGCGCAATGCGCTTATATAGATCGAGCTTCCAGTCCATGCGTTCGAGATGCTGGTCGTAATTGGCCGGTTCGACATAGCCGATACGGTCCCGCGTGGCCGCCGGCGGCGGCGAAAGTTTCTTCAGATTCTCGATCGCCCGCTTGGCGACCCCGCTTGGATCGCCCTCCTTGGCGGTCAGATCGAAGAGCACGACCGGCACGTTGGCGTTCGCCAGATGCGCGGCGATCTGCGCGCCCATCACGCCGGCGCCGAGCACAGCAGTTTTCCTCACCTGCAACGTCATTGGGATGCCTCCTGCATGGCCTTGTCGTCAAACGGACGAAAGCGCCCAAACCCCTGTCTCACATTTGCGAAGTCGCTCGCCTTTGTCAGCCGGTCGCAACCGATCGAAGCGGCAGCCTCGGCATGCAACTCGTCTCGTGCGAACCCAAAAAAGCGAGGCTTCGACGACCTAGTCTTCGAACTTGAAGGAGAGCCTTCCTTCGCGCGATAAGCTTCCACCTTGCCGTTTGAAATCTGCATGTCCAACTGAACGATCTCAGCGACGCGCAGGTCTCTCAGCGTCTTCGCAGCCCGGTTGACAGCCGCAGTCGCGGTTTTTTCCCAGGATTCGGGACTGGTGCCGACCACTTCGATAATCTTGTAAACGCTCTCCGCCATATTTCTCTCCCTGTGCTGTTGGTGTGATGTCTCTGATGAACTCCACGGCGCGCCGCGGTTTTCGAACTCGGCACGCCGTGGCCCCGCCGTTCTAAACGAAAGCGCTGAGGCCGGTGATGTGCTTGCCAACAATCAGCGTGTTCATCTCACGCGTGCCCTCATAGGAATAGATCGCTTCCGCATCGGCCACGAAGCGGCCGATCTGATTTTCAAGCAGGATGCCGTTGCCCCCAAGCAATTCGCGCGCCCAGCCGACGGTCTCGCGGCATCTGACGCTGCAGAGCGCCTTGGCCAACCCGGCGAGTTCGTCGGTCATCCGCCCCTCGTCCTGCAACTGTGACATGCGCAGACACATCGTCTGCGACTGAACGAGGTTGCCGAGCATGCGCACGAGCAGATCCTGAACCAACTGGAAGCCTGCGATCGGCTTGCCGAATTGCAACCGCCCCGTCGCGTAGCGAAGCGCGTGTTCATAGGCGCCCATCTGGCAGCCCACGCCGAACCACGCCACGCCGGCGCGAGTCATCCTCAAGACTTTGGCCGTATCCTTGAAGGTGTTGGCATTCTGCAGCCGGTCCGCCTCGGGCACGCGGCAGTCCTTCAGCGTGATCAGGCCGTTCTGGACCACACGCAAGGCCATCTTGGTCTTGATCTTCTCCACCGAGAAGCCCGGGTTATCCTTCATGACGACAAAGCCCTTGACCTGGTTCGAGCTCTCCTCGCGCGCCCAGATCACGTTGATGTCTGAGAAGGTCGAATTACCGATCCATTTCTTCTGGCCGTTCAGGATCCAGGTGTCGCCCTCCCGCCGGCAAGTCGTCAGCATGCCGCCAGAGGTCCCTGAACCGACCAGCGGTTCGGTCAGGCCAAACGAACCAATCTTCTCCCAGCGCATCATCGCCGGCAGCCAGCGCTGCTTCTGCTCCTCGTCGCCACAGAGATAGATCGAGCCTGCCGAGAGCCCGGTGTGAACCCCGTAGAAGGTGGCGATCGAAGAATCGACACGCGCCAGCTCCATACAGATGATGCCGTTCAGGAGCCAGCTGCCGCCCGCCGAACCATAACCTTTGTATCCGACCCCTGCGAAATCGAGCGCCGGCAGCTTGGGGACGATCTCATGCGGGAACTCGTCCCGGGCCCAAAAGTCGGTAATGATTGGCGCCACCTCTTTCTCGGCGAAATCGCGGACGCGTCGAGCGATCGCGCGCTCCTTTTCATCAAGACAGTCGAGGATGAAGTAGTAGTCGCCATTGATCGGCGGCGGGGTGTATTCCGGCTTGCGCGCCATAGCGGCTGTCGTCATGACTTCCTCCCTCGGTCCGAGACATCGTTTAATACTCGAGTGTTCTTGTTTTTGAACGCGGTCACTTTCGCGCCATGTGGCCGAGGCTTGATCTCGAGTTTGATCTCGGCCGTTCGGCCGGGACGCGAGATGCTCGACCCGTTTGACCGATCATCTTCACAATCATCGTGAAATCAAAGGTTACAACCGGACATCCCGAACGGCGAACCGGTCATTATTCCTATTTGCGACTTCTCTCACGTCAGAACGAAATTCTTCGGCCGGATCGGCTCTGGCAAATCCTTCTCGCCGAGCAACTCCAGGACGTTGATCTCGACAGCGCGTGCCATCGCATCGAGCGGGACTACCATGAAGGTGTCAGCGAAGGGCGCTTCCAGATCGTCGGCGAGCGCATCCAGGCCGAAGAAAATGTAAGAGATGATC
>WNFK01023452.1_pt1 | contig 10303 bp, 9 predicted proteins | sample 5400281 | NCBI WGS metagenome assembly WNFK01 (sample SAMN13153350, study PRJNA577476) | soil metagenome | isolation source: 20 cm soil on Douglas fir-dominated hillslope | place: USA:California | collected 2013-09-17
AAGGCCTTGAGATAGCCGGCCCGCAGGGCGAGATCGGTCGGGCTGATGCCGGCCGCCTTGACCTTGATCCTGATCTGTCCCTCACCCGGTTCGGCCAGCGGGACCCCGGCCCACGTCAGCACCTCGGGCGGTCCGTACCCGGTCATCACAACCGCGTTGGGCATGGCAGTTCCTTCCTGATAGTTGGGCATAACAGTTCCTTCCTAGCAGCGGCCGGCATGGCCGCGAAGGGCAACTTCAGCGTGGTCGTTGTGCGGTGTCCCCTGCTCCACCGGCCGCGCCGGGCGACGGCGCCGGCGCTTCCCGGCCCGGCTCGCGGGCCAGATCTGCGGAGCCTGCCAGCGGAGAGCTGATGCTCGCGCCGGCCCGGCCCAGCAGCGTGAGTGATCCGGCGGCCGCGACGGCCGCAGCCAGCACGAGCACGCCGCCCGGTCCCTTGGCGCCATAGATCACACCGCCCACCGCAGAGCCAGCGGCCAGCGAGCCTTGCAGCGCGGAGACGAACAGGGCCAGGCCTCCTTCGACGTTGGCCGGCATCGCCCGGGCCATCCAGCTCTGCGCGGCCACCGGCACCGCCCCGAAGCCCAGGCCCCAGACGGCCACCAGCGCGATGGTCAGCGGCCGCGCGCCGGTGACTGTCGCGAGCAGCAGCGCGCTGACGGCGATCAGCAGGCCCGAGCCCATCAAGGTGCCCCGCAGGTGCCCGCGGACGGTGACGCCGGCGGTGAAGTTGCCGGCCGCGCCGGCCAGGCCGAACCCGAGCAGCACCAGCGTGATCGCGCCGGCGCCGAGGCCAGCCCGGGTGTGCAGCAGCGGGCCGATGTAGGTGTAGGCGGCGAAGTTGGCAAAGAATATCGCGCCCGCCGCCACCAGGCCTATCCGCGGGACCGGCAGCGTGAGCACCGTCAGCAGCGCCCTGGGCCGGACCCGGCCGCCGGGGCCCAGCCGCGGCACCACGGCGAGCTGAGCTGCCACGGCGATTAGCGCGAAGACGGCCGCGACCGCGAACGCCGCCCGCCACGTGGTGAGGGTGCCGATCAGCGACGCCGCCGGCAGGCTGACGACGGTCGCGATGAAGATCCCCGAGCTGACCACCGCCACCGCGGTGCCCCGGGCCCGCTCGCTCACCAGGCTGATCGCGGCCCCGGCCCCAAACACCCAGAACCCGCCCACCCCTATGCCCAGCACGGCGCGGGCCGCGAGCATCACCCCGATACCCGGCGCGATGCCGGCGATCACGTCGGAAACCAGGACCAGCGCGCTCAGGCCGACCAGCACCCTGCGCCGCTCCAGCCGGGCCGCGCACAGCGTCAGCACCGGCGCCGCGACCGCGGCGGCCACGGCCGGCACCACCACCATCAGCCCACCGGTCCCGACCGACACGCCCAGGTGCCCGCTGATGTCCCCCAGCAGCCCCACCGGGACCACCTCCGAGAACACCAGCGCGAACGACCCCAGCGCGATGGAGACCACCGCCGGCCACGCGTCGCGCTCCCCGGCCCGCGCCCGCGCGCCGATCCGGCAGGCCAGCTGCGCCGGCACCACCCGGTCAACCACGGTGCCCCCGCGCGCGAGGGTCACCGGGCCCGCCGGCCTGGCGACCTGGCCGCTCCCGGCGGCGACGGCGCCGGCCCCCCGCCTCGCCAGATCGCGGTTGCGCTTTGCCATGTCCAGGCTCCCGGCGGCCGGTGGTCACGTGTCCCGGCCCCGGCGGGCCGGTCACCTTCTCCCCGGCAACATACGTGATACGTCACGTAACTGTCAACATGATATGTCACGTAAATATCGACTGGGAAGGCTGACGGCGTGCCCGGTTGCCTGCCTGTGCCGCTGCCGTGGGCATCCGCGGGGCCGGCGCAGGCGCTTCGCGGCGCTTAACTGGGGCCGTGCTTCCGCCAGATCCGCCGGCAGCATCGGCGATCTTGTCGAAGGGACCGGGCCGCCGGATTTCGGCTTACAGGCGCCCAGCATGGGCGCGGCAGGCGGGATCTCCGGTCACGGTGCCCGGCGGCGGCGCGCGGATGCCGACCGGGTCGGGCTTGCCGGTCGCGCGGCGGGACGCGGCACTGATCCAGGCCAGGCGGGCGGCGACGTCCACCTCGTCTTTGCTTTGCTGCGATGACGACCAGGACGCCGTGGGTGAGCGCCCCCAGGCCGGAGTGGTAGCGGCCGTCTGACGGCCGGGGAAGGTGCGTAACTCCTTATGCTCAGTCGCCGCCGGGAGCGTACGCCGCCACCCGGATTACGAGGACCTCGTTGCCCACCGGCCGCAAGCGCGAGCGCTCCAGGGGCGGCCGGGACTGCGAGGCCGGCCCGGCAGCGGCGGTATTAGCAGCTGGCGCGTCCCGCGCCGGTCCCAGGCGCGGCGGTTGCCTGCCGGCGCAGGACCGAGACGGCAGGGCGGGGCCTTTTCAGTCCTCCGCCGGGTGCCAGTCCACCGGCGGCGGGAGCGAGCCCTGCTTGATGATGTTGGCGTACACGCCTTCCAGTGCCTCGCTCAGCGCCCCCACCAGGCCCTCCGGCAGCCCCCCGAAGAACAGGCGCCGGACAAGATCCACGTGCCCGGGCGCCGCCTCCTCCTGAGCCTGCCGCCCGCGGGCGGTCATGGTCACCTCGGTGACCCGCCTGTCCGCGGCGGACAGGCCGCACGTCACCAGGCCCCGGGCGCTCATCCGCCGCACGTGGTGGGACACCCGGCTGCGCTCCCAGCCGATCTGGGCGGCGAGCACCGTGATCTGCATCCGCCCCCCTTCAGCAACGCTCAGCCCCGTCAGCACGTCATAATCGGGCAACGACATGCCGCTATCGGCGAGGAGCTGGCGATTCATCTCGTACGCCAGGCGCAGCTGGACCCGGATATAGGCCAGCCACGCCCGCTGCTGGTCCCCGTCGAGCCATCCGCCGGCGCGCGCCGAGACCGTCTTGCCGTTACGTGACATATCACCTGAGCTTACTGCTCGCGGCCGCCGCGCGCATTGTTGCGGTGCAGGCCACCCTTCGGGGGTTCCTCCGGCATGGGTGCGGGCCGCCCGGGGGTGAACGGCTCGGGCAGGAGGCTGGTGCAGACCCGGCACCGCGCAGCGGCGCCGCTAATCTTCTATCCGGGCAGATTCGGCAACGCAGCACTTACGCGACCACAGAGCATCGACGTCGCCTGTACCGCCCACCGCGGTGAACATCTCGGGCATAGCGTCACCCGCGCAGAACCGCATAATCTGCGCACGCTCACAGCAGCCCCCGCCCAGGCAGGTTTGCTCACTCTTCGTAACTACCGCTGGCTCGGCTCAAGGCTTCCATCGGGGGCGGCCTGGCAGGCGTGATGCTCACGAAGTTGTCGCCGACAGCCAGACAATTACGGTCCCAACCATGCTCACAATCAACGACGCGGCGTGCTCATGGCGAGTGACGCGTAACAGGCAGATCGAGATCTCCGGCCCTGACGCGTTCACCTTCACCAACATGATGACCCCCGCGATCTGAACAAGTGCTCGGTGCGCCAGGCGAAGCACGAGTTCATCACGCTGCCGGACGGCGGCATCGCCACAGACCCGGTGCTGCGGTGGCTGGAGGAGAACCGCTTCTGGCTCGCTCGCGGACTCCGACATCGGGCTGTCGGCCCAGGGCCGTTCATCGACCCAGACAAGGAGATCCCCAAGCGGTGACCGGACTGGCCCCCTCCCGGCGGGCCCGGCCGGGCATCGTCGGCCGGCCCGCGGCGCCGCTCTCCGGGGGGATTCCACTCGTCGGGACCCGGGAAGCGGGTGGCGGCAGCTCCTCGGCCCGGCCAAGCTCGCGGCGACGCTGAACGCTGTGATCTGCGACTGTTTCGCCGGAAGGCCGGCCGAACTGAAGGCCGGTCAGGGCGGGGCAGCGCGCACGTAGGGTGCAGGCATGAATGCCACAAGCGGGCCGTACACAAAGGCGCATGGGGCGCGGGAGCCTGCCCGTGGCCAGCTCCCCAAAGGCGGCGGGACGATCCTGGACGCGATCGGCAATACGCCGCTGGTCATGGTTGACGGGATATGGGCCAAGCTCGAGTTCCTCAACCCTTCAGGGTCGATCAAGGCGCGGATCGCCAAGTACATGATCGAGCGGGCGGAACGGGAAGGGCTGCTGCGGCCGGGTGACACCATCGTGGAGGCAAGCAGCGGCAATACCGGAAACGCGATGAGCATGGTCGCCGCCGTCAAGGGATACCGGATGCTCGTCGTAATGCCGGACGGGATGAGCGGCGAACGGCTGGCGATCTCGCGGGCCTTCGGGGCGCAGGTGATGACGCTCGGCGACTTCCACGTCAATGATGCCCTGGCCAAGGTCGCTGAACTCGGCCGCCAGCCGGGATACTTCGCGCCGCAGCAATTCGATTCGGAGTGGAATGTTGAGGAGAACCGCACCTGGCTCGGCCCCGAGACGCTCGCCCAGCTGCCCGACGGCGTGGTCCCGGACGCCGTGGTCGGCGGGGTCGGCACCGGGGGCACCATCGTCGGCGTGGGTCAGTGCTTCCGCGAGCGCAGCCCATCGTGCCAGGTCGTCGCCGTCGAGCCCAACGAGTCGTGCACCCTGATGTGCGGCGAGGTCGGACGGCACCTCATCGAGGGCATTGCCGACGGTTTCGTACCGGGCCTGTTCGCCAGGCACCGGCACACCATCGACGAGATAGTCGCTGTGGACAGCGGCGCGGCGATCAGCGAGATGCGCCGCCTGGCCCGCGAATTCGGGCTTTTCGTGGGCCCGAGTTCCGGGGCGCACCTCGTCGCCGCCCGCGAGCTGCGAGCGCGGCACCCGGGCCTCCGGCACGTCGTCACGTTCTTCTGCGACGAGGGGGAGAAGTACATCAACGACTACTTCCTCAGCCCCTGACCAAAGCGTCAGCGTGCCCGCACCGGCACGCGCAGGTCCTGGCACCCGGCATGTTGGACGACTTCCTGCCACATAGCTAAGGCCTAGTCGGCAGGGCGGGCGCGCTCGAGGGCAGGAGGGCCGTCCAGTGGCGGAACGCCAGCGCCGGCCTTTCGGCGTGCAGGCCTTAAGGGGTTATCGCACCGCTGGCGTCGGCACCTGCCGCTGGAGGCGTGCCGTCGACCGCGAGGACAGCCAGGACCGCGCCAAATGGCGGGCTTGCTGCTGGCCGGTTCTGGTAATGGGAGGTGCGCCTGGATCTGGCAGCGGTTGCGGCGGCGGTCCTTCTGCTTGAGGATGTACCGGCTGCGGCCAGGTCGGTGACGATGCTATGGGCGCTCCGCTCCATGATGCCCAGGCCGGCAGTGATGTCGCGCAGCCGCACGCCCGGGTCACGGGCGATCCACGCTACAGCAGCCAACCAGGCAGTGAACCTCTTCGCGCGCAAATCGAGCCGTCGTCGTGCTCCCCGGCGCTTCTGGGCTGGCACGCCGCGGTGCTGCACCGGATCGCCGTCGCCGCAAGCGGTGTCCCGCGCGGGTCCCGGTACGTGCACCCCGACGCGAGCAGCACAGGGCCTCCCGCGACCCGCGCCGGCCGGGGTGGCCTGGCCGATAGCGACCCCCATAGTGCATGAGATTATCCCAGACTATGCGCAAAGATCCGCGGGAATCCCCTGAGTACGCCGCGGTCGCCGAGCATATCCGGCGGCTGCACGAGCCGGCTTTCGGCAAGCCGCACCATGTCACCGACCTCGTCACGACGACCGACGCCAGCCGTATCGTGGTGACCGGATCGGTCTATGACGAACTCGACGGGCTGCCACGCACGGCCCTGTACGAGGTGCGGGACGGCGCGCTGCGCGCGCTGACCTCCGGCGGCGGGTCAGCCAGGGCCGCCCGGCTCGCGCCGGACGGGTCAGCCCTGGCCTTCTTGTCCGACCGGGCCAAGGCTGACGTGTTCCAGCTCTACCTGCTGGCCGGCGGCCAGCTGGGCGAGGCCCGGCCAGCGCCTGCTGTCCCCGGCACGGTCGAGTATCTCGGGTGGTCACCGGACGGCACCCGGATCCTGGTCGGGGTCGCCGGGCTCGGAGCCGAGATGGCTGACGCGCAGGGATCGGGAACGGTCAGCTCGGGCGAGTCCGGGCTGCCGTCCTGGTATCCGGAGGTCGAGGCCGGGACGGCGGAGGATGCCTGGCGCAGCCTGTGGCTCTACACGCCGGCCTCCGGCGAGCTCGCTCGGGTCTCGCCCGACGGCCTGAACGTCTGGGAGGCGGCCTGGTCCGGCCCCGGGCATGTGCTGGCAATCACCAGCGAGCAGCCCAGCGAGGACGACTGGTACTCCGCGGTGCTCAGCCGGCTCGACATCTCGACGGGTGAGGTGATCGAACTGCTCCGCAGTGACGTCCAGCTCGGGCTGCCTGCCGGGACGTCCGACGGTAGGAGGGCCGCTGTGGTGCAGGCCGTGTGCAGCGACCGGTGGATCGTGGCGGGTGACTTGATCCTGCTGGACCTGGTGGCCGGCACGAGGTGCGCCGTAGACACCGGCGGGACAGATGTCACCGCGGTCCAGTGGATCGACCGAACGCGGCTCGGCTACGTCGGCCAGCGCCATCTGGACAGCGTGGCCGGGATCGCCGACGCCGGGGAGGGACCCCTGCCGGAGACGATCACCGCCAAGGAACTGGTCGCGTCCGCGCAGTCGTGGGCGAGCTGGTTCTACCCGGCCGGCGCCTTTACGTCCGACGGCCGGGTCGTCGTGATCCGGGACGACTACGACGTCCCGCAGGAGATCGCGATCGTCGGCACGGGCGCCGGCCAGGTGCTGGCTTCGCTGGCCCATGCCGGCACCGACTACATCCGATCGGTCGCGGGCTCGGCGACGAACGTCGGCTGGAGCGCACCCGACGGGACGCCGATCGAAGGAGTCCTGTGCACGCCTCCGGGAGCAGGGCCGTTCCCGCTGGTCTTGCACGTCCATGGCGGGCCGGTCGGGGCTTACCAGCCAAGCTGGACGATGCGTGACTACGCGGTACCCCTGCTGGTCTCCCGCGGATATGCCGTCCTGCTCCCGAACCCGCGCGGTAGCTCCGGGCGGGGTCAGGAGTTCGCCGCCGCGGTCGTCGGCGACATGGGCGGCGCGGACACCTGCGACTACCTGTCCGGTATCGACGCAATGATCGAGCGCGGGATCGCCGACCCGACGCGGATCGGCACGATGGGCGTCAGCTACGGCGGGTTCATGTCGGCTTGGCTAGTGACCCAGGACCAGAGGTTCAAGGCCGCCGTGGCCGGCTCGCCGGTGACTGAGTGGTACAGCTTCACGTTCACGACCAACATCCCCCGCTGGGGACTGTGGTTCCTGGACAACGCCGATCCCGAGGAGATCGGCAACCAGGTGCACACACGCAGTCCGGTTATGCACGCGAGCAAGGCCAGGACGCCGACCCTGCTCACGGCGGGCGCGAAGGACCGGTGCACGCCGGCAGGCCAGGCCAGGGAGTTCTACCAGGCACTGATCGGTCATGGCGTCGACTCCGAACTGGTGATCTACCCCGGGGAAGGACACGGCGTCAGCCGGTTCCCGGCCATCACTGATTACCTGACCCGGCTCGTGACCTGGTTCGAGAAGTACATGCCGGCCTGATCTCGTGCCACGCGTGCGCGCCGGATACCCAGTTCGGGCACGGCCCGGACGCCGACGCCGAGGACCTGATAACGGCCCACAACGGCGGCGCCGAATATTTACGCCATGCTTGCTGACAGAGCCCGGTGGTGGAGGCGGCTCAGGGCGTCGGCGGGGTCGCCGATCAGGATGGGCCCGAACGGCGCGCGCCGCCTCGTCGGGGTCGGCGGTGACCGCCCACAGTTCGGTGCCTTGAGGCAGGTAGTCGCCCTCGATTTACTCGTGGTACACGAAGATGGCCGCGCCGAAGGCGACGACCAGGTCATGGCCGGTGAAGTGGCTGGCCACACCGGGTATCCCCGCGGGAAGGATGCCGCGGAAACCCGGATGACGGGTCGGGAACGGGCAGCGGGGCGGGCTCGGAGCCACGAGCACCGGCATTGCCAGCTTCTCGGCCAGCCCGACCGCGCCTCCCATCCGGCCTCGGTGTCGATGCTCGGCCCGGCCACCATGAGGGGTTGCGCTGGCGACCCGGTCGCGCAACCGGCTCAGCGACTGGTCAGGGGCGACGGGGTCCCCGTCGACGGCACGCGAGGTCAGGTGGCCCAGCGCCGAGACATCGGCTTGCTGGTCCCAGTCGTCCAGCGGCAGCGAGATGTACACCGGCCCGGCAGGCGCCGCGGACGCCAGCAGGATGCCCTTCGACAGCGCCTGCGGGACGTCCTGCGGACTCGCCGGCTCATTGCTCCACTTGATCAGCGGCTCGGCCAGCTTCGGCGCGTCGACGCTGGTCAGCATCGCGTTCCCGGTGCCTGCCGCCGCGTGCAGGTTCACCAGCGCCGGGCGACCCGTTGCCTGGGCGAAGCCATCCGCCATCCCGATGGCGGCTCCCTCTTGCAGGGCCAGGATGTAGCGGAACTCGCCGGGGAAGTTCTGCAGCAGCGGCAGTTCGCTGGAACCGGGGTTCCCGAAGATCGTGGTGATGCCGTGGGCGCGCAGCACCTCGCAAAATGTGTCGCGGACGTTCATGCCTGAACTCCTCTCCTGGGATTTCCTGCTGCGCCGCCTGGGAAGGGCTACCGATCTGGCTCCCTGGCCGGTGCTGCGGCCGTCGCGGGCCGTAATAGAGGTCCACGGCGTGGCCGCCGCAGAATCAGGCTCAGCGGCGCGTCCTGCGGCGTCATCCTGGCTTCGATGAAGACGAGGCTGTCGTGCGACGCGTCCAGTGCCCGCTTAAGGTCCTCGGCGGTCGCCGCGATGAACGACCTCGACTCCCTTCCCGGGGTGAGGACCTTCGGCAGTGCCGCGTAGTCCCAGTTGGCCACGTCGTTGTAGCGGGCGGTCCTGCCGAGGATCGTGCGCTCGATGGTGTAGCCGCGGTTGTTGACCAGGAAGATGCAGGCTTGAGGTCGTGCCGCCGGATCGTGCTGAGCTCCGGGGCGGTGAGCTGGAACGATCCGTCTCCGATGAACAGCAGGTGGCGCCGCTGCGGCGCGCCGACGAGGCCGAGCAGGGCGCGGAGGCTGTAGCCGATCGACCCCATGACCGCCTGGGTGATGAAGTCAGAGCCGTCCGGGAGCGCGAGCCCGGTCGCGCCCGCGCCCGACGTGCGGTCCTCCGCGATGAGCACGTCGCCAGGACGCAGGAACAGCTGGACGGCCGCCCAGTAGCCGCCTGCGTGGACGGGCCGGAACTGGCTGCGCTGGCGTCCGGATCCGCCTGGGCCGTCCGGGCTGGCCCAGCGCCTCCAAGTCGGCCGGAACGCGCCGGCGCCATCGCAGCGAGCGCAGGCGGCAGCTCGCCGATCGTGACGGCCTGGAAGTTCTTGGTGCCGACTTCGGCGCTGAACGGCCGGATGCTGATGACATCAGCCGGGAGCGCGTCAGAGAGGAACCCGGACGTTCTGTCCACGCAGCGGTGCCCGATCGAAAGCAGGCAGTCGCTTCGCTCGACGGCGCCGCGGGCCTGTTGTCGCCGTGGAAGTACTCGCCGGACACCAGATTGTCTTTCCACTCCGCATCGCGCTGCAACCGTGAGGATTGCCACCACGGCGGCCGGGCTTGTCCGCGCGATGGCGCCTGCCTGACAGGGATCTGCTTTCAGTGGCGTCGGCCTCAGCGTCCGCTGCGGCTCCAAGTTCCTCTACCGACGGTGGCGAGGGCCGGCTCCGCTTGCCCTGCGCGCAGGTCGAGGTGGTTGTTGAGGGTGATCGCGGCGTTGGTCAGGGACAGGTGCGTGACCGCCGTCACCGATGAGCCATATTCATGGGTCTTATGTGGCCCGAGGGCTGCGGTCAGCGAAGGCTGCTCGTCGCCAGTTGGGTCCGTTCGATGGGGGACACCGTGACCAGTTGCCCCGGGTCATGCGGGCCGCCGCGGCAGTAAGACAGGCCCGGCGGGCCACTGACCCCGACCGGCTCACGCACAGTGAACACCTGGCCGCGGGCGGCAGGCAGGGCCAGCCGGATCGCGGCCGCGGTGCGCGCGATCCCCAGGTCGCACCTGTATTTGGCCACACCGATGTAGCCCGAGGCTCCGGGCGCCAGCACCACGGTCACCGGCTTGCGGGAGGTGATATAGGTGCCGCACGGTCTTCTCTGGTGGGCAGCATGTGCAGGTGCTGGCGAACGAACACGTTGACCGCCGCCACCCGGCCAGCACGCCGACGCGACCTGAGGCAGATCGTTGAGGCGGGAGACCGTCGTCAGGGTCGACAGCGGCGAGGGCCGGGTTACCTGGCCCCCGCCGCCGTGGGGTGCAATGCGCCGGGCCGTCAGCTG
>WNFK01208044.1_pt1 | contig 10300 bp, 5 predicted proteins | sample 5400281 | NCBI WGS metagenome assembly WNFK01 (sample SAMN13153350, study PRJNA577476) | soil metagenome | isolation source: 20 cm soil on Douglas fir-dominated hillslope | place: USA:California | collected 2013-09-17
ATGGCACGAGGAGCAACGCGAGCAGTACAAGTCGGCGCATGACCGTTTGCAGTGTGACTAAGCGACTCGCGGCAAGTCAACTCGCCATGATTGGCGCTTTGCAACCGAGATCGTGTTCGCCGCAGGCGCTCAAGGCGAGCGGACCGATGCCGCTCACCCCGGCTACCGTCAGCCCCGACGACCATCCGCGGCTGCCGAAGTCGCTGCAGTCGCTTGTCGTTGCGAGATAAGTCGAACGATGCGGGACATGCGTCCCCTTCTTGTCCAGAGATAGAATGGGCCGATGAGCGACGAGGCGGCCGGTTCTTTCTCGACCTCGAAGAGAAAGCAGGGCAGGAAGTCGGCCCGCTCGACGCCGAAGGGCCGCCGCGTCGATCCGAAGGCGCACCAGGAGGTACTCGGCCTCCTCGGCGATGCCCCGCGACGACGGGATCTCCTGATCGAGCATCTCCACAAGATTCAAGACCGCTTCGGCTGCCTCGCCGCGGCGCACCTGGTGGCGCTCGCGGCTGAGATGAAGCTGGCGATGACGGAAGTGTACGAAGTCGCGACCTTCTACCACCATTTCGACGTCGTGAAGGAGGGCGACGTTGCGCCGCCCGCCATCACGGTGCGCGTGTGCGATTCGATCGCCTGCGAAATCGCCGGTTCGCGCGAGCTGCTGACCAGGTTGCCGGCCCTTGTCGGCAAGGACGTCAGGGTCCTGCACGCGCCCTGCGTGGGCCGCTGCGAGACGGCGCCCGTCGCCGTGATCGGACAGAACCCCGTCCCGCACGCGACGACGGAAAAGGTGACGGCCCTGATACGGGCGAAGGCGGTGAAGGATACCGCCGCCCCCGGCCACATCGACTATGCCGCGTACCGCGCGAACGGCGGATACGAGCTGGCGGCGTCCTGCATCGGCGGCGCGAAGACGCGCGAAGATGTGGTCGCCGCGATGGAGGACTCCGGGTTGCGGGGCCTCGGCGGGGCGGGCTTCCCCGCCGGGCGCAAATGGAAGCTGGTGGCGGCCGAGCCCGCCCCGCGTCTGATGGCGATCAACATCGACGAGGGCGAGCCGGGAACGTTCAAGGATCGCTACTACCTGGAGCGCGACCCGCATCGTTTTCTCGAAGGAGCGCTCGTCGCGGCGTGGGCGGTCGGCATCGCCGAGATCTACATTTATCTGCGCGACGAGTACCACGACTGCCGCGCGATTCTGGAGCGGGAAATCGCGGCGGTGCAGTCCAATCCCCCGTGTCCCCTTCCGCCCATTCATCTGCGCCGGGGCGCGGGCGCCTACATCTGCGGCGAAGAGTCCGCGATGATCGAATCGATCGAAGGCAAGCGCGGCGAGCCGCGCCTGAGGCCGCCGTACGTGGCGCAGGTCGGATTGTTCAATCGACCCACGCTCGAGCACAACATGGAAACGCTGCACTGGGTGCGCGAGATCCTCGAGAAGGGTCCGGCCTGGTTCGCCGGCCACGGCCGGCACGGCCGGAAAGGGCTGCGCTCGTTCTCGGTCAGTGGACGCGTGAAGAAGCCGGGCGTGCATCTCGCGCCCGCCGGCATCACCGTCAAGGAGTTGATCGACGAGTACTGCGACGGCATGCTCGACGGCCACGCGTTGTATGGGTATCTGCCCGGCGGAGCGTCCGGCGGAATCCTGCCGGCCTCGCTGGCCGACATCCCGCTCGATTTCGATACCTTGACCGAGTATGGCTGCTTCATCGGCTCCGCGGCGATCGTGATCCTTTCGGACCACGATACGGCGACCGGGGCCGCGCGCAATCTCATGAAGTTTTTTTCCGAGGAGTCCTGCGGCCAGTGCACACCGTGCCGCGTGGGCACTGTCAAAGCGGTGACGCTCATGGAGGGACGCCACTGGGACCAGCCGCTGCTCAAGGAGTTGTCGCAAGCGATGGTCGACGCGTCGATCTGCGGCCTGGGACAGGCGGCGCCGAATCCGGCTCTCTCCGTGATGAAGTACTTTCCGCAGGAAATCGAGTAATGCCCGTCGGGTTCACGTTGAACGGTACAGCAGTCGTCGGCCACTCGGACGAAACCCTGATCGAGACGGCCAGGCGCTACGGCGTCGAGATCCCTTACCTTTGCTACAAGAAAGGCATGCGCGAGGACGGCAACTGCCGCGCCTGCGTGGTCGAAATCAAGGGCGAGCGCGTACTCGCGCCATCATGCTGCCGCTATCCGAAAGACGGGATGGAGGTGACGACCAACAGCGCGCGCGCCCTCCTCAGCCAGAAGATGGTGCTCGAGCTGCTGCTGTCGGACGTTCCCGAGACGTCGTATACGCGCCACTCGGAGCTCGATCAGTGGGCGAAGCACCTTGCGATCGGCAAGCCGCGCTTCAAGGCGCGGCATCAGCCTCCTCAGGATCTGTCGCATCCGGCGATCGCGGTCAATCTCGACGCCTGCATCCAGTGCGGGCGGTGCGTCCGCGCCTGCCGCGAGGAGCAGGTGAACGACGTCATCGGCTACGCCTTCCGCGGTGGCGAGGCGAAGATCGTGTTCGATCTCGACGATCCGATGGGTCAGTCCACCTGCGTCGCCTGCGGCGAGTGCGTGCAGGCGTGCCCGACCGGCGCGCTCATGCCCGCCCGCGACGTTGCACTGACAGTGCCCGACAAACAGGTGGAGTCGGTCTGCCCGTACTGCGGCGTCGGCTGCCAGCTCACCTACCACGTCAAGGGGAACACGATTCTCCACGTGCAGGGTAAGGACGGCCCGGCAAACTCGAGCCGGCTGTGCGTCAAGGGCCGGTACGGCTTTGACTATGTGCAGCATAAGCATCGGCTCACGATGCCGCTCATCCGCAAGGCGGGGGTGAAGAAGAGCAAGGCGTTCACCGTCGATCCGGACGATTGGGGGAGCGTCTTCCGCGAAGCGAGCTGGGAAGAGGCGCTCGCCTTTGCCGCGAAGGGACTGACAGACATCCGCGACACCTACGGCAAGCGATCGCTCGCCGGTTTCGGTTCGGCCAAAGGCACGAACGAGGAAGCCTACCTGTTCCAGAAGCTGGTCCGCATTGGATTCGGATCGAACAACGTCGATCACTGCACCCGCCTGTGCCACGCCTCGAGCGTCGCGGCGCTGATGGAAGGGATCAACTCCGGAGCCGTCTCGAACCAGGTGCGCGACGTGGTGCACTCGGAGGTCATCTTCGTGATCGGCGCGAACCCCACGATGAATCACCCCGTCGCCGCGACGTGGATCAAGAACGCCGCGAAAGCCGGCGCCGCGTTGATCGTGGCGGATCCGCGCCGCTCCGACCTCGCGCGGCATGCGACCTACTACCTGCAGTTCAACCCCGATACCGACGTGGCGCTGCTCAACGCGATGCTGCACGTGATCGTGGACGAGGGGCTCGTCAACGAGGCGTTCGTCCGCGACCGCACCTCGGGATATGAAGCCCTCGCCGAGAACGTCAAGGCGTTCTGTCCGGAAACGATGGCGCCGATCTGCGGCATCGATGCCGGGACGATCCGCGCGGTCGCGCGGCTGTACGCGACGTCAAAGGCCTCGATCATCATGTGGGGGATGGGCATCTCTCAACATGTGCATGGCACCGACAACGCGCGGTGCCTGATCGCGCTGGCGCTGTCCACGGGTCAGATCGGGAAGCCCGGTTCCGGGCTGCATCCGCTGCGCGGCCAGAACAACGTGCAGGGCGCATCCGACGCGGGCCTGATTCCGATGTTCTACCCCGACTATCAGCGCGTGGCCGCGCCGGAGGCGAAGCAGCGCTTCGAGAAACTGTGGGGCATGGCGCTCGACCCCGAGCCCGGTCTCACGGTCGTCGAAATCATCAACGCCGCCAGGAAGCACGAGGTCCGCGGGATGTACGTCATGGGCGAAAACCCGGCGATGTCCGATCCCGACGTCGACCACGCCCGCGAGGCCCTCGCCTCGCTCGATCATCTGATCGTGCAGGACATCTTCCTGACCGAGACGGCGTATCTCGCCGACGTGGTGCTGCCGGCGACCGCATGGCCCGAGAAGATCGGCACCGTCACGAACACCGATCGCATGGTGCAACTCGGCCGCAAGGCCATCGAGCCGCCCGGCGAGGCCCGACCGGATCTCTGGATCATCAACGAGCTGGCGCGTGGTATGGGCCTGGACTGGAATTACTCGCATCCGCGCGAGGTGTTCGCCGAGATGCGCACGTGCATGGATTCGATCGCCGGTATCACGTGGGACCGACTCGAACGCGAGTCCTCGGTGACCTATCCATGCGAAAAGGAAGGCGATCCTGGCCAGCCGACGGTGTTCGTGACGACGTTTCCGACCCGCACGGGGCGCGGCCTGTTCGTGCCCGCCGATATCATCCACGCCGCGGAGCGTCCAGACGAGGAGTACCCGATGGTGCTCATCACCGGACGTCAACTCGAACACTGGCATACCGGCTCGATGACACGGCGCGCGTCGGTGCTCGACAACCTCGAGCCAGAGCCGGTCGCCTCGATCCATCCGCTCGATCTCGCGCGGGTCGGAGTCGAGCCGGGTGAGACGATCACGATCGAGTCGCGGCGCGGGAAGATCTCGCTCTACGCGCGCGCCGACGACGGGATGCCGAGCGGCTCGGTGTTCGTGCCGTTCTGCTATTACGAAGCGGCCGCGAACATGCTGACCAATCCCGTGCTCGATCCGTTCGGGAAGATCCCCGAGTTCAAGTACTGCGCGGTCCGGCTGTCGAAAGGCGGGCCGACGCCGGTGCATTCGAGCTTCGGCGGAGGAACCCTGCTGACGGACACATCGCTCGGACACTAGCTGGCGTCGGCCGTATACTTCCGCGTGTCCGAAGAGATCCCAACGTTCCGCTCCAGACTACGGAGGACAGTATGTTAGAGACCGCAGCCCGCCCCGCCGATGCCAATGCAGCCGAAGCCGAGCGGAAGCTGACGGATGGCTTTCACCTCGTCATCGATGCCCTCACGCTCAACGGTGTCCACACGATCTATGGTGTGCCTGGCATCCCGATCACGGATTTCGGCCGTCTGGCACAGGCCGCCGGCATGCGCGTGATCTCGTTCCGGCATGAGCAGCACGCCGGCAACGCAGCGGCCATTGCCGGTTTCCTGACGAAAAAGCCCGGCATTTGCCTCACGGTGTCAGCGCCCGGCTTTCTCAACGGTCTGACCGCGCTGGCCAATGCCACGACGAACTGCTTTCCGATGATCCTGATCAGCGGCTCGTCCGAGCGCGAGATCATCGACCTGCAGCAGGGCGACTACGAAGAGATGGACCAACTGGCTATCGCCAAGCCCCTCTGCAAGGCGGCCTTCCGCGTGCTGCATGCCGCCGACATCGGCATCGGCGTGGCGCGCGCGATCCGCGCCGCTGTTTCAGGGCGCCCGGGCGGCGTCTATCTCGATCTGCCGGCCAAACTGTTCTCTCAGGTGATAGACGCAGAGGCTGGAGCCAGGTCACTCGTCAAGGTCATCGACCCGGCACCGGCCCAGCGCCCAGCTCCCGCCGCGGTCACGCGTGCGCTCGATCTCCTGAAGGGTGCCAGGCGCCCCCTGATTATTCTCGGCAAAGGCGCGGCATACGCGCAGGCCGACGACCAGATCCGCGCCCTGGTCGAACAGAGCGGCATTCCTTTCCTGCCGATGAGCATGGCCAAGGGGCTGTTACCTGACACGCATCCGCAGTGCGCGGGCGCGGCGCGCTCGACGGTGCTGAAAGACTCCGATGTGGTGATGCTGATCGGCGCGCGCCTCAACTGGCTGTTGTCGCACGGCAAGGGCAAGACCTGGGGGGAGCCCGGATCGAAAAAGTTCATCCAGATCGACATCGAGCCCAGGGAGATGGACAGCAACGTCGAGATCGTCGCCCCCGTGGTCGGCGACATCGGCTCCTGCGTGTCGGCTCTTCTCGAGGGCATCGAGGGCACGTGGCCGGCCCCGCCGGCCGACTGGACCAACGCCGTCAAGGCGAAGAAGGAAGAGAACATCGCCAAGATGGCGCCGAGGCTGACGAAGCATTCGGCGCCGATGGACTTCCACAGTGCGCTCGGTGCGCTGCGCACCGTCATCAAAGAGCGGCCGGATGCCATCCTCGTCAACGAAGGCGCCAATACCCTCGATCTCGCGCGCGGTGTCATCGACATGTATCGACCGCGCAAACGCCTGGACGTCGGCACCTGGGGCGTCATGGGCATCGGAATGGGCTTTGCCGTCGCGGCCGCCGTGGAGACCGGGAAACCTGTGCTCGCGGTCGAAGGCGACAGCGCCTTTGGGTTCTCCGGCATGGAAGTGGAAACGATCTGCCGATACAACCTGCCGGTCTGCATCGTCGTCTTCAACAACAACGGCATCTATCGCGGGACCGACGTCAATCCCACTGGCGGTTGGGACGTTGCCACAACCGTCTTCGTCAAGGACGCGCGCTACGACAAGATGATGGAGGCCTTCGGCGGCGTCGGCGTTCATGTGACCACGCCGGACGAGCTGAGCCGAGCCGTGAACACGGCCATGGACTCCGGCAGGCCGACCCTCATCAACGCGGTGATCGACCCAGCGGCCGGCACCGAGAGCGGCAGCATCGGCAAACTCAACCCGCAAAGCGTGGTTCGCAAGAAGTAACCACTCACATCGTTTTCAGCGGACCTCATAGATGGGCGACCCGAGCAGGCGTCGCCGTGATTGGTGCGCCCGAGGACCACAATGACAATGACCATGACCGACAGCAAGACCGAAGTCCGCCGAATTCTCGACACAGTCAAGGCCGAAGGCCGCACCTCGCTCACGGCGCCCGAGGGCAAGATCGTCTGTGATGCCTACGGCATCACCGTTCCCAAGGAAGGCCTGGCGACGTCGGCCACGGAAGCGGCGACGATCGCCGCCGGCATGGGCTTTCCTGTCGTGCTCAAGATCGTGTCACCGGAGATCCTGCACAAGACCGAGGCCGGGGGCGTGCTGGTCGGCGTGAACAGCGCCGCGGACGCCGAAAAAGGCTTCGCCACCATCATGGCCAGCGCCAGGAAATACAACGCCACGGCCAACCTGCTCGGTGTCCAGGTACAGCAGATGCTCACCGGCGGTCAGGAAGTCATCATCGGAGCGGTGACCGATCCGGTGTTCGGCAAGCTGGTCGCCTTCGGTCTGGGCGGCGTGCTCGTGGAGGTGCTCAAGGACATCACGTTCCGTCTTGCGCCCGCGACCCCGGACGATGCCCTGTCGATGCTCGACGGCATCGCCGCCGCGGAGATCCTCAAGGGTGTGCGCGGGTCGGATCCGGTCAATCGCGACGCGCTTGCCGGGATGATCCAGAACGTGTCGCAGCTCATCGCCGATTTTCCGGAAATCGCGGAGATGGACTTGAACCCCGTCTTCGCGAGCCGCCACGGCGCGGTCGCGGCCGACGTCCGTATCGTCGTCAATTTCTCGCCGGCCCCGGCGCGGTTCCGTCCCAGGCACGAGGACATCGTGCGCGACATGAACCGCATCATGAAGCCGAAGGCGGTCGCCGTCATCGGCGCCTCGTCGGAGGCGGGAAAGATCGGCAACTCGGTGATGAAAAACCTGATCAACGGCGGGTACAAAGGACAGATCTACCCGATCAACCCGTCCGCCGACGAGATCATGGGGCTGAAAGCCTACAAGAGCGTCAAGGATGTTCCCGGCGACATCGATGTCGCCGTCTTCGCGATCCCGGCGAAGTTCGTGGCGTCAGCGATAGCCGAGTGCGGCGAGAAGAAGATTCCCGGCGCCGTCCTCATTCCGTCAGGATTTGCCGAGACCGGCAACCTCGTGGGACAGCAGGAGATCGTCGACGTGGGGCGCAAGTACGGCGTCCGTCTGATGGGGCCGAACATCTACGGGTTCTACTACACGTGGAGCAACCTGTGCGCGACGTTCTGCACGGCGTACGACGTGAAGGGCCACGCGGCGCTGTCGTCGCAGTCGGGCGGCATCGGGATGGCGATCATCGGCTTCTCCCGCGCCGCGAAGATGGGCGTCTCGGCCATCGTGGGTCTGGGCAACAAAGCGGATATCGACGAGGACGACCTGCTGACCTTCTTCGAGCAGGACGACAACACATCGATCATCGTGCAGCACTGTGAGGATCTGAAGGACGGCCGCGCCTTTGCCGAGGTCGCCAGGCGCGTGTCGAAGAAGAAGCCGGTCGTCGTGCTCAAGGCGGGACGCACGTCGCTGGGCTCCAAGGCCGCCAGTTCGCACACCGGCGCGCTCGCCGGCAACGACAAGATCTACGACGATGTGCTCCGGCAGTCGGGTGTCATTCGCGCGCGGTCGCTGCGCGAGATGCTCGAGTTCGCCCGCGCGCTTCCCATCCTGCCGACGCCCACGGGCGACAACATCGTGATCATCACGGGCGCTGGCGGGTCGGGCGTGCTGCTGTCCGACGCGGTCGTGGACAACGGCCTGTCGCTCATGGCCTTTCCCCCGGACCTCGATGCCGCGTTCAAGAAGTTCATCCCGCCTTTCGGCGCTTCGGGTAATCCGGTCGACATCACCGGGGGCGAGCCGCCGAAGACCTATCAGAACACCGTCCGCCTCGGTCTCGAAGATCCGCGGATCCATTCGCTCATCCTCGGCTACTGGCACACCATCGTCACGCCGCCGATGGTCTTCGCGAAGCTGCTGACAGAGATCGTCGAGGAATTACGGGCGAAGGGTATCAATAAACCGGTCGTCGTCTCGCTGGCGGGCGATGTCGAGGTCGAAGAGGCATCTGAATATCTCTTCGCCCATGGGATTCCGGCCTACCCCTACTCGACCGAGATCCCGGTCGATGTGCTCGGCGCCAAGTACAAGTGGGCGCGCGGCGCCGGACTGATCTGACGCGCACCGCGGCGGCCATCGTGCTGTTGGTGCACGACCTGGGGAATAGGGCGGTGCGGGTGAGGCGCGCTCTACGTATGTGGAAACAACCGCGGAAACAGCGTCTCCAGGCTGTGAGCTGGAAACTTCAGCGAAACGGGTCGTTTTGGCGTTGCGGAGGCGAGCAGTCCCTCGCTCGCGACGTCAGTCAGCACACGACGCGCCGAGCGCTCCGGCAACCCCGTAATCCGCGAGGCCTCACCACGTTCGACCTCTCCACGCACCAGGACTTCCTCGAGCAACCTGGCAGCCTCCGGCTTCAGGCCACGCTCCGCAATCAGCGAGCGTAAGCGTGCCGCAAGGGTGTCCAGGTCAAAGAGGCTCGACATGAACGCGACCTGATCGACGGCGACACGCAAAAACCAGACGACGAAATCGATCAGCGCCCGCTCGGACAGGTTGCCCCGGCCATCGACGTCTCCCTGCCGCGGCGTGTCCGCCAGATCCATCATCTGCTTGTATTCGCCGCGACTCTCGAGACCTCGGGCCAGCCCGCGAGAAATGGACCACAGTCCGTGCGCCGCGACGTCGGCGCTCCACGCCATGGCGTGGCTCACCAACCGACTCACACGGCCGTTGCCGTCAGGAAACGGGTGGATGTAGTTGAAGCGATGGTGGGCTGCCGCCATCGAGATGATGCGGCCGGCCTTCCCCATTCGATCGAAGCGGTATCGATCCGCGAAATAGCGCATGAATGCATCGACGCGATCGCTTGACGGTGGCACGTGACGCCCTACCGCCACATCGTGCTCAGGTCCAGCACGCCACTCTCCCGGTCGCATCGTGAAATCGCGACCGGCGCCTTTGATGCGAAGCATCGCGTCCGCGGCGTCACGGTAAAACTCGCGATGCAGCCACTGAACGAAGTCGACGGATGCGGGCTCAGGCAAGTGGCCTTCAACCGCCCTGCGATCAATTTCTGCTTGCACGCGGACGTGAGCGGCGGCCTCGATCTGAAGATTCCGGCGTCCTTCGTCCCTGTCGAATTCACCGGTGAGGGCACGCTCGATGTCGCGCGGACGGGTATCGTGGCCTTCAATGAGATTGCTGTAGTACGTGTTCACGATGCGCACGAGATCCGCGAGATGTGAGGCCGTGCGCGGGTGCAGTGAGCGGCCCAATTTGGCCGATGTGGCGGATAGTTCCGCAACCAGGTCGGCCACTGCTTCCGGAGGGTTTTCGAGACGAGCCGGTTCGATACGTGGCCCCGTCTCAACGGGCTCGCCTGGCCGATCGACACTCATTAGATACGCATCTATTGTAGGCTCCGCTTGAGAGAATCGCCGTCGTTCTGGCCGATTGTGTGGCCGATCTTCACGCGGCCAGCGGGCACGCGGGGTTGGGAACCGCTATCTGCATGGCGACCCGCTCGTTGGCCGATCTGCTGGCCAATCGACGCCGGGCGGCCTGCGACCAACACCTGTCAAGGAGGCGGCGGAAACCTGCATGCT
>WNFK01227524.1_pt1 | contig 10300 bp, 12 predicted proteins | sample 5400281 | NCBI WGS metagenome assembly WNFK01 (sample SAMN13153350, study PRJNA577476) | soil metagenome | isolation source: 20 cm soil on Douglas fir-dominated hillslope | place: USA:California | collected 2013-09-17
GCTGCTCGAGGGCAGGGCCGCGCTCGTGACGGGCGCGGGGCGCGGCATCGGCCGCGGCATCGCGATCGCGCTGGCCAAGGCCGGCGCCAAGGTGGTGGTGAACGACCTGGGCGCGGGCCTGGACGGCGAGGGAGTGGCCACCGGGCCGGCGGCCCAGGTGGTGGACGAGATCGTCAAGGCCGGCGGCACCGCGTCGGCCAACTACGGCTCGGTGGCCGACCACAAGGCGGCCAACGAGATGGTCGAGCAGGTGGTGAAGACCTACGGCCGCATCGACATCCTGGTCAACGTGGCCGGCATCCTGCGCGACCGCATGATCTTCAACATGGCCAAGGAGGAGTGGGACGCGGTCCTCGCGGTGCACCTGGACGGCACCTACTTCTGCACCCGGGCCGCCGCCCCCCACATGCGCGAGCAGAAGTATGGGCGCATCATCTCGATGTCGTCGGTCTCCGCGCTCGGCTCCCCCGGGCAGCCCAACTACGGGGCGGCCAAGGCCGGCATCATCGGGCTCTCCTGGTCCACCGCCAACGGCATGGCCAAGTACAACGTGACGTCGAACGCGATCATGCCGAGCGGGGCTACCCGCATGATCGATTCCACCCCGCGTGGGCGGCAGGTGTTCGAGCAGACCGGGAAGTGGCCGAGCGAGCAGGCGGTCGGCACCGAGCGCGATCCGGACAACGTGGCGCCGCTCGTGGTCTACCTGGCCAGCGAGGGCGCCGGCCATGTCAACGGTCAGGTGTTCCACTCCTTCGGGTACGGCTACACGCTGATGGCGCTGCCCGAGCCGATTCGCCGCATCGAGGCCGATCGCAAGCTCGAGCCCGAGGAGCTGGCCAAGCTCTTCCCGGACACGCTCGGCAAGGGCCTCCACGAGCCGCCCGGCACCAACTTCGGCAAGAGCCTCAGCGAGCGGCCCAAGCAGGAGTGGAAGGACCTGGGCAAGGGGGTGCGGTACTGGCAGTCCCCCTGGGAGGCGCGTTGACCCACGTCCTGCTGGTCTGCCACGCCAATACCTGCCGCAGCGTGATGGCTCACGTCCTCCTCGAGAAGATGCTCGCGGCGCGCGGCACCAACGGGGCGGTGCGCGTCCGTTCGGGCGGGATCGCCAACCACGCCCGCGACGGGATGATCCCCTCGCTCGACGCCCGCATCGTGCTGCGCGAGGACGACATCCACCTGACCGAGGACGCGTTCGCCTCCACCGACCTGCGCCGGCACCGCGACATCGTGGCCGCGGCCGACCTGATCGTGACCATGACCGCGCAGCAGAAGGAGACGATCGGCGCCTACGCGGAGGCCCAGGGGCGGCCGGTGCTCACGCTCCACGAGCTGGCCGGTGAGGCGGGCGACGTCGACGACCCGTTCGGCCAGGGCGAGGACCGCTATCGCGCCACGCGGGACGAGATCAAGCGCTGCCTCGAGCTGGGAGTGGACCGTATGCTGACCCTGCTGGACGCCCGGAGCAAAAGAGAGCAGAGGGAGACGAGCCGATGAACGACGAGCAGATCCTCTACGATCCAACCGCCGAGCCGCGGATTCTGGCCTCGGGCCTCGCCCCGCGCCTGGCCTCCCTCGAGGGCAAGCGGGCGGGTATCCTCGACAACAGCAAGGCCAACGCGGGCACCCTGATGCTGGCAGTGACCGCGCGGCTCAAGGAGAAGTACGGCGTCACGGACGTGGTGAAGCGCGAGAAGGGCATCGCGGGCGCGCCCAGCCCCGACATCCTGGCCGCGCTCACGACGTGCGACTTCGTCCTGGTCGGCAGCGCCGACTGAGGGTCGTGCACGTCGTGGAGTATCCACGGCGCCATCGTGCTGGAGCAGCGGGGGATCCCCACCGTGGTCATGGGGACGTATGAGTTCGAGCAGCTCGCGAAGCTCGAGTCGAAGAACCGCGGGCTCGCCGACCTGCCCCTGGCTCTCATCCCTCACCCGCTCGGAGGCATCCGCGAGGACGAGGTCGTGAAGAAGGCGGAGCTGGTGGTCGACGTCGTCCGGAAGGCGGTCACGCGCGGATGAGCGCGGCCGGCCCGGCGGCGAAGGTGTTTCGCCTCAAGGGCGACTACTCGGCCATCAACCGGCACTATCAAGGGCAGGGCTGGACCGACGGCCTACCGATCGTGCCGCCGACGGAAGACGACGTCCGTGAGTTCCTCCGCCTCACGGACCGTGAGCCTCGCGAGGTCGTGGCGGTGCTGCCGCCGCGGCAGGGCGAGGCCACCGTGGAGCGCATCGCGATCAACGCGGTGATGGCGGGCTGCCGGCCGGAGTATCTGCCGGTCATTCTCACCGCGGTCGAGGCGCTGGCCGATCCCGCGTTCAACCTCGACTCGATCCAGGCCACCACGCACCCGGTGGCCCCGCTGATCATCGTCAACGGGCCGATCGCCAAGGAAGTCGGGATCCACTCGGGCTACAACGCGTTCGGCCAGGGCTTCCGCGCCAACCTCACCATCGGACGCGCGATCCGGCTGCTCCTGATGAACGTGGGCGGCGGCCTGCCCGGCACCGGCGACCGCGCCACCCAGGGCACCCCGGCGAAGATCGCCTACTGCGTGGCCGAGAACGAGGGCGCGAATCCGTGGGAGCCCCTCCACGTCGAGCACGGCTTCCCGGCCGACACCAGCGTGGTCACCGCGATCGCCTGCGAGGGGCCGCACAACATCCAGGACCACTTCAGCTACACCGGGCTCGGCATCCTCAAGGTGGTCGCGGGGGCGATGGGCCAGGCGGGCAGCAACAACATCCTGGCCGGCGGCCATCCCCTGCTCTCGCTCAGGAGTTCCTCGTCGAGCACGCGCGCTTCCCCCTCGCGCGACTGGGCGACGAGTACCGCGCGCACCTGATCCAGCGCGGGGCCAAGGACGCGCCCGACACCATGGTGCCCGCGGTCCGCTCGGTCGACGACGTGACCGTGATCGTGACCGGCGGCGCGGGCAAGCACTCCTGCTGGCAGCCCACCTTCGGCGATCAGACGTGGCCGGCCCGTCGGGTCATCGCACGGAGAGACGGCACCCCGCTGAAGACGATCGCGGAGCTGATCCGCAGCTAGCACGCGGCACAATCGACCACCCAGAAGGAGGCACGCAATGCGCCCACACCCTACTCGGTCACCACGTCCGGCTCGACAGGGGCTCCTCGTCGCGCTCGCGCTCCTGGCCCTGGCCTGGGCGACTCCGGCCCTCGCCGACGAGACGTGCAACTCCCCCTACATGGGCAGTCTGATCAAGGCCCAGGAAGACTACGTCTACGTGTGGACGCTGGGGATGAAGGACGTCGGCGACGGCTCGGACAAGCTCGTCACCATCGACGCGAACCCCTCGTCGTCGCGCTACGGGAAGGTGATCCACAAGGTCTCGGTCGGCGGGCGGGGAGAGGCCCATCACATGGGCTTCACCGACGATCGGCGCTCCCTCTGGGCGGGCGGGCTCGACGACAGCCGCATCGTCGTCTTCGACGTGGGCACCGACCCGGCCCGGCCGCGGTACGTCGGGCCCCACACCTTCTACGCGCTGCCGGGACGGATGCTGGTGCAGGGCCTGTCCAACAGCAAGGACAAGGGCGGGGTCACCGGCATGGCCCTCTACAGCAACCAGGGTGAGCTGGTCACCGCCTATGCGATGCCGACCGCCGAGGGCGGGGACGGCTACGGCTACGACATCGCGATCAACCCGCGGAAGAACGTGCTGCTGACCTCGAGCTTCACCGGGTGGAACAACTACATGATGGAGCTGGGCAAGCTCGTGGCCAACCCCGAGGCCATGAAGCGCTTCGGCAGCACCATGGTCGTCTGGGACCTCAAGGCGTTCACGCCCAAGAAGGTGCTCGCGGTCCCGGGGGCGCCGCTCGAGATCCGCTGGTCGCTGAAGGACGGCGACAACTGGGCGATCACCGCGACCGCCCTGACTTCGAAGCTCTGGCTCGTGAAGCCGGACGCGAACGGGGAGTGGCAGGCCAAGGAGGTGGCCACCATCGGCGACCCGGCCAAGATTCCGCTCCCGGTCGACATCAGCATCCGCAACGACGGCACCGGGCTTTGGGTGAACACCTTCATGGATGGCAAGACCCGCTACTTCGACCTGAGCAACCCCGAGCAGCCCCGGCAGACCTACGAGAAGGCGACCGGCAAGCAGGTCAACATGATCTCCCAGAGCTGGGACGGCACCCGCGTCTACATCTCGTCCTCCCTGCTCGCCAATTGGGACAAGGCCGGCGCCGACAACGAGCAGTTCGTGCGCGCGTTCAAGTGGGACGGCAAGGAGCTGACCCCCGCGTTCGAGGTGGACTTCAACAAGGAGAAGCTCGGCCGGGCGCACCACATGAAGTTCGGCAGCCGGGCCATGAAGGCCGCCTACCGGGACGCGCCCCTGGCCAGCGCGCGGTAGGGACGCGCGTGCCTCGTCGGCTGCTCAGCTGGGCCGGATGGGTCGCGGCCTTCCTGGCGCTCACCACATCGGCCTGGGGCCACGGTGACGAGGCCCGCGACCAGCCTCCGCCGGCGCAGGCGGACTTCACACCTCCCGTCCCGGGCACCTACACGCTCCACCCCATCATGCGGGCGCCGAGCGGCCTGGTGGTCGGCCTAGACGGGCGCGCCCGGCCGCTCGCCGAACTCACCACCGGCAAGATCACGCTCCTGAGCTTCGTGTACACCCGCTGCCGCGACGCTTGGGGCTGCCCCCTCGCCTACCGGGTCTTCGACGCGGTGGGCACCGCGATCGAGCGCTCTCCGGCCCTCCGCTCTCGCGTGCGTCTGGTGACGCTCTCCTTCGATCCGCGCCACGATACGCCGGCGGTGATGCGGCAGTACGCGGGCGAGCAGTCGACCCGCGGCCTCGACTGGCGCTTCCTGACCACGCCCTCGGAGCATGCCCTGCTTCCCCTGCTCGCGGGCTTCGGGCAGGACGTCCGCGCCCCCGCCACCGGAGGGCCGGACGAAACGGGGCAGCTGACCCACATGCTCAAGGTGTTCCTGATCGATCCGCGCGGCGTGGTCCGTGAGATCTACAGCACCGCCTATCTCTACCCCGAGGTAGTGGTCGCCGACATCGAGACGCTCCGGCTCGAGCGCGCTGCGCCGGTCGGGGGGACGGTCAGGGCGCGCCCGATCCGCTGATCCGCTTCCGGGCCGCCGGCCGCGACCCCGCCCGTGACGTTTGCCCGGCATCGGCCGTTATACGGAATGAGGCCATGGCGCCAGGCACTCCGGCGGCAGAGATCCCCCTGAGCGGGGACGACGAACGGCAGCTGATCGAGGCCGCGCAGGCGGACCCTCGCCGCTTCGGCGAGCTGTACGAGCGCAACTTCGACCGGGTCTACGCGTTCATCGCCCGCCGGACCGGCGACCGCGCCGCGGCCGAGGATCTCACCTCCGAGGTGTTCCACCACGCGCTCGCCCACCTGGGCCGGTTCGAGTGGCGCGGCGTACCGTTCGCCGCCTGGCTGCTCCGGATCGCGAGGAACGCGGTCGCCGACCGGTGGGAGCGCATGGCCCGCGAGCAGGGAGCGCCGACTCCGGCCTCCGAGGACGACGGGAGCCGGGACGACGACGTCGGCCGCCGGGTCATGCTAGCCGATCTCGTCGGGCGCCTGCCGAGCGACCAGCGGCGCATCGTGCTGGAGCGCTTCGTCGAGCAGAAAAGTATTCGTGAGATCGCCGACACGCTCGGGCGCACGGAGGGCGCGGTGAAGCAGCTCCAGTTCCGCGCGCTCGAGAGCCTGCGAGCCCGCATGAGGGACGCCCATGAGTGAGCAGGCCCGGATCGATCGGTTGGCGGAGGCGCTGGAAAGCGCGCTCGCCGACCCCCGCGCTCGCCCGACCGCCGCCGACCTGCCCGTCGACCTGGACGTCGCCGGGCTGCTGCGCATCGCCCTAGACCTGCGCGATCTGCCCCGCCCGGCGTTCAAGCCCCGGCTCGGAGAGGATCTCGCGAGGAGAGCCGCCATGACCACCACCGCAACCGACCCGACCACGTCCCGGGGCGTCCAGAGCGTGATTCCGTACCTGGCCGTCCGTCCCGCCGTCGAGCTGATCGAGTTCGTGACGCGCGCGTTCGGCGCCCAGGAGCTGCTGCGCACCACTGGTACGGCCGGCGGAGTCCACGCCGAGGTCAGGATCGGCGACACCCGGATCATGATCGGCGGCGGCGAGGCCTGGGGCGGCTCGCCGATGCCGACCGGGCTGCACCTCTATGTCCCCGACGCCGACCGGACGTATCGGGCCGCGCTCGAGGCCGGGGCCGACTCGCTCTATCCCCCGGTCGACCAGCCCTACGGCGACCGCGAGGCGGGCGTGAAGGACGTCGCGGGCAATCACTGGTACATCGCGACGCAGCGGACCGGCGGCCACGTACCCGCGGGGCTCGGGACCGTGACGCCCTTCCTGCATCCACGCGGGGCGCCCCGTCTGATCGAGTTCCTGAAGGGGGCCTTCGCCGCCGACGAGATGGCGATTCACCACGGACCCGACGGCGCCATCGCCCACGCCAAGATCCGCGTGGGCGGCTCGGTGATCGAGATGGGCGAGGCCCACGGCGAGTGGGGGCCGATGCCCACCATGTTCTACGTCTACGTGGACGACGTGGACGCCTGGTATCGGCTGGCTCTCGCGGCCGGAGCCACGTCGCTCGAGGCCCCGGCCCTCCAGCCGTACGGCGAGCGCCGGGCGGCCATGCGCGATGCCTTCGACAACGTGTGGTATCTCGCCGCGCCGGGCACCTGAGCGCGACGCGACCGCGGGCTCAGTCGACGATCCGTACCCCTTGCTTGATCTGGCCCGCCGAGAGGTAGGAGGCGGCGAGACTTTCCGGGTTGTAGGGCGGCAGCTTCGCGGCCCGCAGCCGATCCGCCCCGGCGAGCCGCTCCACCACCGAGCGGTGGACGGCCAGCCCCGGCGGGAAGGCGCGATGGCCGATGGGCAGCAGGGTCCACGGCGCCTGGGCCCACGGCGCATGCGCGATCCCGCACGCGTCGGGCTTGAGCGTGACCGCCGGCTTCGCGGCGAACGCGACGCCGAGCTTGGTCAGCTCCTCGACCACCCACTGCAGCCCGCCATCGGACAGGCCGCTCTCGCTGTCCGGGTAGCCGCCTCCCACGTCGGCGTGCGCGCCCGGGAACAGCACCTGGACGATGCGATCGTCGGGGTCCCAGAGAGTCGGCGTGAAGTTCGACCGCTGCTCGTCGACCGAGACCGCGTGGAGGCCATGGCGCACCTTCTGGCTCAGCGCGAGGTCGGCGAACTGGAACGCGTCGAGCTGCGTGTCGGTCTTCAGGTTGTAGGCGGGGATCCCGAGTGATCCGACCGTGTCCCACACCACGACCGCCTCGATCGGGACGTCGGTGATCCTCGGCGCGGTGGCCGGCGACTGTAAGAAGCCGGGCAGGTCGACCGCGACCTCGGCCAGGGTGCGCAGCAGGCTCTTGTGCTCCTTCAGGACCCCGCGCCGGTACGTGAACCACTCGGCGGAGCCCAGGCGATAGGCCTGCGCCCGGTCGCCGGCGAGATCGTTGCGCTTGGCGTCCAGGAGCCCGCGGGCCACGATCAGGCCCGCGAGGGCACGCGCGGTGTACGCGCCCCGGCTGAATCCGACGATGAAGATGCGATCGCCCGGCTCGAAGTTGCGGGAGATGAACGTGTAGCCGCGCACGATCCGCGTGACGAGCCCCGCGCCCCCGCCGCCCCCGAGCACCCGCACCAGGAAGTTCTTGGAGTCGCCGACCCCGTGCAGGTACTTGGCGATCTGCGTGGGTTTGCCGTCGGCTCCCACGACAGTCCGCTCTTGCTCGTCGGCCGAGCGCAGGCTGTCCGGCGAGAGGTCGCCGGCCAGATTCAGGAAGAGCTTGAAGACGTTCGTCCGGCGGCCGCCCTGCTCCTCCTGCTCCTCGGGCTGCCCGGGTCCGTTCCATGTCCCGTCCGCACAGAACACGATGGTCTTCATGCGCTCACCGGCGGCCTGGTCAGCCGCTGCAGGACCTGGAACTGGTAGTGGTACGAGTTCACCCCGGACCCGTTGTATCGCCGCACCGCATAGGGCCAGTCGCAGCCGAGCTTCGCCCGGTCCGGCACCCTCGAGTATGCCGTCTCCGGGTGGTACTGGGTCGGATGCATCGTGATCGTGGCCCCGCGGTAGACCGGAGCCCCCACCGGGATGTCGACGAGGTGCTCGGCGGCGCACCGCGCGCAGTCGGTCATGAAGCGCGGATCGTCCGCCGCGAAGCGGCAGGGCCGGAGGGCGCCGTCGCCGATCTCGTGGATCCGGTCATCGGCCTGCTGGCCGGAGGTCGAGCCCGCGACGAACAGTTCGTACTTGCTCCGCAGCTCCCTCACCGCGCGCTGAACGTTCTTGACCGGGTCCACCATGACGCCGGCGACCTCGGCGGCGGTCGGCGGATGGTGAAAGAGCGTGAACTGCCCGATCCCGTAGCCCCGCGACGTGATGCGATCGGGATGGCCGTGATCGCCGTGATCGAGTCCGACCACGATGAAGTTGTCGGCGTTGTCGCCGCTCGGCACCCGGAAGTGCAGGCCGCCGCTCTCCTGCAGAAAGATCGCGAGCAGGAACGGCCGCGGGACGGGCAGCCCCACGAGCCGACCGATCTGGGCCATGGCGGCCTGGTTGGCCTGCGCGGGCTCGGCGGAGCGGGGCAGCGCCGGGATCCGCGGGTCGTCCAGAATGTCCTCGATGCACGCGGCCAGCCGCTCGTCGACCACCCCGGTCAGGCCGGTCACGCGGCCGCGATTGAACGTCTGCAGCGCCACCGGGGCGTCGCCGTCGCTTCCGTGCTGCCCGGCGGTCAGGAGATCCTGCTGCAGCGCGCGAACCGCGCTCGCGGTGCCGTCGCCGAACCGGCCGTCGATGCCGGCCCGCAGGTAGCCGAGCGACCGCAGATCCTCCTGCAGGATCTTGGCGAGCGGATCGGGTGGTCCCGATCGGGGCCGCAGCTCGAGTCCGGGCTGACGATACGGACGCCTCATCGGCCTTTCCCAGCCTACGAACCGCCCCGGGGCTCTGTCAACATTCGGGGCGCCTGAATCGACAGGGCGAATCGCGCGATGGAAAGAGCAATCATGAGCACACCTTCGGCGATCGAGCGGCGGCCCCTGCCGGCGGCGGACCTGACGAAGTGGACGACGACCTAAGGCGGCCACCCGCCCAAACGCAAGCACTCGGTGCTACCATGTGTGGCCGTAGGCCACCTTCTCGAACGAAGGAGCGCAGCCCGTGAGCACATCCGACCGCAGCGACCGCGCCGATCGCATAGGGGGCGTCCTCTCCCCGGTCGTCACCCCGTTCAAGGCCGACCTCTCGCCCGATCCCCAGCGCTTCGTGCACCAGTGCCGCTGGCTCCTCTCGCAGGACGTGGGCCTCGCGGTGTTCGGGACCAACTCGGAGGCCAACTCGCTCTCCACCGAGGAGAAGGTGGAGCTGCTGGACCGCCTAGTCGCGAGCGGGATCGACCCGGCGCGGCTCATGCCGGGCACCGGGTGCTGCGCGCTCACCGACTCGGTGCGGCTCACCGCGCACGCGATGAAGCTGGGCGCGGGCGGGGTGCTCATGCTGCCGCCCTTCTACTACAAGGGCGTCTCCGACGACGGGCTCTTCAAGAGCTTCGCGGAGGTGATCGAGCGGGTGGGCGACCGCCGGCTGCGGCTGTACGTCTACCACATCCCGCCGGTGTCGCAGGTGCCGATCACCCTCGGCCTCATCGAGCGCCTCCTCAAGGCCTATCCGGACGTGGTGGCCGGGGTGAAGGACAGCTCGGGCGACTGGAACAACACCAAGGCGATGCTCGACGCCTTCGCGGCGGGAGGCTTCGACGTCTTCGCGGGGAGCGAGACCTTCCTGCTCGCCAACATGCGCGGCGGCGGCGCGGGCTGCATCAGCGCCACCGCGAACGTGAACCCGGCCGCCATCGCACGCCTCTTCCGGGAGTGGCAGACCCCGGGGGCGGACGCCCAGCAGGCGCGCCTCGACGAGATCCGCGGCATCATGCAGCGCTACCCGATGATCCCCGCCCTCAAGGCGGTCATCGCCCGCTACGGCGGCGACGCGGCGTGGGTCACGGTGCGCCCGCCGCTGGTGGCCCTGACTCCGGAGCAGCGCGCGGCGCTGGCCGCCGAGCTGGGGCGCGCCGCCTTCACCATGCCGGGGCTGGGGGCGTAGCGCCATGAAAGAGCTGGCCGCGCGCCTCGACGCCCTCTGCGACGCCCTCCCGTTCCAGACGAGCTGGTACCTCAAGGATCTCGCCACCGGCGCCCGCGCCGATCGGCTGGGCGACGTGCCGGTGCCCTCGGC
>WNFK01073171.1_pt1 | contig 10298 bp, 7 predicted proteins | sample 5400281 | NCBI WGS metagenome assembly WNFK01 (sample SAMN13153350, study PRJNA577476) | soil metagenome | isolation source: 20 cm soil on Douglas fir-dominated hillslope | place: USA:California | collected 2013-09-17
TAACTGTTGCACCTCATAGACTCATTTGCCCGTAAGGTAAAACATAACCCAGGAAACCTGTAGCCATCATTAATAGGAATATTACAGTTCCAATAATTCATACTATAGTTCTTGGCGCTTTATATGATCCGTAATATAAAGCTCTTCCTATGTGTAAATACACTATGAAAAAGAAAGCTGAAGCTGTATTTGAGTGTAAATAACGTATTAATCATCCATTATTTACATCTCTCATTATGTGCTCTATTGAATCAAATGCTTCTAAAACATTAGGTGTATAATGCATACCTAAAGTAACTCCAGTTACTATTTGTATTATTAGACATAAAGCTAGTAAGGATCCGAAATTTCAAAGATAGCTTATATTAGATGGTTGTGGTGAATCTATTATGTATGAATTTACCATTTTTAGTAGCGGATGACTTTTTAATATTCTCATTATTTTATTTTTGATCTTATTGGGCTTTTTTGTTATATAAACTAATCATTACAAAAGTAAATATTTAACTTATTATACTATTTATTTCTTATTATACCTATAATTTTATCATTTCCAGCTTTAAATATATTATTTTTAACTGTGACATATTCTTTATCTATTAAATCTCTTACATTTTTATTTGTAAGACATATTTTAAGAGTAGGTCTTATACTTGAACTTTCTATATTATCATCCAATACTCAATCATCACTATAACCTCTTTCTCTTAAAATATGTTTTATATATGCGACTTCAGCTATTGAAGGTCGATATATGCTAACATGATTCTGACTAAAGTGTGGATAATACTCTCTAATTCCTTCTAAAATTACTTTACGCTCTTCAAGAGATAAATTTTCAACCTGTCTTGAAAATCGAGTAACTTCTGTTATATATGTTGAATTAAAAAAATCTCGAGCATTACGACGACTATTTGGATCAAGTACACTACATGTTGTATCAATTTTGAATATATCTGAAACTGAATAATCAGGTAATAATAAATTAAGTTTAAATATGATAAATAAATTACTATAAGTAGTTATACTTATAAATTTTTCCTCACTTATATTATTATAATAAAAAATCAAATAAATTTTTGTAATAATTAGTTTATATACCAATAAGAAAAAAAATAAAGAAAATATAGATAAATCATATTGATGTATAGGTATTAATCTAAATATAGCTATTGTAAAAAGCATATTTATAAATCACTTCATAATACACTTTTTTATAATCGGATATGTTAAACTATTAGTTAATTTTCGTAGATAATTCATAAAAAAAATTTTTTTTTTTTAGGCTTTTTTATTGTTTAGTTATTGTATTATAGACTTAGTATTACTATATAGAGGGAATATAGTATAACTAAATATTTTTTATAAAAGGTATAAATAATATATAGGGTTTATTAAAGCTAGTTCTTGTTTTAATATACAAATCCTAAAAACGGCTAAGTATTTATTATTATGTTCATTGTTTTATTTTTTTTTCTATAAAACTTTTATTTCCTGTTAGGTATCAAAATTTATATTTTTATTTCTCTATTTTATTAGTAAATTATATACTTAATTAGCTCCAACTTTACTATTTTGTATTTTTAATCTACAATAATATATATTATAAACCCTATATATTTGCTAATATAATAAATTATATTATGTAAATAATATAGTACCTATAATTACTAATGTAATTCTAAACTGTCTTTAATATAAGATGAAGATAATACTACAAATACTTGAGCTTGTATGAACGCAATACCTATTTCTAATCCTGAAAAAGCCAAAATAAATAATAATGGTAATAATCCTAATAAGAAATATATAAAACCATTACTCATTATATTATAAGTAAATCCTCCTAATATATTTAATAACATATGACCACTTAAAACATTTGCTCCTAATCTTAGACCTAAAGATACATTTCTAGAAAGATATGAAATAAATTCTATTGATACTAATAAAGGCAATAGTGCCAATGGACAACCAGATGGAACAAAAAATGAAAAAAATTTTAAAGAATGTATTTGAAAACCTAATATTGTTGCTCCTATAACTATTGTAAAACTAAGTGAAAAAGTTAAAATAAAATGAGATGTAGGAGCAAAACTATAAGGTACCATACCCACTAAATTATTTATTAATATAAACATAAATAAAGCGAAAATTAATGGAAAAAACATTTGCCCTTTTCTTGCATTTATTTGATTTACAACTATACTAAATACTGTTGCATATATGGATTCTAAGGATAATGATCAACCATTAGGAGTTGTCATGTCATAATTTGTTGCTAATAAAAAAAACATAAATATTAAAAATGTTGTTATTATTAAGTATAATCCAATATTAGTTAATGAAAATTGTATGTTACCTAAAATATCAGCTTTAATACTAAATAAATTTCTTATTATGAATTGATCTAATGGACTACTTGTATAGAAATGTGACATTTTTTTTTTTAGTTTATTTAAAAAGTTTATTAAAGTATACAAAAAAAATTTTTTTTTTTTCAGGCATTATAATAAAAATCCCTATGTAATTATAGATAATGGTATTATATTCTCAATAACAGGTACATTATATCTAACCTTCTATTTGATCATATAATCAATATAAGAATTTTCCTAATTTTACAGATTGAATAGATATTGGCATAGAACTATGAAGTATACCACATATTTCTGAACATTGTCCAAAGAATGTTCCTTCTCTATTTAAATATACAGATGATTGGTTTAATCTACCAGGATAGGCATCACATTTTATACCTAATGCTGGGCAAGCATAAGAGTGTATAACATCAGCACCACCTACTACAAATCTAGTATGTGTTAATTCTGGTATTATTACTCTATTATCAACTTCTAGAAGTCTTAATTGTCCTACTTGAAGATCTGATTCAGGTATAATATATGAATCAAATTCTACATATTCTTCATCATCATTAGTGAAATCGGGGTATTGATAACTTCAATATCATTGATGACCTTCTCCATATATAACTAATGATGGATCTATTACTTCATCCATTAAATATAACAATTTAAAAGAAGGAAATGCTATTAATATTAATATTAATGCAGGTGTAATTGTTCATATTAATTCTACTAAAGTTCCATGAGTTATATATTTATTTGATATTTTTGCATTATTAAAATTTAAAATTATAGATAACATTATTCAACTTACGGCAAATAAAATTATTGCTAAGTAAAACATAATATTATTATGAAGTTCTTCTAAACCTTCCATTTGTGGTGTAGCATTATCTTGGAAAAATAAACCTCAAGGTTCAGGTGTGTCATTACTAATTATATTTATTGGTTGAAAATTAAAGTTTGAATTATTTATCAAATCCTTTTTTAATATTTTTTCCTATTTTTGAATAGTATTTATATGAAATATTATTACTAGGTACCAAATATATATTTTTATAAAAACATATTAGTACCAAGTTTAATATTATTATTTTCAGAAAATCATTAAAAATAGTAGCTACACATAATAGCACACTAAAATTATTAATCCTTAAAACAAAATTTAAAAATTTGTTATACTTTGTAAAGGTAAGCTTACAAAAGCATGAGGCTTAGGTGGACTATTTAAACTTCATTCTAAAGAATTATAATTTCTATTAAATAATGTTTGGAATAAGTCACTAAAATATTGAGGAGATAACCAAGGATATCTAGATGTAGCATTACCTTCTACTAATTGTACATAAACTATATATAAGAATAACCATGTGGCAATTACACTAATTATAGATCCAAAACTACTTATTAGGTTTCAACCTGCAAATGCATCTGGATAATCACTTATTCTTCTAGGCATACCTTGTAAACCTAAAAAATGTTGTGGGAAAAATGTTACATTAACTCCTATAAATAATAAAATAAAATGCACTTTTCCTAACATGATATTGTAAGTTAAACCAGTTATTTTAGGTATTCAGAAGTATCATGCACTAAATAATGCAAATACAGCTCCCAGAGATAATACATAATGGAAATGAGCAACTACATAATAAGTATCGTGGAATGCAATGTCAAGTGATGCATTAGCTAAAACAACTCCACTTAATCCACCTATAGTAAACATTACTACAAAACCTAATGCAAATAACATTGAAGGTGTCAAATGTAATGATCCACCATAAATAGTAGCTAATCAACTAAATATTTTAATTCCAGTTGGAACAGCTATAATTAAAGTAGCAGCAGTGAAATATGCTCTTGTATCCACGTCTAAACCAACTGTATACATATGATGACTTCATACTACAAATCCTAATACTCCTATAGACATCATGGCGTATACCATACCTAAATATCCGAATACATTTTTATTAGAACTGGCTGATATTGTAGTACTTACTATACCAAATCCTGGTATAATCAGTATATAGACTTCTGGATGACCAAAAAATCAGAAAAGATGCTGATATAAAATAGGATCTCCTCCACCTGCAACTTCAAAGAATGATGTATTGAAGTTTCTATCTGTCAATATCATTGTTATTCCTCCGGCTAAAACAGGTAATGAAAGTAATAGTAATACAGCTGTAACTACTACAGCTCATCCAAATAAAGATAGCTTATGTAATCTTATACCTGGGCTTCTCATATTCAATATTGTTGTTATGAAGTTCATAGCTCCAAGTAAACTACTTATACCTGATAGATGTAAAGCAAATATAGCTAAATCTACACTAGGTCCACTATGACTTTGTAAACCAGAAAGGGGTGGATAAAGAGTTCATCCTGTTCCTGCTCCATTCTCTATCATTGCTGCAAATAAGAACAATATTAAACTTGGTACTAATAATCAATAACTTATATTATTTAATCTAGGGAATGCCATGTCAGGACCTCCTACCATTAATGGTAGTAAAAAATTACCAAAACCTCCAATTAAAGCTGGCATTACCATAAAAAATATCATTACTATAGCGTGTGCTGTTATTATACTATTATATAATTGATTATCAGATATATACTGTACACCTGGTCCAGATAATTCTAGTCTTATTAATACAGAAAACGCTGTACCAGCTAAACCTGAAAAAACAGCAAACATCAAATATAATGTTCCAATATCCTTGGCATTACATGATAAAAATCATCTTTCCTTTCATAAAGAAATTTCAGTTAATTTCTTATAAGTACTATATTCTTCCTGATTTTTCGCGCTTTCCGTAGAATAATGCCTATTTATCTCCCCATTTAAAATATACAGTAATAAATATGTATATTATTTTGTTGAGTATTTACTTTAAAAGTTTTTTAAGTTTATAATAGTATACTCATTCTTTGCGTCACAAATTATTTTTATTATGACTATAACATTAATTACTTTTTTTTTTAGCCTTTAAGATGACTCGAACATCTAACACAAATATTAACAGTATTTTGCTCTACCTTTGAGCTATAAAGGCTTACAGTGTGTTTATATACTAATTATGTTGGAGCGATTCGAACACTCAATAATAAATACCAAAAATTTATGACTTGCCTATTAGTCTACAACATATATAGGTGACAAGACTTGAACTTGTAAAGTTTACACTATTCCGTCCTAAGCGGAACCTGGTTACCATATTTCAGCACACCTATTATATGCTCGAGATAAGACTTGAACTTATAACCTAAACATCTTCAGTGTTCCGCTCAACCAATTGAGCTTCTCGAGCTTAATATTTGCCTTCTATTTTAATTGAACAAATACATATTATAAATTTTTTATTAACAATTTAAGTATTAAATTTAATAAATCTATTCTTAAATACAATATCTTTTATAATTTTTTATTATGATTTATAAAGTTAAAGTATATTTATATGTAAACGTGTTTTAAATAAACGTACAAATCTTGGTAAAATATATTTTGAAAACATATAAATTATTAAAACAAGAAGTAAAAAAGTAAATGTAACTTGATTAACAAAAAAAAATGGAACTAATTGTGGCATTTTTATTTTTTTTATTTACTATATAATAATCTATTATTTTATACTAAGTGTTTAAAAAACAGCAAACATACATTTCGTTAATTTAAATTATAATATCATTTTATTTAAATATTTTATTATATTAAAAATCTGTTATTATCAGGAATACGGAAGAATTGAACTTCTACTTAATGATCTGCAATCAAAAGGCAGAAACCATCTGCAACACATTCCTGTAATACTATTAGTACAAATTTAGTTTATACTATGCTACATATAAAAGTAAGAATGCCATCATTAAAGCGAATAATCCTGTAGCCTCTGCAAAAGCAAAACCTAAAATTGCATAAGAGAATAATTGTCCTCTTAAAGAAGGATTTCTAGATACACCTATGATTAAAGCACCAAACACTACTCCTATTCCTACTCCAGCACCTATTAAACCTGTAGTAGCTAATCCTGTTCCTATTATTTTGGCTGCTTGAATCAAAAAAAATTAAATATACATCCATACATATAAAAACTAATATTTTTTACTTATTTTTTTACATAAAACCTTTAATGGAGATATTAGGAGTCGAGCCTAAATTAACGAAATGCAAATTCGTTGTTTTTCCATTAAACTATACCCCCCTAAACATATAATGTATATTACAAAAAATAACTTAAACATTTATAGCACTTTCACTCACTATTTATGTTTTATCCGAAAAACGAGTTGAACGTTTATGATTTATATCAACGAAGCTTAAGTTCGTCCTGTCTACCAATTCCAGCATTCGGATAGTGTTTTTTAAAAACCTTTTTTATGTTTTATTTATGATACTTAATAAAAAACATAATCATTTTTTATATACTTGACAAAAATATTACTTTTATTATTATTAAAAATGTAAGGCCAGAATGATTTGAACACTCATCTTAACTGTCATGAGCAGTTGGCTTTACCATTAAGCTATAGCCTTTATGAAATATACATGTACGTTTTCCTTATAAGCAGTCATAAAATCTTAATATAAACTGCTTAAATCATTAAGCAAATAAAATATTTAATAAACAAAATTACGTAAGTGAAATGAAAGTAAAGTAATAATATATAATATTAAAAAGTTTTCAAGGGAGGATACCCTGAATTGAACAAGGATATACTATGCCACAAATAGTTGTTTTACCGTTAAACTATATCCACCTAAGATGGATTTAACACAAAGGAGGTATAAGAATTGAACCTATATTTTTGCAGCCGTAATACAACATTTTACCATTAAATTAACCTCCTAAAATATCCTTCAAATTTAACAGATCTATATACTAAAAAAAAATATTAGCTCAGTTACTGAGAAATAGATGATTTGAACACCTGACCATTCGCGTGTAAAGCGACTGCTCTACCGCTGAGCTAATTTCCCTAAGCATGAGCGAGCTAAGGAGTTGCACCTTAATCACCTGATCATGAGTCAAGTATGTTTCTATTACACCAACCCGCATTTAACCCAAGAGAGATTTGAGCTCTCGTTTTAACAGTGAAAATGTTATGTCTTAACCAAACTTGACCATTGGGTCTAGGCCTAGTGTAAGAATCGCACTTACTTCCACCGATTACAAAACGGTAGCATTACTATTATGCTAACCAGGCAATCTCTTGAGCTAATCAAGTTACTAATTAAATAATATACTAAAATATTAATTAAAAATTTTAAATTAGTTCTTTATACCTTAAGAAATCAAAATCCGTGCAATTAAAGCCTATATAACGTAATGTTTTATTACGTGAATAAGAATAGAATAAAGTAAATTTCACACTTATATGCCTTCAGCGCTTATTTTTAATTGACGTGGCTTTCTTGCCATGCCTATATTTTTAGAAGGGTAAAATCACCATTCTGCTATTCCAGTTAAAATTAGAAAACAATATAAACAACAAGTAAACTATGGGTCAACATACCCAATTCCTTTCGTACAAAGGGGCTATATTTATTATACTCAAAATTCCTCTAGAAGATAGAAACCATACTGTCTCACGACGTATTAAACCCAGCTCGTGTAGCTCTTTAATCGACGAACAGTCGAACCCTTCATGATTCCTGCGTTCATGTGGATGAGCTAAGCCGACATCGAGGTGCCAAACCGCGCACTCAATTTGTACTCTCTTGCGCACATTAGCCTGTTCAATTAGTTAATATTATTTGTCCATATTTTTCAATATGGTTCAGACTATGTTATCATTTCATATATATTTTTTATATTTATTAGGCTAATTATCTATTAATTACCACTTATTCAACCTTTTATACCAAATGAACCAATACGTGTTTTCGAATTTAATTTTGTGTATTGTAAATTAGATTTTATATTACCATTTAATAAAACAGTATAATAACCTCTATATGATGAATCCAAATCTGTAAGATTTCCTTTATATCTAAGTTTGTACATAGATTTTGAAGCAGTGTATCTTTTAGTTAATCTACCTTTAACTTGTAATCTAAAACCAGTAACATGTGTGTATTTTAGGTTATTAATTATATTTTTTTCATCTTCATTATAATCATCTTCATTATAATCATCTATAATACGTTCTAGTTCTATCGCCTCAAAATTTTTACCTAAAAAATAATTTTTTCTTTGTGTTTTAACCTTATTACCTAATTTTAATAATTTTTTTCTATTTTTTGTTATTTTTAACATTATAGATTCAGATAATATATTACTATTTAAATAAAATTTTTTTAAATTTACAAAATTAAATTCGACATTTTTATTATATAATATTTGTAAATAGTTTTTAAGGTATTGTAAATATGTATAATTTAATTTAGAATTATTTATATATATTAATTGTTTATAATAAAAATATATTTCTATTTTCTTTAATGATTTTTTTAGAAGATTTCTATAAAAATTGTTAATATAATCAGATATAGCTTTATAATTTTTTATTTTATTAGTTTTTTTATTATTTAATTCATTTAGTACTTTAAATACATTATGTTTATCTTTATTAGCTTTTTTTAAAGCTTTTAAACCTTTTATATTAATAGTTTCTAATCTTTTAAGTAAAATTATTTTAAAACTTAAATTTTCTTTTCTGTAGTCTTTTTTGAAACCTAAATTTTTCATTAAATATTCTTTTTTTAAACCTAATTTTTTTTTTGAATATCTTTTAATGTATCATTTTTTTAGTGTTAAAAGAAAATTATTCTTTTGTCTATTAAACAAATATAAGGTAATAATTACTTTATTGTTTGTATGTTTAAATTCACCATTACTAATATAAATTTTATTTGAAGAAAATCTTCTAAATCTATTTAAAAAATTTTTTACTCTTAATTTTTCTTCAATACTTTGATTATATAAATTAAAATAACTTTTTATTAATTTAATAGCAGATTTAGTAGTATTAGGTATTATGCGTAAAGCATTTTTATTATATACAAAAATACTATTATTTCATTCTCTAACAGAAGAAGGAAAATGTTTTAAATCATATATTTTTTCAATAAAATGTTTATTTTGTTTTTTTGCTTTAAAAGCTCTAATTAAAGATATTAATTTCATTATTTTATATTTTTATTAATTATAAACTAATTATGATAGTTATTAACAAAGCAAACAACCATAATTAATTTTTCTTTCTCAAAATTTGAGTTTAATTCATTAATATATAACAATATATATTAATTTTTATTATAAATATATATATACATGCTGGATTTAAAATATTAAATCAAAATTTAGTCGTTGAACGTTCTTATTTAAAAATAAGTTTCGCTTCAAATTAACTATTAAATTAATAGTGTTTTTTGAAATTTACCCAGATTTTTACCAATATATATATATATTGGAGGACTAACAAAAATCCCTAGCGTAACTTTTTCAAAAATCCAAGACCTTTCCTTTCAGTATCTTGCGATCTTATGCCCCGCTTACGCGACTGATGGACTTGTGGGTCTAACAGTAAAGCAAGATTTAGCCATTAAACTTTTAGAGTATGATTAAATATCATAGTAAATAATATTACTACAATTAGAAGTTTTAAAAGTTTTTAAAACTTAATATACAACTATTCACCGTATAGTTAAAATCTTACTTAAATAAAAAATATAAAAATACTTAAAATAATAGTAACTGAATAAATTATACATAAAAAGAGCCAATGGCTCTTTTTATGTATTTAATAAATAGCAAATTAAAAAAAAACATAATAAAAATATATTTATTATGCTTTTGCACATAACATGCAATTTTACTAATAGAATTTTGGATATACCCAGGTACTTTTTATGGGATCTGTGCCCCGCATAAACTGTCTTCCAATCAACCGACTGAAATAAAGTAAATAAAGGTGTCTCATGCT
>WNFK01229365.1_pt1 | contig 10297 bp, 9 predicted proteins | sample 5400281 | NCBI WGS metagenome assembly WNFK01 (sample SAMN13153350, study PRJNA577476) | soil metagenome | isolation source: 20 cm soil on Douglas fir-dominated hillslope | place: USA:California | collected 2013-09-17
AACCTTTGTTCGTGCCCGTGTAGCCGGCTTTCTTGCGGCCATAGCCGAGCGGAAGAACCACGACGCCTTCGGCTTGTCCGGGCATGATCCAGCCGGCCGCCGTAACCTTGCTGTTAGACACGGCGATATCGACCACGGTGGAGACGATCTGGCCGTGCTCACCACCGCGCGCCGCGACCGTGTGAGTTATACCCAGATTCCACGCGGTATTGGGGCCGACCAGCGCGGCGTTGTCCCACACCAATTTCGTGACTGGCTTCGGCAATTCCTGCAGCCATCCGTTGTTGGCGAAGCGCCCGTCGTGAATCGTCGGGTCGGGCCGGAAGAGAAACTCGATCTCTCCGGGGTTAAGAGCAGGAATCGCAGGCAAGCTGCCCGCGTTGAACTTGGGCGTGACGTTTAGCGGCGGATAGGCTGTGTTCGCTACCACGCCATCGTTCAACGTTTTCCGCCAAAATTTCTCGAAGTCGCCGCTGGGGTTTGCAGCTTTCAGGCGATCGCGCACCGCATCGTAACCGCTCAAGCCGGGCTTGTCGCTGAACGCTGCGAGAACCTCGCTGGCCGAATGCGTGTGATAGAGCGGAGCAATCAGAGGCTGAATGACGGTGACGGTGCCATCGAAGCAGCGCGCATCTCCCCAGGTTTCGAGGTAATGCGATTCCGCCACGTGCCACTGGCAATAGTCGGAGGTCTCATTGAAATGCGAGTTCAAATGAATGGTGTGAGCGACTTTGCGCAGCTTGGAGGTGAAATCGAAATCGTGCGGCGCGTCGTAAACGGGATTGCTGCCGACAATCAGTAGCGTCGTGACCTTGCCCGCATCCATGTCGGCGCAGAGGTCGCGGAGTGACTCGATATTGTTGACCGGATTGTCTTCGACCGGCTCCGTGCAGTAGACCGCGTTGCCTATGTTGCCCAGCGCGGCATTAATCGCGTGCACCAGCGCGTGTACTTCGGCGGGCTGTTGCTCGCCGGCGACCACGAGCGAGCGCCCATGATTTTTCTGCAAATCCTTTACGACCACGTCCAGCCATTTTCCCGTGGCCGGTGAGAGTGATCCGCTGCCGCCCAGACCCAGCTTGGCTGCAAGTGCACGGGCGAACTGCTCGACTTCCACAAAGCGTAGCGGCAGCCGGTGGTCCGCGCTGGAGCCGGTTACCGATGGCGTCGGCTCGACCACATACAAGCGGTTCATCTCGGCGCCAGCGCGATCGGCCATAGCAAATTGGTCGAGCTTGCGGCGGCGATAAAACTCTTTCATGTAGCGGACGTGCCCCGGTCCGCTGGCGAGAAAATCAGAATCGAGCGAGAGGATGACTTCCGCTTTTTCCACCCGATACACGGTGTTGACGTACCGGCCGAACGCCAGCTTGGCTCCATCCCGGGTGCCATCGCTACCTGCGGGCTCCCACTGATGCCATTTCGCCTGAGGATACAGCTTCAGCAAGTATTGAATCTGCTCGGCAATGGTGGGCGATGCAACCGTGCCGGTAAGAATACGAAAGCCTGCGCCGCCTACAGCCTTCATTTCGACGGCCATGACTTGCGCGGCATCGAGGAACGCGGACCAGGTGCGAATCTCACCAGCGAAGGTCACCGTTTGCGCGCGATCCGGATCGTACAAATTCAGGACGGAAGCCTGCGTTATGGCATCGGTGGTGCCCAAACTGGCCGGGTGATCGGGATTGCCTTCGATTTTTGTCGGCCGTCCTTCATGGCTTTCCACGAGCACTCCGATGGCGTCGGCGCCGAAGGGCATCGCCGTAGCGAAAAACATCGGCTTGCCCAGAACCATCCCGTCAGGCTGCTTCACATAAGGAACGAGGTGGGTCTGTTCGTTGGACTTACAGCCGGAGAGCCCCGCAAAGGCCAATGATGCCGCCATCAACTTCAGAAAATCGCGTCGATCGACGGCTTCGTCCCATTCCGAGGCTTGGCGTGGAAATTCGCGATGCAGCAAAGCCTCAAAGTGTGGATCTTCCGCAAGCTCCTCGATCGTGCGCCAATACTGCGGCCCGCTCTTGGATTGCAGTTTCGCTCGCACCGCGGCCAGATCAAGTGGCCGCTCGCGGAGCACTAAATCCTCGCCCTGCTCGCTTTCATGCGAGTCATGATCGTGCGTTTCGTCGTGGTGCATGGAGGTGCCAATATCGTGATCGCTCATACCGTCCGCTAACGATGACATGTGGAGCAGCTTTGAAGCTGGCCAACGCTCGGGATCTTGTACTCGGCCGCCAAGCGCTTTCCGATTTCCGCCTGATTCGACGGAGCCTTCCAATCCATGTTGAAAACTTGATCGCGTGGCCGCAAAACCGCTTCCGGGTTGCGATGGCAGTCCAGACACCATTGCATCAGCAGCGGCGACGCTTGAAACATCAGCGGCATCTGGTTCACCTGCCCGTGGCAGGAAGAGCAGCCAACACCTTTGTTGACGTGAATGCTGTGATTGAAATAGACGTAGTCCGCCAGCCGGTGGACGCGAATCCACTCAATCGATTTATCCGTTCGATAACTTTCGCGTACTGGCTCCAAATATCCGGCGTTGTTGAAGAGGACGGAATGGCAATTCATGCAGGTCTTGGTGGGAGGAATTCCGGCGGTCGCGGAGGTTTCGACGCCGGTATGACAATACCGGCAATCGATGCCGTCGTCGCCAACGTGGTGTTTGTGGCTGAACTGGATGGGCTGTTCGCGCGTGACGTTTTGATTCGTCAAATAGGGAGCGCGGGCCAAACCCATCACACCACCAAGGGCCAGGGCCGCGAGCAGCGCGCCAAAAAACACACTGACCTTAGAGATGAAATTCGTGCTTCGGTGAAAAATCTGGGCCATGTCAAGTTTGCACTTTTGCGGTGAGCGCGACTAAAGGAGAGGCACCTGGCGTCCACCCTGTCCTGACCCGGGAGTGCAAGCCCGAGTCGTAATTGACGCGATAGTTTCCAACAAAACTTTCGCGAATGCAACTGTTCCAATGACCTAGAGTCGATTTTTATTTTGACGAATCGTCAAAATGCAAGTAATGCCGCCACCTTTTGCGAAATTTTCAAAAAAATCAGCCTGGCACACGCGTGGACATACCGGTCCGCTCGCAAAAAGATCGCCTCGTCTACAAGACGATTCTTTGGCGCAGCTTCATCCTCTGAGATGCGCGGGCGAGCGCGGAGACACACATTCTTTTTGCAACAGGCGTTTCGGAATCCGCACTTGGTCGTGCTATCTTAGAAAAACCCTCCGCCGCGCCCTATGCGGCGGAGCCTACCTAGTTTGTTCGGGCCGTAGGTCGGCCGCAAATGCCGCTGGGGCGTGGTCCAACCGGTAGGACACCACACTGTTAATGTGGATGGTGAAGGTTCGAATCCTTCCGCCCCAGCCAATTTCCATCAATCTGGCTGCGATCGGGAAGCACGAACTAATCTTTGGCAGTCGGCAGGCCGGCGTCGAGCCAGCCTTTCCATCCGCCGTCCATCGATTCCACATTCGTGTAGCCCATCTTCTGCAGATTTTCCGCAACGAGCGCGGAGCGAAAGCCGCCGCCGCAATACAAAACCAACTTCGCGCCCGTCTCCGGGATGCGCTGCTCGATGTCGCGCTCGATAATGCCGCGTCCCAAGTGCACGGCATTGGGAACATGCCCTTTGGCCCACTCATTGTCTTCGCGCACGTCGATCAGCAAGAATTTCTCGCCTGCATCCATGCGGCGCTTCACATCCGGAACATTGGTTTCCTTCACGCGCTTTTTTGCGTCTTGCACGAGCTTCAAGAATTGAGGTGAATGCGCCATCCGCGCCTCCCATTTTGTCAATAAAATAGCGAGGAAAAGCGTAGCACAGCGGCTCGCCATGTGCCGACTGCGCGCCAGGCTACCGGGTGGGAGTCGCCGTCGCGGATTTTTGCTCGCCGCCCTTTGCGGCCATCGCGCGCACCAGGTTCACCATGTTCCAGCGCAGTTTCTCCGACAGACGGTCACCCTCGGCCATCATCTTTCCTTTGCCTTTGGTGAGGATGTAGAAAATCTCGCCATCGGTCACGTTCGCCAAGGTCGCGCGCTCACGCCAATCGTGCATCGTCAGCTTCATCGACTCCACTACATCGCCTTTGCCATCACCTTTGTCGCCGTGGCACATCGCGCAGTCGTACCCAAACACTTTGCGCGCCTCGGCAAGTCCTTCTGGACTGGATTTGACCGGATTTACGCGCGCCGCATCTTCCGGCGTAATTTTGTAATCGGCTGTTTTGGATTTGTCGGAGTTTTCTTGCGCGTCTTGCCCAGCCCAGGTAACGCCCAGGCTCGCAAACAGAACCACACTTAGCAGAAGAAAAGATCGCCTCATACCGCCTCCTTACACCTGCATATGCCGAAGGAGAGGTTCGGCTCCATTTGTGGCGGATTCTACGCCCGCCAAAGGTGCAGCGCCAGCAATAAGTATTCGCTAGTTGCTAAGCGGCGATTTGTGCGGGAGGGTCTTGCTTGGCGCGACCGTGCAAGCGCCGCGCCGGCCCGCATCGCCCGATCCGGCACGGAATCGGCTGGACTCGCGCACACGCGTGCGCAACCCATCCATCACGGGTGGGATTGGATTGTGCGCCGCGCCGCGCACCACAAAAATCATCAGCGCCGCTTCACCTGGAGCATCCAGGCTCGCGGTGATGCCTACGCCCTGAACTCCCGGCTGGCTCATCAGCTCCTGCGTGTGCGCGGCGTGTATCGGCCTCGCTCGCGCCATCTCCGCTTCAGAGATCGGATATACCTCGGGTGCCGCGCCAATCGACTGCTCAAGCAGCGCGCTCTCCTGCGCGGACAGCGCCCCATGCTTTGCGAACAGCGCCATCCACTTGCATGGGAATATTTGTTCGTGGCTGCCCTGCGGTAACAAAAAACAAGACCGCCGCCTCATGTGGATTGTCTCGGCTCGCGCCCACCCCAACCGCCTGCACCTCCGGGTGCGACAGCAGCTCCGGCGCATGCGCATCGCGCACGGCCGCTGCCTGCTGCATAGCCGTAGGAGCAACTGTGGTTGCCGCCTGCGTGCTGCTCGCGGACGCGGGTTTGTTCGGCAAGCTGCACCCAAACACCTGGTGTCCCATAACGCTTGGGTCGCCCACAAACTTGACGGTGTTGCCCCCACTTGCGAAGAAATTCAGAACGTCGGCAACGGGATTGCCAACCGTATCGGTATCCGAACCGGCGAAGAGCAAAGCTACTGGATCCGCGGAACTTTGCCTAACAATCAGTGAACCGGAATCCCCTTCCGCGCTGAAGCTGCCTCCCGCTATGGCACGGCGTTCACGTTTACGGCCACCGCAAGCACGGTCGAGCACGTCAGCCCAGTGGAGCGTCCGCTCTTCGCCACAGGCATGCCAAGCGTGGCCGTCACACCCGTACCCTCATGCGGCTGGCCTGGCACTGGCACGCCGCTCGCATCAGCAGTCGCGCCCAAATAGAGGATGTTTCCCGCCGGATCGACATCGCCCGGAATCACTTGCGCAATCGCCGCATCAATCTTTGGCAGTGGTCCAGTTTCCAGGTTGTAGAACGCGCTGAGATTGGCCACAGTGCGCGCCCCCGAAGCAGTGCACGTGGAAGTATCGATCAAACCGGGCTGAATAATCGCGTCACCAATCTGTGCAATATCACTGCGCGCGAGGATGTGTGTATTGCTCAGAATAAATTGCGTGCCGCCGCGCGTGACCAGTGAGCCAAGCGTGCCTCCGCAACATGTGATCGTATGGGCGGCTGCATTCGTGCTCGAATCGTTCGCATTCCCTCCCGAGCGGCTGGATGGTCACCGTCGCCGAGCCAGAGTCCGCGCTGTTTGCCTGGGAAACCGCGGTCACCGTCACCGTCGTCGTTACGCTGCCGCCCTTGCCGTCCGATTTCGTCGGAACGCCGCTCGGCGCAACGTACAACCCGCTCGTGGAAATGAAACCGACGGACTGATTTCCGCCGGCGACTCCGTTGACCTCCCAATTGACCGCCATGCTCGGCGACCCATTCACGGCCGCTGTGAATTGCTGCGTGCCGAAATTCGCGACCGAAACAGCGCTTGGCGAGACGCTCACGGTACTAGCGACCGCTGCAGTCGTCACGGTGAGCGTCGCGGAGCCCGTCTTGGTGCTGTCTTTCTGCGAAGTAGCGGTCACCGTTACCTGCGGAGGATTCGGCACGGTTGCCGGCGCAGTGTAGAGTCCGGCGTTCGAGATAGTTCCGTTCGCCGTTCCGCCAACAGCACTCCAGGTCACCGCAGTATTCGACGTCCCCGTCACGGTCGCCGTGAATTGTTGCGTCTTGGTCACAACTACGCTCGCCGCCGTGGGGCTAACGGCAACTGCGACCGGCGTGTTATGCGAGGTGCTGGCGCAACCCGCTAGCAAAACACACACCCAACTTAGGCCACTCGGTAAAAAAGTGCAGCGCATGAATATCCTAACTGGAGGACCGGGACCCATTTCAAAACAGGAATCACAACGTGGATGGTACCGACAGCACTTGCCCATGGAATTGGACTACAAACGTGGCAAAAGGGATGCTTGGGAGGATCTCGGGGGACGGTTGGTCAGGCGAAGATTCGGCACGCCACGGATCGCGCGACATCACTCCATATCCCGCCAGTTGGCGCCAATACAGATTTCCACTTCCAGCGGTACGGAAAGCTTGTGCACGTTTTCCATCTCCGCGCGCACAAGCTTCGCGAGTTCCTTGCTTTCACTCGACGGAGCCTCGAAGAGCAGCTCGTCATGCACTTGCAGAATCATCTTGGCCTCGAATTTTTCCGCGGCCAGCCGCCGGTCGATAGCGATCATCGCCAACTTGATGAGGTCCGCCGCCGTCCCCTGCAGCGGCGAATTCAGCGCCGTGCGTTCCGCGAAATTGCGAATCTGCACTTGCGGCGAAGTTATGTCCGGAATAGGCCGAATGCGGCCAAAGAGAGTTTTCGCCACCCCCGTTTGCCGCGTTTCCACCAGCACATTATCCAGGTATTGCTTCACGCCGCGATAGCGCTCGAAATATGCGTTGATGAATTGCGCCGCTTCCTTCTGCGGCACGCCAATCTGCTGCGCCAGGCCAAACGGCGACAACCCGTAAATAATTCCATAATTGATCGCCTTCGATGCGCGTCGATGCTCGGGCGTCTGCGCCATCGGCCCCACGCCAAAAACTTCCTGCGCGGTGCGCTCGTGAATGTCCTGCCCCGTGCGAAACGCATCGAGCAGCACAGGGTCATTCGAGAGATGCGCCATCACACGCAGCTCGATCTGCGAGTAGTCGGCGCCCAGCAGAATCATCCCCGGCTCGGCCACAAAGGCCGCGCGAATCTGCCGCCCCAGCTCCGTGCGAATCGGAATGTTCTGCAAATTCGGGTCGGACGAACTCAGCCGCCCGGTCGCCGCGCCCGTTTGCGACAAGCTGGTATGCAACCGGCCCGTTGCGGGATTGATTAGTTTTGGCAGCGAATCGACATACGTCGATTTCAATTTAGCGATTTCGCGATACTCGATGATCTTTGCCGGCAGTGGATGCTGTGCCGCCAGATCTTCCAGGATGTCGACCGCCGTCGACCGCACTCGTCCTCGGCCTCGCCGCATCGGCGCCTGCAAGTTCAGCTTGTCAAAAAGAACTTCCGCAAGCTGCGTTGGCGAGTTGACGTTGAACTCGAATCCCGCCATCTCCCATATCTCTTTCTCCAGCCGCCGCACTTCCTTTTCCATGGACAGAGACATTGCATCCAGCGCCTTCGGGTCCACACGAATGCCTGCCCGCTCGATATGCGCCAGCACGGCCGCCACTGGCAAATCGATCGTTTCGTAAACGTTTTGCAGCTGTTGCGCATCGATTTGCGCGCGCAACGCAGGCGCCAGCCGGTGCAGATAATCCGCGCGCTCGCCAGGAGCGCCGCTGAGCATCGCGTTGAACTGGCGCATGACTACATCGGTAAAATGGTGATTTGCCGTCGTTGGCCGCAGCAAGTACGAATAGATTTGCGTAGCGTGCTGGATATTCTTCGCGTCGTCGCCAAGAATCTGCGTCAACTTCGGATCGTGTACGATTTTCGGCCGCTTCGCATCACCGAGAAATGCCGACAACTCGCGCAGCGCTTCGCCATTTTCTTCGATCCGTACGGAGCGCCCCTCGCCCGCTTTCGAGGAAACTTCAATGGATGCGATACGCGTTCCGAAGCCCTCGGCCTCGCGTTCGCCAGTCTCAAGATTCAGCCACACCGATACAGCCTGTCCCGCGGGAAGTCCCTTCAAGTACTCGCGGAACTCTGCAACCGAGTCGAACTGCGCATAATCTGTCTTGACCACGGGCTCTGCGCTTGCCACCGCGGAAGCGGCGACTACTTCCGATCCCAGCTCGCGCAAAAGGGAATTGAATCCCAGTTCTCGATACAACGCCGAAAGCGCGGCGAAATCCGGCTCACGCCGCTCCAGACCCGGCAAATCCAATGCGACTGGCACTTGTGTCGCCAGCGTCGCGAGTTGCTTGGACATCAGCACTTGCTCGCTCTGCTGCTGCAGCGCCTCGCGATAGCGTTTGTTCGAAACTTCCGCGGCGTGCTCCAGCGCATTTTCCACGCTGCCATATTTTTGGATCAGCTCGGTCGCGCCTTTTTCACCGATTCCCTTGGCTCCGGGAATGTTGTCGATCGTGTCGCCCATCAGCGACATCACGTCCACAACTTTATCCGGCGGCACGCCCAGAATCTCCTTCACCTTCTCCGCGTCCACGATCACGTCGTTCTTCGCGCCGCCCGTTCCGGCGCGCAGTACACGCACGTTTCCGTCGACCAACTGCATCATGTCCTTATCGTTGGTGACGAGCAGGACGTCCAGGTTCTCCTTCGCCGCTTTCTGCGCCAGGCACCCGATAATGTCGTCCGCTTCATAGCCATCGAGTTCCAAAATTGGCAAGCGCATCGCTTCGCACAGTCGCCGCACATACGGCAATTGCAGCGACAGTTCGTCGGGCATCGGCGCCCGCTTCGCTTTGTATTTCTCGAAGAGCTTGTCGCGAAAGGTTGGCTTGCGCGTGTCAAACACGATGGCGACGTAATCCGGCTTATAGTCGTTCAGCAATCTCCGCAAAATCGTGTTAAAGAGAAATGTGACCTTGGTGGGAATGCCCGAAGGCGCGTTCATGCGGTTCATCGGCGCAAAAAAAGCCCGATAAATGTGCGCCATAGCATCCACAAGAAACAGTTTTTTGCGGGCCGCTGTGCCCGGCAGCGTCAGATTTCGTTGCGATGAAGCCATCGTATCGAGTATAGCAAAGCAACGCAGGTGAGCTTCGGTCAGACAAAAGAAGAGGGGCGCAAGACGCGCCCCTCTCGATAATCGGTCGGCGATTAACGTTACTTGCCGCTCGGTGCGGCAGACGCGCTCTGCGGCTGCACCGTCAACAGCAAGCGGGTACCTCCGTCGAGATGAATATTCTTGTCGGCAGAGGTCAGCACCGTTCCCTCACCGTTGCTACTGGCGCTAAGGCGTACTCCCTCCAGGCCATACACGCCTCGCGCATTCGCCGGAAGCGGTCCGGAATTACTCCCCTCGCTATTTCCCGTGCTGCTGGGATTGGTTCCGTTGGCATTGGTTCCACCAGAGTTGCTGCCAGGATAGGTTTGTGTCGTCGGTGTCCCTTCCGGCCTCGCGCCCCGGCTCCCGGACATGCTCGGATTATTGCTCGGCGAGCCTGGCGCAGTCGTCGGCGGCGCGTCGTAGCCGCCATAGTTCGTCGTTTCACGCGCCGGCGCCGCGACGGCTTGAATCACGACGTTATTCAGCGGCACTTCCTGCCCACCCTTCAGCATGGCCTTATCGAACTGAATCGCCAGCATGGACTCTCCCTGGCCGTTCGAACGAGCAGAAGCCTTCGTGACATGCCCGATGAGCTTCGTTCCGTTCGGCAGAATCGTCCTCCCGTCCGTGGATTTCACGGCCTCGACGATATGAGCCGTGATCTGCTGGCCAGGTTTCGCCTTTTTCGAATCAATGGAAGAGTTAAGCGTGGCGTTAATCTCCGTGCCGCCAGCCAGCGATGCCTCGCTGCTCGTGTTTTCGGAAGGGGGCACAGATTGCGCCGCTGCGCCAGTCGCGCAAAGCGCTGCGACCGCAAATGCAATCAAAAAGGATTTCATGGAAAACCCTCCTCAAGGTTTCAAATCATCTGGAGGCTGGGTTTTTCAGCTGGAGCGCCGGGATTACGGGTTGGGAGAAATATCGTTCAGATCGACGGGCGTGGCCTCAAGATCCCCGTTAGGCGGCGGCTGTACAACCAGGAGCAACCGCGTGCCGCTCTGCA
>WNFK01242762.1_pt1 | contig 10295 bp, 8 predicted proteins | sample 5400281 | NCBI WGS metagenome assembly WNFK01 (sample SAMN13153350, study PRJNA577476) | soil metagenome | isolation source: 20 cm soil on Douglas fir-dominated hillslope | place: USA:California | collected 2013-09-17
GGTTACGCGAGCGATCAAAGGATGAAGGCGACGCTCCTGATCGTTGGGCTCGCGGTCGCTGACATAGAAACCCTGTTTGCGAATGTGTTCGATTAGGAGTTGCACCTGACGCGCGTGGTCGTTTCCTTTCACCAATCGCAAATCAAGCACCGCCGTCGCCGTAGTGGGAATGACATTGCGGGCGAGCGCGCCGACGTCGCCACTGCTGATGCCATTGATGTTAAGAGACGGCTCATTAATTAATTCAAGCAGGCTCTTGCCCTGTCCCTCGGTACGCGCGAGTCCGAGTTCGCCTCGGAGAGTGTCGTCGTATTGCGGAGCTTCGGCGATTGCTTTGCGCTCAATTGCGCCGAGCGGCTCGACGTTGTCGTACCATCCGGAGATCGTTACCCGGCCTGACTCATCCTTCATTGAGGCCAGAAGTTTAATGAGAATCAAGGCGGGGTTCGGCGCCCAGTTTCCATAGTGCCCGCTGTGCAGCGGCCGCTTCGCGCCATAAACCGTGATGTCGACGTTGGTATCGCCACGCACGCCGAACACTACTTGTTTACGCCCGGATTGGTGGACGGGTCCGTCGCAGATAATCCACGCATCGCTTTGCAGCAGTTGCTTGTTTTGTTGAAGTATTTCTCCGAGGTGCGGTGAGCCCGCCTCTTCTTCTCCTTCAAAGAAGAACTTTAGGTTGGCTGTCGGTTTCACTCCCCAAGCAATGAGCGCGTCGAAGGCGCATAGGATGGCCATGACACCGGCTTTGTCATCGCCAGAAGAACGAGCGTAGAGACGCCACTCAGGGTTTATGGTCTCTTCTGCTTTTGGCGCGGACAGAATCTTTCCGCCCGTCTCCAACGCGGCACTGCGAAGCACCGGTTGCCAGGGCAGGGTTCCGCTCCACTGCCGCGGGTCGGTCGGCTGGCCGTCGTAGTGTGCATAGAAAATCAGCGTGCGCGTCGCGCCCGGGGTCTTCCATTCGCCGTAGACGACCGGCGGGACAGATGGATCAGATGTTTCGAGAAGCCTTGGCGCGAGTTTGCGTCGCTGCATCATGGTCATAATGGCGGCGGCATTCCGACGAATGTTTTCGCGATCGCTCGCGACATTCGGGATGGCCAGCAACTCCATAAACTCGCTGAGGATTTCATGTTCGTGAGCGCGGCGGTAGTCGCGCATTGAACCCTGGGCCAGCGCCGGCGATTGAAGCAGCAGGAGCATTAGCGCTAAGGTTGAAAAACGTTTGCCCACCATAGTTAGCCTCACTTTTAAAGGCACAAATGTAACCAAAGTTCCATGTCAGTATAGCGGAGCGATGGTGTTTTCATCCTGCAATGTCTAAGGAAGTACGCGAAGAACCTTTAAAATCCAAACCCGATACTGCAGAACCGCGAGCGGTAGCGAGCGGATGCTACGAGCAATTAACGCAGAATCAGACTGCCTGCGAAGGATGCGAGTAGCATCCGCTGGCTCCGGCTCGCGATTCTGCAGTTTGCTACCGATCATTAGCAACGTCTCTGTGAAATCTCACAGTCCTCGGTGCAGACGTATATGTGAAATTTAGAATCGAAATAGTGGAAAACCTACAGGGAAGTGCAGGCGCGATTCTGGTTAAATGCTTCCTTACCGCAAGAAGCAGGACGTCTGCGAGTCTAATTTATTCAGCCCAGATTCTAAGGAGGATTTGTCGAATGTCAGATTATTTCTCATTTCAAAAATGCATCACCAGCCCTTTCGTCAAGACTGTCTACTTTCTCGGCTTCCTGGCCCTTTCGGCTGGCGGGATTGGTTTAGCGGGTTGGGCAGGCATGCGCCTGTTTGAAGCCACCATTCCCAGAGGGCTTGGCTGGTATTACGTAGCCGGCGGTGTAGGCATTCTGCTCGTAGGTAATCTGGTGTGGCGAGTTTTCTGCGAAATTTGGATTGTGCTTTTCAACATATACGCGCGACTTGTTTCTTTGGATGAGAAAACTAGAACTGAAGCTGTGGTAGCCGAGGTTCGCACCGATGTCTCAAGAGAGGCGCAGCGCGAAGAGATACTACGCCACCGCGAAATGGATCTTTCGGGCCACCCGGGAAGCGTAAAGCGGACGAATGATAGTAGCCCAGCAGTTCACTGCTGGGGGTAAAGCCCCTGAAGGATTTGTAGTCCGTGAAGCGGACGGCTGATTGATAACGGTCGGATCTTTCCTCTTTTCAGCCGTCCGCTTCACGGACTTCATCTCGGGCTGCGCCAATCCCAGCGATGAATCGCTGGGCTATTGTCATTCGTCCGCTTTGCAGACTGATAAAACTAACTTTTTTGCGAGCCGGTTTACTTCAACGCCTGATCAAGCGACGAAGAATCATCCAACAGGATCCACTCAACCACCGACAATGGCAGGCTGCCATTCTTGATTAGGTCGTCGTGAAACTGGCCGAGGCGGAAGTTTGCGCCCTGCTTGTCTCGGTATTTTCCCAGCAAGCGCATGATCTGCCACTTACCAACCATGTAGGTGATCTTCTGCGTTGGATTCGCAGCCGCGCCCGCCGCTTCGCCAGTTGCCGACTCACGATCCAACCCGCCGGCTTCCATGAAGTAATTGACGGCTTGATCGAAAGTCCATTTGCCCGTGTGCAGGTTGACGTCAACGCCAATGCGCGCGGCGCGATAACGTGAGAGGCGAAGTATCTGCCCCTGGCCAGGAGAATTGACTGGATAAAGGCCCGTACGCATCAGCATCTCTTCGCCATAGAGCGCCCAGCCTTCAACGAACACGCCGTCGCCATGTTGGCGGCGAATCTCGTCTTTCAAATGATTCGCAATTGAGAGTTGCAGGAAGTGGCCGGGAATTCCTTCGTGGCCGAGTATTGGTCGCGGATCTTCAATCGCGGCGCGAATGTAAAAGTTCTTCGACTGCGGATTGTAAGTGGGGATGAAATAGAAGCCGCTGTCGTCCTTATCGTAAACGCCTGGCGGGTTCATGAAGCCGCCCGGACTGGTTGGCTTGAAAGCCTCAGGCAGCTGGCGGATTTCAAACCGGCCAAGGTAAGGCGGCAGGGTGACCAGATGATTTGTCTTTAGAAAATTGATCATCTCCGCTTCACGACTTTCGTAAGCTTTCAGAAACGCTTCCTGATCCTTGGGCACGTTCGCGCTGCGTGCCGGGTTTGGATCTGCCAACGACGGATCTGGCAACCAGGATTCGAGCGCGCGATAGCGTCCCAGCTCAGCCTGGCCCAACATCTCAACCTGCTTTGCGTCGAGGGGGAGCAAGTAAACGTTTTTCAGAAGATAGTTATAGTTTTCCTCGCCCATGGGTTTGAAGGGCACCATTCCCGGCAAACGCTTTTCCAGCCAGTCAGCAAAACCGTGAATCGAGACCAGCGCCGCGTCGCGCGCCTTTATCAGCTCGTTTCTTTCCGCCGGCGACATGTCCCTGGCGAGCGTCATCAAGCTGTCGTTGAAGAGGCTATCGATTGATCGCGCCGAGTCGATCGCTAGCTTTGCGTAAAGCTGACCGGGTTTGGTGAGGTTCCCTTTGCCCAGCTCAATCACGAAAGGCATTTGTTTGAGACGCGCAGTTGCTGCGAGCCCGCGATTGCGTGGCGTGTCGTACTCTTTCTTCAACAGCGAGAAGATGCCGTTGCTGCACTCGTTGACGTAGGTTTGTGGATCGCTCGCCTCGAAATCAATTACCCGGTTGAAGAAGGCGATGCCATCAAGCTGCGAGCGAAACAGCAGCCAATCGATGCACTTCCTTCACGTGCAGCCGCCGCATCAGGATCGCGGAAAGCGCGTAATCCGTCAGCTTGTTGTCCCAGGTGTGCAGCCCTGCGTCGCTCGACGAGACGGGATAGTTTTGATTGCGCCAGGTGTAGTAATCGTCGGCCAGCTTGCGCAAGTCGGCGGGCGTTTTTGGTTCCTGGGCAAGTCCTGGACTGAAGGAACAAAACATGAGGGCAGCGGAGATCAGGAGCAGAATAAGCGGCTTCATTTAGTGGACCTCGATTAGAGTTGGCGGTCTTAGTTCGTGCTTGACGATAAACTAAGTGGGGAGCGGTTACAAAAGGCGATCGAAACCCACGCGTGGTGGTACTGACCTCATTTCACTATTGGGTCAAGTCTCCAACAGCGCCCGCGCATTGCGCTGGAGTCCGGAAAGCTTGGCGCGCTTCATTGCGCTACCGCGAAAGCGTTGAGCATAAGTTTCAGGAGTCAATTCCAGTACTTCAGCAAGTGAGGCATTGATGGTTCCCTCGCGCGGCAGAAAGCGAGCCTCGTTCGTCGTCTGCTCAAAACGATTCCACGGGCAAACATCCTGACAGATGTCGCAGCCGTAAAACCAACCTTCAAGGTTTTCTGCAACCGGCTGCGGCAGTTCCGCATCCCGCAGCTCAATCGTCGCGTAGGAAATGCATTTGTTTGAGTCAACCACGTAGGGTTCGGTGATCGCTTGTGTGGGGCAGGCCTCGATGCAAAGCGTGCAACTGCCGCAGTGGTCGGCGACGAGTTCGCGGTCGTATTCGAGGTCGAGATCTAGCAGCAACTCGCCGATAAAAACCCAGGAGCCGTATTCAGTTGTTATCAGATTTGTGTGTTTGCCAATCCAGCCCAGACCCGCGCGCGCGGCCCAGGCTTTATCCATCATCGGTTGGATGTCAACGCAAACTTTACCTTCAGCGTCCGGGACCTCTTCCCGGATCCAGGCGAGTAGGGAGCGCAGCTTCGCACCGACGACTTCGTGGTAATCGTCGCCCCAGGCATAGCGGGAAACTTTACCTGTTGCTGGATCAGCAGTATGCGCCGGAGGGGTGTAGTAGTTTATTGCTACCACAACGACAGAGCGCGCGGCGGGAAAAAGTTTACGCGGATCCGCACGCATTTCAGGGTCGCGCGCCATCCAGCGCATGTCGCCGTGATAGCCGCGCCCGAGCCATTCGATCAATTGATTGCGTTCATTGTCGAGGGCCGTGGCCGCAACAATGCCAACCTTCTCAAAGCCTTCGCACAAGGCTCGGTCTTTTATTCGGCGAGAAAGTTCGTGGGCGTGTGACTGGTTCTCTATCCTGGCTGGCGACCCAGATGTAAAGCTGGCTTGCATCACGCCGTAGCATACGTGCGAGGCTGGCGCGCGATCAAGATTCGAGTAAAGGGCGAAATGATAAAAGTAACCGGGGACGCGGTTTTAGAAACCTGCGTCCCCGGTCCCTTTGCTGACTTTTTCACTTGAACCTGAAGTCGGCGCGATGAATGCTCCCATCATTCAACACCACCACCAACTGCCGGCACGTTCCAGCCCACGAAGGGTCTGTCTTCCAGACGTAGATATACTGGTCGGACGAGGCGTCGTAGCTCAGGCTACTGCCACCCGCCGTCACCGTGTCCTCCAAAGTGACTGCGGGATCAGATGAGTTGCAAACGATTTGACCTGAAGCTGGGGAATTGGGGGCGAAAATATTGAGCCCCTTGTAACCGCTCAGGCTGAATTTCACCGGAATGGCTCTGCCGGCATTTACCACATTGACGACCGGTAGGTTGCTAACGGGCGGGAAGAACCCGGTGAAGCTGTAGAGCACAGTCACGTTGAAGCTACAGTTAGAGGTATTGGTGCCGTCACTCGCGGTGGCGTTCACTATTGTCGTTCCGACCGGGAAGATCGATCCGGATGCCGGACTGCTGTTAACAGTCACACTCGAGGAACAACTGTCAGTGGCCGTCACGGCCGGATAACTCACAGCCATTGAGGTCGCCATCGAATTTGGCGGCAGCGTGGCGACGACGTTGGCCGGGCAAGTAATGACCGGCGCCGTGGTATCCACAACATTCACCGTGCGTGTAGCCGTTGCCGGGTTAGTGCCATCGGTGGCCGAGTAAGTGATGGTATAGCTACCCGGCACGTTTGCATTAACGGTACCGGACGGGGTGACGGTTAAGCTGCCGGCGCAACCGTCGGTGGCCGTCGCACCCGGATCCGAGAAACTGGTGTGACATTCGACCGTTAGCGGGTTGTCACCGGTGACGGTGATCACAGGCGGTATCGTATCGACGATGTTGATACCTACATCATCGGAATCGGAACCGCCGCCGCTGTCCACGACTGTCAGCGTGATGGTATGTGGGCCGGACGGCAGCGAGACACCTAACGTCGAGCCGGTGCCGAGTGTGGTTGCTCCTTCTTTCCACGTGTAAGAAGAGATCGTTCCGCTGCCCGGCGTAGAAGCTGTGCCATCAAGGGAGACGGATGTGAGAGCGCCCGCGCATTGGACGGTCTGACCCGTGCCTGCATTGGCGACCGGAGCTGCCGCATTTCCGAACTTCTGTCCGCGATCGTTGGCGCTGTCGGCGACGTAGAGATTGCCGGCGGAGTCCACCGCCACGTCTCCCGGCGCACTAAATTGTCCGTCCCCACTGCCCGCGCTGCCGCAGGCTTCCAGGAACGTGCCAGCCGAAGTGAACTTTTGTATACGGCTGTTATTTGTGTCGGCCACATAAACCGTACCCGCGGAGTCCACTGCAATGCCCTGCGGCGCGTTGAATTCTCCGTCGCCGGCCCCGGCCGTGCCCCACTTCGTGATGAACGTGCCCGTGGAAGTGAACTTCTGTACTCGGTTATTGGCTGAGTCCACCACATACACGTTGTCGGACGTATCGATCGCCAAGCCCATTGGTGAGTCGAACTGATTGTCACCAGTGCCGAACGCGCCCCATGTGGTAATGACCGCGCCGGCGGAGGTGAACTTTCGTATCCGGTGGTTGCCCTGATCGCCTACATAGAAGTTGCCGGCTGAATCAACGGCTACACCGGTGGCGCTGTTGAGAAACCCGCCGACTACAAACTGGAAAACACCGCTGGAGTTGAACTTCTGTACTCTGGCTGCGGTCGAATCAGAATCAGTCACATAAATATTGCCGACCGAGTCCGTGGCTATCTTAAAAGGCGTCACGAAACCACCGTTGACAACCCCAGGCACGCCGAACTGCGAAATGAAAGTGCCGCTGGAGTCGAATTTCTGTACGCGAGTATTCGAATCTGAAACATAAACGCTACCGCTACTATTGACCGCTATGCCCCTGGGGGTAATGAACTCGCCGTGCTCAGTGCCGGTGGTTCCCCACTTAAGCAGGAAATTGCAGCTCGCCACCGCCGAAACCGTCAATACAGACAGCGCACCCAGCAGCACCAGCATAATCGTGAAGGGTCGATATTTTCTTAAACGCAAACCAGGCGAAGAATTTTTTGAACAGTGTAAAGGGGCGTGATTTGACTTCATCTTAATCTCCTTTTGTTTGGGGAAGACGGGCGGGATCACGGTAGGGCGCGCAGGTTTGCGCGTAGAATTGCGTTAGGTCAGTTTTTCAGCTTCCGGATACACCATGCAACCAGCCCTTGTCTATGTTTTGTGTTGTTTGTTCCCGTCCACTTGCACGGTCGAGGTGGCTGCGACGTTCAGGGCGAATCGCAGCGTTGTCCTCTTGTCCAGGATCCTTTACTGAATCTTCTGCAGGGTGATGCTTGTCATCGGAGAAGCGCCGGCCGTGCGATTGTACGATAGCCAGTAGCCGGCCTTGGGAAAGCGCACCATTTTGTACACCGAGCCATCAGCCTTGGCTTCGGCCTCACTGCCAAGAACCTGTTTGCAGGTGGGTACGCTTGCTTCGGTAGACAGAAAGTCAGCGGAAATCGTAATCACTTTGTGCGTCGCGTCGTAAACAATCTGCGCGCTCTCATTCTCGCCAAAGACATAGAAGTCCTGCTCGTCACCCTTATCTTTGGGACTGCCTAGTTTCTTGCGCACTTCATCCGCAGTCATTCCTAGTTGCACGCCACGATAGTCTTTGAACGGCGATGCTTCTTCTTCCCCGGCCGGCGTTGCCGCCCTGCGTTGCGCCGGCGCACTGCCCACGCTGAAAAGCACCATACTAGTCGCTGCAACAATGAAGGCAACGGCTCGTGCATACACCGGTGTGCGAGATCGGGGTTTGGTAACCGGGATCAAGGGGGTTGATGCGGACATGGTAATTCTCCTATTTGTGAAAGGCCCCAGGGCGCGAGCGGGATTTACAGCTAAGGCTTGGGCGCCGGACCCGCGCCAGGGAATAGTTAGTCCAACCAAATGCGGACAATATCGCCAACGAATCGCGCCGGTGCCTTTAGCCGGGTCTGACCAGCTGTTCTTGACTAATCTTTTCTTTTGGAATAGAACCCACCCGGTCTACCAACAAATTGAGGAGTCAGCCCATGAAAAAAATCTTCTTACTCATCTCTGTTTTAATACTGACTGGCGCCTGTGCTGCGCCGCCAGCGAACCGCGAAACTACGCCGCCGGCGGCTGCGAGTCCCGCTGCTGTGGCCATGACTGAGGCCGACGCCATCGCCAAAGAAAAAGCTGTCTGGGACACAATCAAGAATAAGGACTGGGATGCTTTTGGCAACATGCTGGCCGACGATCAGGTGGAAGTCACCGGCGAAAGCGTCAACGACAAGGCAGCATCGATTGCCTCTGTAAAGAAGTTTGAGCCAACCGAAGTTGTTTTCAGTGATTGGAAGTTTCTCTCGATTGATAAAGACGCCTTTATAGTGATCTACACCGCAAATACGAAAGGGAAGTATGACGGCAAAGAGTTTAAGCCTGTGTCAGCCCGGGCTAGTTCGGCCTGGGTCAAGCGAGCTGGCAAATGGTTGGCTATATATCATCAGGAGTGTGAGGTAAAACCGGCAATGACAATGCCGCCGAGTAAAGTCGCAAAAGCGGCAGCCTCTCCAACGCCAGCTCCGGCCGCCGCCCCGGCCACCGGTTCTGATCCAAGTGCCAACGACAGGATCGTCTGGGATCTATTTAAGGCTAAAAACTACGATGCGTTTGCATCATTGCTGGCGCCAGACCTTATCGAAGTCGAACCCGACGCAGTTTCCGATAAAGCCGGGTCCGTAAAAGGTGTTTCCATGTTTGACGCGTCGAAAGCTGTCTTGAGTGATTTCAAATCAGTTAACCTCGATGACGACGCGGCGCTCACAACTTACATAGTCAAGGGTGACGGTACACCTGATGCGCCTCTTGGAGTGCGACACTCGAGTATCTGGGTGAAGCGTGATGGAAAATGGCTGGGCTTGTTTCATCATGGCGGCACTCCGGTGATGAAGCCGGCGCCCATGCCCGCGCCGACCGCCGCGCCGAAGGCTACGCCCGCTCAGCCGGCGAACACTCCGGCCAAGAAGGGTTAGCACGGAGCGAGAGAACAAAAACAGAAAGGGCCGAGACCACGAGTCTCTGCCCTTTCTTTTTTATCACTCCCAGATTCCCGGAATGCTGGTGTCGCATGAAGGACATTTCCCCTCGGGTGTCACATTCATTTCCCGAATCAAATAACCATGGCGCTTGACGAGCAGTTCATCACAATGAGGACAGTAGGTGTTTTCCCAACGACCCACTCGTCCCGGTAGATTGCCAGCGTAGACGTAACGCAGTCCCGCGTCGCGTCCAATCTCGCAAGCGCGAATCAATTGCTCGGCGGTGGTGTTGGCGTTTTCGGTCATACGGTAGTCCTGATGAAACGCCGTCACGTGCCAGGGAATGTCGGGCGATACTGACGCAATGAAATCCGCCGCGGCTTTTAGTTCGCCCTCGGAATCGTTGAAGCCGGGAATCACCAGCGTCACAATCTCTTCCCAGAAACCCCGATCGTGAACCATCTGCACCGTATCGAGGATATTGCCGACCACGCCGCCAAGTTGCCGGTAGTTTTTGTCGTTCATCGACTTCAAATCAATTTTGTAGCAGTCGGTCCACGGGCGCAGGTAATCGAGCACCTGAGGCGTCGCATTGCCGTTGGAAATGAACGCAGTGCGAAAACCTTCTGCTCGTGCGTGTTGGAAAACATCGACGGCCCACTCGGCTGTGATCAGGGGCTCGTTATAGCTACTCCCGACTAGCGACGCGCCGTAGGCTTTGGCCATGGCCACGAGCCGCTCGGGCGTCACCGGTTGAGGCGACGTTCCGGCAGTGTCGTCGCGCAGGGCTTGAGAAGTCAGCCAGTTTTGGCAATAGGCGCAGTGTAGGTCGCAGCCCAGCATGCCGAAAGTTAACGTGTCGGAACCCGGGAGGACGTGAAAAAAGGGCTTCTTCTCGGTTGGGTCGCAGGCGAGCGCGGCGACGTAGTTGGCCGGCACGAGGAGACGTCCTGCTTCATTGAAGCGGACTTTGCAGATGCCGCGCTTTCCCTCCTTGATTAGACAGCGATGGCCACAGGCATAACACTTCAAAGCGCTGGCCGGCAGGTGCTCGGTTAATTCCGGAGCGCCCTCGACTGTTAACGCGTCGAGCAC
>WNFK01003890.1_pt1 | contig 10292 bp, 10 predicted proteins | sample 5400281 | NCBI WGS metagenome assembly WNFK01 (sample SAMN13153350, study PRJNA577476) | soil metagenome | isolation source: 20 cm soil on Douglas fir-dominated hillslope | place: USA:California | collected 2013-09-17
GGTCACTTCGGCCTCGGCCACGGCAGCGGCGCGCACGCGCCGAACGAGTACTTCGTCATCGAGCCGTCAAATCCGAAGGTCGCCGACTGGGACGGCGCGATCGCCTCGCACGTGGCGTATCTGTTCGCGCTCGCGAACTAGCCGCATGTGAGGGACGAAGGGGCGCGGCCGCCGCTCCTCCTCTTCCACGGCTGGAATGGATCGAGCCACAACCTCAACGCCTGGCTTCCCGCCCTCGCACCGCACTTCATGGTCCTCGTTCCCGATCTTCCCGGCTGTGCCGGCGTCACTCCGCTCGCCACGCGCCACACCGCGCGGGCATACGCGGAGTGGGCGCTGGATCTGGTCATAACGCGTGGACTCGATCGCATCGCGGTCGGCGGACTGTGTTCCGGCACCGCGATCGCGCTCGCGTTCGCTGACCTCGCGCCCGACCGAGTCACCGCGCTGCTGCTGCACACGCCGTTCCTGCGCCCGGCCCTGATCCGGCCGCTCATCCGAGCTCAGCTCGCGCTGCTCGTCTCGCCGGTCGGCGCTCTGTGGGGTCCCGTGCGCAGGAGCACGACGCTTTCGATGCTTCATCGCCGGCTCTTCGCCGAAGGCGCCCAGGTCGATGCCGAGCATCTGGCGCACGATCAGGCGGACCTCCTCGCGGCGGATGCGCGTGCGGGCCGGGAGCTCGCGCGAGATCTCCTCACGGACGATCGCAGCGGAACGATCCGGAGTTGGAAGGGCCCGCTCGGGGCGATCCTCGCGGACCACGATGCCTTCGTGGACACACCGCGGACCGTCGCCGCGCTCACTGAGGCGGCGCCGCAGACCGTCATCGAGCGCTTTCCCGGCGGTCACGGTTGGACGCCGGCGTACCGCGAGCACCAGCACGCCGCTCTCTCGCGCCTCGCGCCGCAGCTTCGCGCGGCCATCGCCTGAGTGGAGCCCAGCGCGGAGCTCCGCGATGCGGAGGAGATCGTGCTGATCACGCGCGGCCGGAAGACCGGCCGTCCGTACGAGGCGACGGTGTGGTCTGCGTACGAGAACGGAGGCATCTGGCTGCGTACCGATCGCGACAGCGACTGGCATCGCAACCTGCTCCGCGACCCGCGTTGCCGGATCCGGGTCGGCACGATGGAGTTCGGCGCGGTGAGGGAGCCGATCGACGACGAGGCTGCCGCGCTCCGTCATGTCGTCGATCTCTTCCGCGCCAAGTACGGCGTGGAATGGGTGGGGGACTGGTACGTCGAGCGCGGACGCACACCGGTGCGGCTGCGACTGGAGCGCTGAGGACTCGGGTCTATCCTCGATCCATGCGCATCGCGTTACGGCTGGTATCGATCGTCGCGATGGCGCTCGGCGTGTCCGGCATGGCCTTCGCCGCAGACGATGCCCACACCGTGCTCGTCGGACACATCGAGGGCGTCATCAATCCCATCACCGCCCGCTACGTCGACCGGATGGTGGACGAGGGCGAGCAGCGGAAGGTCGCAGCGGTCGTCTTCGTCATCGATACCCCGGGTGGCCTGATCGACTCCACCTACAAGATCACCGGCCGGATGCTGAACGCCGGCGTCCCAATCGTCACCTACGTCTCGCCGTCGGGTGCGCATGCCGCGTCGGCCGGCACGTTCATCACGCTCGCAGGCAACATCGCCGCGATGGCGCCGTCGACCAACATCGGCGCCGCCCACCCCGTCGACTCGTCGGGCGCGGACATCCAGGGCGACCTCCGTCTGAAGGCGGAGAACGATGCCGCGGCGCAGATCATCAACATCGCCAAAGCGCGCGGACACAACGCACAGTGGGCCGAGGACGCGGTGCGCAAAAGCGTGAGCATCGGTGCGGACGAAGCAGCCAGCCTCAAGGTCGTCGACCTCATCGCGAACGATGTGCGCTCGCTCGTCGACGGGATCGACGGCCGACAGGTGACGACTTCGCTCGGCGCTGTGACGCTCGCGACGAAAGGTGCTGCGCTCGAGGACAGCGGCCCGAACCCCTTCGAAGCGCTCCTCCACCTCATCGTCGATCCGCAGGTCGCCGTTCTGATGTTCACCATCGGCACCTACGGGATCATCTTCGAGCTCTCGAACCCGAGCCTCATCTTCCCCGGCGTCATCGGGGTCATCGCCGTGGTGCTCGCGCTCTTCGCGTTCGGCACGCTCGACGCGAACGCCGCGGGTATCGCGCTGATGGTCTTCGCGGTGGCCCTATTCGTTGCCGAGATCAAGATCGCGAGTCACGGCATCCTCACCGCCGGCGGGGTCGCGGCGCTGCTGATCGGCACGATCATCGTGTTCCCGCCACTGCGCCCGACGTTCCCCGGTGTGCGCGCGAACGTCGATCCCGTGGTGACCGCGCTGATCGTCGCCATGACCGGTGGGTTCTTCTTCGCGATCGCTCGTCTCGCGCTCCGCTCGCGAACCGTTTTCGCACCGACCGGGTCAGCGCTCTTGCTCGGCGCGACGGGCGTGGCCCGCAGTGACATCAACGCGAGCGGGATCGCCTTCGTCGGTGGAGAGGACTGGACGGCCATGAGCGAGGCCGGCCCGATCGCGAAGGGGAGTCCGGTCCGCGTGAAGCGGGTCGATGCATTGCGTCTTATCGTCGAACCGGCGAAAGAGTCGCCCGAGAGAAGAGGAGCGTCCTGATGGACCTGAGCCTAGTTATCGCGATCTTCCTGGCTGTCGCGCTGATCATGCTGGCGCGTGCGGTGGTGCACATCGTCCCGCAGTACCAGCGGCTTGTCGTGCTGACTTTCGGCCAGTTCAACGCGGTGTCCGGCATCGCTGGTCCGGGCCTCGTGTTGCTGTTCCCGCCGCCGATCCAGACCTCTCAGAGCGTCGACCTCCGAGAGTTCGTCGTGGAGATCCCGCAGCAGACCTGCATCACCAAGGACAACGCGCCGATCTCGATCGACTTCCTCATCTACCAGCGGGTCGACCAGGCCGCGGACTCCGTGCTGAAGGTGCAGAACTTCCGGACCGCCGTGACGGGCATCGCGACGACCACGCTTCGCGCGGTGATCGGTGACATCCCACTGGACGACGTGCTGGCAAAACGTGAGCAGATCAACGAGGTGCTTCGCGTCAAGCTTGACGAAGTGACGCAGCGTTGGGGCGTGAAGGTCACGACCGTCGAGATCCGTGAGATCACCCCACCGCGCGAGATCCAGGACGCGATGAACCGGCAGATGGCGGCCGAGCGTGGGCGGCGAGCGGCGATCCTCGATGCCGAGGGAAAGAAGCAGGCGGCGATCCTCGTGGCCGAGGGCGACAAGCAGTCGAACATCCTGCAGGCCGAAGGAGCACGCCAGGCGGCGATCCTCAGGGCGGAAGGCTTCGGGCTCGCACTCGATCAGATCAACAACGCGGCGAACCACGCCGATCCGCGGACGATGACGCTGCAGTACCTGGAAGCACTGAAGCAGATTGGCGCGTCACCGTCGACGAAATGGATCATCCCGACCGAGTTCGCGGCCCTCGCCGCGCCGCTCGCGGCATTCGCGCGCGGCGGCGGCGAAGACGGCGAGAAGAAGGCACCGCGCTAACCGCCTCTCACCGAAGCGCTTCGCGCCCACGGCCCGCCGAAACCCTCTTTACGCGCGAAACCCCGTCCCTTCGGGACGGGGACCCGTCGCGCGCGGGGGCCCTCGGCGGGCCGCGTGCGCTCAGCACGGCGGCGGAGGGGCCGCTCTAAGCGCCGGCCTGCTTCTCTTGTGCGGTGGTGACTCTCATCTCTTGAGGAATGACAAGGGCGATCCACGACGTGCAGGTCCGCTCGCGGCTTGCCGTGCCGGCACCGCCATTGGACGAGCCACTCGGCGTGGTGCGAGAGGTGAATACACGCGCGGCGGCATCCGCCAGGCGGACACCGCCGACGCGTGGCGTGGAGGAATGTCAGCTCGAAGGGCGAACGCGCTCACGACAGCCATTTGTGCTCCCCTAAAGGCAGTTTCGAACGTGCGTTCGCATCTTAGAACGTCTGTTCTGGCTGTCAAGAGGGTGGGATACTCGGGAAAAGTTGAAGACCGTTTTGGGCGCGGATCTCGCGCCCCAGCGACCTCGCTACGCCCGCGAACGCGCGGAGCTGGCGAATCACATCCTCGAGCCGGACTGGCTGGGGAAGCGCGCGCTCGCGCGCGTCGGCCACGGCGGGCCGCACTTCGTCGGGTACGACGGCGAGGTGGACGGGCCGCGGGAGCTCTACGACGCGATCGTGGCCGAGGCGCATTGCAACACCGCGATCATCGACGGAGTCCTCGTTGCGGATTGGCGCGACGAGTCGGAGCTCGAGCTCGACCCCGATGGCAATGCGTTCATGCGCAACGCCAACGCGCGTCAGATCTTCGCGGCCTTCGACCTGCTCGAGGTGGACGGTGAGTCATTGCTCGAGACCCCGCTGCTGGAGCGCAAGCGGCATCTCGAGGGCCTGCTCGTGCCCAGCGTGAACGTCCGCCTGACGCCGTACGTGACTCGCGGACTTCGCTCCTGGCGCGAGACACTTGTCGTGCAGGGCTTTCGCCGTGTCGTGCTCAAGAATTGGAACAGCGCGTACGCTCCGGGCCGCACCACCGACGACTGGCTCGTCGTTGAAAAGATCACCGGCTCGAGATACTGAGGAGGAGATCGTGGCCTCGAAGTCTGCCGTCATCGATCACACCCAGCGCGATCCATGGTCGGTCGCACTCGAGCAGTTCGCGATCGCCGCGGACAAGCTCCACCTCGACCCGAACATGCGCGCGATCCTCGCGGAGTGCCAGCGTGAGCTGACGGTCCATTTCCCGGTTCGAATGGCCGATGGCGTCGTCAAGGTGTTCACCGGGTACCGCATCCAGCACAACACGACGCGCGGACCTGGGAAGGGCGGTATCCGGTACCACCCCTCCGTCTCGCTCGGCGAGGTCAAGGCGCTTGCGATGTGGATGACGTGGAAGTGCGCCGTGGTCGGTATCCCCTATGGCGGTGCCAAGGGCGGTGTTGTCTGCGATCCGAAGACGATGAGCGCGCAACAGCTCGAGACGCTGACGCGCCGCTACACGACGGAGATCGAGCTCCTCATCGGCCCCGATCGCGACATCCCGGCGCCCGACGTCAACACGAACGCACAGACGATGGCCTGGATCATGGACACGTACTCGATGCACAAGGGGTACACGGCGCTGGCCGTCGTCACCGGCAAGCCCCTCTCCATCGGGGGCAGCGAAGGGCGGAACGAGGCGACCGCGCGTGGTGCGGTGTACACGATCATCGAGGCCGCGAAGCATCTCGGCATCGATCTCGACGGCTCCCGAGTGGTCGTGCAGGGCTACGGAAACGCCGGCTCGTTCTCGGCGAAGCTGATGGCGGAGCTCGGCGCGAAAGTCGTTGGCGTGTCCGACACGAGTGGCGGGATCTACAGCCCGAAGGGTTTCGACCCGCTGAAGGTGGACGCGTACAAGCGCGAGACCGGTTCGGTGACGGGATTCCCTGGGACGGACAAGGTCTCGAACGCCGAGCTGCTCGAGCTCGACTGCGACATCCTCATCCCGGCCGCGATCGAGAACCAGATCGGCGAGCACAACGCACCGCGCATCACCGCGAAGATCGTCGCCGAGGCGGCGAACGGTCCGACCAGTCCCGAGGCCGATCGGATCCTCTTCAACAAGGGCGTCTTCCTCATCCCGGACATCCTTTGCAACGCGGGTGGTGTGACGGTCTCGTACTTCGAGTGGGTGCAGGACCTTCAGAACCTGTTCTGGCGCGAGGCCACCATCAACGCGCGGCTCAAGGAAGTCATGGTGAAGTCGTTCAACGACGTGCTCGAGATGCAGAAGAAGAACAAGGTCGACATGCGGACCGCGGCGTACATGGTGGCGGTCGCGCGAGTCGCCGAGGCAACGCTGACCCGCGGCATCTACCCCTAGCACCATCTCCGCGGCAGGGCCGCGGCTAGAACGGCGGAGCTCTGGAGCTCGTCGCGCTCGACATCGAGACCACCGGGTTCGACCCGGAGTCGGACCGCGTCATCGAGATCGGCGCGGTGCGCGTGCGTCTCGAGGATGATGGCTCCGCGACGCTCGGCGAGCGATACAGCACGTTCGTCGACCCGGGTGTCGACCTCGGCACCGCGATCACGCGTCTCACCGGCATCCGCGATGGCGATCTCGTCGGCGCGCCCGCGCTCGGATCGGTCATCGATCGCGTCGCCTCGTTCATTGATGGGTCACCGGTCGCCGGCCACAACGTCGGCTTTGACCTCGCGTTCCTCGAGCGCGCCGCGGTCGGACCCTTCGAACGCCTCGACACCGCGGAGCTCGCGTCGATCCTGATGCCGTCGGCGCCGACCTATGCGCTTCAGTCGCTCGCCGCCGACGCGGGCATCCATCCCGGAGCGGCGCACCGGGCGCTCGACGATGCGCTGACCTGCGCCGCCGTACTCGCCGACCTCGCACACCGCGCGCGCGAGCTGCCGCTCGCGGTGCTCGAGGAGGTGCAGGCGTTCGCGCCGCTGCTGGGGCCGGCGTATGTGGCGTTCTTCGCGGGTGCGCTGCGTGGCGCCGTTCGCGGCGCGTGGGAGCCGTCGCGTCTCGCGACGCCAGCGCGTGCGCAGAGATCTGGCCTCGCCGGCGCCACGATCACGGTCGAGGCCGTGTTCTCGCCAGACGGGCCGCTCGCGCGCGGGCTCGCGGGCTACGAGGACCGTCCGCAGCAGCGCGCGCTCGCCGCGGCCATCGAGGGCGCCTTCCGCGATGGTGGCGCGCTGCTCGCGGAGGCGGGCACCGGAGTCGGGAAGTCGCTCGCGTATCTCGTGCCGGCGATCGGCCGGGCGCTGAGCGGCCAGCGCGTGATCGTCAGCACCCACACGCTGCCGCTGCAAGACCAGCTGGTGCGCAAGGACCTGCCGGCGTTACAGGCGGCGCTCGGTTCGACGGTCGAGGTCGCGGTCCTCAAGGGCCGGACAAACTACCTGTGCCCGCGACGCTGGCAATCGTTCCGCGGCCTTGTCGCGACACGCGATGAGGCGCGCCTCCTGCTGAAGACGCTCGTGTGGCGCACCGGGACGCTCACCGGCGATCGCGCTGAGCTCAACCTCCTCGGCTCCGAAGGCGATCTGTGGGGGCGCGTGTCGGCAGACGACGAAACATGCGACGCGCGCCGGTGCGCTCGCGTCGCGGGTGGCTGCTATCTGCAGCGCGCACGCGAGGCGGCGGCCCGCGCCGGCATCGTCGTGACGAATCACGCGCTCTTGCTGCAGGACGCGCGCATGCGCGGGGCGCTCCTGCCGGAGACAGACCACCTCGTCGTCGACGAGGCGCACCGTCTTGAAGATGTCGCGACCGATGCGTTCGGACTCGAGCTCGAGGATCGCGGCCTGCGGCGCGCCCTGGAGCGCGTCGCGCACACGCCGGCAGTCACGTCGGCGCTGCGTGACGAGCGCGCCCTCGTCGCCGAGGAGCTCCGCCGCGAGATCGCCTCGGCACACGAGCGCGGTGGCGAGGTCTTCGCCGCGCTCGCCGCGGTGCTCGAGCCGCTCGGTCCGACGGAGGACAAGCTTCGCGTTACGGCCGGCGTCCGGGCGAGCGACGAGCGCTGGCTTCCGGTCGAGCTCGCGGCCGAGCGCCTCGCGGACGCGCTCGCCGGGATCGCCGTCGTCGCGGAGCGTCTCAGATCGGCGACGACGGACGAGGACGAGGAGGCGGATCTCGCATCCGCACTTGGCGAGCTCGGTGGGGTGCAGCTCGCGCTCTCGCGCGGGGTCCATCAGCCGCGGAGCGGCGACATCGTGTGGATCGAGCGTGCGTCGAATGGCGCGGTGTCGCTGCGCGTCGCCCCGTCCTATCTCGGTGACGCGCTGCGCCGAGGACTGGTCGCGCCGCGCCGCTCCGCGGTCTTCACCTCGGCCACGCTCGCGGTCGCGGGCTCCTTCGGCTTCGCGCTCGAACGCTTCGGACTCACCGACATCGGTGATGCGCGCGCGTTCGGTTCACCGTTCCGCTACGACGAGCAGGCGATCCTTGTCGTGCCCGACGACGGCGCGCTTCCGTCGGAGCCTGGCTTTGCCGAGGAGACGGCTCAGACCATCACCGACATCGGCCGCGCGCTCGACGGGCGCACGCTCGCGCTCTTCACGGCCCACGGCTCGATGCGTGACGTCGCTGCTCGCTTAGGTCCGCTCGAGGAGACCGGCATCGCCGTGCTCACCCAGGGCATCGACGGCTCCCGCCGCGCGCTGCTCGAGCGATTTGCAGCCGGCCGAGCAGTACTCCTCGGCACGCAGTCGTTCTGGGAAGGTGTCGACCTGCCGGGCGACCTCCTGCGCTGCGTCGTCATCGCACGCCTGCCGTTCGCGGTGCCCGACGATCCGCTCGTCCAGGGCCGAGCCGAGCGCTACGAGGATCCGTTCGCGGAGTTCCAGGTCCCGCAGGCCGCGCTCCGTCTGCGGCAGGGCTTCGGCCGGCTCATCCGCACGCGGACCGATCGCGGCGCGGTCGTGCTGCTAGACCGGCGCGCCATCATGCGCGAGTACGGCGCGCGCATGCTCGCGTCGCTCCCCGACGCGCGACTCCACCAGGTGCCGCGCGATGACGTCGCAGCGACGGTGGCGGCGTTCTGCAAGAGCTAGCGCGGCATGCGAGGGTTCTAGGTGTGATCCTCCCGCAGGTCCGCGACCGTCGTTTCGTGACGATCCGCCGCGGTGGGACGCTCACCGATCCGGATCACCAACTGCTCGCCCTGTGGGCGGCAGCGTGCGCGGAGCACGTCCTCGACCTCTTCGAGTCGGCTCAGCCTGAGGACCCGCGACCGCGTCAGGCGATCGAGCAGATCCGCGCGTGGGTGCGCCGCGAGACCACGATGACCGGGGCTCGCAATGCGGCCGGCCACGCAAACGCCGCGGCCAGAGACCTGAGTGGGGCACCACGACATGCCGCCTACGCGGCCGGCCAGGCCGCGGCGGTCGCACACGTCGCGGCGCACGAGCTCGGTGCGGCCGCCTATGCGATCAAGGCTGCGCGTGCTGCTGCTCCGGAAGGAGAGCGCGAGATCGCAGGACGACTCGAGTGCCGGTGGCAGCGCGACCAGCTCCCGGACGCGATTCGCGAGCTCGTACTCGACGACCAGCACCTACGGAACGACATCTGCTGGTCGGTATTCGACTGCTGAGATTTGAAACAGCGGGGGGCCTGACTAGCGCGGCTGGAAGAGCTCGATGACGTTCCCCGACGGATCCAGGGCGAGGATCTGCGAGCCGCCTGGGCCCCTGACGATCTCGTTGCGGAACTTCACGCCCGCTGCGCGGAGACGCGCGACTTCAGCGGTGATGTCGTCGACGATGATCTGGAAGCGGTTCCAGCCGCCCGATCCTGGGATGCGCCCATCGGGCATCGGGCGTCCGGCCGAGCTGGTCGCGCCGCTCAGGAGCAGTCGAAGCTCGCCGCGCATCACATCAGCGAACGCGGGAGCCGCGTTCGAGTTGAGTGTGAAGCCGAGATGCGTCGTGTAGAAGGCGACCGCGGCCTCGACATCGTCGACCATGTAACGCACGTTGACGGAGCTCATCCAGCGCTCACCATAATCGCCGTGGTGGACGAACGCGCCGTGCATCTCGTCTCGGCGTGGCTCAGTGGACTGTCGCTCGACGGTCGGCGGACGCTGTACTCGTTGCTTGACGAGCTCTGCAACGGCATGGACGTCTCGCGACACAATCCGTTCGGGTTCCTCCGCTTGCGGGCCGAGTTCGAAACCAGCGGCGAGCTGTTCGGGTGCACGCTTTCGGAGCTTCGCGACGCGGTGGCCGCGTCCCTGGGCGATCAGCTTCCGTCGTCCGATCGGCCGCGGAGCGCGCTCGAATCGCTGCGGGACGAGATCGCCTCCCGGGGACACCCTGACTTCCGGGAGGCGGAAGGCGGGTAAGGCGGCTACGCGGCGTGGAGGGCCAGTAGGGCCCTAACGAAGGTCGCCCGGGCGTATCAGTCGCCCGTGGCTAAGCGTCCCGGGGCTTGTCCGATGGGGCGGCAAACCTATCCTTGCCAGCGGTGGGTGGGTGTCTTGTGTGCCCGCTCAGCATGCAAGGAAAGGAGGTTCTTGTGATCGCATTCTTCCGCAACGAAGAGGGTCAGGGCCTTGTCGAATATGCACTCATCATTGCTGTTATCGCCATCGCGATCATCATCGCCATGATCTTCCTTCGTGGACAGCTCCAGAACATTTTCAGCAACATCGGCAACAACCTGACCTAAGCATCTCGACATCGCATGAGAAGAGCGGCCCGGGTAGTACCCGGGCCGCATTCTTTGTGTATGGGGGGTTGCAGAGGGTTCT
>WNFK01027782.1_pt1 | contig 10290 bp, 10 predicted proteins | sample 5400281 | NCBI WGS metagenome assembly WNFK01 (sample SAMN13153350, study PRJNA577476) | soil metagenome | isolation source: 20 cm soil on Douglas fir-dominated hillslope | place: USA:California | collected 2013-09-17
ACCTGCCGTTCGACGAGCGAGCGCGCGCCGTGCGCGACGGACGCGTCGATCTCGACGCCTTCATTCATCGGACCTGGGTGCATCACCGGCGCGCCCGGCCGCATCCGCGACACCCGCGCCTCGGTCAGTCCCCACACACGTGTGTACTCGCGAAGTGATGGGAGCAGGCCGCCCTCTTGCCGCTCCTTCTGCAGCCGCAGCGCGATCACTCCGTCCGCGCCATCGAGGGCACGGTCGAGGTCCGGCTCGTACGTCGTGCCGGCCGGCGCCTGTCCGCACCGCCACGCGCTGGGCATGAGCGTCGGCGGACCGGAGAGCGTGATCGTCGCGCCAAGCGGGACGAGCGTGTTGATGTCGGACCGCGCGACACGGCTGTGCGCGACGTCGCCGACGATCACGATCCGCTTCTTCGCGAGGTCGCCCAGCGCGCCGCGCAGCGTGTATGCGTCGAGCAGCCCCTGCGTCGGATGCGCGTGCCAGCCATCGCCGGCGTTGATCACCGCAGCGTCGGTGCGCTCCGACACGAAATACGGCGCGCCCGACGAGCTGTGCCGCATCACGACGATGTCGCCCCCGAGCGCTTGCAGCGTGCGCACCGTGTCGAACAGCGACTCCCCCTTCTCCACGGACGAGCCGCTGGCTGAGATGTTGACGACGTCGGCGGAGAGCGTCCGTGCCGCGAGCTCGAAGGACACGCGCGTGCGTGTCGACGACTCGGCGAAGAACAGCACCACGGTCTTCCCGCGGAGCGGTGGCGCGCGGCGCACCGGTCGCGAGAGGACCTCGACCATCGCGCCGGTGGTGTCGAGCACGGCCTCGATCTCTTCCGTCGACCAGTCGTCTGTGTCGAGGACGTGTCGTCGCGACCACCTCATGCGCTCACCCGTTCCCGCGCGATGAGCTCGACCTCGTCGCGACCATCGACCTCGGTCAGATGCACGCGGACGTCGTCGGACGGTTTCGTCGGCACGTTCTTTCCCACGAAGTCAGCCCTTATCGGGAGCTCGCGGTGGCCGCGATCGACGAGCACCGCGAGCCGGATCGCGCGGGGCCGGCCGTAGTCGACGAGGGCGTCCATCGCGGCGCGGATCGTGCGTCCCGTGAACAGCACGTCGTCCACGAGGACGACGACCTTGTCGTCGACGGAAAAGTCCAGCGCCGACTCGCGCACGATCGGCGCGTATCCGATGCGCGTGAGGTCGTCCCGATAGAGCGTGATGTCGAGCGAGCCCCGGGCGGCCAGGACATCGCCGCGCGAGCGGATACCGACGATGGCGAGGGTGGAGAGCTCGCGGTCGCGTTCGACGATCTCGTGCGCGATCCGCGAAATGGCGCGACGAACATCTTCCGCGCCGAGCAGCGTGGTCAGGCTTGACTCCTTCCCGGCCTCACAGGACCGGTCGTTAAAGGGATGTCTTAGAGAAGTATGCCGGAGAGGTCCGCGCTCCGCGAGTTAGCCGACGCGGAGGATCGCGACGACGCCCTGCTGTCCCTTGTAGTTGACCGTGAACGGGTAGTTCCCCGGGAGCGATGAGCCTCCGAAGTTCATCACCAGCTGGCCGCTTCCGTTGAGCGTGCCCGACGACGTCTTCGCGCCACCGGTGCTTGCGTTGCCGAAGCTCACGAGGAACGTGCCGGTGCCCGCCGTGTTGTTCTTGTTCCGGACCGTGAACGTCACGGTGAAGCCGGCTCCGATATTCACGCGCGTGCCGGAGTGCGCGCCGGCTGCGTCGGCACGGGCGTGCCACCAGGACGCTGCGTTGGCGCGGGTGTGTCATCGACATCTGGCGTGGCGGTCGGATCACCGGAGACCGCAACGGGCGCTGATGGATTCGTCGTGACCGCGGGTGAGTACGTCGGTAGGGCGCTCGCGTTCTGCGTGCCTGCGACCACGGCAGCCGCACCGCCACCAACGATGAGAAGGACGAGGACGACCGCGAAGAGCGGCGCTGGGCTGCTCTTCTTGCCCGTCGTCGTCGCCGCCGCGGGGCCTTCTGGGATCTTGTACGCACCCTGCCACTGCGCGGCGAGCTCGCGACCGCGTGGCGCGAGGACCGTCGCGATCCACTCTTTGCCGTCCTCGTCGTAGAAGTACGTCTGGATGGCGTGGATGTCCGGCGGCACCGGCGGCGTCGTCATCTCCGGACCACGTTCGTGGATCCAGCGCTGACCTACCGGGTCCCAAGTGAAGACCGAATGCTCCTGTGCCACGAGTGCATTATCGGTTCGCTGCGGTAGCGTCTTCGTATATGCGACCGCTGCTGGCTGTACTCGTAGTACTCGCGTTCGCGGCCATCGCGGTCGCTTCGACCGCGGCTGGAACAGCGTCGAAAGTGCCTGCAGGCGCGCAAAATGTGAGCCCGCGGGCCACCGCAGATCCATCGAATGGCGCACGCGTGGACCTCGGCCACGAGATGGGAAGTTCCCCCGGTCAGGGGAGGGGGATATCCCCCGTTGTTCGAGGTCTCTTGATCCCGATCGAAGGCGCGGAGATCCCGACCGCGCCCGAGCTCATGCCGAACTCAGCCCGCGAGTATCGCGCCGGCTGGCACGAGGGAGTCGACTTTCCCGCCGACCGCGGCACCGCGGTACGCGCAGCGGCGTCGGGCACGATCGTGCGCGTCGACCGTGACTTCGTCGACTGGGACCCGGCCACGCTCGATGCCGCGCTCCAGGCCGCGATCGTCCTCGGCTACACGCCTGATGAGACGCTCGACCGCATCCGCGGCCGCCAGGTCTGGATCGATCACGGCCGCCACCTCGTGACGCGCTACGCGCACCTTGACTCGGTCACGGATCTACGCGTCGGCGAGGCAGTGACCCGCGGACAGGTCATCGGCACCGTCGGGAGCTCTGGCTTCGAAGAGGGCGGACCCCATCTGCACTTCGAGATACGCGTCGGCGACGACTATCTGGGCGACTGGCTCGAGGGTGACGCACTGGTGCGCGCCATCACTCGGGCGTTCGACTAGTCCCCCGCTCCAAAAAACACCGCGCGCACAGCGCGCGGTTGTCGCTCGCCAGGATGTTGAACGTCGTGCCGCACCCGGCGCAGGAACGCGACCCGCTGTCTTCGCGTTCGCCGCCCTTCTTTCCGGACACAACGTCATCGCCCAAGCGAACCCAGCGCTCTATCGCCCGTTCGGCTTCCTCGTCGTGCGCCATAGCGATTTAGCCGTGCCGCAAGTCGCTGGCCGAAAGACCGGCCGGGCAAGCGGCCTCAATGGTTCCGTTAGGGAATTGTTGCGTGAGTGGGGCCTAGCGGAGGCCGGTGCGGCGGGCGCGGAGGGCGGCCTCGAGGACGATCTCGACAGCCTCGGACGCGATCGGATTGGGCAGTCGCGCGAAGACACCAAGCTCCGCGCACTTCTCTTTGTCGGGTAGGTCGTACCACCACGACAGCCGATCCAGCTCGCACATGTACACATACGCGGTCGTCGGCTTGGGAAGCTCGTAGCGGATCGCTCCGAGGAGATCGAGACGATTGGCAACGATGCGCGCCGCGTCCCAGAGCTCGCGCCGCGCCACCTCGAGGATCGTCTCGCCTGAGCGGCGCGCGCTCGTCGGGAAGTGCCAGCCCCCCGCATCGGGCGTCCGCATCCAGACGGTGAGGTTTCCGTAGAAGGGAAGGACCATGGCGATCTGGGCGGAGGCGGGCGGGAACTCTTTGAAGCTCGAGTCTCGGCGAGATACGAAGGTCAGATCCGCCATTGGCGCAAAAGTAAGCAGGACAGCGACCGTCGCGTCAATAGCCCGCGTGGCAAAGAGGGTGGCGGATTGGTGTTAGCAGTCAGGCGCGCAGGGTTTCGGCGACCCGGAACGGGTCGGCGGCGATCACCGAGGCGGCGTACAGCTCCATGGCTCCGATGTCGCTCGTCTTGTTCGCGGGGTCGCCGCGGTCGACCAGACGCGCGAGCGGCGGAAAGCGCCGCCAGTCCTCCCCATCAGGTGACAGGGGCGGCACGTACAGCGCCATGTTGTACGAGACGACACCCGCTGCGCGATAGGCAGCGACGGCCTTCGCGATCGCGGCCGCGAGTGACGATTCGTCGGCTCCCGGCCGGCCCAGAATGAGGACCTCGCGCTCCTTGATCGGGACGAGCGAGGCGAACGTTCGGACGCCGTCCGCCTCGACGCCGAGGCCGAGCGCCCGGTGAACCACCCACAGATCCTCGAAGTAGTCGCTTCCGTGAAGCGCGTCGTACGCCAGCGCCTGACGACGTAGGAGCTCGATCTTCGGGTAGTGCATGCCACGGGTGGCGGTCATCTGCATGTGGCCGTGGACGATCGATCCACCGGCGCGCCAGAGGCAGTTCCACATCAGGAAGTAGTAACGCGCCGCCGGATCCGCCTCGAGCGCTCGCTCGGCCCACCGGCGCGCGGTCGTCAGGTGGTCGCGGATGACGCCCGCGTCCATGGGCGCCAGCGGGTCGTGCTCTTTGAAGACGAGCACGCCGTGAAAGGCGTCGTACTTCGCGACGTTCGACGCGGTGATCCCGTGAGAACCTTCGACCCGTCCGAAGACGTCCGCGGGCGTGCCGGTCTCGGGCCGGCAGAACGGATCGTTCGCCGATGACGCGATCGTCGCGCGCACCTCGTCTCCGCCCTTGACCTCCATCGGCCGCAGCGCACGCAGCTCGTTGAAGAGTGCGCCCTCGAACGTGACCTGATTGCTCACGCGCACTATGCGTTGCTCTCGGACCGCATCGACGGACCCGAAGAACTTGCGGATCCACTCGTGCATCTCGGGCGGCGGCTCGAGGTGCCCTGTCGTCGTCGAGATCGTGAGGATGCGCCCGGCAGCGGCACGCGCGGCCGCGGGGAGCGAGGCGACAGCCTCCTCGAGATCGACGATCGATGCCGTCACGCGGCTTTGCGCGCTCTCGACGCCTTCTTGTACAGATCGACGTAACGCTTCGCCGAGGCGTCCCATGAGTGGTCCTCGCGCATCACGCGCCGCGCCAGAGCGATCCAGTTCTCCGCGCCGCTCCGGTACGTTCGCATCGCGCGCGCGATCGCGTCGTCGAACGCTGCCGGCGAGTACTCCGCGAAACCGGGACCGTCCCGTAGCGGAAGGAGATGAGCTGCCCGAGACCGCAGGGCTCGAAGCGCGACGGCATGAGGAAGAGATCGGAGCCGGCGTAGATGCGCTGGGCGAGCGCGGCATCGAAACCCAGCGTGAGCCAGAGCTTTCCCGCGTAGCGCGCTGCGAGTGCCTTCCACTTCGCTTCGTACGCGGGGTCGCCGCTTCCAAGGACGACCAGCTGTCCGCCGGAATCGAGGAGCTTCGGCGCCGACGCGGTCAGGAGATCGACGCCCTTCTGCTCGACCAGTCGCCCCACGACCCCGAAGATCGGCGCACGCGCGTCCGCGGTGAGCCTACCTTCCTTCTGAAGCGCGGCCTTGCAGGCGGCCTTGCCGCTCGGGTCGTTGGCGCTGTAGTGCGCCGCGATGCTGCGATCCGTTGCCGGATCGAAGGCGACCGTGTCGATGCCATTCACGATGCCGAATAGGCGTCGGCGCCGCTCCCGCAGGAGGCCCTGGAGGCGCTCGCCGAACTGGGCGGTCAGGATCTCCTGCGCGTAGCGCTCGCTCACGGTACTGACGACGTCGGCGCTGACGATCGCGCGCGCCATCGGGTTCGCCTCGTTCGGGTCCTCGATCGGCAAGCGCGCGCGAGGAAGACCGATGAGGGCGAGCACGCTCGCGTCGGTCCGCCCCTGGTAGGCGAGGTTGTGGATCGTAAAGACCGTGCACGTCGCGCCGAGCGCTCGACTACGCGCGACGAGCGGAACGAGAAGCGCGGCGTGCCAGTCGTGCGCGTGAACGACGTCGGGTGGCGAGCCGAGAAGGTCCTCGAATACCGCGCGGCAGAAGAACGCGTAGCGCTTCGCATCGTCCGGTTCGCCATAGACCTTGTCGCGGCCGATCCGCTGATCGTTGCGAACGAACACGACACGCACGCCATCGCGCATCACGCTCGGATACGAGACGCGCACCTTCGCTTTTCCGTATGGCACCGAGCGCGAGGGAGCGCGGTCGCTGATCTGGAACTTCGCTCGGTCGATGGTTCGGTGGAGCGGCAGGTACAGCGTGACGTCGTGACCGAGAGCCACGAGAGCCTGAGGAAGACTGCCCGCCACGTCAGCGAGGCCGCCGACTTTTGCGTACGGGGCGGCCTCGGCGGCCGCAAAGACGATCTGCACGAGCCACCGGATGTTAACGAGATGTAAGGAGATGCCGCTTCGAGACCGAAACCGTACGTCGAGTGGCACCTGCTCGTTAGACAATTGGGTACAGGTGGTAGCGCATTCAAGGAGGATCCCGTGAGCGTTTCGTTCCGCAGTAAGAAAGTTCTTGTGGCGGCGGGCGCCGCAGCCCTGACCGCGGTACTGCTCGGCGGTGCGGCGCTGGCGGCCTTCGCTCCCGTGACGGATTACGACCCGGTCAGCACGGTCGAGGCGCAGCTCGGTATCGCACCAGTGCGCAGGAGGACGCGATCCTCACCGCCGCTCGTGACGCCAGCCCGGCGCGCGGCGCCGGTGAGCTCAAGCGGATCCTCGCGAGCCTCCTCGATGGCTCCGCGAAGTACCTCGGTCTCACCATGGGTGACCTCAAGACGAAGCTTCCGGGAACGAGCCTCGGTGCGATCGCGAACGCAACGCCTGGAAAGAGCCGCGCCGGTCTCGTTGCCGATCTGCAGAGCTCAGTGAACGCCGCGATCGACAAGGCTCTCGCCGCGAACGCGATCACGAAGGACCAGAGCGATAAGGCAAAGGCCGATGCGCCCGGGCAGATCGCCAAGTTCGTCGACCATGTCTACGAGCAGCGGCCGGCGCCGAACACGACGACGCGCGTCCCCAAGGTCGCCGAGTTCGTCGGCGATGCCATCGGGGTCGCGCGTGACTACCTCGGCATCTCGCAGGCCGACCTCGCGAAGGCGGTGCGCGAAGGCAAGAGCCTCGGCGACATCGCGAACGCGACCGCCGGCAAGAACCGGGACGGGCTCGTCGCGCAGCTCACGACGGCTGCCAACACGAGGATCGACAAGGCCGTGACCGACGGAAAGGTCACCGCTGCGGCGGCTGCCGCGCTCAAGGGACAGGTGGGCTCGGCGGTGACGGCGCTCGTCGACCGCAAGGGCCCGACCGCGATCTTCAAGCGCTAGAGCGAGCACCGTCCGGTATCCGTTCGGTGGCGAGCAGCCGCTGACAGCGAAGCTCGCCAGCGGGTGGTAACGACCATGGTCGCCGGGGCGTTTGCTCTTCACAGGCTGGCCGGAGTTCGGGCGGTATAGTCGGCCCGCGACCGGCACGGCGAACTCGCTCAGGAGCGTGTACTGGATAAGCGCTACCAGATCTCCCAACCGCTAGGCGCCGGTGGTTCCTCCCAGGTGTACCTGGCGAAGGACACCGCGCTCAATCGCGAGGTCGCTATCAAGGTCCTCGACACCGCGGCCGCCGCCGACGCCACGCTGCGCCGCAACTTCGTGAAGGAAGCGCGTTCGCTCGCCCAGATCTCCCACGCGAACGTCGTGTCCGTGTACGACGTCGGCGAGGTCGACAACCTTCCGTACATCGTGATGGAACACCTCGCGGGCGGGTCGCTCAAGGCGCGGATCGAGCGCGCCGGTCCACTCAAAGCCGGCGACGCCGTCCGGATCGCGATCGAGATCGCGAACGGCCTCGCGTTCACGCACTCGAAGGGCATCATTCATTCCGACCTGAAGCCGTCGAACATCCTGTTCGACGCGAACGACCACGCGAAGATCGCCGACTTCGGCATCGCGCGCACACCGAAAGAGGATGCCGCGACGCCGGAGCTCTACGCGACCGCGATGTATGTCGCGCCAGAGCGGGTCGAGGGCAAACAGGCCACCGTCCAAAGTGACGTCTACGGTCTCGGCCTCGTCCTCTACGAGGCGCTCGTCGGCAAGCCGCCGTTCACGAGCACGAACGCCGGCGTCCTCATGCGTGACCACGTCGTGCGCATGCCGGTGCCACCGAGCCACCTGCGGCCATCGCTGCCGAAGGAGCTCGACACCATCATCTTGAAGGCGCTCGCGAAGCAGCCGAACCTTCGTTACCAGAAGGCCAGCGACTTCGCGAAGGCTCTTGCATCGATCGAGAACATCGACAAGGAGCTCGCGACCACGCGCATCACGCCGGTGATGACCGAGCCGCTGACCGACTTCATGCCGACTGTCGATCAGAGCCCGGTGGTCGCGCTCTTGTCGAATTACGGCGCTCCGATCCGCCGCCTGTTCTTCGCGCTGTTCGCCGCGCTCCCGGTCTTCGCGCTGATGCTGATGGCCCAGTTCGGGCTGATCACCTCTCTCGCCGCGGCAGGCCTCGTCGCGGTCGTCGCGTTCGCCGGTCAGCTCGGTGTCGCTCTCGCCATCGGGTGGGTCATCGAGACCGTGCTCATCTTCCTGTTCGTCCCAGGACTTGCGGTGCTGTTCGCGCTCATGGGTATCTGGGTGTGGATCCGCGACGTGCGCAGCGAGCAGGCGATCATGGCGATGGCGATGCCCGTCGCCGCGCCGCTCGGCCTGGCCCCTGCGTTCATCCTCACCGCCGCCGCGGTCGACGGCCTGATGGGCGTTGTCACCGCAGGTTGGGGCGCGCTCATCACCGTGGTCTTCGCGATCGCTGCCGGGGAGCAATCCTTCGGGCCCTTCGTGCAGACCGGATTCACGCTGCGCCAGGAGACGCTCTTCAACCCGTTCCGGGCGATCGACACGAAGAGCGCGATCATCGGCCTCCTGCAGGGTCGAGGAAGCTCGCTTGGCGAGATCATGATGCCGGAGACGCTCATCGCTCAGATGTCCGCGTTCGTGTCGCGGATCGTGAGCGCGGATGTGGCAGCGCTCGCGACCGTGATCGCCTGGACGATCGCCGCCCTCACCGTGTGGTCGATGACACGCTTGCTGCGAACGTTCTTCGACACGCTCCTGCGCCGGCCGCAGCGGTGGTTCTCGATGTACGTCGCAGCGCAGTTCGCCGGCGTGATGTCGGGCGCGGGGATCCTCTACCTGCTGTTCGTGACGTGGGGCCCGCTCGACCACGCGGCCGGACGGCCCTCTGACAGCGTCCTTCTCGTCTCAGCGATGGTGGGCGTCGCATTCGCGACAGCCACTGGCGTGATCATCGGGGCGACCCAGCGTCCAGAGGTCGAAGACGAGCCCGCGCCATCTGTCGCCGCGCGGAGGCTGCCCGTCCGCTGACGCGTCCCTTCGCTCATGCGTTGCCGGTCAGCTAACGCGTTGCCGCAACGGAGCGCATGCTCGTCGCGTGAAAGGTGATCGGTACGAACGGATCTATGACGTCGTGCGCCGCATCCCGCGCGGCCGCGTCGCGACGTACGGAATGGTCGCGATGGTCGCCGGGTATCCGCGCGCCGCTCGCTTCGCCGGACTCGCGATGCATCACTGCGAGGACCCGAGCGTGCCATGCCACCGTGTCGTCAACGCGAGCGGCGGCCTCGCACCCCACTTCGTTTCGCAGCGCGCGCTCCTCCAGCACGAGGGCGTGACGTTCGTGGGACGGCACGTCGCGCTCGCGCGCCATCTTTGGACGCCGCGCTTGCCGAAAGAGCGCGGCGGCGCGGCTTCGTCTCGGCGGCGGGTGGTCGGTCGAGCATGATGACTTTGAAGGACTCGCCGAACTTGTAGCCGGCGGACTTGCCGGTGCGCTTGTTCCAGTCGCGGACGAACCCCTCCGCCTCAGGTCCGAGCTGTGAGCGATGCAACAGGAGCGCCTTGATCTTCGTCGCCATCGTGTCGCTGATGTCGATGACCGTGCCGCCGTCGCCGAACGCCTCGAGGAAAAGCGCCTTCGGCTTGTGCGGCTCGAGCTTCTCGTCGCGCCAGAGCTCGGGGAACATCTGTCGTGTCGACGCATCGGGGTTGATCGTGCGAAGCGCGACCTCGCCCGCGGCGATGTGGTCGGGATGGTTGATGTATCCCTCGTCCGCGACGCGGAAGCGCGGGTCCATGGCCAGGATCACATCGGGCTTGTGGATGCGGACCTGGCGCGCGACGTCCTTGCGGACTTCCAGCGTCGGATAGAGGTAGCCGTCCTCATAGCCGAGGAAGACGACGTTCTTCACGCCGAGGACCTTCGCCGCCTCGCGCTGCTCCGCGTACCGCATGTCGCGGAGCTTCTCGCGCGTCATCTCCGGGTCCTGCGAGCCCGATGCGCCATTCGTGACCATGCAGTACGTGATCTCGACGCCTGCCTTCGCCCATTTCGCGACCGTGCCGGCCACGCTGAACTCGGCGTCATCGGG
>WNFK01223653.1_pt3 | contig 10290 bp, 12 predicted proteins | sample 5400281 | NCBI WGS metagenome assembly WNFK01 (sample SAMN13153350, study PRJNA577476) | soil metagenome | isolation source: 20 cm soil on Douglas fir-dominated hillslope | place: USA:California | collected 2013-09-17
AGGCCGAAGGTCTCGCCGAGCTTGCGGGCGATCGCCTGCAGGACGTCGACGAAGTGGAGCGAGGCCGAGACGTCCTGCAGGATGTCGACGATGGCGGCCAGGTGGTCCCGCTCCTTCTGCAGCTCGGTGATGCGCGCGCGGAGGCGCGCCAGCTCGTCACCGCTGGGAAGGATCTCCGGCGTCGGCAGCGGAGAAGTCGGGCCGGGTGGCAGCGTCTGCGCCATCGTGGGAGGATTGGTGCTCGTTGAACTCGTCGCCGTCGTACCGGATGACGCGGTTGCGGCCCGTCTCCTTGGCGACGTACAGCGCATCGTCGGCCGTGCGCACGAGCGCGTCGCTGTCCGTGATCGTCGGATGCGGCCATCCCGACACGCCGAAGCTCGCCGTGCGCTGGAGGGTGCCCCCGTCGAAGGTGAATGTATTGGCCTCGATCCGTTTCCGCACCCTCTCGGCGAAGGTCACCGCGGCGTCGAGCACCGTCCCCGGCAGGAGGAACATGAACTCCTCGCCCCCATAGCGGCCGACGCGGTCGATCTCGCGCGCCTCGTCCTTGAGGATCCTCGCCAGCTGCTTGAGCACCTCGTCCCCTGCCTGGTGTCCGTAGGTGTCGTTCACGCTCTTGAACTTGTCCAGGTCGCACATCGCGAGCGAGAACGGCTCGTTGAGCCGCTGAGCGTGCTGGAACATCTCGTCGATGCGGTCGTTCAGGTGCCGGCGGTTGTCCAGCCCCGTGAGCCCGTCGGTCTGCGACATGAACCGCAGCCGCTCGTTCACCTCCAGCAGCTCCTTCTCGCGCTCCTCGAGCGCCTCCTGCAGGCGCTTGATCCGCAGCATGGAGCGCAGGCGCGCCTTGAGCTCGGCGAAGTCGATCGGCTTGGTGATGTAGTCGTCCGCGCCGGCTTCGAGGCCCTCGACCTTGTCGTCGGTCGAGTCGAGCGCCGTCTGCATGATGATCGGGATGAACGGCAGCGCCTTGTTTCCCTTGATCCGCCGCGCGACCTCGATGCCGGAGATCTCCGGCATCATCACGTCGAGCAGGATCAGGTCGGGCGGCGTCTTCTCGACGTACGCCAGCGCCTCCATGCCGTTGAAGCAGGAGTCGATGCCGTAGCCCCAGCTCTCGAGCCGGACACGCAGCACCTCGATGTTGTCCTCGTGGTCGTCCACGATGAGAATGCGGCCGCGGCCCTCGGGGCCCGGCGTCTCGCGCGGCACCTCCGGCACGGCCGCTGGCGACGGCACTACCCGCTCAGGTGCCGCGGGGCGCGCCCCGGCCGTCCCTTGCCAAGGAAGCGCTGGACCTCGGCAACGACCGCGCGTGGCTCGCACGGTTTCGCGAGGTAGCCGTCGCAGCCCACCTCCATCGCCTTCTCCCGATCGGACGCGAGCGCGTGCGCCGTGAGGGCGATGATCGGGATGTCGCGCGTCACCGGATCGTGCTTGAGCACCTGGGTCGCCTCCCAGCCGTCGATGATGGGGATGGAGATGTCCATCAGGATCAGGTCCGGCTTCTCGGCTCGCGCCTTGGCGATTCCCTCTTCGCCATTCAACGCCTCGCTCACCTCGTAGCCGAAGTGGCGCAGAATCGTGGAATAGACGATGCGGTTGTCTTCGTTGTCCTCGACCAGCAGGACGGTCTTTCCATTACTAGCCATGCAAGGCCTCACACCGCTGACATGTGATGAGATCGCGTCCGGCGACCGCGGGAGAGTGGCGGATTCGCCAGGGCGTCCACGACGACGAGCTACTCCTCGGGACGGGACGCCACGCGTCGACCTGAGGCACCGCTGACCAGAAGCTGATCGGGTCTGCGGGATGCAATATCTAAACCACCACCGACCTCCACCGTAGCCATCCATGTCCTACGCAGGCCCCACCCGCACTCGCGCCGCCGCGCTCGCCGCCTCGGCCCCCGCTGTGGCCGCGGAGCACCCGCCCGCTACCGTCCGAGCCCCACGCTCCCGGGCCCCCGAGCCCGCCGAAACGGATTGGCACCAGGTCGCCCTCTTCGGGGTCGGCGTGGCGCTCGGCCTCGCCGTCGGCGCGGGCGCGGCGCTCCTGGCCGCGCCGCGCACCGGCGCCGAGTCCCGCGCCGCACTCCGCGCGCGGGTTGGTCGCGTCCGGCGCTCCACGTCCCGGCGGGGTCGTCCGCAAGCTCCGCCGCGCCAGCGAGCGCGACCTGCGCCGCGAGGTCGAGCGGGATGCCATCGTCCTCTGACTCAGTGAGGCGGACGGGCGACGCGTGAACCGTGAGCCGTGATTCGTAAAATCGTCCTGTCGGGACGGCTCACGGTTCACCGTTCACGTTTCACCGGTCGGTCGCGATCCCCGAGGTCAAGTGGTTACCGCACGTCGTTGATCTCTTCGGACGCCTGACGCTGGAAGTGCCGATCGTTGAAATCAGTCGCCGCGCCGCGGATCGTCGCCTCGTACTGCGACCGCGCGCGGTCCCGGTCGCCACGCGCCGCGTACACGCGTGCCAGGTCGAGATGGTGCACCAGCCGGTCCGGCTCGTTCGCCACCGACTCCTCCATGTACTTCTGCGCGTCGTCCCAGTTGGCGGAGTCGAACACCCTGCCGCCGAGGAAGTTCTTGGCCATGAAGCGCGACATGCCGCTGAGCCGCATCACGTTGTAGTTCCACATCCCCATCACATGCTGGGCTCCCGGATGCTTCGGGTTGAGCTTGAGCGCCTCGAGCGCATGCGTGCGCACGTCGCCCGCATACTTCACCCGGTCGCGCACGCCGAGCGAGAGCGCCTTGCGGCCGAGCGCGCGCGAGAGGTGGAAGTGACCTTCAGCATCGGTCGGATTCGCCTCGGCGGCGCGGCGCGCATATAGTTCTGCCGTCGAGTACAGGCGATCGCGCTCTTCGGCGCTCGCATTGAACTCTCCGACGTCCACCGCCTCGCGCGCCGCCTTCCACAGGGCCTCGTACGACTTCGGGTCGGCCTTGATCGCCGTCTCGTAGTGCTGGAGCGCGCCCGGGGCATTCATCGCAGCATGATCCTTGTCGCCCAGCGCGATGTGCTCCGCCGCCGACTGCGCCGCCGCCGCGGTCGGCAGGATGGCGATCGTGAGCACGGCGGCAGCGCTCAGCAGCCGGCGCGGCGTCGCAACGGAAATGAACATGAGAGACTCCAGAATGCGGGTGATCGAGCAGCCAGCTGGTGCGACGTCGCCGGCACGTGGTGGGAAGGATCGGCGAGGACCGGCCCGATACGCCGGTCAGTGTACGGATACCCCAGAGGCCGGTCAATGCTCGCGCTGCGGCTGATCGAGCGGAAGCGGGACGGCGGCAAGATCGAGGCGGGGGAGTGGCGGGCGCTCGCGAACGCGTACGCGACCGGCCACGTCCCCGACTATCAGATGGCCGCGTTCCTCATGGCCTGTTTCCTTCGCGGACTGGATCGCGCCGAGACGAGCGCCCTCACCGAGGCGATGCTGCGGAGTGGCGAGACGCTCGATCTCGCCTACCTCGACAAGCCGCGCATCGACAAGCACTCCACGGGCGGGGTGGGCGACAAGGTCTCCATCGTGCTCGCGCCGTTGATCGCCTCGCTGGGCGTGGCCGTGCCGATGATGTCGGGGCGCGGGCTCGGACACACCGGCGGCACACTCGACAAGCTCGAGTCGATCCCGGGCTTCCGCACCGATCTCTCGCTCGCCGAGGCGAAGCGGCTGCTCGAGACGCTGGGCTGTGCGCTCATCGGCCAGACGGCCGAGATCGCGCCGGCCGACCGGAAGATGTACGCGTTGCGCGACGCGACCGGCACCGTCGAGGCGATTCCGCTCATCGCGGCCAGCATCATGAGCAAGAAGCTGGCGGAGGGACTCACCGGCCTCGTGCTCGACGTCAAGCGGGGCTCGGGGGCGTTCCTGCCGGAGCTCGATCAGGGTCTGGAGCTCGCCCGCACGATGATCGAGCTGGGGGCCGATCATGGCACCCCCGTCGTCGCGCTGCTGACGGCGATGGACCGGCCGCTCGGTCGCGCCTGCGGCAACGCGCTCGAGGTGGAGGAATCGATCCTCGCGCTGCGCGGCGAGGGCCCCCCGGACCTGATGTCGGTGACCTACGCGCTGGGCGCCGAGATGTTGGTGCTCGCTGGAGTCGCGGCCGACCACGACGCGGCGCGCCGCCGCATGGAGCAGGCGATCGGCACCGGTCGCGCCGCCGAACACTTCCAGAAGATCATCGAGGCGCAAGGGGGGAACCCCGCTGTCGTCGACGACCCGGCGCTGCTGCCCCAGGCGGGCGAAGTCGAGCTCTTCGCCGCGCCGCGCCGAGGCTTCGTCGCTCGAGTGGAGCCGCGGACGATTGGCCGCGGCATCACCGCCCTCGGTGGCGGCCGCACCACGATGGAAGACAAGCTCGACCTGTCCGTCGGCTTCATGATCAGCGTGCGGCCCGCCGACTGGGTGGAGCAGGGCGAGCCGATGGCGTCGATCTTCGCGCGCGACCGCGCCGGCGTGGAGAGCGGCAAGGCGACGCTGCGTGCGGCGATCACCATCGCTGACGAGGCCGATCTGCCGCTGCCCCTCGTGTCGCACCGTGTGACGGCCAACGGCGTGGAGCTGCTGGTGGACGCATGAAGGCGCAATGCTTGCGGCGCTACGTGAGTACGCGCTAGGATCCGCGCTCGTCGTCAGGCCATCAACGCGGAGAGGATCGAATGCCGCCCAGAATCGCCAGGCTCGCCGGACTCGGCGCCTTCGCCGCCTGTGGCGGCATCGCAATGCTGTACGCCCTCTTCCTCTTCATCACGCGACCCGGACCCACGGCGGGGATGGATCCCACGTCGCGCTTCATCGCCTGGTTGAGTGTGGCCGGCGTGCTGCTCGCACTGCTCGGCGTGCACCTGCTGCTCGGCCGGCAGCTCCTCGCGCTGGCCCGCGGCGAGCCGCGGCCGCTGTAGCTCAGCCGGGCCGGGCTACGCGCGACGTGGAAGAGGTCCGCGCGGGGCGTCCGAACACCTGCACGAAGTAGAGTCGGCCGTTCCGCGCGGCCGCCACCCCGGTGCCGATCTCGGTGTAGTCCCTCGACAGGATATTCGCGCGGTGGTTGGGAGAGTCCATCCAGGTCGCGATGGCTCCGGTCGCGTCGCGTTGTCCCTCGGCGATGTTCTCGCCCGCGGCGCGTACGTCGTACTGCACGGCCGCGAGCCGCGACTTGAGCGTCGGGGACGGCTGCCCGGGCAGATCGTGGTCCATGCGTCCCGCCTTCACCATCTGATCGGCCTGTAGCTGCGCGGCCTGCATGAGGTTGACGCTCCGCGCCAGGCCGGGCAGGCCGGCGGCGCGGCGTGCCGCGTTCGTGCGATCGACCATCTCCTCGGCCACGGCGCTCGCATTGAGCGTGGGCGGTGCCGCCACGGGGGCCGTCGACGCCGGACGCGATGGGCGCCCGGGCGTGGTCGACACCGGCGTCGGCGCGCTCGTGCAGCCCGAGGCGATGAGGGCGAGCAGCAGGATCGTGCCGCGACGTGACTGTGACGAGAGCATCATGGCATGTCGATGAGGTGAGGAAGGCGGGGACGCGCGATCAGTCGACGCGGTAGTAGTGCTGAATGCAACTGATGACGGCGCGCTCCGCCACCGGCGCGTCGTCGCCGTCGATCGCTTCCTCGATGACCCGCTTCGCGTCCCGGAGCATGCGCTCCGGTGAGTGTCCCTGCCGCTTCATCTCGCGGCAGAACTGCGCCGCGGCCGACTCCACTTCGCCGATGAATCCGTGCGTCCGATGCGAGCGGATCAGCGCGCTGCGGAAGAGCGCTTCGGCGTCCTCCGCCTGCCGTTCCGATGAGTCCACTCCCCTGTCCTGCATGTCGCTCATGGTCACCTTTGCCTGACGGGTATTCCCCCCCTTCATCAGGGCAGGGTTCATTCCATCACGCCGCCAACCCGCTCGATGGCGCCTTACTGCCTGCATCCACCGGTCGGATCCGGCCTCGGCTTGTCCACGACGAGCCGTTGCGGGCGGTTTGCGATCGCCTCGCCGATGTCGCCGACGAACCGCGCGATGCGCGCCATGTGGTCGTAATCGATGTACTGCGGCTCGTCGGTCACCTGGTGGTAGTCGGTGTGGTAGCCGAGCGAGAAGTAGGTGATGGGGATGCCGTAGCGGGCATACATGTAATGGTCGCTGCGGCAGTAGCGGTTGAGCGGATGCCCGTTGGTATCGAACGAGGGGTCGATGTCCATGTGCGGCGTCCGCGAGGCGTTCACCGAGTCGATCAGGTCGCCGAGCTGCGTCGAGAGCCGGCGCGGCCCGATGAGCTGCACGTTGTTCGGTCCGCGTCCCATGACGTCCGTCGCCTTGCCCCGGCCTACCATATCCATGTTGAGCTGGGCAACGATCGAGTCGCGCGGCACGGTCCTCGCCGGTGTGCGACACGAACAGCATCGACCGCCGGGGAGGCGGAGCGCTGGCGAACAGCTGCGCGATCTCGAGCATCGCCACGGTGCCCGAGCCGTCGTCGTCGGCGCCGTTGTGTACCGAGTCGGGGCGGGCGCCACCGTGCGCCCGCGTCAGGCTGTCGCGCAGCACCGCGATGCGCGCCGCCTCGTCCGGCGTCGGAACGCGAACGGTGTCCTGCACCCCCTGACGGCGCACCACCATGTTGTTCGCGAGCACCGAATCATGGTCGAGCGGCCGGGCGGCGAGGCCGACGTGGTCGTTGTGGGCACCGATGGCGACGTACTGGGCGCGGAGCGTCGGATCGGAGCCGGGCAGGATGCCGATCACGTTGCGCGAGGGATAGGGCGCCGGCGGGTCGATGAACCCCAGCGTCCCGGTCACGGTGCGACCCGCCGCGCCCACCTGGAGGCCAGCCAGCGACGGGATGCCGAGCAGGCGCGCCGCGGCGGCCGGCGACACGAGCAGCGCCACGGGCGCCACGCCGCTCACGTCGTCGGCGATCGGGCGGACATTCGGCGCCCGGAGGCGCCGCACCGTTGCGGGTGGAACGACGTCCAGCACCACCGCGGCGATCCCGGCGGCGTCCCGATAGCGGGCGAGCGATCCCAGCGTGAAGAAGCGCCAGTCGCGCCGGCCGCTCCCGCCGGCCGGCACGGTGAACACGACGAGCTTGCCGGCGGCCGCGGCCGGGTCGATGAGCGTTCCACCGAGCTGCCCACCGTACACGGCGCTCACGCCGTCGAGCGAAGGGGTCGAAGCGCCCCTGGGAAGCGCGCGCCCCGCGCTGCTGGCAGGGAAGGGAAGCACGTCGGTGCCCAGCTCCAGCGCGGTGCCATCGACCGTGAGGGGTCGCGTGCTATCGATGCGCGCAATGACCACCGGCACCGTCTGGAAGTATGTTCCGTTGTCACCACCGGGACGCAGGCCCATGCGCTCCATCTCCCGGGCGATGTAGTTCGTCACCTTCACGTTGCCCAGTGTCCCCGACTCGCGCCCCAGCATGGAGTCGTCGGCGATGATGTAGAGCCGGGTCATGAGATCCGCCGGTGTGATGGCGCTCTCGGTCGGCATGGGGGCATGGCTGCGGGGCAGCTCACCCACTCTGGGCGTGGCGACGGCGCCGGCCGAGACGCAACCGCCGACCAGGACGAGCGGGAGCAGAAGGCGAAGACGTGACATGGACCTGCGGGAAGGGGATGAAACGTGGCTCACGACAAATATCGCGTGCGGCGAGCGCGACCGGGAGTCGCCGGTGCGCGGCGGCCGACACACCGTCCGTCCCTGCATCGGTTGGGCATCCATCCTGCCTCAGCCCGCACCGTGCGACGGCGCAGGCCCACTGTCCCTCGAGGAGCTCGTCATGAACAAGCGCATCCGAAAGAAACGCGTTCGCCAGATACTGCTCGCCGAGCTGGCGGCCGCCTTCACGGGGCCCGATGACGCGATTCGCTGGCTCGAGATGCCAAGCGCGGCCCTGGACGGCCGCACGCCCCGCGAGGCGATCGCGGCGGGCGAGACCGAGCGCGTGGCGCTCGTACTCGACGGCATGAACCGGAGCGCACCGACGCGGCATTGAACGCTGAGCTGACGGGGTGATCGATGGAGCTCGGGATTGGGGGAAAGCGCGCGCTCGTGACGGGATCCACCGCGGGGATCGGCTTCGCCACGGCGCGACAGCTTGCGACGGAGGGCGCGGCCGTCGTCGTCAACGGCCGGACGCCGGCCCGAGTCGATGCCGCGGTTCGCGCCATCCGCGGCGCGGTGCCTGCCGCCGACGTGCGCGGCATCGCGGCGGACCTCGGCACGGCGGAGGGCTGTCGGCATCTGTTCGACGAGCTTCAGGAGGTCGATATCCTCGTCAACAGCCTCGGCATCTTCGAGCCGAAACCGTTCAATGAGATCCCGGACGCGGACTGGCAGCACTTCTTCGAGGTGAACGTGCTGAGCGGCGTGCGCCTGTCCCGATACTACGTGCGCGGCATGCGCCAGCGCGATTGGGGGCGGATCGTCTTCGTGTCGAGTGAGTCGGCGGTGCAGATTCCGGCGGAGATGATCCACTATGGCGTCACGAAGACCGCGCAGCTCGCCGTGGCGCGCGGACTCGCCGAAACGACGGTCGGGACGGGGATCACCGTCAACAGCGTGCTGCCGGGGCCCACTGCGTCCGAGGGCGTCTCCACCTTCGTCGAACAGATGGCCGCGTCGCGCGGCGTCGACTTCCACACGATGGAGCGGGAGTTCTTCTCCACGACTCGACCGTCGTCGCTGCTGCAGCGCTTCGCCACCCCCGACGAGGTGGCGGCGATGATCACCTACGTGTGCAGCGCGCGGGCGTCGGCAACGAACGGCGCGGCGCTCCGCGTCGACGGCGGCGTCGTGCGCTCGATCCTGTAGCTTCTTCGGCTCGTCGTCTACGCGGCTTGGACGCGACCTCGGCCGTGGCGGAGACGGCTGCACGCGCTACTGGACACGTGGCGCGGCCGACCTAGAATCCCAAGGGGGCATCCGCCGCCGACTCCCCTCACCGTGCACCGTCATGAGAACTGCGCTGATCTCGCTGGCGATCGCGGCCGGGCTCGCGGCCTGCGCGCCGCGCGTTGGTCCCCTGACAGTGCCCATGCTGCCTGTCGTGGCGGACACCGTGCGTCATCCCGCCTGGTCGCGCCAGGCCGTGATCTACGAGATCAACGTGCGGCAGTACACGCCCGAGGGCACGCTCGTCGCACTCCAGCGACACCTGCCGCGCCTCCAGCGGCTCGGCGTGGACATTCTCTGGATCATGCCCGTCCAGCCGATCGGTCGGAAGAACCGGAAGGGGGCGCTCGGCAGCTACTACGCGATTGCGGACTACACGGCGATCAATCCGGAGTTCGGGACCGAAGCCGAATTCAAGGCGATCGTCGACGCGGCCCACCAGCGGGGAATGAAGGTGATCCTCGACTGGGTGCCGAATCACACTGCATTCGACCACCCCTGGACCACGCAACACAAGGACTACTACGTCATGCGGGCGGACGGAGTGCGATGATCAGTCAGATGCGATGGTGGTTGGACCGGACCGGCGTCGATGGTTTCCGCTGCGACGTCGCCGGCGGTGTGCCGAGCGACTTCTGGATCGACGCGCGGCGTGAGCTCGGAAAGTCGCGGCCCGATCTCTTCCTGCTCGCCGAAGCGGAAGATCCAGGCATCCATGCGGCGTTCGACATGACGTACGCCTGGCAGCTCCATCACCTGCTCAACGAGATCGCGCAGGGGAAGAAGCCCACGTCGGCCCTGGACGGCTACTTCGCGAGGAACGACAGCTTGTTCGGCCGCGACGCGTACCGCATGACCTTCACGAGCAACCACGACGAGAACAGCTGGAATGGCACCGAGTTCGAGCGGATGGGGGCGAACCACGTCCCCGCGTTCGTCCTCAGCGTGACGTCGGAGGGCTCCATGCCGCTGCTCTACACAGGGCAGGAGGTGAGCCTGAAGAAGCGGCTGCGATTCTTCGAGAAGGACACCGTGGACTGGAACGGACCGTCGCTCGAGGACTTCTATCGATCCATGTTCGACCTCAAACATCGGCAGCCCGCGTTGGGGAACGGCGCCGCGGGAGGCGTCCAGGTCGCGCTGCGTACCGATGGCGGGGACCGTGTGTACGCGTTCACGCGCACCACGGGGGCGAACACGGTGCTCGTGGCGGTGAATTTCGGCGACGCTCCGGCGAATGTATCGTACCGGGGGTTGTCCCACCCCGGGCGCTACACCGACTGGGCCGCGACGACTCCGCTCGTGCTCGGGGCCGATGGGCGCATCCTCATTCCTTCGCACGGGTACCGCGTCCTGGTGCGCTGAACCCGTCCCGTCGCCCTGCCCCTCCGAGGGCCG
>WNFK01185917.1_pt1 | contig 10287 bp, 8 predicted proteins | sample 5400281 | NCBI WGS metagenome assembly WNFK01 (sample SAMN13153350, study PRJNA577476) | soil metagenome | isolation source: 20 cm soil on Douglas fir-dominated hillslope | place: USA:California | collected 2013-09-17
CCGCCTCGGCTGCTGCCTGACGCGCTGCCTGCTCGATGTGGGTGTAGTGAGAGGTCATCGCCTGGTCGGCGTGACCGAGGGTCCTGCGGCGGATCTCCGGGTCGACCGCAGCATCGCGGGCCAGGCTGGCTGCTGAGTGCCTGCCCTCGTGCAGCTTGATCGGCGGCAGGCCAGCCTTCCTGGCCAGCTGCTCGTTCGCCGCCGCGACCGCTTCGCCCACGGCCTCGAGCACGAGCGGGTGCTCGGCGAGTTCAGCCAGCGACGCGGCGTCTACGCCGCGTGCCTTCGCCCAGGCCGGGGCCACCTCGCCATCGAGCGTAAGGAGAGCGACAACGAACTTGCGCCGGTCGCCGAAGGCCAGCGCCTGGCCGATCAGCGGGTTGGCGACGAGTACAGTCTCGACAGCGGCTGGCGAGATGTTCTCGCCGCCCGAGGTGATGATCAGCTCCTTCTTGCGGTCCACCACCGAGACGAACCCGTCGGCATCCATCGTGCCGATGTCACCGGTGTGCAGCCAGCCGTCCTCGTCGAGCAGCGCCTTGGTCTGTTCTGGCAGGTTCAGGTAACCAGGGGTGTTGAGCGGGCCGCGGGCGAGAATCTCGCCGTCATCGGCGATCCGCACCTCGATGCCGGCCACCGGGCGGCCAACAGTTCCGAGCCTGAAGGCGGTCGGCGTGTTAGTAGTGAACGCGCCGGTCGTCTCGGTCATCCCGTACACGTCAAGGATCTTCATGCCGAGCCCCGCGAAGAACGCGGCCACCTCGGGCGGCAGCGGCGCCGCCGCGCTCACCACGTTCACGGCCTGCTCGAGGCCGAGCAGGCTCTTGATCGGCGTCAGGACGGCCGCGTCGGCCTCGGCGAACCTGGCCGCGAGCTCTTCCGATGTTGTGTTGCCGTACTGACAGCTCAGCACGTACTCGCGGCCGGTCTCCATAGCCGCTGCCGCGGCGGCCTTCTTGGCCTCGTCCTGCTCCAGCGTCAGCAGCGCATGGAGGCCGGCCTGGATCTTCTCCCAGACCCTCGGCACGCCGAAGAACGCCGTCGGCTTCACCTCCCCGACGACCTTTACCAGGTCGGTGGTGACATGACAGAAGTACGAGTGGCCCACACTGTAGATCGCCAGGTACAGGCTAAACATCCGCTCGGCGATATGAGCGAGCGGCAGGTACGAGACCCACCGCACGTGCTTCATGGTGGCGCCGGACATCTCGGCCGTCGTGGCTTCATAGAGCACGCTGCCGTGGGTGATGATGACGCCCTTGGGGTTGCCGGTGGTGCCCGATGTGTACAGCAGCGTGACCGGGTCCGCTGGGCGGATCGCGCTAACCCGGCGGCTTACTTCCTCGGCGGCATCGGACTGGCTCGCCTCCTCACTAAGCGCGGCGAACGCTGCCCAGCTCAGGTGCGCGTCATCGGCCCGCAACGCGGCGGCGTCGCGCACGATTACGTGAGTCAGCCTCGGCAGGTCGGCCAGCAGCGGCTGCCATCTGGCTAGTTCCGATGTCCCGTCCAGAACGGCAATCCGAACGTCGCAATCGGCCGCGACGTACCTGATCTGGTCGGGTGCGAGCGTCGCGTAGAACGTGACGGGAACGCCGCCCGCGTGCAGCACGGCCTGGTCGGCGAGCACGTGCTCCATCCTGTTCGGGAGCATCAGGGCGACTCGTTCGCCGGGCTTGAGGCCGAGCCTGACCAATCCGGCCGCGAGTCGCAGTGCCTGATCGCGGAACTGCCGCCAGGTCAGGGTCTGCCAGGCCGCGTCGCCGTCGCGGTCGGAATAGGCGGGAAGGTCACCGTAGTCCTCGGCAGTCCGCAGCAGCAGCTCGCAGAGCGTCAGGCCCGCCGTCTGCGCTTCAATGTCCGCGCGCTGTTCGATCACTGGATTAGTCACTGCGTCCTCCGTCATGCTGCTGCACCTGCCCGATATGCCACCATGTGGCGGCCGACGGCGCAAGCCGCCGGCTGGCTAGAGTTCAGCAATGAAGACTCAGCAGTCAGTCAGGCTCACTCAGTACGCACGCGGTGGCGGGTGCGCGTGCAAGATACCGCCGGGCGAGCTTGAGGAGGCGGTGGCCAGGCTGGTGCCCGAGCACCGGCCCGACGATCTCCTCATCGGGGTCGAGCACGGCGACGACGCGGCCGTGGTACGGATCAGCCCCACCAGGGCCGTGGTGGCGACAGTCGACTTCTTCACCCCGGTGGCCGACGACGCGCGCACGTTCGGCCGGATCGCCGCGGCGAACGCGCTCTCAGACGTTTATGCGGTCGGCGGCGAGCCGCTTGTCGCGCTCAACCTGCTCGGCTGGCCGCGCGACGTGCTCAGCGCGGATCTGGCTGCCGAGGTGCTCAGCGGCGGCCTGGAAATCGCCAGGCAGGCCGGCTGCCATGTCGCTGGCGGGCACAGCATCGATGACCCTGAACCCAAGTACGGCATGGCGGTGACCGGCCTGGCCGACCCTGACCGGCTGCTGCGGATCGACGCGGGCACAGCTGGGCTGCCGCTCTCGCTGACTAAGCCATTGGGTTCGGGCATCCTCAACGCGATGCACAAGGCGACTGGCGAGGTCAGCGAGGCGGCCGTCGAGGTGATGACCACCCTCAACGCGGATGCAAGCCGGGCGGCCCTGCGGGCCGGCCTGGGCTGCGCCACGGACGTGACGGGTTTCGGCCTGCTCGGACATGCCTTCAAGCTCGCCAGGGCGAGCGGCGTGAGCGCGGTGATCGATCACCGGGCAGTTCCCGTGATCGATGGCGCGCTGGCGGCTCAGCGGGCCGGCCACCTGCCAGGCGGCAGCCGGCGTAACCTGGCCTGGGTGGCGCCGCACGCGGACTTCAGCGGCCTGCTCGATGAGGTGCTGCTGCTCCTCGCCGACGCTCAGACATCCGGCGGCCTCCTTATCGCCGGGGAGATTCCGGGCGCGCCGGTGATTGGCGAGCTCGTGCCGCGCCGCGACAGTGTCATCAGCGTCATATGAGGGTCACACTACGTAGTTACCTTAGGAAATTTTGGGGCAGGCTGGCCTCACGGTTGGTACAACATCGGGCAGACTATGCCGGTGGCCTTCCGCAACGGCGCGATCTAGCTGCCGCCGGATGCAACAAGCGGCGGCTGCCGCTCGTCTAACTTTGCGACGAATGTTCGCGCAAGAGGCGCGTCGATGGCGTTCAGTGCAGTGCCGCGACCGGCTCCGGCCAAGGACAAGGAGGATCGGAGCGTGCAGGCACAGGCCGAGATGGAGCCGGCAGATGCGGTGGGCCGAGGCCGGCCGCGGCAGCTGCCGTGGCGCCGGATTCTCGGCAGCGGCGGGCTGATCCTCGCGGCGCTGCTCTTCGCGTTCGCTCTCACCGCCTACCTGGTTGACCAGGCTGTGCACGTGCACGAGGTCTTGACCTGGTACGACCTCAATGTCTGCAACGACTCCGGCCTGATCACCAGGCAGCTGCCTTCGATTCTCTACACGTGGGAACTGAAGGTCGGCGTCAAGTTCACCTACACCCCGTTCGCGGCGCTGGTATTCGCCGGTGGGTCGCTCATCCCTTTTTGGATACTGCGCTGGATCATGACGATTGCCAGCCTGGCGGCAATTCCGCTGACCGCCTGGCTCACGCTAGGCGCGATGGGGCGGCGGGGGGCCGGCCGGCTCGCGGCAACGCTCGCGGTCAGCGCCCTGGCGCTGTGGATCGAGCCGGTGGTGAAGGCCCTGTACCTCGGCCAGATCGAGCCGCTGCTGATGCTGCTTGTCGTCTGGGACCTCACCAGGCCGGACGCGAGGCGATGGAAGGGAATCGGCATCGGCATCGCTGCCGGGATCAAGCTGGTGCCGCTGCTCTTCATCCCCTACCTGCTGCTCGCCGGGAAGGTCCGCCAGGCGGCGATCGCGGCGGCGACGTTCATCGCGATGGTCGTGGCGGGCTTCATCGCTCTGCCAGCGCCCTCCGCCTCGTACTGGCTCACCGGGTACTTCATGCGGCCCGGCCGGACCGGAAGCGTCCACTCGCTGGTCAACCAGTCGCTCCTCGGCACGCTGGCGCGGCTGTACGGGACCGTCGCCCCGGCCCAGCCGGTGTGGCTGCCGCTGGCGCTCGTCGTGGCGGCCGGCGGCCTGGTCGGCGGCGCCATGCTTAGCCGGACCGGACGTCAGGTGCAGGGCTGGACGCTGGTCGGCATTACCAGCGTGCTCGTCTCGCCGATCAGCTGGGATCACCACTGGGTGTGGCTCGTGCCGGCTCTCGCGATGCTCGCTGGGCTGGCCATGAAGGCGCGTCCTATTGCCCGCATCGCGTATGTGGCGGCGATCGTACTCGTCGCGGCCGTTACGGCCGCCTGGCCGTGGCAATTCAGCGGCCCGCAGGCCTATGTGCCGCGGCGCGGGTTGCTCGGCTGGTTCGTGAAGCCGCCTGAGGTGACGCAGATCATGGTCGTGCATGGCTGGAACCTGCTGACCTGGAACCTTTGGGTAGCGGTCGGCGCCGTGATCTACCTCGGCCTGCTCGCCGCTGCGATCAGGGCCTGGCGCGCGCGCCCGCGCCGTCGGCTCGCTCCGGTGTCGGCCCAGAGCCCGGTCGATGCCCTGCTCGCCCGCGCCGACGCCGTGCTTCGGGGCGGTCCGCTGGCGGGTTCTGGCCAGCACAGCCAGAATGCCCAGGCCGGCTCCAACGGCAACTTCGGCTCCAACGGCAGGGCTGGCTCCGACGGCAGGGCTGGCTCCGACGGCAGGGCTGGCACCGACGGCAGGGCTGGCACCGACGGTCAGCTCGGAGACGGCGAGGTTGGCAACGGCGAGGTAGGCACGAATGCAAGCCGGCCGAAGGCAGGCGCGCCCTGGCCGGCTCGCTGACGAACTGGACTTTAGTACCTGCAGGACCAGACTTACCGCAGCGCAGGCTCCCTGCGCGCCTGGCCCGGCCTGCTGCTCCCCTCGGTCGGCACCCCTGTCGGCCTAGCTCCCGCGATGGTGAGAACCGCGGCCGCGATCAGCACCACTGCGGCCGCGCGGACTCCGGGTCCTAGCGCTGGGGTCCCTGGATGCCGTTCAGCACGAACTCGGACGTGCGCTCGATGGCGTTGGCCCGCTCCTCGGCGGAGATCAGCGCGAGCGGTCCGTCGAGCAGCAGCGTGGCCAGGCCGTGTACCGCCGCCCAGGCGGGTATCTCAGCGCCTGCCCGCCTGGCAGGGTCAAGCACGCCAAGCTCGACAAGTTCGTCGAGCACCCCGCTGAGCAGCGCGTAAGGCCCTTCGGCCGTCATCCGCTCGGCCGTGTCAGGCCGCTGCTTTTCGGGTGGGCAGAACGCGGTGCGGAACAGGCCGGGATCGGTGAGGGCGAACCTGATATAGGCCAGTCCGAGCGCGCGCAGACGCTGCACCGACTCCTGGGCGGGGTCTGGCATCGGGGTAACCGAATCCAGGCTCTGCCGCATGGCCGCTTCCAGCGCATCGAGTGCGCGCCGCCTGACCACGGCCAGCAGCTCGTCGTGATCAGCGAAGTGCCGGTAGGCCGCGGCTGCGGAAACGCCGGCTGCCCTGGCGGCGGCGCGCAGCACGACAGCGTCGGGCCCTCCGGCACGCGCCATGTCGGTCGCCGCGTCGGCCAGGGCATTAGGCAGGTCGCCGTGGTGGTAACTGGCCCTGCGAAGACGACCGTGCCGCCCGCCGCGGCCATTGGTTGACTGCGCCATCACGTCATAGTGCTGCACAAACGCAAGGTACACAACGTCTGAGCGGCTCGGTCGGCTGGCCGGGCTCGTGGCCGCCCGCATAGCCTCAGATCTGTATGGGCGGCGACGGCGGGAGCGGCGATGAGCGGCAGGACAGCACGGCGGCGGGTGCGCAGGATTCGCATGGCTGACCCGCACGGCGAACCTCAGCTGACCGAGCGGTCGGACCTGCTGGCCGCCGAGGAGCCACTGGGGATCCGGGTGGCCGGCCAGGCACTGACGATGACGATGCGGACGCCCGGTGATGACATCGAGCTTGCCGCTGGGTTCCTGGTCGGCGAGGGGATCGTCCGTTCAGCTGACGACATCGCCTCGATCAAGGTCTGCGACGGGACGGGCTGCGGCCATGCCGGGCACGACGGCACGGGCAACATCGTCGACGTTGAGTTGCGCCCGGGCCTGGCCGTGACGCCCGCGCTGCGCAGGAATTTCATGACCACCAGCGCGTGCGGCGTCTATCCCGGCTGGCAGGCTGACGTCGATGCCCGACGCGCTGCGCGCGGCCCAGCGCGTGTTCGCCAGCACGGGCGGGTTGCACGCGGCAGGAGTGTTCGGGCCCGATGGCGGGCTGCTGGCCGTCCGCGAGGACGTGGGCAGGCACAACGCCGTCGATAAGGTCGTGGGCTGGGCGCTGGGGCAGGGCCGCCTGCCCATGCGCGGCTGCGTGCTGCTGGTCAGCGGGCGCGCGTCCTTCGAGCTTGTCCAGAAGGCTGTGCTCGCCGGGTTCCCCGTCCTGGCCGCCGTCTCGGCACCGTCGTCGCTGGCGGCCGACCTTGCCGCACAGGCAGGCCTGACGCTCGTCGGATTCCTGCGCGGCGAATCGATGAATGTCTACACCCACAGCGACCGGGTGCTGGCGGAGGCCCCGGCCGCCAGGTAAAGCGGCCGGGCCCCCGGGGCGAATCGCCAGGTCAGGCCGATGGAGCGCCGGTGAGCAGGCCGCGCCGGCGCCTGACCGCCAGGTCCGTCTTGGTGAAGATCGTGTCCACCACGATGCCGATCACGAGGATCACGATCATGATCGAGATCGCCGCGCTCAGGTCCTGGTTGTCCTGCGCGTTGTTCAGGAGGATCCCGAGCGACAGGTGACCGATGATGATCACGAGCAGTTCGCCGGCCATCAGGCTGCGCCAGGCGAAGGCCCAGCCTTGCTTGAGCCCGGCAAGGTAGGCGGGCAACGAGGCCGGCAGGATCAGGTGCCGATACAGCGCGACCCCGCGCAGGCCCATGGTCCGGCCCGCCCGCAGTAGCAATGGCGGGGTGTAGTCCACGCCGGTGATCAGGCCGTTGGCGATCGAGGGCGCCGCCCCGAGCACCATGACGAACAAGATCGCCGAGACTGACGTGCCGAACAGGATGATGGCGAACGGGAACCAGGCGATCGATGGCATCGTCTGCAACCCGCTGATGATCGACCCCGTTGCCGCGCGCAATGGCGGTATCCGGGACACGACCGCGCCGACTACCGATCCGATGACAAGCGCGAGCAGGTAGCCGGTGACGGCGGTCTGCGCGGTGTTCCCGATCGCTTGCCAGAGCTGGGCGTGCTGCAGCTGGTCCCACAGGTTGGCCAGGCCGGTGCCCGGGCCTTTAACCAGCCCGATGGCGGTGTCGCCGTGGAAGTTGCTCAGGTAGAACAGCTGCCAGGCGCCTAGGACGAGACCGATCGCGAGCAATTTCGGCCAGATAGCCGTCCACGCCTTCCTGGCCAGCCTCCAAGGCGAGCGGCCGGTGCTGACCGGGCCGAGCTCCAGGCTGTCGAGACCGGTGATCGCCGAGGTTTGGGTCGCGGCGCCCGGCGCACCGGAGGTCTGCGTGCTAGCCATGCCGCCTCATCTCCTCCCGCAGCCTGTCGGTTACCGTGCTGGCCAGCTGGGCGACACTGGCCGAGTCGATCCGCCGCGGCCCGGTCCTCGGCACGTCGTACTGCTCGATCACCCGGCCAGGCCGGCTGCTGAGCAGGACGACCCGGTCGCCGAGCCTGGCCGCCTCCCTGACGTTGTGCGTCACGAACAGCACCGTCAGCGAGCGCTCCGAGCAAATCCGCTCGAGCTCGTCGTGCAGCAGGTCACGCGTCATCGCGTCGAGCGCGCCGAACGGCTCGTCCATCAGCAGCACGTCGGCGTCCTGGGCCAGCGCGCGGGCAAGTGCCACCCGCTGCCGCATGCCGCCGGACAGCTCATGTGGCCGCTTGTCGGCGAAGTCGCCCAGGTGCACGGTCTCCAGCAGCTCGAAGGCGCGCCTCCGGCGCCGCTCCTTCGGCACCTTCAGGGCTCGCAGCGCCAGCTCGACATTCCGCTGCGCGGTCAGCCACGGGAACAGGGCTGGCTCCTGGAATAGGAGCGCGACCCGCCGCGCGCCCGTGTCCACCTGCCCGGCGCTTGGCATGTCCAGGCCGGCCACGATCGACAGCAGCGTCGACTTCCCGCAGCCCGACGCGCCGACGAGGCAGACAAATTCGCCGTCGCCGACGGTCAGCGAGAGCCGGTCGACGGCGTGCACCGCGCCCGGGCCGCGACCGTAGACCTTGGAGATCTCGGTGAGGCGGATGGCAGCACCGGTGCCCCCGGTGCCCCCCGTGCCCGGCACAGCCTCGCCCGGCCGTTGGCCGTTGAGCAGGGCGTTCGGGTCGGAGGTAGCGCCATTCCGCTGCAGCACGTTCACGAGCTGACCTGCGGCTGTCCGGACGCCTTTAGCATCGCGTTCAGCGGGCCCAGATCGTATAGTGCCGAAATGTTATGCACCGGCGTGAGCAGGCCGACTGCAACGGCGTGCTGAGCGTCAGCGGCGAGCGAGGAGGCGATCGGGTCGTTCGTGAACGTGATCTCCTTGAAGGCGGCCGACAGGACGCCCGGGTCCAGGCCCTTGCCGAGCAGCGAGGTCAGCTCCTTGTTGGCCGCCGCCTCGGCGCCAGGCATGTTGGCGTGGATAAAGCTGTTCGCCTGGATCTGTCCCTTCAGCAGGCCTCTCACGACGGACGGGTGCGCAGCGAGGAACTGCTGGGTGACCACCAGATTCGTCGTGACGAATTGGCCCTTGGGCCACAGCGACGCTTCGTTGACCAGGACGTGACCGCCGTTCTGTACCATTTCGATGTCATAGGGAGCGGGTTCCCAGCCGCCGGCGATCTGGCCGGACTTGAACTGGAGCACCGCTGCGGAGTTGGGCGTGATCGGCGTGACCGGGACAGCGCCGCCGCCGGTCTGGGTGGCGGTCAGGTGGTGCTGCTTGAGCCAGTAGCGCAGGGCCACGTCCTGGGTGTTGCCGAGCGACGGGGTAGCCAGTTTCTGCCCTCTCAGCTGGGCCGGGCTGTTGATGCTCTTCTTCACGACGAGCGCCGCGCCGCCTGAGGCCGCGCCGGAGATGACCTTGATCAGCTTCCCGCTGGAGGTCTGCCACGCCTTGATCGCGGGGTTCGGGCCGACGTATGCCGCGTCAAGTTGACCGGCCAGCAGCGCAGTGCCCTCCAGGGTTCCTGTGCTGTAGGGCTTGACCTCGAGCTTGACGTTCTTGCCCAGCGACTTGGCGAAGTAGCCCTTCGCTATCCCGATCAGCGCCGGAGCGTGCGTGATGTTAGTCAGGAAGCCGAGCCGCAGGACGACCTGGGCATTTGAGTCGGAGCCTGTTGCCGGGCTTGCCGCTGAGGACGAGGTGCAGCCGGCCGCCAGTGCCGTCGCGGCTGCCACCCCCGTAGCGATGAGCGCTCGCTTCATCAAGGAACCTCCCGTGATTGTCGATCTAGATACTAGCCTAATATCTATATCTGAAAAGTAGGAAGTTATCAAAGTCCAAACCTGGGCCGCAGTTCCTTAGCGCTTGAGGTGCCTCCGCGGCCAGGCGCGGTAAAGCGTCCGTCAGCAGGTCAGTGGTTTTGTCGGCACTGGTAAGGCGGTGATCCAGCCCTGGATCAGTTGTCGCCTGCGTCGGTCAAGGTGAAACCCTGCACGGACGGAAATCGCTGCAGGCAGCGCTGCAGCCTGGCCATGTCGGCGTCGCTCGCTTGAGTGGCGTTGAACCGGGCGGAGCCGACGACCCCGCCCGGCGAGGTTGGCTTTACCGGGAGCAGGTGCAGGCCGGGCACGTGCGAGCAGGCCGCGGTGGCATGGCGCGCGGCGCCAAGCGTGGTGTTGGACGCGAACTGCACGACCACCCACTGCTGGCCCAGCGCCGCGTTCATTTGCGCGCAGCCGCTGACCAGGCCGGCCACTGCGACCGCGCATGCGGCAAGCCGGACCCGGGTAGTTGACACAGCCCAAAGCTTAGGCGCATGACCGCATCGCCATGACAGGCTGGCACGTGTAACGAGCTGGCACCCGAAAGGAGGGACAGGATGCAGCAGGGCGGCCCCGCGGGCCCTGAATCCCCAGGGGCCACTGAATCCCCAGGGGCCACCGAATCCCCAGGGGCCACCCGCGCCCCCCGGCCATCCGGAGCGCCCGTCTATCCGCTGATCGAGGACTACGCCCTGATCGGTGACATGCAGTCGGCGGCGCTGGTCAGTCGGGAGGGATCGATCGACTGGCTCTGCCTGCCGCGCTTTGACTCCGATGCCGTGTTCGCGGCGATCGTCGG
>WNFK01004111.1_pt1 | contig 10286 bp, 8 predicted proteins | sample 5400281 | NCBI WGS metagenome assembly WNFK01 (sample SAMN13153350, study PRJNA577476) | soil metagenome | isolation source: 20 cm soil on Douglas fir-dominated hillslope | place: USA:California | collected 2013-09-17
CCAAAGGATATGGCTTCATCGGGCGCGATGACGGCCCAGACGTTTTCGTACATTATTCCGCCATCGCTGGTGATGGTTATCGCACCTTGCAAGAAGGAGACCCGGTCGAATTTGAAATTGTGCAGGGACCGAAAGGTCCCCAAGCGGCCAACGTCTCAAAGGCCGGTGGCTGAGGGAGCAAGCAATCATTTGGCCGGCAGGGTCGCGCCCCCTGCCGGCCTTTTTTTTTGGAGTGGCCTAGGGTAACCGGAAGGCCGCGCGCTTGTTCACCAGCATTGACATTGCCCTGCCATCTGTCACGATGAAGCCCCCTTCCAGAAATCTATCTGGCGCGAACAGGTGTGCTTCACTTGCCTGATCCTTCTCCACATGCGCACGTCAGCTAGGCTCCACGCCCGCAAAGCCGGTAAAGCTTTCTCCATGGAGCCCAAGGAGACCACTTATGAGCAAGTGGCCAGGACGTCGCATGCTTACGTCATTTCAAAAATCCAGATGGCGGAGCAGGGTCTCAACCATTTCTGCCACCTTGTTCCTGCTCGCGAGCTTCAGCCCCACCTGGGCCGATGCTCTCTCCGAGGACAGTCAGACCACCGGGAATCTCAAACAACTCAGCCTGGAGGCGCTCGGTAATCTTGCCGTCACGACAGCCACCAAGGAACCCGAGCCACTCCGGAAAGTTCCGGCAGCGATCTATGTCATCACCCAGGAAGACATTCGCAGGTCCGGTGCCACTACCCTGCCCGATGTATTGCGCCTCGCGCCCGGTGTTGAAATAGCTCAAGTTGACAGCGATCACTGGTCCATCGCCATTCGCGGTTTTGGAGCGGTGCTGGCCAGCAAACTTCTTGTGCTGATCGACGGAAGGAGCGTCTACACACCTCTGTTCGCTGGCGTGTATTGGGAGGCACAAGACACGCCGCTGGAGGACATTGACCGTATTGAAGTGATCCGAGGTCCTGGCGGCACCATTTGGGGAGCGAACGCGGTCAACGGCATCATCAACATCATAACCAAAAGCGCCAAAGACACTCACGGATCCATGGTTTCCATGAGTGGCGGCAACGTGGATCAGGGCACTGCCACGTATCGGCACGGGGGCGGAGACGGCCGTGGCCTCGACTACCGTTTTTACGCCAAAGGTTTCAGCCGCAGTCCGCAATTCCATGCGGACGCCCGCAATTTCGATGCTTGGCAAATGGGCCAGGCGGGATTCCGAGTCGATTGGGATAAGAACCTACGCGACAGTCTCACCCTTCAAGGCGATGTCTACACGGAGAGCGCAGGCGAAACCACAACGTTCGCGCTCTATACGCCGCCCTCCCAGGTTACCGTGGATGGCAACGCTAAATTGTCGGGAGGAAATCTTCAGGCTCGCTGGAAACGCGTCTTGAACGAAGGCTCTGATTTTCAGATCCAGGCCTACTACGACCACACGCGCCATTTCGAACCAGAAATTGGAGAAACGCGCGACACCTTCGACATCGATTTCCTGCACCATCTGACGCTCCCAGGCCAACAAGACTTCCTTTGGGGACTTGGCATGCGCGTGAGCCCGGGCAGTTTTGACCAACTCGTTCCTACGATCGACTTTCTGCCGCACCAGCTTACAGATCAGATCTACAGTGGATTCGCGCAGGACGAACTTCCCCTTCTCGAGCACCGGCTCTTGCTGACCGCAGGTTCAAAATTCGAGCACAATAACTACACGGGGTTCGAGATCCAGCCGCGCGGAAGTGTGCTGTGGAACATCACCGACCGGCAAGCCTTGTGGGCCTCCGTTACGAGAGCCGTTCGAACTCCATCACGCCTCGATGAGGACATTCAACTCACGGACTTCGCCACGGTGATTCCGCTGCCTATTTATCTGCGCGTGAACACGAATGGACAATTCCGCTCCGAAGAATTGATTGGCTATGAGGCTGGGTATCGCGCGTTGCTGGCGGCAGATTTCTACCTGGATGTCGCGGTGTTTCACAATAATTACAACTACCTCTCCAGTTTTCAGGTCGGCGCGCCATTTCTAGAGCTATTACCCGCTCCAGCACACGCAATAATTCCGTTGCTCACGGAAAACGGCATCAAAGGCGCCACCAATGGATTCGAAATCTCACCCCATTGGAAGCCGGCGAAATGGTGGGAACTGAAGGCCTCTTATTCCTACCTCAATATGGATTTGCAATTGAAAACCGGGAGCAATGACCCAACGACCATTGCCAATAATGAAGGATCGAGCCCGCACCACCAGGTTGTCCTTCAATCTTTCTTAAATCTGCCAAAGAAACTGGAATTTGACCAAACTTATCGTTACGTGAGTTCCCTGCCGATCCAGACGGTTGCGGCCTATTCAACCATGGACGCGCGATTTGGCTGGCACCTCACCCGTCAACTGGAACTGTCGGTTGTCGGGCATAACCTGCTGCAGCCCCATCACCCGGAGTTTGGCGGCGACCCCGGCGGACTCGTTGGGATCAAGCGAAGCGTTTACGCAAAAGTGGTCTGGCACCCTGAGATGAACTGATGTGCACAAAGGACATTTCCGGCTCGCGTTCCTTTTCGCTCTCGAAACGAGGGCGCGCCATTCGCAGGGCCATGGGATTGGCGTCCCGGCTCACGACTCTGGCGGTCGCCTGCGCGCTGCTCACTTCATTCCTAAACGGCCAGCAATCCAGGCCAAGCGAATATCAAGTCAAAGCTGTGTATCTCTTCAACTTTGGGAGATTTGTCGACTGGTCCGCGATTCTCCCGACGGCTGGGGATCATGCATTCGCGGTCTGCGTAATTGGCGCGGACCCCTTTGGGCGAACCCTGGATTCCACGCTCGCCGGTGAACTCATCGACAAAAGGAAAGTAGTAGCCAGGCGGATCTCAAGGCCCCAGGACGCGGCAACTTGCCAAGTCTTGTTCATCAGTTCGTCTGAGGATTCCCGCCTCAAAGACATTCTTCCGCAGATCGATAAAATGAAATTGCTCACAGTTAGTGACATGCCACGATTCTCGGTGCGCGGCGGAATGATTCAGTTCGTTTTCGATAAAGATAAGATTCGATTCGAGGTCAACCTGACGAATGCCGAACGCGCTGGACTGAATTTAAGCTCGGAACTGCTCAAAGTGGCAATTGCGGTGAAACGGAATTCTTAGCCCGGCGATTGTCAGACGATGGCCAAAACCAAAGACTACTCAATCACCAAGAAGCTCACCCGCATGAACATGCTGGTCAGTGGTGCGGCATTGTTGATGGCCTGCCTATCCTTTGTTATCTACGACCTGTTCACATTTCGCGAAGCCATCGCTCGAAACCTGTCCATTCAAGCCCGGGTTGCTGGTTCGAACAGCGTGACCGCATTGGTTTTCAGCGACCCTCACTCAGCGGAAATCACTCTGTCCGCTCTGAAGGCCGCACCCAACGTCATATCCGCGGGAATTTACTCGCTTAATGGCCAGCTCTTCGCTTCCTACCGGCGCGACGCCCAGGCGCAATTGCCGCCAACCATTTCGCCGGACAAGGCGCGCAGCCGCGTATTCGAGGATAGCGACGTGATCGTCACAGATCCCATCGTGTTTCAGGGCAAGCCGACCGGCATCGTATATATCCGATCGGATCTGCAGATGTTGTATATCCAACTGCGGCGCTACGCCTCCATCGCGGCTTGTGTGCTGGCTGTTTCGCTTTGGACCGCCCTCATGCTCTCTTCCATGTTCGGGCGATCGATCACCGACCCCATCGTGCATCTGGCCGACGTTGCGTTCATAGTCTCTCGCGACAAGAACTACACCGTCCGGGCAACACCGCCAAGCGGTCGTGACGAGATATCCACGTTGATTGCATCATTCAACGGGATGTTAGGTCAGATTGAGGTGCGGGACGCCGCTCTTCAGAGCGCCCAGAATCAGCTGGAGCAGCGCGTGAACGAACGCACGTTCCAGCTTGCGGCAGCTAACGAGGAACTGGAGTCGTTCAGTTATTCGGTCTCGCACGATTTGCGAGCTCCGCTGAGGACCATCGACGGCTTCAGCCATGCCTTGCTCGAAGATTGCGCGGACCGGCTTGATGACACGGGTCGTACTCACCTGAACCGGATCCGCGCGGCGACACAAAGAATGGGTTCGCTGATTGACGACCTTTTGAATCTTTCGCGCTTATCACGAACGGAGATGCATACCCAAAGCGTCGATATCAGCGCTCTGGCCTCCGCGATCGCTAATGGCCTTCAGGAGGGACTGCCCAGGCGGGGCGTCGAACTGCGCATAAGAAATGGTCTTAGAACCTTGGGGGACCCCGGTTTGTTGCGGGTGGTGTTGGAGAACCTGCTGGGAAATGCGTGGAAATTCACTTCGACGCACGAGTCCGCGCTTATCGAATTTGGAGCGGCAGTTAGCAACGGAAAAGCGGCCTTTTTCGTGCGGGACGACGGTGCAGGTTTCGATCCGGCTTACGCCGACAGGCTATTTGGTGCTTTCCAGCGGCTTCACTCCATGACCGAGTTTGCCGGCACCGGCATCGGCTTGGCCACTGTGCAACGCATCGTCCGCCGTCATGGCGGCGAAATCTGGGCGGAAAGCGCCGTCGGCCGCGGGGCCACTTTCTATTTCACGCTGGGTGAACCGGCTTTCGAAGGAGCGCTACCATGAACACCAAGGTGATCCTGCTAGTCGAGGACAATCCGGACGACGAAGCACTGACCGTGCGAGCTTTGCGGAAGAGCAAGATTGTGAATGAAGTGGTGGTCGCACGCGACGGAGTGGAGGCCTTGGAATACCTGTTCGGCGAAGGGCCTCATGCGGGCCGCAACGTCTCGGAAATGCCCCAGGTCGTTCTGCTGGATTTGAAGCTGCCCAAGTTGGACGGACTGGGGGTGCTACGCCGACTACGCGCCGATGCTCGGACTAAATTGCTCCCAGTGGTCATTCTCACGTCGTCGAACGAGGAGCAGGATCGCATGACCAGTTATGGCTTGGGCGCGAATAGCTACGTGCGCAAGCCGGTGGACTTCGAGCAGTTCGTGGACGCCGCTCTGCAACTCGGATTGTATTGGCTGGTTCTGAACGAGCCGCCGCGAAGGAGCATCTAAATGGAAAACGCAATTCGACTGCTGATCGTTGAGGATTCCGAAGACGATGCGGCGCTGCTGCTCCTGCTGCTGCGGCAGGCCGGCCACGCCATCACCTCGGAACGGGTGGACTCGGCTAGGGGCCTGGCAAATGCTCTCAATAAGAACTGGGACATCGTCATCTCGGACCATTCGATGCCGCAGTTTACAGGTACCGAGGCCCTGAAAATGGTTAGGGCGAGTGATCCCGACGTTCCATTCATCTTCGTTTCCGGCACGATTGGAGAAGATGTGGCCACCGAGTCCATGCGTGTGGGAGCCCAGGACTACGTCATGAAGACGAATCTAAAACGCCTGGTTCCGGCAGTTCAACGCGAACTCCGGGATGCCGGAGAACGCAAAGAGCGAAAACGGCTGGAAGGTCGCGTACAGCAGTTGCAGAAATATGAAGCCATTGGAAGGCTGGTAGGCGGGATAGCGCATGACTTCAACAATATGATCGGCGCGATATTGGGCTGGGCGGAAATGGGCTCTGGAGAAACAGAACCAGCGACTCGCTTGCATGGTCGATTTCAGAAAATTCGTGAACAATCCCTGCGCGCCGGGAAATTGACGGCACAACTGCTCGCCTTTGCTGGCGGCCAAATCCTGCAACCGCGAAAAGTCAATCTGAACGCCCTGGTCCAGGAAGAGATGAGCCTGCTGAGCCGAATAATCGGAGCGGATATCGAGGTTCAGATTCTTGTCGCGCCGGACCTGAGAGTTACGCTGGCGGATCCTTCGCAACTCGAGCAAGTATTGATGAATTTGTGCCTGAATGCGCGCGATGCCATGGCAGGAGGAGGACAACTCACTATCGAAACTCAAAACGTCGAACTCGGAACGGAGTTTTGCCGCGAACATGCATTCGACCGCCCGGGAAGCTACGTCTTGCTCTCGGTATCCGACACCGGCATGGGAATGGACACAGCGACGATTGAGCACATCTTTGAACCCTTCTTTACGACCAAGGAGATGGGCAAGGGCACCGGACTTGGCTTGGCAACCGTGTACGGCATCGTCAAACAACACGGTGGCTTCATCCAGGCGAGCAGTGAAGCCGGAAAGGGCGCTTCGTTTCGGGTCTATCTCCCCGCCGCCAATGGCGACCACGAACCCCGCGCGATCGAGCGCGAGGATCAACCTTTGCGGGGCAGGGAAACAATCCTGTTGGCGGAAGATCATGACGGGCTTCGCGAGACGGCACAGGAAATGCTTCAGGCGCTGGGCTATCGCGTGCTGGTCGCGCCGGATGGCGGAATCGCTTTGGAACTCTTCAAGGCCAATTCCAAGCAGATCGATTTAATTGTCATGGATGTAGTGATGCCCTCAATGAGCGGCCCAGAAGCTTATCTGGAAATGGCTGCCCTGCGACCCGGGGTCCGAGTGATCTTTACGACCGGCTACACTCCGAAAGCCAGGGCTCTGGTTTCGATGATTGAAAAAGGCGCAGTAATCCTGCAAAAACCGTACAGCCTTACAAGTCTCAGTCAAATGGTCCGGGGCGCATTGGAAGTGCAGCTCCAGGTTTGAATCCTTGATGCGGTTCCGAACCCGCGGAATGAACCGCTTTTCGTCGAATGCACCTGCCTCACTGGCGGTCCGGACGCGGTACTAGGTTCTGGCCCTGGTGATCCTGGCTTTGCGGTGCTGGTAGCTCACCGGGAATTCATCGAACTCGGCGCCCGTGGCCGGGAGCGCCGGCCGCCACCATGCAGGCATATTCCGATCCTTTACCTCTCCTACTTCCTTTACTTCATTTACCTCCCGCACCTGGGTTTATAATCTTTCCGCCATGGACAACAAACAGATTGCACGCGTACTGCGCGAAACCGCGCAACTCCTCGAAATCGACGGCGCCATTATCGGCCGATATCGCAGCTACGAGAAGGCTGCGGAACTGATCGACGGCTTGCCGGAATCGATCGAGCAGCTGGTGAAGGAGCCGGAAAAGCTCAAGGAACTGCCGGGAATCGGCGACCGCATGGTCGAACATCTCGAGGAGATTGTGAAGACCGGCGACTACTCTCTGCGGAAGAAGCTGCTGAAAAAATATCCGGCGACGCTTTTGGACGTGCTGCAACTACAGTCGCTCGGCCCAAAGAAAGTCGCCTTTCTGTGGTCCAACTTTAAGGCCGGCACGGTAGCCGACGTGGAGCGCATCGCAAAAGAAGGGAAACTCCGCGACCTCGCTGGTTTTGGCGAGAAAAGCGAACAAAACATCCTCAAAGCTGTGGAAGTCTTCAAGAAGTCCAGTGGGCGGTTTCTCATTAACACCGCCGAGGAAGCGGCCGCCGCGATCGGCGCGCATATTGAGAAGGCGGGAAAGGCTGTGGAGTCTGTGACGCCTGCCGGATCGCTGCGCCGAGGAAAAGAGACGGTTGGCCATCTCGATTTGCTGGTCACGCTGGCCGACGGCCATACCTCCCAGAAACACGTCGACGCGGTGGCCAAGCACATACTTTCCTTTCCCGGCATCGATCAGACGCTGGCGCACGGGGAAAACAAAGTCAGCTTCACGCTGCAGAATGGCTTACAGGTTGACGTCCGGCTGCTTGAAAAGGAGAATTTCGGCGCTGCCCTGCTCTATTTTACCGGCTCGAAAGAGCACAACGTGGCGCTGCGCGGGCGGGCTAACGACATGGGGCTCACCCTCAATGAATATGCCCTAGCGACATTGAAGGGTGAGAAACGCGTCGCCGGGCGTACCGAGGAAGAGATTTATTCGAAATTGAAGCTGGATTTCATCCCGCCGGAGTTGCGCGAGAATACCGGCGAGATTGCCGCCGCCGAGCACCACAAGCTGCCGCATCTAATCACCCTGAAGGACATGAAGGGTGACCTGCAGATGCATTCCACGGCCAGCGATGGAAAGAACTCGATTGAAGAGATGGCAGAGGCCGCGCGGCAGCTCGGCCACCACTACATCGCCATCACCGACCATTCGAAAGCCGTGACCGTCGCCAACGGCCTCGACGAAAAGCGCATGGCGGCGCACATCAAGAAGATTCATGCCGCGAATGACCAAGACCTGGGAATTCGCGTTCTGGCGGGCGCTGAAGTGGACATCCTCAAAGATGGGTCGCTGGATTATTCGGATGAACTTCTGGCGCAACTCGACGTGGTGGTCTGCTCTGTGCACTCCTATTTCAACCTGGAGCGCGCGGCCATGACGGCGCGCATGCTCGACGCCATTGAAAACCCCTACACCCAGATCATCGCCCACCCCACCGGCCGGCTGCTGTTGCGGCGAGATCCTATCGACTACGACATGGAGAGGGTCTTGGAGGCTTGCGCGAAATACGGCGTGGCCATGGAGTGCAACTCCTATCCCGATCGGCTCGACTTGAAAGACGTGTACCTGCGGATGTGCAAGGAGCGAGGAGTGAAAGTGGTCATTTCGACCGACTCCCACAACTCCGCCAACCTGGCGTTCATCCGCTACGGCGTCACCATGGCCCGCCGCGGCTGGCTGGAGAAGAGAGATGTCATCAATACCCTGCCGACGGCTGAGTTCCTGGCCGCCCTCCGGCCCAAACCCGGTGCTACCCAGCCTGGAAGCCAAAAGAAGCGGGCCGCAAAGGGAACTTGATAAGAGGCCGTGGTTGCGCAACGGTTTGCAGACAGGGAACCTTTTCTCCCCGGGCATCGTACCTATAGGCAGAACGCCAAATTTCGGAGGGTACTCGATATGAACCCACTTCCCCAGCGCTCGACCGCGATCAGGTTCGGGCTGGCTTGCGCAGCCCTTTTAGCCGCTTCCGCGGTTGCGGCTCGCGCTGAAGAGGTCACCAAGCCCTTTACCGTCTCTGGACGCGCCAACGTGCATGTAGAAACCAATGATGGCAGCATCCGCGTCAGCACGGGCGACTCGAAGCAGGTCGAATTTCGCGTGGAATATCAGGGTTACGAACTGGGCAAGAATTTGCACATTGACGCGCATCAAGACGGAGACAAGGTGGAGTTGATTGCCCGGGTCACCGCCCATTGGGGTTTCTCCTGGGGCCACAACTCGCACAGACTACACATCGAAGTGCGCATGCCACGAGACGCCGATCTCGACGTCCATTCGGGAGACGGATCAGTGCAGGCCGAATCGATTAACGGGACAGTGAAAGTCTACACGGGCGACGGGTCCGTCAAGGCCAATTCGCTCAAAGGCAACATCGATTTGCACACCAACGACGGCAGTATCACCGTCGATTCCCTGAAGGGCGATATCCGCCTCCATACGGGAGACGGCTCGATTGAAGCTCGCGACTTGGATGGCAAAGTCGATGCCGACTCCGGCGATGGCCATATTCGCATCGCAGGGCGATTCGACGCGCTCAACGTCAAAACGGGGGACGGCAGCGTGGACACGCGCGTTCAGCCGGGTTCCAAGATGGCTTCAAGCTGGACCATCAGGACAGGCGATGGAAGCGTGGACCTCGTTCTCCCGTCGGATTTCCAAACCAATATTGACGCCAGCACGGGGGATGGCCACATCAGCCTGGGCATCCCTGTCACGGTGGAAGGCACCTTCAGCAACTCACAGATTCACGGCAAGATGAACGGTGGCGGCCAGCCACTGACGATCCACACCGGCGATGGCTCGATCCGACTAAGCAAGAGCTAGCACATCGACCGAATGGGCGGACAAAACGAGCCAGTTTACCTGCCTAGTCCCAGTACTCGGCTGCCGTGAACTACTGCCCACACCTGTCCTGTTTTGGCAACTTCACTGCACACTGTGCGAAGCGCAACTCATTGAAAACATTGGATGTACCTTTGGCCTCCGGCATGCGCTTCTACTTGCCGAACGCCAGGAGAATGTTGTGATCATCTATGCCTTAATCGCCGCCTTGATTCTATTGGTAGCGGTGACCTCTATTAGCTCCATCGATTTCTCGAAAACCCGCCGCCGCTGATCTTCATTCCCTGGCAAGCGTCACGATTTCCCGTAGTCTGGGAGCCGACAAGAACTCTTCCCGCCAACGGCTCCGGTAAAGCATAATCACAGCCTGAATATGGATGGAACGGCTACAAACGAAACGGTGGCGCGTCCAACGCTGTCAAGGCGCGGGCGTTTGTGGATTGGTCTCCTTTTCGTGTACACGCTGATCGCCGTGCTGATGACTGGTTACCGCTATTTGGACGATCTCACGCGGCAGATTCCTGGAACTTTTCCGAGGCGCGCTCTGGAAGAAGGGACCGGAG
>WNFK01256488.1_pt1 | contig 10286 bp, 8 predicted proteins | sample 5400281 | NCBI WGS metagenome assembly WNFK01 (sample SAMN13153350, study PRJNA577476) | soil metagenome | isolation source: 20 cm soil on Douglas fir-dominated hillslope | place: USA:California | collected 2013-09-17
TGTCCGACTGCGCGTTTCACTTTGAGAGGAAATCCATAACGAGCGCCATCGTGGCCTTGGGATTCTCCTCCATCACCCAGTGACCCGAGTGTGGAACCACTCCCATCTGAACATTTGTAGCGACGAATCGGATATCGTCGGCCATCGCAGTGCCGAAAGACTTCTCGGCGCCGATGGCCAGAACGGGCATGGTCAGCTTACCCTTCGCCAGTAGGGCTTTGTTGTCGATGGCATCTTGGCTGAACGCGCCGAACTGATTGAAGGCGTCATGGATTGCGTGAGGTCGCGCGTAGAGCAGGGCGTAATGTCGGCGTGTCTGCTCATCGATGGCTTTCGGATCGGCCGACAGCTCGTTCCAGAAACGGTCGAGATAGATTCGCTCGCGACCGGCAACGAGGCGCTCTTCGTCGGGTCCTCGGAAATTGAAGTGCCAGACCTGAGGACTGCAAACAATGTGCTCCCAGTCGCCGATGCCGGGGAGCGGGGCATCGATGACGACCCAGCGGGCGATATGCGTTGGGTACTGCGCCGCCAGTGCGTAGCCGACCATGTTGCCGATATCATGGGTAACGAGGTCGGCTTTCCGAATCTTGAAGTGGTCCAGCACGCCGGCGATATCCACGCCCTGATTCTTCTTCGTGTAGCCGGTTTCCGGATGGGCCGAGAGCCCCATACCGCGCAGGTCGGGAACAATGACCGTGTGGTCCTTCATCAGCTTCGCGGCGAGCGGCGCCCACATGTCGCCGGTGTCTCCGAATCCGTGCAGCAGAACCACGGCAGGGCCCTTACCGCCCACGCGAACATACAAGCTGGTGCCATTGGTCGCGATCACCTGCGAGCGAAAGCCCGCAGGGAACGGCTCCACGCGCGCTATGGCAGGTGACACGAGAAACAGCGCTGCGAGCCCGATAAGAAAGCATCGCATCATTTCGGGTTCCCCCCAGAAGTGAGCTTCAAATCGATATCATCAGCTGAGCGCCGTTCGCCGAGGAACGGCTCTCAATCGTGCACAGGCGCCCCTTCCCAATCCTTCAGGAACTGCAGGTGGTTCTCACACTTGTGCAGCCGCGCAAAATGGGCGACCTGTCTTCCCACCGACCTGAGTCGATCGCTTACTTTGGGATCGACGGGTTCGCCGATCGTGCGGAGGTGGCTCAGGGATTCGGTCGCACCCATCCGGCCCCCGGCGACACCCACGAGTCCGACCATCTTGCCCGCGAACTCATCCGAGCTCGCCAACTCCAGCGCGTTCTTCAGAACCCCGCTGATGCTGCCGTGAATCTCGGGCGAGCCGAGGATGATCCCGTCGGCGGCCCGAAGGTCCGCTCGAAAGCGCGCCACGGCTGCCACGTTGCCTTCCTCTCTGTCGCGCCCCAAGAACGGCAAGTGATAGGCGGCGACGTCCAGGAGCTCGACGTTCGCTCCCCGTTCACCGGCACCTTGCAAGGCACAGAGGACCGCCATTCGCGTGGCGCTCCCCGAACGGAGACTCCCCGCCAAACCGATGACCCGAATCGGCACGGACACGCTCTCGATCACGCCTGGGCGACCTCAAGCTTCGCGCGAAGCTCAGGGATGACGCGCGTTCCGATCAGGTCGATCGCCCGCATGATCTTCTCATGCGCCAGAGAGGCGGCATTCATCTGAAATGTCACGCGGGAGATGCCGCCCAGCGCTCTGCTGTGTCGAATGATCTTCTCGGCCACTTCTTGCGGATTGCCGACGATCAGTGCCCCCTCCGGGCCAAGCTGATCCTCGAAATCCTTGCGGGTCATGGCAGGCCATCCTCGCTCTTTTCCTATGTCCGAGATGGCGCGAGCGAAGCCAGGTAGGAAATCGTCGGCAGCCTGATCCGTCGTCTCAGCCACATAACCGGGGGAGTGTACTCCCACCTTCAGGCGGCTGGCCGGGTGGCCAGCTCGCGCTCCCGCCTCCCGGTATAGATCGATCAAGGGCCTGAAGCGGCGCGTCTCGCCGCCGATGATGGCAGCCATCAAAGGAAGTCCGAGCGCGCCGGCACGCACGAAGGATTGCGGCGTTCCACCCACCCCAACCCAGATCGGCAGGGGGTTCTGGACCGGCCTCGGGTAGATCCCCTGCCCCGTCAGGGCCGGCCGGAATTTGCCGGACCAGTGGACGTGCTCGTTCTCGCGGATCTTCAGGAGGAGATCCAGCTTCTCCGCAAAGAGCGCGTCGTAGTCGTCCAGCCGGAACCCGAACAGCGGAAAGGCCTCGATCGAAGACCCGCGGCCAACCACCATCTCCGCGCGGCCGTTGGACAGAAGATCGATGGTCGCAAACTCTTGGAACAACCTCACCGGATCGGCAGCGCTCAGGACCGTGACGGCGCTAGTGAGGCGGATCCGTTGCGTTCGCGCCGCCGCGGCCCCAAGGATGACCGCGGGCGCCGAATCGAGAAACTCTCGGCGGTGGTGCTCTCCGATTCCAAAGGAATCCAATCCAACCTGATCGGCGCGCTCGATCTGCTCGATAAGGTTCCGCAGGCGCTCGGATGCGCTGACCGTGCGGCTGTCCTCCGTGAATGCTGCCGCAAAACTGTCGATTCCGATTTCCATCTAGGCCTCACCGCAGGCAGGTGAAAGAGCGCCCCTAGGCGCGTAAGCGCTAGGGGCGCTTCGTACTGCGTTGACGCAGCGCATGCACTAGCCCTGAACTGACGCGGTTCCTATCTCGCCGCCAACGCCAGGCTCTTTGCCGCCTGCTCAATCAGGAGCGCCACTGGGCGCGGCTGCGACACGTATACCGAGTGACTGCCCTCGATCTCGACAACCGTCGATCCGGCGCGCTTAGACATGGCGCGCTGGGCGTCGGGCGGGATCATTTTGTCGCTGGTAGTGACCAGATACCAGCTCGGCTTGGACTTCCACGCAGCCTCGGTTATGGCGCCATCGAGTGCTTCAACACCCCAGGGAACCTGCGCGTCGGCCATGAACGCAGCGGCATCCTCGTTCACGTCCGCTGCGAAGGACGCGGCGAACTTCCCCCGATCAAGAAACAAGAACCCATCCTGAGGCGGCAGGATCGGCGGCACCGGCGCGCCGGCCGGCGGGTTCTTGATCAGCGACGAGACCGACTCGCCCTTATCGGGAGCGAACGCTGCGATGTACACGAGCCCGGCAACATTCGGATCGTTGCCGGCTTCCGTGATCACGACGCCGCCGTAGGAATGGCCGACGAGGATCGCCGGGCCATCCAGCGTGGCCAGCGCGCGCTTCGTCACCGCCACGTCGCCAGCGAGCGACAAGGTCGGATTCTGGACGATTGTGACCCTGAAACCGTCCTTCCTCAGAATCTGATAGACCCCTTCCCAGCCCGACCCGTCCACGAATCCGCCATGAACCAGAACGACGTTCTTGATGCCGTTTGCCGCGTCCGCCTGTGACATCTGAAGCCCCTTCCCGTTCGCGTGGCGCGCAGCACGAGCGTGCCATGCAGCCTGTTACGAATCGAGGAACGTCTCGACGTGCTTCGCAAAGTGATCTGAAAATTCGCGGAGGAGTGCATGCTCCGAAGCCTGCTCTCTGCTTGTATGGCGATAGAGTAACTTAGCATATAGCACCTGCCTAATGGGCAGGCGCTCAATATCGCGAATGGGGCGTCAGTGCTGGATTCTCCTCTCCTACTGAACGACAACCCTCCCGCTGATCATCTTCTCGCCGCATTGGTAGGTAAGCGTTCCCTTCGAGCTCGCAGGGAGGTTGATGCTGACTGGCTCGTTGAGCGGTAGTTCGACTCGCTGGCTGGGGTTCTCGAAAAGGACCTCCTTGATGCACGTCTGATCCGTCTTGCGTGTCATCACGAGCGTGACCGGTTGGCCCGCCGGGACTTTCACTTCCGCGGGCTCGAATCCCTTATCCGTTACGTCCACCTTCACCTCGCTTCCTCTCTGACCGGTCCGATTCTGCTGACAGGCTACGAATAGCAGCGAGGCGGCAAGGGTGACCATCAGGGTCGCACAAACACTCGCAAGGATCCGCTTCATGACGCACCTCCGACCTTGGGTTGATTTGAAATGAATAGCTCGCCAACGTACTTCCCCTCGGGCGTGCCCCGCCCCTTCCACCAAGCGAAGATCGCAGGGTAAACCAACAGCTCGAGCACGAACGACGTGATGACGCCGCCCACCATGGGAGCGGCGATGCGCTTCATGACGTCTGAGCCGGCTCCGTGACCCCACATGATCGGGAGCAGACCGAACAGGATGGCGCATACGGTCATCATCTTGGGACGTATCCGATGCGCGGCCCCCTCGACGACCGCTTCGGTGAGATCAGCCCGATCGTGCAGCCGGCCCTGATCGCGCCGCTCGCGGTAGGCCAGGTTGAGATAGAGGAGCATCACCGTGCCGGTTTCGGCGTCCAGCCCAGCGAGGGCGATCATTCCGACCCACACCGCGACGCTGAGATTGTAGTGGAGCAGCCAGATGAGCCACACCGCTCCGACGAGCGAGAACGGGACGGCCAGCATGACGATCCCGGCTTCGGGAACGGAGCGCAGGTTGAAATAGAGCAGACCGAAGACGAGGAGCAGTGTCACCGGAATCACCCACGCGAGTCGTGCCTCGGCCCTTTGCAGATATTGGAACTGACCGGACCAGTCGAGGCGATATCCGGGGGGCAGTTGGACCTTCTCCGCGACCGCGCGCTGCGCATCGCGCACGTAGGTGCCGAGGGGTCGGTCTGCCACATCCACGGAAACAAGTCCCACAAGCTGCCCGTCCTCCTCCTGGACCATAGGTGGCCCGTTCCGGAATTGGAGGCTGGCAAGCTGCCCCAACTGTACCTGAGCCCCAGTCGGAGTCGGCACGATCACGTGGGCCAAAGCGTCGGGCTCGTCCCGGAGCTCGCGCGCGTAACGGACCGCGACCGTGTAACGCTCCCGCCCTTCCACCGTCTGGGTCACGGCCGCGCCGCCGATGGCAGCCTCGATCACATCCTCGATGTCCCCCACCGTGAGCCCGTAGCGCGCTGCCGCCGCCCGGTCGATATCGAAGTCCAGGAAACGTCCGCCGGTTAGCCGGTCCGCGAATGCGCTACGCGTTCCAGGCACGTCCTTGACCGCGTTCTCGACGGCGACCGCGACCCGTTCGATTTCGGTCAGGTCCGAGCCGAATACCTTGATTCCCACGGCGCTGCGGACGCCAGTCGCGAGCATCTCGTTTCGGGTCTGGATCGGCATCCACCAAATGTTGGGCATGCCCGGGTAGCGGAGCTTGCTGTCCATCTCGGCAATCAGCTTCTCCCAGGTCATGCCGCGGCGCCATTGTCCTTCGGGCTTCAACGACACCACCGTCTCGAACATCGAAAGCGGCGCCGGATCCGTCGCTGTTCGGGCCCGCCCGGCTTTCCCAAAGACGGTCTCCACCTCCGGCACCGCCTTGAGTCGGTGATCCATCTGCTGCAGAACAAGAGCCGCCTCGCTCCCGGACATCCCCGGCGGCGCAGTCGGCATGTAGAGGAGGGTGCCCTCGTTCAGAGGCGGCATGAACTCCCGGCCGAGCAGGAGAAAGATCGGAACGGTCGAGAGGAGCAGCGCGAGCGCGCCGCCGATCACGACCTTTCGTCTTCGTACGGCCCAGCGGACTACAGGCGCGTATCTGGATACGAGCGAGCGCGAGATCGGATGCTTTCGCTCGGGTCGGATCTTGCCTCGAATGAACCACGCCGCAAGGGCTGGGGTGAGGGTAATGGCAAGGAGCGCCGCGAACGCCATCGAGTACGTCTTGGTGAACGCCAGGGGCTTGAATAGACGGCCCTCCGCACCCTGGAGGGTAAAGATCGGCAGGAACGAGACCGTGATCACAAGGAGGGCGAAGAAGATCGGACGCCCCACCTCCTGCAACCCCTGGACGATCACGGCCTCGCGTGGTTCACGGCGCCCGCCCTCTTCCCAGCGTTCCAGCTTCTTGTGCACGTTCTCGACCATGATGATTGAGGCATCGACCATCGCTCCGATCGCTACCGCGATGCCGCCGAGCGACATGATGTTTGCCGTCAATCCCTGCCGCGCCATCGGAACGAAGGCAAGCAGAACGGCCACAGGCAAGGACAGGATCGGGATCAAGGCGCTGCGGAAATGAAACAGGAAGAGGACGATCACGAGACTGACGATGAGCATCTCTTGCATTAACTCGTGCCAGAGGGTGCGGACCGCGCGATGAATAAGGTCCGAGCGATCATAGGTCACCATCAACTGCACACCGGGCGGGAAGGAGCCTCGAACCTCGGCAAGCCGGCGCTTCACACCATCGATCACGTGTAGCGCGTTCTGCTTCTGGCGCATGATCACGATGCCGCCAACGACCTCTCCGCGGCCGTTGAGCTCGGCAATCCCGCGGCGCGGCTCTGGCCCGAGGTGCACGCTGGCGACATCCCGTACGGTGACCGGCACTCCGCCCGTGCCCAGCTTGACCGGGACCTGCTCGATATCCTCGATCTTACGGATGTAGCCCCGACCCCGGACGAAGTGCTCGTGCTCCGAGATATCGACGACGCCACCTCCGACGTCGCTGTTCGAGCGCCGGATGGCATCCGCCACATCACGCACCGAGACTCCGTAGCTCTGGAGCTTCGCCGGATCCAGATCCACCTGGTACTGCTTGACGAAGCCACCCACCGAGGCGACCTCAGCCACCCCATCCACCCCCTGCAGCCAGTAACGAAGCGTCCAGTCCTGGAATGAGCGAAGCTGCTGGAGGTCGTTGCGTCCCGTTGTATCGACCAGGGCGTACTCGAACACCCATCCGACGCTCGTTGCGTCCGGACCGATCTGTGGAGCCACCCCCTCCGGCAGGCGGTTTCGAATCGAGGCCAGATATTCGAGCACGCGGCTGCGCGCCCAATAGAGATCGGTGCCGTCCTCGAACACGATATAGACGAAGCTGACGCCGAAATTAGAGAAGCCGCGCACCACCTTGGCCCGCGGCACGGCCAGCAGCGCCGTGGTCAACGGATACGTCACCTGATCCTCAACCACTTGCGGCGCTTGGCCTGGAAACTCGGTATAGACGATCACTTGCGTGTCCGAGAGATCGGGGATCGCATCGACGGTGAAGACGCGCTGACGCGCGCAAACTGCGATCAGCCGCTCGATCATGGCCGCCTCACCACTTCTGCGAAGCCGACCGGAGCTTGCTCTCCGCGGCGACCAGGAAATTGCCCGAGGTCACGACGACGTCGCCCGCTTGGAGCCCGGCGAGAACCTCGTAGTACCCCCCTGCCCGCAGTCCGAGCCGCACGTCGCGCGGCGCGAGCCGGCCGTCGCCGAGTTCGACGAACACCACATAGCGCTCGCCTGTCGGAAGGACCGCCGACTCCGGCACAGCAAGCCGCTTGAGGGACGGTGTGGCAAGCTCGACGTCCACGAAGGTCCCCGGTTGCAGACGGCCATCCCGATTCCGAACCTCGACCCGGACCTCCGCGGTGCGGGTGATGCTATCGATTGACGGATAGACGAAGGAGACAAGTCCGCCACGCACAGGCGCGCCACGGTAGGGGTCCTGGATCGTAGCCGCCATGCCCCGACGCACGAATGAGGCGTCCTGCTGCGGAACGCTTGCGATCACCCAGATGGGATCGAGCGCCGCGATACGAAACAGCACCTGCCCGGCTTGGAAGGGACTTCCCTCCACGATGCCCTTCTCCACGACCACGCCGGACACTGGGGAGCGGATGGGAACCGCTTCGATTGGGTGGCCGGTTTGGGCGATCTGATCGATGTCTGTTGAAGAGATATCCCACAGCGCAAGACGCTCCCGAGCCGCGCGGGCAATCTCCGCGGACGAGCCTGCCAGTGAACTCTTGCCCTCATCGGATCGAGCTGCGCGCGCAGCCTCGATATACTCCTGCTGCGCCGCCCAGAGGTCGGGGCTGTACACCGCGAGCAAGGTCTGGCCGCGTCGTACGGGTTGGCCGGTCACATTGGCCAGGAGCCGTCTCACCGAGCCGCTGAATTTGAGGGCGACATCGGCCTGGTGCGCCTCGTCGTAGGCGACCCGCCCAGGAACACGGAGTGCCGCAGACAATTCGCGAACCTGGACCGCCTCGGTGCGGATTCCGAGCGACTGCCGGCGGGTGGGATCGATGAGCACCGCGCCTGTGCTCGAATCTCCGAGCGCGGGCAGGGCCGCACCCGCCGATCCAGATGCCGGCGAGCCTGCCGCCGGCGTCCCGCCTCCAAATGCGAGTCCCCGAATCGAAGTGCTCAGCCGGTAGTGCGCTTCAGCGGGCGCACCCTGTTCGGGATGCAAACGCACCGCCACATCCCATTCCCCGCCCATGGGCAGCCCGTAGGTGGCGCGAAACATCCCCGCGCCGACCGGTCTTACCTTCGCTCGGCTCTCCATGTAGGGCATGGCGCCCATTCCCGCCATGCGCACCACGACCTCAACAGAACCACGGAGCGGCCGGTTGCTGGAATCGCTCGCGACCACCGTGATGGTGTTGTCTCCGACGCGTGCGGGATCGGGGCTCCCGGTGACACCTAGCTGCCAGATCCCGACTCTATGCATCGGCACGTTCGCGGGCCGTGGGCCTCCGTGCTGGCAGCCCGCGATCGCGAGTGCCATCGCTACGGCCAACACACCCGCCCGCCTTCCGGCTGTCTTCCTTCGCGTCCCGCTCATGGCAGCTTCTCCGTCTGGAGCTCGCTCGGGAGCGAGCCGAGTGCGCGATCTAAATCGGCACGCACTTCGTGCAGCGTGGCAACGGATTGGTCCGCTTCCAGCCGCGCCTGTAGGAAACCTCGGAGTGAGTTGAGGACGGTGAGGAAGTCCGCTCGGTTGGCCTCATAGCTTGCTCGCGAAGCCTTGAACGCGCGTTCGGCGAGCGGGAGCATCCGCTCACGAGCGATCCGAACGTCATGTACTTGTTCATGAAGTCGGGCGGCCGCAGTCGCCACCTGAAGCTCGATGCTATCTCCGACGACCTCACGCCGGGCCTCGCTTGCCTCGAGCCGCGCCCGCGCTTCGGTTCGTGAGGCGGAGATGCGCCCCCGATTGATGGGGAGACTCATCGTCATTCCCAACGTCATCCGCAGCTCGGGCTCGCTCCAGAAACGGTCGTACGCGACACCGAAGCTCGTCTCAGGTAGCCCCTGACGCGCAGCGAGGGTCACGCCGGCACGGCCCGCCTCGACGCGCGCATCGACGGCCCGCAGTTCGGGACGGAGCGCCCGGGCTTTCGGGGCGAGATCGGCATGAACGAGGCTCGTGTCGGGAAGCGGCAGGCTGTCAGGCGGCGGCGGAAGCCAGTTCTCGGGCGGCTCGCGCATGAGCACGTTCAACGTCGCGACGGCAACGAGGCGCTGCCGCTCGAGAATCACGGCCTCGTGATCGAGCATCGCGAGCTCGGCATCGATTTGTAGTGGATCCTGCTGACCGACGAGACCCGCCGCATACTTGGCAAGAGAAACGCGACGAAGCTCCGGAAGAATGCCGAGCAGGTCGCGGTTGAGGGCCACGGCTCGGAGGATCCGCCAGTAGTCCACATAGCGCATCCGCGCCTCGTGAACGAGATCGAGCTGCGCCGTACGTAGGTCCCACGCCGCGGCGCGCGAGTCTGCCGCGCCCACGCGGCGCCGAAGGCCCCGCTGGCCGAAGAGTGGGATTGGCTGTGTGATACCGATGCGGTAGGCCGCGCCGACGTCCGAACTTCCGAACGAGCCGGGAGCGGCCATGACGTCGAGCATCGGATCTTCGAGGGCTCCGCCCTGGTCAGCCCTCGCCTTTGCCTCGGACCACGCGGCACGGGCTGCAGCGATCGTGGGATTGCGCTCGAGAACGCGCCGCAAAACACGGTCGAGATCGAGACTCGCGCTGTCAGAAAGCGCGTGAGCCCTCTGCGTGGGAGACTGCTCTGCCGCATCAGGCGCGTCGCTCGCCGCGAGGCAGCGACCTGCGCCAAGTGACAGAATGAATGCAATGAATGCGAAGCGCCAAACGGACCGCTTCATAGATCCACCTCCTCAAGAACGAGCCTGCCGCGTTAGACGGCGGAGCGCGAACGTGCACAACTCTGCGGAAGACCGCAGCTTTGCGACGGAGGAGGCTTCTAGAGTCGAAGAATGTTCGGAGAGGAGAGAGGCCGCGCAGGGCCTGCGCGATCTAGGAAAGCCAGGGAGGAATACTGGAGAACTGTGCCCGGAAGTGCCAGGAGCGGCTGCGTCACTGAGACACCGACGCCAATATCGCCGCGAACAGCGGTTACCAGGGGTGGTGCGAGTGAGGAAGGCTTCTCAGCAGATAGCAGCTTACAGCAAGGCGTCGG
>WNFK01152511.1_pt1 | contig 10283 bp, 10 predicted proteins | sample 5400281 | NCBI WGS metagenome assembly WNFK01 (sample SAMN13153350, study PRJNA577476) | soil metagenome | isolation source: 20 cm soil on Douglas fir-dominated hillslope | place: USA:California | collected 2013-09-17
GATCCCCCGCGACGTCCCACGACTTGGGCCACCATTGCCTGGGGACCTGGGGCGTCCCGTCGTTACGGCCGAAGGCCAATCAGCCCCGATTGGCCTTGACGCCGAACAACAGCGTGTCAATCAGGAAACCGAGGCGGCGCGCACGAGCAAAGTATTTGCGTCGACCACTGCGCCAGTTGCGCCACCGCATACCGCATCCCAGGAATCGGCGACCAAATCTGCGCCATCTTCTGATGAAACCTTCACTCAGAATGGGCAGGATAGCAAACTCCTCTTCGTCAATGCTCCGGTTGATCGGCGGACGACAGCACCCGATCGGCTCTCACGGCCCGCGTCGCCCTTTGTCCTGCAGGCGGGAACGATCATTCCGGCAGCTCTGATCACCGGCATCCGCTCGGATCTTCCAGGGCAAATCACCGCGCAGGTTACCGAAAATGTTTATGACACGCCTACCGGACGAGCGCGACTGATACCGCAGGGGGCACGACTGATCGGCATTTATGATAGCCAGGTCGCATTCGGTCAGTCTCGCGTGCTGCTGGTCTGGACCCGCCTGATCATGCCGAACGGCCGCTCAATCGTGCTGGAGCGTCAGCCTATGCGGGTCTCGAGGATGACGTTGACAATCACTGGGGCGCCCTGTTCAGGGCGGCACTTCTCTCCACGCTGCTCGGAGTCGGTAGCGAACTCGGCGCCGGCTCGGATACCGGCAACAACGGTGATATCGTCCAGGCGCTTCGCCGCGGCTCGAGCGAGAGTTTGAATCAGACCGGACAGAAAGTCGTTAAGCGAAATCTCAACATTCAGCCAACGCTAACGGTGCGGCCAGGTTTCCCGGTGCGCGTGATCGTCAACCGCGATTTGGTGCTTGAACCTTACAAAGGGTAGGTGGATAGACATGACAAAACTTAAACTCGGCGCCATCGCCGACAATAAGTCGGTAAAGCTGACTGTTGAACTCCCCGCAGCTGTGCATCGTGATTTGCTTGCTTACGCCGAAGTGCTGGCCCGCGAAAGCGGGCAGGGGATTGCTGAACCGACAAAGCTGATTGCACCCATGTTGGCGCGGTTTATGGCAACGGATCGCGCATTTACAAAAATGCGTCGGGTGACTCAAGCGCGATCGACCGGCAGCGGATAGCGCTCCCCCAATAGCTTCAGGAAATTTGCCAGCGCCGGATTGTCATTATCCAATCTCCAATGTGCCGAAAAGCCTACCCGGCTCGGCCCAGTTCCGTCGCGGAGTTCGCGATAGGTCAGACCCGAGAAGTTGGCGCCGATGTCCGATTCGGTTACCAGGCTGACACCGAAGCCGGCGGCGATCAAACTCTTGATAATGCCCCGGCTCACATCATAACGGGCAATTTTAGGTCGGTCTTCGGGCGAGACGAGCTTTGACATCAGAAGATCCTCGAGTTCGCGGCCCGGGTCATATTGACTGAGCAGCACCGTTTCGCCGCGGAGGTCGGTCCAATATAGGACCTCTCTACCTGCCAATGGATGTCCTTCAAGCAAGGCTAACAAAATGCGCTCGCTCCAGAGCGGCATGCCCTGATCCGCGAGCAACGGCAGCTCGCTCGTGACGATTGCGATATCGAGCGCGCCATTGCGAAGTGCGGTTACCAGACGCACCCGCGAGCTTTCCTTCAGGCAGACATCTATTTGAGAGAAACGCCTTTTGTAATCCACCAGCGTTGCGAGTAAATTCCCGGCTGAGATCGATGTATAGAAGCCAACAGACAGCCGCCCCGCTTCGCCGCAGCCGGCGCGGTGCGCGCTGTTCACCAGCGAATCCATCTGTTCCAGGATTGATCGAGCAGTGCGAAGAAAAGAGCGACCGGCCGCCGTTGCTCGTACCCCGCCGCTGGATCGCTCGAAGACTATCATGCCGAGTGAATGTTCGAGCTGGTTGATGCAACGGCTGAGCGTGGATTGCCGAAGCAGCAATACTTCAGCCGCGCGCCGAAATCTGCCATGATCCGCTGCTGCCAAAGCGTATCGAAGGTGCTGCAGATCGACGGCCGACGCGCGAATAGGACTAAACTTTCTATTGGATTTCTGTTCGCTGACCATTCTTGCCACCAGCTGAAAACCCATACTACTAAAGGTTGAGTACGATCAGAATTTAAAGTAATTGCGACTTTTGGGGGGCTGATGGCCGCGTGCGTGCGATGGATGCACTCGATCGACAAGCCGAATCCGCTGTCGCATAGCGCGAGACTGTAGGAACGGACGGTTCTGCTTTGGATCGGGTCTTCCGCTTTCTCGACGTCTCTCGCGACCGCCTCAAAGGTTGCCGGATGGGCAGATTTGCTGCCGAATCGTCCATCGCCGAGGCCTCGTTGAGGAAACCCATCGAACGGTATTTCCACGAACTCCAGGAGATCCTTGCAGGAGCCCTCCGCGAAGCCCAGGCCGATGGCGAAATTGCGAAACGCCTCGACGCCAGCGAGCTCGCGCTGATGCTCATTACTGTCGTGCAGAGGGGGTCGTCGTTTCGAGGGTTTATCGCGATCGCAATGCCATCAATCGAGCCACAGAGATGGCCAAGTCGCTGCTCAAATCGCTGCCGCACCGCTGAGCAGGACGAGGCAGGCTTCGGTGTAGATACCCGGGGAGTTAGGCTTTTCTCCGCTGAGGTCTTGGTCAGCAAAATTCCGGGTGAGCGGCCGACGCTCCCCACATGTAACCGGCGCCAAATCACGGGGGCTTCACCGAGAATAATCTGCTTTGGGCTGAAAAAAGCGCCGGGATCTTGAGAAAGATCCCGGCGAGTCTGGGAGAAACGCATGAGGGCGATACCTCTTTTGCCAGTCAAAAGTGACCGGCGCCGCCAACGGTGAACGGCTTCGGCGCAACTGGCCTCAGCAATCCACAACACAACTCTGATCACTCAGGGTGCTTTGTGCTCGCCATGCTCGGCCGCAAAGCAAATTGTTCGTGCCAGGCGCTCAGTTTTGGTCGTTCCCATCGCCAAGGACGGTCACGAAAGCGAAAGTCAAGATATTCAAGGGCGCAACCGATAGTGATGGTTCCGAGGTCGGGATTGAGTGGCGGTACATTGGTGTTGAGAGTGTCAAGAACCTTGCCAATCCGATCAAACTGAGCATCTACCCATCCGCTCCAGCGAAGGCTTTCCGGCCGGAGGGTTTCTTGGCGGCAGACGACGGCGCGATCCATGATGTCTACGCCATAGAGTTCCAGCTTGAGTACTTGTCTGCGGGTGGGCCCCGGCTCCGGCAGCAGCCCGCCGTCGGAGAACTCATTGAGGTAGTCACAGATCGCGCTGCTATCAAAAAGGATTTCACCGGTTCTCAATTGGAGTGTTGGGATGCGGGTCAGCGGATTGAGCGCCGAAAGCACCTCGTTCGCCTTTGTCGGAATTGCAGATGTTTCGATCATTTCGACACTATCATCGATCTGCATTTCCTTGGTAACCACCACTACCTTTCGCGCATAGGGGGAGTTCGGCGACCAATAAAGCTTCATGAGGATATCCCGAGAGACGTTTGAGTTCATACTGTCGACGTTACGTGAACGTGCTATTGCGCCGATCTATTTCAACGCTGAGAAGGCAGTTGGCGTCAGGATTTGATTACTGATGCTTGCAACAATCGGTCCATCGCGTTCGCCCTCGTCGCGCACCTTGTGCCAAGCCGAGTCGTTCAGGAACGCCGTCCACCTCGTCTCGAGATCGGCCAGCGACTCCCACTGGAGGATGTAAGTCAGTTGGTTGCTGGATTCTCCGACAAGGGTCGTCCAGAAGCCAATCGCATGGATACCGTGCTTTTTCCAGATGGGGGGAAGCTGGTCCCTAAACCGAGCCTGCAGCTTTGCCATTTGGCCTGGAAGAGCCTGATACACCCGCAGCTCATAGATCATCGCGGAAAAGCGACACGTGTGCCGACATCCATGAGAACAAGCATGATCAGATGAGTGCTTTTCGATAATTGAGTCGAGTGCAACTGGTTCATGACGGCTTCTTTCGTTCGACTTCCAAATCGACCTTACGAAACTGGCGTGTCCAAGCGAAGCGATTTGAACTGATCGCCATATCTGTCGCAACGATAAGACCGGGAGCCAAGCTCAGCCACCGCCAATCAGCGACACTGAATGGATCCAGTGTGGCCATGGCACGCAATCAGTGGAGTCCGAGTCGCGGAGTAAACAGTCTACCAATCTCCAGAAAAGATATGGCTATCTCGAAAATGCGTTTGATGGCGACACCAGTCGCTGCCTAGCGTGAGCCGCCTCAATCGCAAAAAATAAGCGAGGCGGATGCACGGGGGAGTCGAATTTGTACAAAGCTACTGAAGTTGTTCCGTTGCGCGTTACCGCCAACAGATTGGGAGCCCTTCGATTCCGGTTGGTATTAGTGACGATCGCTTCATATTTGGCGATGATGGCATTTTTGATCTACAGCGCGCGACACGCGGCGCAAAGTGCCGTTGTCGCGGCTAGCTTCAGCCCAGCGATGATCGCATTGGCGAGCTGTATGGCCTTCAGCGTAGTTTTGACCGGCTTATTCGTATTCGTACGGAATGAGGAATAAAAAAAGATGCGCATTTCACGAAACAGTATGCCGCTTCTTCTCGCAACTGCATCCACTTTCGGCGTCTGCGGATCGGCGTACTCTGCGGAGTCCATTTCCGACATTCGGCAGGCTGAGTCTTCCACCATCGTGTTCTTCGTGGTCTTCGCGGTGCTTACGCTGCTCATCAGCTTTTGGGCGGCCCGGCGCGCAACAAGTTCGTCGGAATATCTTACAGCGGGAAGCTCGATCTCATCAGGCCAAAATGGCTTTGCTATTGCGGGCGACTATATGTCAGCCGGCGCCTTCCTTGGGCTGTCGGGTGCGATCTATGCATCCGGTCTGGACGGAATGTTCCTCGCCGCAAGCTATCTGGCCAGTTGGCCTATCGTCTTGTTTCTTGTTGCAGAACCGCTCCGTCGCCTGGGGAAGTATTCGTTCGCAGACGTGCTAACTCAAAAATTGAGAGAGCGGCCGATTCGCATTCTGGCTGGTGTTTCTACCATCGTCATTGTCAGCTTCTACCTAGTCGCGCAAATGGTCGGCGCTGGAGAGCTCATTTCATTGTTGTTCGGAATCGGTTACGGACCTGCCGTCATCGTGGTCGGGCTCCTTATGATCGTGTTTTCGACGCTCGGTGGCATGCGCGCTGCCACATGGGTTCAGATCATCAAGGCTATTTTGATGATTGGCGGAAGCGCCATGATTGCGACGTTGGTGTTGGCCAGGTTCGGTTTCAATGTGTCTGACCTCTTCAAGACGGCGGTGAGCAATCATCCAAACGGCTACAAGATTATGGATATTCGCGGCTTCGCCCAAGACGGGGTCGCAACCCTATCTCTCGGCATCGGGATCCTGTTTGGAACGGCGGGGCTACCCCATATTCTAATGCGCTTCTTTACGGTAAGTGACGAGCGAGCGGCGCGTGTATCGGTCTTCTACGCGACGTGTCTCATTGGCCTGTTCTTTGCGATGCTGTTTGTCATCGGATATGGGAGTATCGCACTCCTCCGTGGCGATCCCGAATATGCTAACGCCAGCGGCGCGCTGTTTGGCGGAAATAACTTGGCACCCATCCACTTGGCGAGGGCCGTCGGTGGGAGCATCTTGGCAGGTTTCATCTCAGCGGTTGCGTTCGCGACGATCCTGGCCGTTGTTTCCGGATTGATCATAGCAGGTGCCTCCTCGGCTGCTAACGATCTCGTTGTCGGCCTGTCCGGTCGGCAGCTCGACGAGGGCATGCGGCTCTGGATATCCCGGATCGCTGCGATGGCACTGGGAGTACTTGGGATCCTGCTTGGACTGGCTTGTGAGGGGCAGAATGTCGCCTACCTCCTTGCGCTGGCCACAGCGATCGCAGCGAGCGCCAACTTTCCATTGCTGCTCTTGGCAATTTACTGGGACGGTTTGACGACGCTTGGTGCGGTCGTCGGCGGTACCTTCGGCCTTGTCTCGTCGGTTGTTTTGACGGCCATGGGGCCAACTATCTGGTCAAAGGTGCTAGGTCTTGGTCCCGCGATCTTTCCGTACGACTCGCCGGCACTCTTCACGTTGCCCCTTACGCTGTTTTTCTGCTGGATTGTGTCGATCGCCAAGGCTGAACCTCAGGGAGATTGGCGGCTGGCGCAACCTACCGCCGCTCAATAGGTGAAATAGTCGTACGTCGGAGTTCCCCTGGAAGGTATCAACGCTTATCTCGGACTTGCGAAGGATGAGCTCAAGGGTTGCCGAATGGGGCGGTTTGCAAACGCGGCTTCGATTGGAGACCCGTAACTCCGGGTACCGAATCGAAGATTACTTTTGCAGTTTGCGGGACATCCAGGGAAGGCGCTCAAGGCTGCGCAGTCTACACGCGAGCTTGCCAGCCACCTCATAACGTGAAAGAGCTGGCGTTGACATTAATAGCGGTCGTTTAGGCCGGATTCGCGCGGTCACGAATCCATCGCGACCGCAATGCGGTTCGTCGGACGACGAACACAGCAGCAAAAATGTTGGGAATGATCGTGTGAATGACAATTCCGATGCCGGCTTCGAAACCCAAATAGCGGCATGAGTTATTCCGGGCGAACGGGTTTCCCGTTCGTCTCGGTGCGGGGTGAAGTCATGAAAGACGACATTAACTCACCATGGCATGAAGGGGAACTCGCGATACAACGCAGTGTCGGCGTTGCCGAGCATATGGATATTCCAGGCCGAACACGGTTGCGTAAACTCCTCCTCGAACAGCATCGTGAATTCTTTCCTCTGCTGCCGTTCATCGTGTTGGGCGCGGTCGATCCTGATGGCGAGGTCTGGGCGACGTTACGAGCTGGCCCTCCAGGTTTCCTTACCTCGCCCGATCCGAAGATCCTTTCATTTCGTCTTAATCGCGATGTGGACGATCCCGCTGATGTCGGTATGAACGACGGCGACTCCGTCGGCGTTTTAGGCATTGATCTTTCCACACGCCGGCGTAACCGGCTCAACGGCATAGTCCGGCGTTCTGGTGCAGAAAGCTTCTCGCTTGAAGTTATCCAGAGCTTCGGAAATTGTCCGCGGTACATTCATCACCGCAATCCGATATTCATCCGCGATATTGACGCACCGGGGAAGTTTCCACCTCAAATGTTGCCTTCGCTGACCGGCCGCGCTCGCGAGATTATCACGCAGGCCGACACCTTCTTTGTTGCTTCGTATATCGATGCCAAAGATGGATCCCGACAGGTAGATGTATCGCACCGCGGCGGCAAACCGGGATTCGTGAGACTTGATGAAGACGATACGTTCACCATCCCCGATTTCAACGGAAACCTCTTTTTCAACACGCTAGGGAATTTCCTGATCAATCCAAAGGCAGGACTTCTGTTCGTCGATTTCTCAACCGGTGATGAACTGCAGCTCACGGGAGAGGCAAAAATCATTCTCGATTCACCAGAGATCGCCGCATTTCAAGGCGCGGAGCGGATATGGCAGTTCAGAGCTCGACGGGCGATCTACCGGCCAGACGCACTGCCGCTACGCTGGTCACTCGTAGGTGACGGAGCGTCACCCAGTTCGCTTATGACGGGCGATTGGCAAGAGGCGAAGAAGCGATTCCGTGCCAGTGAATTGTCCAATAGCTGGCGTGTGTTTCGTGTCGCTCATATCAAGGATGAAACGGCTCTTGTCCGTTCGCTGGAACTGGAGCCGACCGACGGGAACGGTCTGTTACACCACCGGGCCGGTCAACATATCCCTATCCGCGTCAAGCCTGCGGGCAACGAAGCTCCGCTGGTCCGGACCTACACGCTCTCGGTGCCGCCGTCCGAGAACAAATATCGCATCAGCGTCAAGCGGGAGGGTGTCGTTTCGAGGTACCTTCATCGTCTAAATGTCGACGACACAATTGAGGTACGCGCTCCCGCCGGTGGCTTCACGATTGACGCGACGCAGGATCGCCCCGCGGTCCTGCTCGCGGCGGGTATCGGCATTACGCCTATTCTCGCAATGCTCCGTCACCTCGTGCATGAGAACGCGAGGACACGGCATGTCCGGCAGGCATGGCTTTTCCAATCGGCACGCCTAAAGGACGAATTGGCCTTCAGCGAAGAGATCGCAAGCACCATTAGGGTATCAAGGGGCTACGCGAGATACATCAGCGTACTAAGTGATCCCGACGCGGTCGCCGGAAGGGACGCCGATCACGTCGGCCGTATCGACCTGGCCCTGCTAAAGCGCGTACTGCCGTTCGACGATTACGATTTTTATTTGTGCGGCCCGTCGTCTTTTATGCAGGAGAACTACGACGGACTGCGTCGGCTGAAGATAGCCGATGAGCGCATCCACGTCGAATCTTTTGGGCCGAGTTCGCTGCGGCGAAGTATCGACAAGCCGACATCACGTTCCATAAACCCTCCTGCGACCGAGCCGACGCGCGTTATTTTTGGTGAGTCTGGCAAGGAAGCACGCTGGCACCCTGGCACTGGAACGCTTCTGGAACTGGCCGAGGATCGTGGGCTATCTCCATCCTACGGATGCCGAAGCGGAAGCTGCGGGACCTGCAGGACAAAAATAGTGAAGGGTGCTGTCGCCTACCTGTCGGAGCCGTCGTTCCCCGTGCCGGTGGGAGAAGCACTGATTTGCTGCTCGATCCCTGGCCAAACGTCGGGCGAAGATCCTTCACTGCACTTGGCTGTGTAGCGTCGCCAGACATTTATCTGGCGCCGCGAAAGCCCCGCAAGCGGCGAATGAGTTCGGCGCGTTTTTGCGCCATTGGTATGATCTGCATGGCAAAACCAGTTTGACCTGTCTCTCGACACGAGTGTGTCAAAGAAACGGATAAGCGTCGTCGAGAGCGGAGGACTTTCATCCAGGCTCTTGAGTTGAGAAGCTAGGGCGGCAAGAACGAGCAGCAATCGGTACAGATACCCATATCAAAACTGATGATATCTCCGATCCATTGCCGCGTTGCGCACGATGACCTACGTTGTTTTGACAACAAATTTAGAGCGGTAGGGAAGTGGATCGAATTGACACCATGAAGGTCTTCATCGCTGCTCTCGACGAGGGCGGCCTGAGGAAGGCCGGGCGCAAGTTGGGACGGTCTCCTGCGGCGATAAGCCGAGCGCTTGCCTTTCTTGAAGCTCATGTTGGCGTCACCCTCCTTCATCGCACGACGCGTTCGTTCAAGTTAAGTGAAGCGGGCGAACGGTACGCGATGGTGTGCCGCCGCGTCATTTCTGATCTTGAAGAAGCTGACCTTGTCGCGGCGGGTGAGCGATCGGCTCCGCGCGGCACGCTGACCATAACAGCTCCAGTTGCGGCAGGTGAAGACGTCTTGCGTTTGGTTTTGGACGCCTTCATGGACGCCTATCCGACCGTTTCGGTCAGATTGCTTCTGTTGGATAGGCCGGTTAGCCTGATCGATGAGGGCATCGATATTGCTTTGCGAATTGCCCATTTGACGGATTCCACTCACGTGGCGATCCGGTTGGGCGAGGTTCGGCGTGTCGTGGCGGCATCGCCTCGTTATTTGTCCACGCATCCGAAAATCGAAGAGGTTGCTGATCTTGCAAAACACAAGATCATCGCGATGACTCACTTCGGAATCGATTCCTGGAGCTTTCCGCCGGTGAAGGGATCATCGGTCCCTCGCTCGGTCCAATTCTCGCCACGCTTCGTGGTGAATAGCGTTCGTGGCGCCGTTGCCTCAGCCGTCGAAGGACGCGGCGTCACCCGACTTTTCTCTTATCACATTGCCGAGCAACTTTCGCGAGCCACGCTACAAATCCTTCTCGCGCAAGACGAGCACTCCGCGGTGCCTGTGCATCTGATTTCCCCGCAGGGTAGGCTTGCCGTTCCGAAGGTCCGCGCATTCGTGGATTTCGCCGTGCCTCGCCTCAAGGCGCATTTTTCTCGCCTTACAAGCGACGCCGCGAAGCAACACAGCATTCAACCGCGTCGCGAGAAAGTGTCTTCCGACTAGCCGGCGAAGGCATTCAGAGCTCTCAGAAGGTGGCTAGAAGCTGGAACGGATCCATCGCGGCCGCGCCCGGGCGAACATCTGTAAGGGCCCCGGATAGCAACATGGCCGCAGCCCAGATCAACACGAGCCAGATCGCGTTTGACGCGTACGAGGATCTCGCGGGCGCCACGACCGCTGAGGAATAAGTCAGGGGTAAAGATGTGGGCATGGATCAGCTCCGGTTGGGTTGCAAGGATTTCAGGCGCGCCGCTTCGCCGCCGGCGTTCGAGCGGCCAGCGCTTCAAGCCAGGTGATGCTGGCGGGGGTATT
>WNFK01022072.1_pt1 | contig 10282 bp, 8 predicted proteins | sample 5400281 | NCBI WGS metagenome assembly WNFK01 (sample SAMN13153350, study PRJNA577476) | soil metagenome | isolation source: 20 cm soil on Douglas fir-dominated hillslope | place: USA:California | collected 2013-09-17
AGACGACGTGAAGCCAGACGAGCCGAAGCCAGTCGAGCCGAAGCCAGACGAGAGCTTCTGGGGACCAGGCGCGGCGGACGATGTCGCATCCGCCAGCGGTCACCGGAGCAAGCGCCGGGCGGGCGGCGAGGCGAAGGACGCCGAGCCGCACCGGGGGCGCCGAGCCAATCCCCGTCATGCGGCACCGCCAGCGACTTTCGGCGCGACGGTCGCCCGCGGGCTGACCGGCGCGAAGCTGACCAGCAGGTCCGCCGCTCACGCAGGCGGGTGACGCCAGAACTGCCCGCTAGCCGACCCCGGTCGGCCCGGGGACCGGCCTGGCCGGATAATCTTGCGGCGCAGGGTGGCGGTGCGGCTACCATCGGCAGCCAGGTGCAGTCTGGCAAGTTCCCAGTTCCCGTATTCGGCGTGATCCGTGAGGATCCGCCGCACGACGTCCCTGGACGTGCTGCGCGGCAAGTTGAGTATGAGGTAGGAGTACTCCGCCATTACCACTCATTGTGCGCACCGGCGGCGATGATTCAATCGGCCTGCGGGAATCAGTCGCGGCGAAACGTGCTTGGTGGGGACAGATGAGCGATGTGCTCGGACCCGCGGAGGCAGTCGGTCGCCTGCGGTAGCCTCCTGGCGTCGGAGCGGCCGCGCGGCGGCTTGTCCGGCGAGCGCGCTCCAGGAAGCTCGCGAGATGTGAGGTAAGAAGTCGTGGCAGCAAGGACCAGCCCGGCGGCGCGAACCACCAAGGTGGACGCGACCGCGGCGGCGAACGGTGCCAACCGGCTTGTCATCGTCGAGTCGCCAGCCAAGGCGCGCACGATCGCCGGGTACCTCGGCAAGGGCTATGTGGTCGAATCGAGCATCGGCCACATCCGTGACATGCCGGGCAGCGCTGCTGACATTCCCGACCGCCTGCGCAAGGAGCCTTGGGCCAGGCTCGGGGTCAACGTCGACGCCGACTTCGAGCCGTTCTACGTGGTCAACCCCGACAAGCGCCAGCAGGTCAGCAAGCTCAAGAAGCTGCTGAAGGACGCCGACGAACTCCTGCTCGCCACCGACGAGGACCGGGAAGGCGAGGCGATCGCCTGGCACCTCGTCCAAGAGCTCAAGCCCAAGGTTCCTGCCAGGCGGATGGTCTTCCACGAGATCACGCCTGAGGCGATCGCGGCCGCCGTGGCCAACCCACGGGACGTGGACAACGGCCTGGTCGAGGCCTACCAGACCCGCCGCGTGCTCGACCGGCTCTACGGCTACGAGGTCTCGCCCGTGCTGTGGAAGAAGGTCATGCCCCAGCTGTCGGCCGGGCGCGTGCAGTCCGTCGCTGTACGGCTCGTCGTGCAGCGGGAGAAGGAGCGGATCGCCTTCAAGTCGGCCCGCTACTGGGACCTTGAGGCTGAATTCGCGCCGCAGCCCGCCGACAAGGACGCCACCTGGTTCACCGCGACGCTGGTAGCGCTTGACGGCCGCCGCATCGCCCAGGGCCGGGACTTCACGCCGGCCGGCGAACTGCGCGCTGCCTCGGCCGCCGGGGATAACCAGGCGGCGACGATCCTGCATCTGGACGGGGCGGCAGCTGCGGGCCTTGCCGAGCGGCTGAATGGTTCTGCGTTCGCCGTGAAGACGGTTGAGCGCAAGCCTTACCGGCGTTCGCCCTATGCACCCTTCCGCACCACGACGCTGCAGCAGGAGGGCTCGCGCAAGCTGGGCTTCTCCGCTAAGTACACGATGCAGGTGGCCCAGCGGCTGTATGAGAACGGCCACATTACCTATATGCGGACCGACTCAGTGACACTGTCCCAGACCGCGCTCACTGCGGCGAGGGCTCAGGCCCGCGAGCTCTTTGGCGCCGAGTACGTCCCCGATGCCCCGCGAACGTATTCGAGCAAGGTGAAGAGCGCTCAGGAGGCGCACGAAGCGATCAGGCCGGCTGGCGACGCTTTCCGCACCCCGGCCAATGCCGGGCTGTCCGGCGACGAACTGCGGCTCTACGAGCTGATCTGGAAGCGCACGGTCGCCTCCCAGATGAAGGACGCGGTCGGGGAGTCCGTTTCAGTCAGGATCGCCGGCCGATCGTCGGCGGGCGAAGAGGCCGAGTTCGGTGCCTCTGGCAAGATCATCACCTTCTTCGGCTTCCTCAAGGCATATGTCGAGGATGTCGAGGAAGGCGCTGACCGGGACGACAGGGAGCGCCGCCTGCCGTCGCTGGCTGAGCGCGACCCGATGGCGGTGCGGGGCCTGCACCCGGCTGACCACGAGACCAGGCCGCCAGCCAGGTACACGGAAGCGTCCCTGATTAAGGAACTGGAAGACCGGGAGATCGGACGGCCGTCTACCTACGCGACGATCATCGGAACGATCCTCGATCGCGGCTACGTGTTCAAAAAGGGCACGGCGCTCGTGCCCTCGTTCGTCGCGTTTGCGGTCGTGAATCTGCTCGAGCGGCACTTCTTCCATCTGGTGGACTACGAGTTCACCGCGCGTATGGAGGAAGCGCTCGACGAGATCGCCAGGGGCGAGGCTGGCCGCGTGCCGTGGCTGCGGCGGTTCTATTTCGGCACAGACGGGATCGACGGGCAGAAAGAGCCAGGCCTCAAGGACCTGGTGAGCGATCTCGGCGAGATCGACGCCCGGGACGTGAGCTCCTTCCCGCTGGCCGGGACCGACATTGTCGTGAGAGTGGGCAGGTACGGCACCTACCTGGAGCGAGACGGCGAGCGGGTGAACGTTCCCGAAGGGACGGCACCCGACGAGCTGACGCCCGAGTTGGCGAGTCAGCTGTTCGAGCAGCAGGGCGGCGAGAAGATCCTAGGCACAGATCCGGCTACAGGGCGGACAGTCGTCGCCCGGGCTGGCCGGTACGGCCCGTACGTGACCGAGGTGCTCGAGGAGGACGCACAGGCATCAGCTAAACCGAGGACCGCGTCGCTGCTCAAGACAATGGACCTGGACAGCGTGACCCTCGATGACGCGCTCAGGCTGCTCACGTTGCCGCGAACGATCGGCGAGATCGACGGCGAGCCGGTGACGGTCCAGAACGGCCGGTACGGCCCGTATGCCAAGAAGGGCAGTGACAGCCGGTCGCTTGAGTCAGAAGAGCAGCTGTTCACGCTGACGATGGAGGAGGCCAGGGCCCTGTTCGCGCAGCCCAAGCAGCGCGGCAGGGCGGCGAGGGCGGCCGCCGCGCCGCCGTTGCGCGAGCTCGGCGAGGACCCGGCCAGCGGTAAGCCGATCGTGTTGCGGGAAGGCCGGTTCGGACCGTATGTGACCGATGGCGAGACCAACGCGTCGCTGCGCAAGGGCGATGCACCCGAGTCGATCACCATGCAGCGGGCGGTCGAACTGCTCGCCGAGCGCCGGGCCGCTGCGCCGGCCCCGAAGCGGCGCGCGCCATCGGCCAGGAAGACCACGTCAGCGTCGAAGACCACGGCAGGGTCGGCCAGGAAATCCTCGTCGGCGGCCAAGAAGACGACGTCGCGGTCGGGCACAGGACGGTCGAAAGCACGCAGCTCGGACGAGAGCTGAGCCTCGCGTTGCTGCGCACGTAGGCGCACAGGCGCGAGTCTCGATAACCTTGCACTATGAGCCTTAGGTCCCCTTTGGGGCGGCGCGACGCCAGCGTGCTGTCGATCAAGCCGTTCCGGCGGCTGTGGATCGCGACATCGCTGTCCAGCCTCGGGGACTGGCTGAGCCTGCTGGCGCTGTCCACTCTCGCGTACTCGCTGACCGGCCGGCACGTTCAGGCCACAGCGGGTACCATCGCCGTCGGCGGCGTCTGGATATCCTCGCTGCTGCCTTACCTGCTGTTCGGGCCGCTGGCCGGGGCGGTTGCCGACCGGTTCGACCGCCGGATCAACCTGGTGGTCGGCGACGTCTTCAGGGCCGTGCTGTACTTGTCGATACCGCTGAACCTGGTGTTTGGCTTCGCTAACAAGCTGCCCGCCAAGGACGCGTCGATACCCAATCTGGTGCCGCCGGACAAACTGGACCAGGCGAACCAATACAGCCTGCTGACTACCTACGGAACGGCACCGCTGGCATCGCTAATCTTCGTGGCATTCGCGTCGATCAGCCGCGGCTTGTCCAACGGGCCCGTGAGCTACTTCGGAAATCCGGCGCAAGGCCAAGTGAGCCTGGCGCTGTACTTCAACGTAATCACGTTCATCATCTCGGCGATAACTGTCTACTCATTGCGAGAGCTACCCCGGCGCCGGAACGGAGAGGCGATCTCGGTCCCCTCGGTGGCCAAGTCGATCTGGCAGGGCTGGCGGTTCGTCGGCCAGAACCGCGTCGTTCGTGGCCTCACGGTCGGCATGATCGGCGCATTCGCGGGGGCTGGCGCGGTCGTCGGCCTTGGCTACGCGTACGTAAGAAGTACCCTGAACGGCGGCTCAGGCGGCTGGGGTGCGGTCTTCGCAGCCATGTTCATCGGACTGGCCCTCGGCATGTCAGCGGGCGTGCGGTTCCTGGGCAAGTTCAGCAAGCGGCGGCTGTTCGGGCTAGCCATCACGGCGGCCGGCGTGCCGCTCGCACTGATCGGGCTGATCCCCAACCTGCCCGTAGTGGTCTTCCTCGTCGTCGTGCTCGGCATCCTGGCCGGCATGGCCTACGTCACTGCCTACACGGTCGTCGGCCGTGAGGTCGACGACGACACCCGCGGCCGCACGTTCGCGTTCCTGCAGTCAGCGCTGCGGGTCGTGATGTTCGGAGTTATCGCGCTGTCGGGACTGCTGGCCGGCGGGATCACTTCGCTGTTCGGCAAGCTGTCGGGCTCGAACAACGTGAAAATCGGGACGGTCACTTACAACGCCGTCGGCAACAACGTCGTCCTGCTGCTGGCCGCCGTCGTAGCGATGGTGCTCGGCTACCGTGCCTACCGGCAGATGGACGACCGTCCCGGTGTGCCGTTGCTGCCGGATCTAATTGCCGCCATCCGCGGCAAGACGCTGCCATACACGCCGGAAACCGCTGTGGCGGCCAACGGCCGGGCCGGCCAGGCCGCCTGGAGTGACGTGCCCGCCGGCGCGCAGGCAGGGACACCGCAAAGGCGCGGCCTGCTGGTGGCGTTCGAGGGCGGCGAGGGCGCCGGCAAGTCGACCCAGGCGAGGCTGCTGGCGATCTGGCTGCGCGAGAACGGCTACGACGTGCTCGCCACCCACGAGCCTGGCGCGACGAAGGTGGGCATGCGACTCCGCGCGTTGCTGCTCGACACCGCACACACGGGCCTGTCACCCTGGGCCGAGGTGATGATGTACGCAGCCGACCGAGCCGAGCACGTGTCCAGCGTGATCGAACCTGCTCTCGGGCGGGGGACAATCGTGGTCACGGACAGGTACGTCGATTCAACGCTGGCTTACCAGGGCGGCGGGCGGCAGCTTCCGCTCAATCCGATCCGCCGGGTGAACGAACTCGCCACGGGCGGCCTTGTTCCGGACCTGACGTTTTTGCTCGACCTGCCGCCCGCCGCTGGCCTTGGCCGCCGGGCGAGCTCGGCCGACCGGCTCGAGGCCGAGCCGGAACCATTTCACGACCGGGTCAGGGCCACGTTCCTCGCGCTCGCCAACGCCGATCCTGACCGCTATGTCCTCCTTGACGCCACGAAGGATGCCACACAGCTCAGCAAGGCCGTGCAGGCTGCCCTCCGGGAGCGGCTGCCCGACCCCGTTCCCGAGCGTGCCGAGGAGATTACCGGCTCGATCCCGGTGATCCGCGAATGACCGCTTGGGCCGTGTTCGGCCGGCTGACCGGGCAGGACTCGGTCGTCGAGCAGCTGCAGGCGGCTGCGGCTGCCCCTGAGCGGCTCGCGCACGCCTGGCTGTTCACCGGGCCGCCCGGCTCCGGCCGCTCGGTCGCCGCTCGGTCGTTCGCGGCCGCGCTGCTCTGCCCCCATCAGGGCTGCGGCCAGTGCCGGTCGTGTCATCAGGTCGCCGCGGGAACGCACGCCGACCTGCTGCTCATCCGCCCGGACGGGCTGTCCTACGGGGTGCGCCAGACGCGGGAACTGGTATTGAAGGCCGCTACGTCGCCGGTCTACGGGCGCTGGCGGGTCGTCGTGTTCGAAGACGCGGACCGGGCCACGGAACAAGCGGCGAACGCCCTGCTGAAGGCCATCGAGGAACCGCCGCCGCGGACGATCTGGCTGCTCTGCGCCCCGTCGGCAGCCGACCTGCCCACCACGATCAGGTCGCGGTGCCGGCTGATCACGCTGCGGACGCCGCCGACGGCTGCCGTCGCCGAGATCCTCGAGCGTGAGGGCGTTGGTCATGACGAGGCTTTTGAGGCCGCCCGGGCGTCGCTCGGCCACATCGGCAGGGCGCGCCGCCTGGCGACCGACGCGCAGACCGCGCGCCGCCGCGCCGACGTCCTTACCGTGCCGCTGCGGGTCACCGGCCTGGCCGAGGCGTTCGCTGCCGCCGCCGCGCTGGTCAAGGCCGCAGAGGCCGAGGCGGCCGCGACCACGGAGGAACTTGACGCGCCGGAGCGCGAGGCGCTGAAGCGTGCGTTCGGCGAAGGAGGAACTTGATGAGCGCCAGAAGTCCCGCGCGACCAGGATCAAGCGGGATGCGCTCGACCTGGCGCTGCTTGACCTGGCCGCGTTCTATCGTGATGTGCTCGCCGTCCAGCTGGGAGCTTCGGTGGAACTCGCGAACTCCTCCCGCCAGCCCGACCTGCGCCGCCTGGCCGAGTCCTCGGACCCGGGCATGACGGTCCGCCGGATCGAGGCCATCATGCGCTGCCGAGAGCGGCTGGCGGCCAGCGTCGCGCCCCTGCTAGCGGTCGAGGAACTGACCCTGGCCCTCGCCAAGCGCCGGTCTGTGCTCACCTGACCGTTATAGCCTATCCTCGGGCGCTGCCTTCGGCTCTTTGCTGCCCGTCCGCCGGTGTATGGGTGGCACACCCATCGCGCAATTCGTGTGTGTGTGGCACTTCCATACACTCACGTGCCGCTCGGGCAATCAAATGGCGCTCGCAGCGTGCTAAGAGTGTGAGATTCGCACCGTTCGCCGGTTCGCGGCCGTGGAGGGCCAGGAGGCGCCTGTGACTGCTGAGCAGATGCGGGAGGCGGGCACGAGCCATCTCCACCGTTGTTTGGTCTGCGTCGGCTCCACAAGCTTCGCGTCAACTAGCGCGCGGCTGCGGTGGGTTGCTAAGCGGCGGCCGGACGCTACTACGTGGTTCCCCGCGCTCCCCGGCCATCCTCCAGGCTATTGCCAGCCCCGATGGACGTTCGGTCCTGGCTATGAGCCAGCGAGGGCACGAGGTGACGGTGTCCCGATTCGCGATGTCAACCGGTCGGCAGGTCGAGGTGCTCTACCGCAGGCGGGCAGACAGCCCCCTCGAGACGTTTATCGCCAGCGACGGATCGGGACAGTACCTGATCTTCAACGAGAATGTCGGTGCCGTCGATGGCTGGATCAATCGCGGTCGGTTTCATTCCATGAAGACAGGAGGCTTGCAAGTGTGGTCATCCGCATGGTGATCATCCAAGCTGAACCGGCTGGCGGATGCCGAGATGATTGTCTGCGGGCCGTTAACAAACAGAGAACTGGTGGTTCCGGCCTAACGCTTTACCGTGATCTGGCCGTAACCTTGAACGGTGCCGATGATGATGGCGGTGAGCTTTGAGCGGCGTGGGCAGCTGCATTATCTAGACCCGGGGTCGCACCGCCCGGTTGTGGGCGACAAGGTGCTCGTGCCCACCGACACCGGGCCTGAGGTTGCGGAGTGCATCTGGGCGCCGCAGTGGATCGACGACGACATCGGCGGCCTTCCGCTATGTGAGGGCCTGGCCACTGAGGCTGACCTGCGCCGGGACGAGGGCAACAAGGCCAGGCGCGCCGAGGCCAAGGTAGTCGCTCGCCGGCTGGTGCGCGAGCACAACCTGCCGATGAAGGTCATCGCCGTCGACTACATCTCGGTGGCGGCGCAGCTGATCATCTATTTCAGCGCGCCGCATCGGGTCGACTTCCGGGCGCTCGTCCGCGACCTGTCGGGGCGGCTGCGCGCCAAGATCGAACTGCGCCAGGTCGGTCCACGGGACGAAGCGAAGCTGCAGGGCGGCATCGGCCCATGCGGGCGGGATCTATGCTGCTCCACGTTCCTGAAGAACTTCGAGCCGGTCACGATCAGGATGGCGAAGGACCAGGACCTGCCCGTCAACCCGATGCGGATCGCCGGCGCGTGCGGGCGGCTGATGTGCTGCCTGAAATACGAGCACCCCTTGTATGTCGATTTCAAAGCGCACGCCCCGAAGCTCGGCTCGAAGGTCGAATCACCTGAGGGTGCGGGGGTGGTCGTTGGGTATAGCGTCCCGGCCGACGAGGTGATCGTCAAGGTGAGCGAGACCGGCTCCAAATGCGCCTGCCCGCGCGCCAGCGTCTGCGGATCACGGCAAGCGTACGAGGCCACCCATGGCGGTCAGCGAGAACTCCCCGCCGACCGGTAGACTCTCTGCGCCGCCGCCTTCCGGTCGGCGCGCCGCCTTAGCTCAGTCGGCAGAGCGGTTCACTCGTAATGAACAGGTCGTCGGTTCGATTCCGACAGGCGGCTCTCTTTGTTGCTGCTCAGAAACGTTTATCGATTTAAATTTCGACGACTTGTCAATCTCCGTGGAACGATTCGTGGAACGAGCTGCAGGGTACGCAGTCGGTGGTCATGAGCTAGCCCTGGTAACGCAGAGTGCTGGACGCGATGTCTGGCAAGAGCTGTTTAGCCAGGCGGCTCGTCGGTCAGAAGGCGACCTCAGGATGGAGATCATGTGTGGCCAGATCGAGCCTCCCCCAGGTGTCCCCGGCCCGTCGGCCGTCATCATGTCGATCAGCACGCCGCACATGCCGCTGAGCCGTAGCTCATGATGTGCCTTCAGCCGGGTCCGCCGGAGAGCCACCATATGACCGGGTGCTCTCCGAGGCCGGCGGGGGGCTCGGCGGCGAGGGCGCCGAGGGCCTTGCGGAGCCTTTCCAGGTCGGCGCGTGTGCGCGGGTAGCGGGAGTGATGGCAGTAGACGACGCCGAGATGGTCGGGCACGAGCGCGATCGCCACGCTGAAGGTGCTGACGTCTTCGGTCACGACGACCCGCCCCTCCGCGACGGCCGCGGCCAGGACGCGCCCATCGTCGGCCCCGCGTAGTTCAGGGCGGTGGGCTGTCAAGGCGACGGTGTCGTAGCCGTCGGCGGTCAGGTCCTCGGCAAGCCAGCCAGGATAGTGCTCGTCCAGCAGGAACCGGACCCGAGTGAAGTCAGACGGCATCGAGATGCCTCCGGCGCTCCCACGCGGCCAGTGCCTCGTCCTGGCTGGCGCGATGGCGGCCGATCAGCTCATCGATCTCGTCTTTGTAGTCGGCCCAGTACGCCAGGGCCGCCTCGATGTCAGCCGCGCTCAGGCCGAGGGTTTCGGCGAGCACCGCGGTGGTTCGTTCAGCCTTGTCGTGCTGCAGCCAAGCTCGCCGGTGATGGTCGGCACGAAGATGATGCCCGCATGCGTCTGCATCCGCAGCCACTCGCGCACTGCATTCACGACGACCGTTGATTTCTTTGCGCCTGCCTGGCGTGCGTAGTCAGCCAGACCCTGGTCGACCGCGTCAGGGAAGCGCACGTTTGTCGGTGCTACCATGTACTACATTGTAGCAACAACTGTCCGGCAAGTGAAGCTGTCGTGTAGCACCCTTACTGTCGCCCGCAGGCGCGGCGCAGCGCTGGCACGCCGCGCGAGGAGATCGAGCGCCAGGCCCTGGTTACATGATCACAATGCCCGCCTGGCGCGATCATCCCCGCGTCGCCTCAGCGGCTCCCTGATCCCGGCGCGCTCAGGAGCGAGGCACGGAACCGTGGTATCGGCCGGGTCAAGGGATCGGGTGAGCAGATACTCAGCGGCTGTCCCGGCTGACCGCGACAGCTGGCTGATCTTCTTGGGCGGCGGTGAGGGAGCAGCGGGCGGCTGGCTACCGGCAGTGACGAGATCAGGCCGGCCGGCTTGGCGGAACCGTGGAACGCCCGGTGACCATGATCACGCTGGTCTCGCTGCCCGCCGCTGGACGGTGACGCGCTCGACGGATGGTCCGCACCTCTTCATGATTCCGCGATTCTGCATACGAACTCTTCGATCGCGGGAAAGGCCAGGTCGGGCCAGTCGCGGAAGATTGCGTGCCGGGCACCGTGCAGGCGCACAAGGCTGGTCGTGTTCGCTGGAAGTCTTCTTGCCAGCTCCTCGATGTCTGGGAGCGGGCACACAGGATCGTCCTCGCCAGCCAGGATGACCACCGGGCCTCTCACGCGGTCGAGCAAGCTCCACG
>WNFK01015248.1_pt1 | contig 10277 bp, 11 predicted proteins | sample 5400281 | NCBI WGS metagenome assembly WNFK01 (sample SAMN13153350, study PRJNA577476) | soil metagenome | isolation source: 20 cm soil on Douglas fir-dominated hillslope | place: USA:California | collected 2013-09-17
TCGAGGAAGCGCAGAAAACGATGGGCGAGGCGCCAGAGTACGTATCGAACTCAAATCTCAATGCCGAAGTCCGCAACGGCCTCTCGCTCAAGCCGGAGACCAAGAGCTTCATGCAGGAGTATGTCAAACGAGGCGAGAGCCGATAAGCACGCTCCTGTCGTCCAAAACCCGCCCGATGCCGATCAGCGAAGCCGGCGCCAAGATTCACAAAGTTTCACAAGACTCATCAGACGTCTTCATCATCCAGAGAGAGCCAGCAATGACCGAGACTGCCACCCAAGACGTGGCTGAGCGATTCCTGACGCTGCACGAGTTCATTCCGGCGGCGCGGAAAAAGCTGACCGATGACAAGTGGGACTACATGGTCGGCGGAGCCGAGACGGAGACAACGCTGAAGCGGAACCGCATGGCGCTCGATTCACTTGCTTTCCGACCACGTGTGCTGCGGGATGTGTCAAACGTCGACTGTTCGGCGAGCTTGTTTGGCAAAAAGTTACGCATGCCGGTGATGCTTGCGCCGGTGGGCAGCATTCAGCGCTTCGATCCGGGGGGCTCGGCCGCAGTCGCCCGTGCGGCTGCAGCTTTCGGTGTGTCACAAATGGTCAGCTCGGTGTCCGAGCCGGGCCTCGAAGCAACCGCGGCGGCTGCGACCGGTATGAAAGTGTTTCAGCTTTACGTGCGTGGCGATGACACCTGGGTCGAGGACATCATCGACCGTGCCATGGCTGCCGGATACGACGCCTTTGCGTTCACTGTCGACGTTGCGATCTACAGCCGCCGCGAGCGCGACATTTCCAAACGCGCCGCGATGCGGTCGTCCGCGGACGCAACGGCTCAGCGCTATCAGTCAATGCTGAGCTGGCCGCAGATCAAGCGGTTCCGGCAGCGCTGCAAGCTGCCGATGATCATCAAAGGCATCCAGACGGCGGAAGATGCAGTGATCGCCTGCGATCACGGGATCGAAGGCATCTACGTCACCAACCATGGCGGCCGACAACTTGATCATGGGCGAGGAACGGTCGACATTCTGCAGGAAGTGGTGGAGGCAGTGCGCGGACGCGCGCAGATCATCGTCGATGGAGGTTTCTGCCGAGGCACCGATATCATCAAGGGCATTGCACTTGGTGCCAACGCGGTGTCGATCGGGCGGCTCTATCTCTATGGCCTCGCCGCCGCCGGCCAGGCCGGCGTCCACCGCGTTCTGGAGCTGTTGGAAGCGGAGATCAAGATCGGTCTTGGACTGCTGGGAGTGAACAGCTTGTCGGAGCTTGACAAGTCCTGCGTTCAGCCGGTGGCGCCAGTCAATCCGCCCCACGTCTTCAGCGCGTTCCCGCTGCTGGAGATCACCGAGGCGCTCAGAGGCAAGTATTAGAGCCAATTCTTCCATTTGAAGAAAATATAGGGCAAGGCCGCCGCGATCAGCATCAGGACGATGGCCAGCGGATAGCCCAATTGCCACTCGAGCTCCGGCATATGCTTGAAGTTCATACCGTAGATCGACGCGACCAGGGTCGGCGGCATGAGCACGACTGCCGCGATCGAGAATATCTTGATGATGTTGTTCTGCTCAATCGAGACGACGCCGAGCAGGGCATCGAGCACGAATGTGATCTTGCTGGAGAGATAGCTGGCATGGTCGGACAGGGATTGAACGTCGCGCTGCATGCCACGCAGCTGCGAGCGGATATCCTTTGCCCAGCGCATGCTGTCGGCTTCATTGGCCAGGTACAGTAGCACACGCCCGATGGAGACGAGGCTCTCACGAACCTTGGACGTGAGGTCGCCCTTGCGCCCAATCGCCTTCAGGATCTCCTGATGACTGCGTGTCTCGTCCGTCTCCGGCTCGAAAATGTCGCGCGAGACGCGATCGACCTCGGCACCGATCCGCTCCAGAATATCGGCCGCACGGTCGATCACGGCGTCGAGCAGTTCCATCAAGACCGATTCGCCGTTGATGCCGGCCGGGCAGACCCTGGCAAGCTTGCTGCCGACAATCATGAACGGGCGCGGCTCGTCGTAGCGAACCGTGATGAGCCGATGCCCGGACAGGATGAACGTCACTGCCGTGGTCTTGGGCGTGTCCGTGTCGGACTGACACATCAGAGTCGCGGTCATATAGCGCGCGCCGTTCTCCACATAGAGACGGCTGGTGACCTCGATCTCCTGCATCTCCTCGCGTGTAGGTAGGCACTGAAATACCTACAACGCTCTCAACCAGCTTGTCCTCGGTCTGGGTGGGCTGGATCAGATCAAACCAGATGGCGCTATCCGGTACCTGGTCGCCGGACGCCACCGGGACGCGATCAAGGGACGCTCCGTGCGGAACATAAACCGAGAGCATGGCCGCGTCGTGCCCCCATCCCCGAGCCACCAACAGGCGCGCTCAATCAAACTCGCCCCATCGTGCACTGAATGACCTGATAGGGGCGGAACATGCAAGCCTGTTCACGGCACTCAGGCAAGCGGCAGCGGCACGCTCGCCAATCAGACCGCCAAGCCCTCGGAGCGCCAACGGTCGCTGCGGGGCGCGACAGGCGCGTAGGCCATGTTCTTCGGCTCGCTCTGGTAGCGCATCGCTGCAGCGACGGCGGAAATTCCAATCTTGCCGTAGCGACGATCAAGGCTCTGCACCTCAGGTTGGGTCTTCGGTGGGGACTTTCGGCTTGCTGGCATTGGGGACCTCTCGTTGAAAGGAAGGACGCTTTCTGGGCCAAAGGGCCGGCGCGCAGCCAGGATCGACACGAAAAATCGTGGGAAATCGTAAGCTGTCGACGCCCGCCGGCCCCAGCGCAGCAGTTACATTGGCTTGCCGATTGTGAAAGGAGACTTAACCCGCGCGGGTTATTTCAGCTTAATTATATACCGCCGACGACGGGCCTGACCGCGAATACCGGTATTCTTCAACGGTGTGGGGTCATGAAACTGCGATATTCTTGCCACAGTTTCCAAGGACAATTTGGTTAACGAGACGTAGCGCTGGAAGTCTCGGGGGGGTTTCAGCTATCTGGTATGCCTCGAGTCGGGGTGCCCTAAACTTCAGTGCAATGAGGCGGATCAAGGCCTGACCTATGGCAATTCGTGGAAGCGCGTGCGTCTTGTTGGGCTTGCTGTTGGCTGGTTGCATGCAGGCAACCTTGGAGCCGGCAAGTGAGTCTAATTTCACTGCGAGAGATAAGAAGCTGCTTGCGAATGCGCCTTACGCGCAAGCCAGCATCCCGCAGACCTATCAGCGTCACATCGTGGATTATCACCGGTCTGAGGCGCCCGGATCGATCGTCATCGATACCGATGCCCGGTACCTCTACTACGTGCTGCCCGACAAGAAGGCCATACGCTACGGCGTGACGGTTGGTGAAGATGCACTCTCGTTCTACGGGATCGCCAAGGTTGGCCGCAAGGAAGAATGGCCGTCGTGGGTGCCAACTGCCGACATCAAGAAGAGGCTTGGCAATCTCCCCAACTTTGTCGAAGGTGGGCCACATAACCCGTTGGGCGCACGCGGCATCTATCTCTACCAGGGCAGCAAGGACACCCTGTTTCGGATCCACGGCACCAACCAGCCCGAGTATATCGGCCAAGCCATTTCATCCGGCTGCATTCGGCTGACGAATGAAGATGTGATCGACCTCTTCAATCGCGTGAAGCTTGGCGCGATCGTGGTTGTGCTGGCGCCCAAGCAGGGCGACTCGCCCTGGAACTCGCGGGTCGCCACGGTGGGCCCGACCCAGGATTAAGGCTGTAGGCTGAAGCCGCAGTTATGCGCTAGGCGCCGAACCTTAAGGTTCGGCGCCGTTTGATTCATAGGGACACGATCCGAGTTCGACCGGCTCGTTGATCAGAACAGCCGCTGCTGCTTCGCCCAATCCAGCGTGCGGTCAAGCGCCCTCCCCAGGCGCTCGAACAGCAGATCAATCTCTTCGGCGGAAATAATCAGCGGCGGACAAAGTGTAATCACATCGCCGGCAAGGGAGCGCACGATCAGACCCTCCTCCTCGGCGAACGCAACCGCGCGTGGACCCACTCCCGTCTTGGGCTCGAATGGCCGCTTAGACGCCTTGTCGGCAGCAAGCTCGAGCGCCCCGACCAGCCCCAACCCCCGCGCGTCGCCCACCAGCGGATGCTGGCCGAGCGCAGAGAGCCGCGCCAGGAATTGCGGCGATTTGCGTGCAACGGCCTCAGGGACTCGATCACGCTCATAGATCTCCAGGGTCTTGAGCGCCACGGCAGCCGCCACCGGATGCCCCGAATAGGTGAAACCGTGGCCGAACGCCCCAATCTTTCGGCTTTGGTCGACAAGCGCTTGATACATCGCCTCCGGCACCGTCACAGCTGCCATCGGCACATAGGCTGAGGTCAGCGCCTTCGCGACCGAGATCGAATGAGCCTCGAAACCGAGAAGCGTGCAGCCGAACCCCTGCCCCAATCGGCCAAACCCGCAAATCACCTCGTCCGAGATCATGTAGACATCGTATTTCCGGCAAACCTCGCTGATCCTGGCGAAATAAGTCTTCGGCGGCACGATGACGCCGCCCGCGCCCATGACGGGCTCGGCAATGAATGCGGCAACGGTCTCCGGTCCCTCACCGACAATCATTGCCTCGAGGTCGGCCGCAAGCCGGACAGCGAATTGCTCTTCGGTCTCGCCCGGAAGGGCAAACCGATAGTGATGCGGACAGCTCGTGTGAAGAATGCCCGCAATCGGCAGGTCGAAGTCGATATGATTGTTGGGGAGTCCGGTCAGCGAGGCCGCCGCAATCGTCACGCCGTGGTAGGCCTTGATGCGGCTGATGATCTTCTTTCGACGCGGCCGCCCAAGCGCATTGTTCATGTACCAGACGAGCTTGACCTGGGTGTCGTTTGCTTCCGAGCCCGAGTTGCAGAAGAAAACTTTGGACGTTTCGACCGGCGCAATCTCTTTGATCTTCTCGGCAAGCTCGATGGCCCCGTCGTGACTCTTGGCCGTGAACAGATGCGCAAATGACAGCTTATGCACACAGCCCCGCCATGCCATCGATGTAGGATTTGCCGTTGTTGTCGTAGAGAAAGACGCCCTGCCCGTGGTCGATCACGAGCGGCCCGGTGTTCCGGATCGAGGCCAGATTGGTATAGGGGTGAATCAGCGTTTCGATGTCGCGAGTGGCGAGATTGCTGAGCATGGCGTTACTTTCGCGCGGAGGAGCCACGATACTCGCCGCGCAAGCCCGGCCGTGTCAAAGCTTTCCACGCGCGGTCGCCTCAAATTTGGGGCGCGGCGGCGGAAGCGGGACCTTCTCGCTATCGTCGGCCTCTGCCGGCGGATCGAGCACCTGCCATTGGCACATCGCAAAACGACCGCGCGGGCGCTCCTGCAGGTCCACGTGAACATGATCCTCATGATAGCCGTCCGAGCCCGGACCAAGCACGGTGGAGAAGCGCTGACATGCGTCCCGTCGCATCCGCTCGCGGTAGTCTCTGGCGACATGCGGATCGGTCAGGCTAATACGCCTTCCGTCAGCCAGCCTGACCAGGCGGATATCCAGGGCGTTCGCTTTGCCATGCTCACTGAGCTGGGCGCCGACGACATTGTTGCGGCCGCGACAATGATATGAGGCATAATTGTCGATGCCACGCAGCGGCGCGCCAAGCGCGAGCGCGGCCGCCGCCATATCCTCGCGTACCCAGCGCACGATCGCTTCCGCCATGCCGCAGCGAAGCGTTGCCGGCGGATTGAGCGCCACACTACTGCCGTCAGGCAGGACCACAGCCTCGAGCCGCACCGCGTCGGTGACCGCGCATTCCCCCGGACCGTCCAAGGTCTCAAGCGGCGCCGCAACGGCCAGCTCTCTGTTCATGAGCAGCTGGCAGGCGGGTGCATCATGCGAGGCCTGAGGCGGCACTGGCCGTGGCCTCGGCAGCGGCACGACCTCCGCGGCCGTATCGTGCGAGGCCAATGGCGGCACAGGCCTTGGCCTGGGCAGTGGCACGACCTCAGCGGCCGCACCGCCAACCGCGACCAGGAGCATGATCCCTAGCAGGATTGCTTTCACGCCGGCATTCTGGCTCGAGTGAAGACGTCGACAAGACAACGATACTGGGGTTCGGAAGCACTGGACGCAAGGGCATCGATCCCATGCGGATACGCGCAAGTATCGACAAGACCTAAGTTCCGACAAGACTCAAGTCGGCCGCATTGCGCATCCTGCTTGCGAGCATTACTCAAGAGACAGCCGGGGCCCGTCGGATGCATGGGAGGAGTGGCCACTCCGCTCACCCCCTATCGATGAATATTGCGAGCGCCGATGTCAAGCTTCGACGTTGTTGTCTGTGGTCTTGGCGTTATGGGGAGCGCGGCCCTACGCGAGCTCTCTCGCAGAGGCCTGCGTGTGCTGGGCATTGATCGATTCGCGCCGGGGCATGATCGCGGCTCCTCGCATGGCGCGACCCGCGTCATTCGCCTGGACTATTTCGAACACCCTTCGTATGTGCCGCTGCTGCGCCGCGCCTACGAGCTATGGCACGAGCTGGAGCAATCGTCAGATCAGAAACTCATTCATATCACCGGCATCGTGGAGATCGGCGCTCCGGATGGCGTGTTGATCAGCGGCGTTCTCGCGTCAATCAGACAGCACTCCCTTCGTCACGAATTGTTGAACGCCGAAGATCTGATGCGCCGATATCCAGCATTTCATATCCCGCCGCAATACCAGGCTGTCGTGCAACCCGATGGCGGGTTCCTCGCCGCCGAGCCATCAATCCACGCCATGTTGGCTTTGGCCAAGGCGGCCGGCGCCGAAATTCGGTCCGGGGAGACCATTCGCGCGATCGAGACGAGCTCAACCGGAGTGCGCATCATCAGCGACCGTGCGCGCATCGATGCCGGTTCTGCGGTGATCGCCGTCGGCCCATGGATCAAATCAATACTGCCGGAGCTGAAAGCTCCATTGAGGGTGACGCGACAGGCAATGGCCTGGTTCTCGCCTCGTGAGCCAGCGTTGTTCCAGTCGGAACACTTTCCAGTCTTCCTCATGGAAAGCCACCATGGCATGCACTATGGTTTCCCACTCGACGGTGACGGACTCATCAAGGTCGCCAAGCATCACCACGGCGACGAAACAGTTGGTCCTGATGCCTGCGACCGGGCGGTCTCGATCGCCGACGAAAACCTGATCCGATCAGCGCTTGCAGATCATCTCCCCGACGCGAACGGACGCCGGGTCAAAGCCACGACCTGCCTTTACACTGTCACGCCCGATGGCGATTTCATTGTCGACAGCCTTCCCGGCTATCCGCATGTTGTTCTTGCGTCGCCATGCTCGGGCCACGGGTTCAAGTTTGCGCCGGTGATCGGCGAAATTCTCGCCGACCTGGTAACTCGATGCGAGCCAAGGCACGAGATCAGCCGCTTTTCTCTTAAGCGTTTTGCCTGAGGCTTGTACTCTTAAGTCGAAAAATGCACTCTCGGACTGATGCCTGCTATGCGCGCTGCCGCGACAGATTGGACGCTTGCTGTTGTAATTGCCGAGAGTGTCGCGAAGTTTCTTGTGCCAGACCACTCGCTGCCGGCATCTTTTATCGCGGCAGGAAGAGCACGTTTCGCGACGCGATGCTGGTTCCCCAACTGGTATTTTTGCCGAGAGCGCGGATCGCGGGCAGGGCGGCGATCTTCTCGTCGTGCTGGACGATGAAGGCGTCATAGCTAAAACTCTCGCAGATCGCCGCTGTATAGGCGGCAGGGTCTTGATGAGTACCAGCCAACAGCTCGAGCAGGATTATTGGCCGGTCGCGTGCGATGGTTGCGCGTGCGCCGTCGAGCACCTCGCGCTCGCCGCCCTCGACGTCGGCCTTGATGAAACGAACATCCACCAAGCGGAACTCGTCCAGGGTGCGGACCTCGACATCATAGGTCTTGAGGTTTTGAAACTGGCGGTGCGCTCGCTTCAGGCTCCCGGCAAGGTGGAGGGTCATTCCCGCGTTTGAAAGCGGCACGTATAAGGTCCCACGGCCCGGCGCCTCGGAGAGCGCCAGCTCGTGCAACTCGGCGCGACCGCGCAACATCCAGCGTGCAAAGAAGGCGTAGTCGGGATTGGGCTCGAAAGCGACGACTCGGTCTGCAATCGCCGAGAGCGCATAAGCGAAGATCCCCTGATTAGCACCTACGTCAACGGCGGTGCCGCCACGCGGTACGAGCTTCGCCAGGATAGCGAGTTCCGGCTCGCCCGAGCGCGCCTCCTCCGTGATACGCCGCCGGTAGAACCAAGATGGCGGCATCAGCATTGTGAGCTTTTCGCGGAGGGACAGCGGCATTGGCATCCCCTGCGCCGAGATTTCCCGGCTCGCTTGAAATTATCGTAAGGCGGCTCTGGGTCAAAGCTGGTAAAGCTCAGAGCGAGCACACCACGTCCGCAATTCCCGCGTGAGCCGATATTGCTGGCGCATGTCGAGCCTTCGCGCTCGGGCAATGAAAGCTCAAAGCGAGCACAATTGATCCGATTTTAGGGCGATAGCGACCGGAGCGCCTAGTGACAGAGTTTTGAGACCCTTCGCGAACCGGCCTACTTGGCCTCTGGCGCAAATGCCTTGGCGTAGCGGTCGGCAATGTCCGCAGGCGTGGAGACGATCAATCGGACGACCTTTTCGACCTCCTCGCTCGAGATCAATTCGATCTCTTGTTTGGATCGTTCGGCGTCGGCAATAAACTCGCGATCCTGGCCGAGCGCCTTGAAGGCAGAAATCAGTGCTGCAACTCGCTCAGCCGGCACGCCGGGCGGCGAAATGATGGGGCGCGCGGCCGTCTTCTGGGTGAAGTGCAGCTCAAGCACCTTGCGATCGTCTGCGTTCTTGACGAAATCCAGGGCGTTCGGCAGGTCCGCCAGCTCCGGTTCGTTTGCCAATGCGCCCTGCATCAGCATGGTGACCTTCTTCTCACTCAGCCAATGCGGTCGCACCACCTCGACCAGGAAAAATCTGCAATGCCCTGGACTTCGCCCCGTTCGATCGCAAGAGCGATCTCAGCCGTACTGTTGTATCCGGTGACCACCTTGAATTTCGTCCCCAGCAGAGAATTGTAAAGCCTCGGCGTCGTTTCCGGATCAACACCGTTGATCCCGCCAACGATCAACTCTCTCTCCAGCAAATCCCTCGCGCTCCGATGCGTGGAAGTCTCCTTCCACGCCAGCGTCACGGCCGTTTCGCTGTTTAGACTCACCAACCAGCGGAACTTGTCGATCTCGAAGCGAGCGCTGCTCGGATAAGTGAGCTTGGCAAGCAGCATGCCGCGCTGAATGAGCGCGATTGCTGTTCCATCGCGTGGAGCCGTGCTGAACATGTAGTTGGTGGCCGCCATGCTGCCGGCTGCTGGCATGTTCTGAACGATAATCGGGGGGTTGCCGGCGATATGCCGGCCGAGATGCCGCGCCACCAGGCGCGCCTGATGATCGTATCCACCTCCCACGCCGGCGCCCACAATGAGCGTAATCTGTTTGCCGGCGTAGAAATCCTGCGCCACCGCCGGAAAGCCGGAGCCTCCGACCGACAGAACAGTCAGCACAAAGACAAGTCGCATACGTGTTCGAACGGTTTGCATCGTGGCCTTGCCGGTGTTGGTCGCGTCCTCCGAGACCTCTATTCTTCAGAATTACTCGGTCTCCATTCAAAAAATACCCCAATGCCCGCGACAATTTCGCACCAGTTTGTCCAGACCATGCCGAAGCACAGGGCCCTTTGGTTGCAGATCATAGAATATTCTATCAGAAATAATTCACATCCCTGTTGCGTCCTTCAGCCGCTCTTATTCGTATAGTCTCCAGGTCATCGCTCAAGTCCGGTCATACCCAAAAAACGGCCGGACATAAAATACAGGGGAACGCTCATGCTTGGGTTGATGCAGGACTGGCCACTGCTCTGCCATCGCATTATCGATCACGCGGCTCTCAATCACCCCGCGCGGCGCGTTGTTTCACGCTCAGTTGAAGGGCCCATCCACACGACGGACTATCAAGCGATCCGGGCGCGCGCGCTCAAGGTCGCCAAGCGGCTCACCAAGGACGGCATCAAGCTCGGCGACCGGGTTGCAACCTTGGCATGGAACACCTGGCGCCACCTGGAAGCCTGGTACGGGATCCTTGGCATCGGAGCGATCTATCACACGATCAACCCGCGGCTCTTCCCAGAACAAATCACCTGGATCGTGAACCACGCCGAAGATCGGGTCATGCTGGTCGACCTCACCTTTGTGCCACTCATGGAAAAGCTCGCGGCGCGCCTTCCTTCGATCGAACGCTATGTCATCCTCACCGATG
>WNFK01064823.1_pt1 | contig 10274 bp, 8 predicted proteins | sample 5400281 | NCBI WGS metagenome assembly WNFK01 (sample SAMN13153350, study PRJNA577476) | soil metagenome | isolation source: 20 cm soil on Douglas fir-dominated hillslope | place: USA:California | collected 2013-09-17
CCGAGCAACCGGCCGATCAGGATACGCGTGCCCGCACCCTGATTGCGGTTGACCATGATGCAGCTGGGGTCGGCGAGCGCCGCCCGCACCGCGTCCTGCGCGGTGGTCAATCCCTCGAAACGCGCATCGCCAGCGCGAAACACGATGCCCTGCATCCGCCGCCAGCCCGGCACCAGTTCAAGTCCGTCGGCGAGAAACGGCACGTTGTAGCTCTCGGTGGTATCGTCAAACAGATGGATCGGTGCGAAATCGCATTCGCCGCGCTTTGCCGCCGCCAATCCGCCAAGGCTGCCCACCGCGATCGAGCGCACCAGGAGACCGGCCCGCGCCAGCGGCGCGATCACCAGATCGAGGCCGGTGCAGTGGCTGCCGACGATCATCAGATCCGGCACCCGCACATGCGGCGTGAACAGCGTCACCTCGGCCTCGGTCCCGGCCGGCATCTGATCGGCCAGCGCATCGATCCGCAAAAAGCCGTCGGCCTGCGCGAACGAGGTGATCGCGCCGGAGCCCTTGCCGGACGGATAGGCGATCAAGCCGCGATCGCCTTCGGCCAGCGACACCATGACGAATTCGGTGCGACCCAATTCCGAGGCGATCCGCACCGGGACGCTGGCCGTGACCTTCGCATCGGAACGCGGCGGCAGACCCGCCATGCGTCGCAGCACCGGCACGATCATGTCGTGAAAGGTGAACATCGCCGAGGTTGGAAATCCCGGCAGGATCACCACCGGCTTGCCGCCGCAGACCGCGAGACACAGCGGTTTGCCCGGCTTCAGAGCGACGCCGTGTGCGATAATGCCGGGCTTTCCAAGCCAGGCGATGATGCGGTGGGACACGTCGCCGGCGCCTTTTGAGGTGCCGCCAGACAGCACCAGCATGTCGCAAGTCTCAAGCGCCGCGCGCATCGCGGCTTCAAGCTTTTCGTCGTCATCGGCGATCGCGCCGAGGAACTCCGCCTCGCCGCCATTCTCGCTGACCGCCGCCGTGACGATCGCGCCGTTGGTGTCGTAAATCTCGGCAGGACGCAACGATTGACCGGGCTGAACCAGTTCGTCTCCGGTGGAGATGACCGCGACGCGCGGCCGGCGCGCGACGGAAACCTGCGCGATCCCGCAGGCCGCGAGCATGCCGATCTCGCGCGAGCCGATCACGATGCCGGCGCGCAACAGCGTCTCGCCGCCCGCGATGTCGGAGCCGGCATAGGATACGAATTGTCCCGGCGAAGCGGCGCGGCGGATCTCGATCGCGCGGGGCCCCGCGGGTTGGGTATGCTCGACCATGACGATGGCGTCGGCGCCGCGCGGCAGCGGACCGCCGGTCGCAATCGACGTGGCGGTCCCCGACAGCACCGGCCGCGTCGGCGCGGTGCCGCAGGCGACTACTTCATCGTTGAGCATGACGCGAACCGGTGTCGCTTCGCTGGCCGACGCCAGATCGGCGGATCGAACCGCAAAGCCGTCGACATTGGAGCGATCGAACGGCGGCACGTCGATCGGCGCCACGACGTCCTCAGCCAGCGCACAGCCGAGCGCATCCGCCAGCGCGCGCGGTTCGCTTGGGGTCGCGCGCGGAAACAACGCGGCTTCGAAACGTGCCAGCGCATCTTCGCGCGACAGGATGGTCAGGAACTGATCCTGGTCCACGCTGTCATGGTTTTTCGGAATCGGCGCATTTGTCATTTCGGAACTCATATCAGTCCCGCAACATATAGGCATCGACCGGCGTGCCCGCAGCAAAACCCTCAGCCCCGCCCGGTACGGCCAGCCATGCATCGGCGCGGGCGATTGTCTCGAGCGAGAGGTCGCCGATCGCGAGCGGCTTCCAGGCCCCATCATTTACTTCCAGCAGAACGATCTCGGCGATGCCGCCGCTCGAGGCAATCTTGCGTGCAAGCGGCAACGTTACCGCCTGCCGCGGCTGCCGCCCGGACAACCGGTCCAGCACCGGGAGTGCCAGCGTCCACCATGCCGCGAGCGCCTGATCCGGCGCGCCCGGCAGCACAATGACGGGCATTTTTCCAATCCTGCCAACGGCAGAGGTTCGGCCCGGCTGCAAGGCGATGCCATGGGCGAGAACTTCGCCGCACCGGGCCAACGCCCCGATCGTTGCGTCGGTGCGGCCGACGCCGCTGCCGCCGATAGTGACAAGCAAATCGCACGAAGCGGTACCGGCCGCCTTTGCGACCCGTTCCGCGTCGCGTGCTGTGGCCTCGGCGTCGATAACATCGGCACCGGCCCCGCGCGCGCTCTCGGAAATCAATTGCGCCGTCGCCGTGGCGCCGGAGGTCGCGGGAATGTTGATGATGCGCAGATGCGGGCGGCGCACATTTAGTCTTTCCAGTCCCGCCGCGCGCGCGATCAGCAGATCGAGCGGGCGAACACGCCTGCCGGAGGCGATGACGAAACTTCCGGCGGCGATATCGCCGCCAATCCGGCGAACGCCCTGGCCCGGTATCGCCTCCGCCAACACCTGAACCATTGGGCCGGTCTGATCCACGAGGTCGGTGTCGATAACACAGTCGCACCCTTGCGGAATGGCGGCGCCGGCTTCGACCCAGACCGGCGATATAGCCAATGGCAGCGGCGAATAAGAAGACGCGCCAACGAGATCGGCGGCGCAGAACGCCCAGCCATCCGCCGCGGCGATGTCGTGCGGCGGAATCGCCTTGAGTGACGGCATATCGGCGGCGACGCAGCCCAGCGCCTGCACGAGCGGAAGCTCGATCGGCGCGACCGGCTCAAGCCGATCCAGCAACGCCGTGAGCGCCACGTCGAGCGGAGTGAGCGAAGCCGGCAGGCGCTGTGTTGGAATCATGCGGGGAATGGTGGCCACGCATCGTCTCCTTGGCAGCCATTGCTTCTGGTCGTCCCGGCGTTCGCCGCCGGAGCAATGTGACCCCTCAAGCCCCCTTCTTCTCCGCGTTGGGAAAGAACAGCTGCTGGCCATCGATCTTGTAGCCGGCGATCGCCGTCTGGCCTTCCGCCGAGACAAGCCAGTCGATGAACGTCTGGCCGAGTTCCTTCTTCACCGAGGGATATTTTTCCGGATTCACCAGCATGACGCCGTATTGATTGAACAGCCGCTTGTCGCCCTCGACGACGATCTCGAGATCGCCCCGGTTCCTGAACGAGATCCAGGTGCCGCGGTCCGACAGCACATAGCCGTTCATGGCCGCCGCGGTATTAAGCGCCGCACCCATGCCCTGCCCGATCTCGCGATACCAGGGACCTTTGACGGCGGCGATATCGATATCGGCCTGCTTCCAGAGCGCAAGTTCGGCGGAGTGCGTGCCTGATTTGTCGCCGCGCGACACGAATGGCGCGGCCTTCGCCTGGATCGCTTTCAGCGCGGTCTGGATGTCCTTGCCCTTGACGCCGGCGGGGTCGCTCTTTGGCCCGATCAGCACGAAGTCATTGTACATCACGTCGAAACGTTTAACGCCAAAGCCCTCGGCGAGGAATTTTTCCTCCTGCGACTTGGCATGGACGAACACCACGTCGGCGTCGCCGCGCCGTGCGGTGTCGAGCGCCTGGCCGGTACCCTGCGCGATCACCTTCACATCGATATTTGTCTTGGCCTTGAAGATCGGCAGCAGATAGCCGAACAGCCCGGAATCCTGCGTCGAAGTGGTCGACGCTACAATGATCGATCGATCCTGCGCGACCACGGGCGCCTGACTGGCTACGGTGATGACGCCAAGCGCCAATGCGAAAGACAAGAAACGGCTTGGCATGGCTCTTTCCTTTCAAACAATTCAAATCACGAGATCGCCGCGCAGGAAGGCTGCGGCTTCCGGTGTCGTTGGGTGGTCGAGAAAATCGGCGGCACGGTCCCGCTCGCACAATGCGCCGCGGACCAGAAAAACCACGTCGCCCGCGAGTCGGCGTACCTGGCCGAGATCGTGCGAGGCCATCACGATCTTGATGCCGGATTGCGCCGCCATCAGAACGATCTCCTCAACACTGCGCGTCGCCGCGGGATCGAGATTGGCGGTAGGCTCGTCGAGCAGCAGGATCTCCGGATCGCGCGCCAGCGCGCGGGCCAGCGCCAGCCGCTGCTGTTCGCCGCCCGAGAGCCGCCGTGCCGGACGCTGCGCCAGATCGGCGAGCCCGACGCGATCCAGCAATGCGGCAACACGCGGCATACGCTGGCCGCGCGGAGCGCCGGCCTGCGCCAGCGCATAGCCGACATTGGCCGCAACAGTCCTTCGCAACATGACCGGGCGTTGAAACAAAATCGCGCGGCGCGCTGGCCTAGCGTCGGTCCGGCCGCCCCAGCTAATTCGTCCGGCCGACGGCGCCGCAAGCCCCATGCAGAGCCGCAGCAGGCTGGTCTTGCCCGCACCGTTCGGCCCCACGATCAGCGTCGGCGCGCCCGGCGTAATCGCCAGGCTCAAACGATCGAGGATCATGGTTGCGCCCGCTTGCAGCGAGACGTCTTCGAGAACCAGGGGAAGATCGCTTGAAGGTGCCCGCATCGTCACCCTGCCTGCCGCTCGGACCAGGCGCGCGTCCCCCACGCCGCCGCGTTGATCGCCAGAACGATCGCCACCAGAATGAGCCCCAATCCCATCGCCAGCGGCAAATTGCCCTTGGAGGTTTCGAGCGCCACCGCGGTCGTCATGGTGCGGGTAAAGCCGTCGATATTGCCGCCGACGATCATGACAGCGCCGACCTCGGCGGCGGCCCGTCCGAAACCCGCCAGCAACGCTGTCAGCAGGCTGTAGCGCGCGTCCCATAACAGGGTCATCATGCGACCGATCGGGCTGACATCCATTGCGGTCAGCTCGTCGCGATACTCGGTCCAGAGATCCTCGACGGTCTGGCGCGTCAGCGCCGCGATGATCGGCGCGATCAGGATGGTCTGCGCGATCACCATGGCTGATGGCGTGAACAGAATGCCTAACTCTCCGAGCGGCCCGGAACGCGACAGCAAAAGATAGACCGCAAGGCCGACCACCACCGGCGGCAGGCCCATCAGGGCATTGAGCAACACCACCAAAGCGGACCGCCCGGGAAAGCCGGTCAGCGCAAGCAGCGCGCCCAACGGCATGCCGGCAAGGGCCGCCAGCATGACTGCGGACAGGCTGATGGCAAGCGACAGCCTGACGATCGCAAACAGCGCCGGATCGCCGCCCAGGACCAGTTGCCAGGCACTCAAATAATCGGACATTTCGCCTCCAACGATTGTGTTCTGCACAGATTACGCAATTGTCAAATAGTTGAACATAAGCAGGAATATGCATACACATGCAGGATGGATTTCCTCACCACCAGCGAAGCCGCCGATTACGTCCGGCTCGGAGAGCGCAAGCTCTACGAACTGGTGACCGAAGGGGCGATTCCCGGCAGCAAGGTAACGGGCAAGTGGTTGTTTCCGCGTCACGAACTGGACCTATGGGTGCTTTCGGGATTGGCGCGCCCCGCCGGCATGACCGCTGCGGACCCGCCACCCATTATCGGCGGCAGCCAGGACGATCTGCTTGAATGGACGTTGCGCGAATCCGGATCCGGTCTTGCCTCGCTCGCCGAAGGTACCGTGCGGGGTATCGAGCGCCTGCAGCGCGGCGAGGTGATCGCCGCGGCCATCCATTTCCACGGCGATGCCAATTCCACTGATTCAGCCGGCGACGCCAATATCGCGGCGGTGCGCGCGATGGCCGGCCTGCATGACGCCGTGCTGGTCGGGCTGGTGCGACGCGAACAGGGGCTTCTGCTTCCGCCCGGTAATCCGAAGCATCTGCACAGCATGGCCGATGTGCTTTCCGCACAGGCGCGAATGGCCGTCAGGCAGCCGGGCGCCGGCGCGCAGATGCTGCTCGACGTGCTGCTGACGCGCGCCGGCGCCGGGAATAAGGATGTGCGCCGGCTCGAGCCGCCATGTCTCACGGGTCCCGATCTTGCGGCCGCGATCCGCGCCGGCAAGGCAGACTGCGGCATCGCGACGCGCGCCGCCGCGAAAGCGGCCGGCCTCGATTTCGTCCCGCTGGTCTGGGAGGATTTCGATCTGCTGATGCGGCAACGCAGCTATTTCCGCCCGCAGGTTCAGGCGCTGATCGGCTTCCTCGGGCAAGAACGATTGAAGCAGCGGGCCGCGGAGCTCACCGGTTACGACCCGGCGCCTGCCGGTCAAATCCGGTTCGCCGCCTAATCCGCAGCAGCGTCCCGAAGCCGAAGTTGGTTTGACGCGGACGGCAGAATAATTGCAAAAACATGAACCGGCTGGGCTTGTGCTACCGGCCAAGCCATACGGCCAATTCGCCTGATGTAACGGAAGGAGACCCGATGCTCGCCAGAAATCTGTCCCCGCTTGCGGTGTTGGCAGCCGTGATGTTGGCCTCGCCGGCCGCGCGGGCCCAAGTCTCGGACGACGTCGTCAAGATCGGCGTTCTCACCGATATGAACGGCCCGGCGTCCACGCCGACCGGCCAAGGCTCGGTTACGGCTGCGCAAATGGCGGTCGACGATTTCGGCGGCAAGGTGCTGGGCAAGCCGATCAGCGTGATCGTCGGCGATCATCAGCTCAAGCCGGATATCGGCGCCGGCATCGCGCGGCGCTGGTATGACACCGAACAGGTCGACCTGATTGTGGACGTGCCGGTGTCCGCTGTTGGGCTGGCGGTGCAGAACGTTGCCAACGAAAAGAAGCGGATGTTCATCGCACACTCGACCGGGGCTGCTGATTTCCATGGCAAGTTCTGCTCGCCCTACGCCATCCAATGGGTGTTCGACACTCGCGCGCTCGCGGTCGGAACCGCGCAGGAAGTGGTGAAGCGCGGCGGCGACAGCTGGTTCTTCATAACCGACGACTATGCGTTCGGCCACTCGCTGGAGCGCGACGCTTCCGCCGTGATCACCAGGAACGGCGGCAAGGTGCTCGGCTCGGTGCGCCCGCCATTCGCCACCCCCGATTTGTCGTCGTTTATCCTTCAGGCTCAGGCCTCCAAGGCCAAGATCATCGGCATCGCCGGCGGGCCGCCCAACAACGTGAACGAAATCAAGACCGCCGGTGAATTCGGCGTGTTGAAGGGCGGCCAACAGATGGCCGCCCTGCTGGCGCTGATCACCGACATTCATTCGCTCGGTCTCCCGGTGGCGCAGGGCCTGCTGCTGACGACCTCGTTCTACTGGGACATGGACGACAAGACCCGCGAATGGTCGAAGCGTTACTTCGCCAAGATGAGCCGGATGCCCAGCATGTGGCAGGCCGGCGTCTATTCGTCGGTGATGTATTATCTTAACGCCATCAAGGACAGCGGCACCGATGAGCCGCTCAAGGTGGCGGCCAAGATGCGCGAGCGGCCGATCGAGGATTTCTTTGCCCGCAACGGCAAGCTGCGCGAGGACAATCTGATGGTGCACGACCTCATGCTGGTGCAAGTCAAGAAACCGGAAGAGTCCAAATATCCGTGGGACTACTACACGATCCTGGCGAAGATTTCCGGCGAGGAGGCGTTCGGCCCGCCCGATCCGGCCTGTTCGATGGTGAAGAAGTAGCTTGAGGTTCGCCGTAGCCACAACATCGTCATGCCCGGCCTTGTGCCGGGCATCCACGTCTTCCTTGTCGCCATCGTTTCAAAACGTGGATGGCCGGGACGAGCCCGGCCATGACGGCATTGGTCTTATCTCCACCTAAGGCGTCCTCACTTCACCACGCCGATCTCGCGGAAATATTTCAGCACGCCGGGGTGGATCAGCTCGGGGCTAGGTGCTGCGGCGATGGTGTTCGCGGCCGTGGTTTCGCAAGCCTGCGCCAGTTTCTTGCAGAACGCACTTTCGACACCATGCAGCGACCGCGCCAACCGATAGGCGACATCATCCGGCAGATTCTCGCGCGCCAGAATAAAACTCCATGACCCCAACGCGTCGATCGGCGCGTTCTGGTTTGGATAGCTGCCGGCCGGCACGGTCAGCGGCTTGAGAAATGTGTGTTTCGCCCGGATCCGCGCAATCTCGCCGGCATCCGGTGCGATGAACCGCGCGCCGCCCGGACTTGCCGCCATGGTCGCAAATCCGGGCCAGCCGATGCCGGCGCCCCAGAGAGCTGCCACCCGTCCGTCAAGCACCATCGTCGGTCCGTCGGCGGCGCGGTCAAGATAGATCGATTGAAAATCGTCGTCCTGTTTCAGCCCGAGACCATCAAGCACATAACGCGACAGGATCGGAAGACCGGAGCCCTTTGCGCCGAACGCGACCGGCTTGTCGACGAGATCGCGAATGGTCTTGTAGGGACTGTCGGCGCGCACCACGAACATGCCGGGGCTCGAGTACATCGCGGTCAGGATTTTCAACTTGGTCCGCGGCCGTCCGATGCCCATGAACGCTTCGTAGGAAGGTTCTCCGGCGACCAGCGCGAGATCGAGCTGGCCGGCTTCCAGCAGCGGAATGTTCTCGTTGCTGCCCTTGGTATTGCGCGGCTCGATCGCAAGCGTCTTGTCGGCGTCATTCATGACCTCGGCAAAAGCATTGCCGTAGAGCGGGAAGCCGCCGCCGGGCGTTGCCGTTCCCAAACTGATCGTGGTTTTTTGAATGATCTTGCCTCCGTCCTGCGCCATCGCGCTGCCCGCCAGCAGCAACGCGCCGGCGCAAACGATATAGGTGACGTTCATCGGCTATCCTCCGGTATCGGCGCAACGCGACACCGTAGACCCATGGTGGAACATTGGGCAAAAGGCAATGTAGGCAAATTCCGGTTTGTATGAAAGCATGGATGTGATTGGCAGCAAAAGCGCGGTTGTGACGGTGTCTTCGACCGCAACGACAAGAATATGACGGGAGAAATTATGTTCGCATTCGTTCGCACGGCGCTGTTCGGTTTGGTTTGTTTGACAAGCATCGTCATCGGTATCGCGCCGTCATCCGCCGCCGATTATCCGAACCGCCCGGTACACTGGCTGATCGGTTTCGCCGCCGGCGGCCCGGTCGATATCGTGGCACGCATCATGAGCCAGTGGCTGTCGGAACATCTTGGCCAGCAATTTATCGTGGAGAACCGCACCGGCTCCGGCGGCAATATCGCGGCCGCGGCAGCTATCAGTTCGCCGCCGGACGGCTACACGCTGTTGTTCGTCGCGCCGAACAACGCGATCAGCACGTCGCTCTACAAGAAATTGCCTTACGATTTCATCCGCGACACCGTGCCGGTCGCGAGCATCATGCAGCTGACCAACATGCTGGTCGTCTCGAACGCCATGCCGGTCAAAACCGTCCAGGAATTCATCGACTACTGCAAGGCCAATCCGGGCAAGGTCTCCTATGCCTCGTCGGGCAACGGCACCTCGGTGCACATGTCGGCGGAATTGTTCAAGGCGATGACCAAGATCGACATGGTGCACGTGCCCTATCGCGGATCGGCGCTGGCGTTTCCCGACATCATCTCCAACAAGGTGCAGCTGATATTCGATAATTTGCCCTCGGCACTCGAACAGGCGCGCGGCGGCAGCGTACGCGCGCTCGGCGTCACCTCGCCGCAGCGCTGGCCCAGCGTACCCGATATTCCCGCCATTGCCGAGACCGTGCCTGGATTCGAGTCGGTCGGTTTCTACGGCATTTCCGCGCCGAAAGGCACGCCGCCGGAGATCGTCGAGATCCTCAACAAGGCGGTCGGCGAGGCGCTGAAAGATCCCAAGCTGGTGGCGCGGCTTGCCGACGTCGGCGGAATCCCGAAGCCGATGACGCCGGCCGAATTCGGCAAGCTCGTTGCCGACGAGACCGAGAAATGGCGCAAGGTGGTCGAATTCGCCGGGGTGTCGGTGGATTGAGGCCGAAGCCTCTTGCCGTCTTCACCCGCGAAAGCGGAGCATGACGAAAACAATGGGGCAGCGAAGTGCTTCTCCCCGCTACACGCTGATCGCCACCAGCACGGGCACAACTTCGCTGTGAACCACCGCCGAGCTGACCAGGTAGGCAAAGCCTATCAGCGCGAGGAAACCTAAGAAAAACAGCGCGAAGAAGATCAGCGACAGCCGCTTGGCGAATACCGAGACGCCGGTCAGCCCGAGGCCACCGGCGATCAGCGAGATGACGAGACAAATCACAGCCCAGCGAAACATCAACGCCTCCCGCCTGTTCAACCCGCCCTCAACGCGGTCGGCCGCGCAAAAGTTCCAAAGCGGGAACGCGGCATTGCCGGATCACGAGCAGCATTGTAAGGGGTGTCGGCACCGTTGCTGGTCGCTTGATGCGGCACTCCGGCGGGGCCTGTAGCTCAATGGTTAGAGCCGGCCGCTCATAACGGTCTGGTTGCAGGTTCGAGTCCTGCCGGGCCCACCA
>WNFK01198108.1_pt1 | contig 10274 bp, 5 predicted proteins | sample 5400281 | NCBI WGS metagenome assembly WNFK01 (sample SAMN13153350, study PRJNA577476) | soil metagenome | isolation source: 20 cm soil on Douglas fir-dominated hillslope | place: USA:California | collected 2013-09-17
TGCTCCAACTGCAAATAACTATCTGCCAGTCCGACATAGCCGAGGGCGTAGTTTGGATCGAGATCGATCGCCTGTTGAAATTGCTCGATAGCTTTCTTGATACTCTCAGCCGATCTCTTATTCCAGTAGTGGCGCCCCCTCAGGTAGAACTGGAAGCTTTCGGAGATGGTGGTATCGCGCTTCGTAAGTTGGCGCTGCTCGTCGCCAGACAATCTCAACCTAAGCCTTTCCGTTACTTCCCGCCCAATGGCTTGCTTAACCGAGAGGACGTCCGAGGATTTACTCTCGTACTCTCGGCCCCAAAGCTGCGCGCCAGTGGTGGCATCAACCAAATCCACCTGGATGTTCAAATTGTCTCCGGTCTGACGGACTCTTCCCATCAACAATGCCCGCACATTCAAATCACGCCCGATCGTCTGCGGGTCAACCTCTTTGCCTTTGTAACGAAAGACTGTGCTGCGAGCGATGACGCGCAATTGCTGCAACTCGGTCAAGCTGTTAATCAGAGCTTCAGAGATGCCGTCTGACAAATATTCCATATTCGGATCATTGCTGGTGTTGGCGAACGGCAGGACCGCGACGGAGTTGATCGCTCCGCTGCGGGCGCGCGCAAAGTACAGGTATGCTCCGACTGCTGACGCGATGATTAATAAAGCGGCGACAATGATGACAATGTTCCGGTGGTTAAACTTAATCGCTGTGGTCGTGCCCGACATGTTGAGTGTCGAGCGCGCCACCGAATCCATAACTGTTCCCTCTTGTGTTTGCTCTCCCAACGCCGGTGCACTCTTTGATTTCGGTGGCATGGAGCGTTCGAGCTTTCTCTCGAATTCCAACTCCTGCTTCAGATGCTTCAGATCGAGTAGTAGGTCTTTTACGGTTTGATAACGCTCGAGCCTGTCCTTGCAGAGAGCCTTCTCTACAATCCGCTCCAACTCCGCCGGCACCTCGCGTGCGTAACGAGCCAACGGCTGCGGCTCTTTATCACTGAGAATCGAAGCCAGCACCTCGCTCGACGTCGATCCCTCAAAAGGCAAACGGCCCGTAACCGTCTCATACAGCACGACACCAAGGCTGAAGATATCCGTACGCGCATCTACTGTGATTCCTCGCGCTTGTTCCGGTGACATGTACGCGGTAGTGCCCATAACAATGCCCGGGCCTGTCTTGACAGCGGCGCGGGTTGGAGCCTCTGTGTCAATAGCATCGGGCGGCCGCTCAGCAAGTTTCGCGAGACCGAAGTCCAGCACTTTTACGACCCCATCCGGTCGCATCATGATGTTGTCGGGCTTGATGTCGCGATGAACAATGCCCGCAGCGTGTGCAGCTGAGAGAGCGCTGGCGATCTGGGCCGCCACATCGAGCACTTCGCCCAGCTTCATTGGTGCGGCCCGCATGCGCTGGCGCAGCGTCTCACCATCGATGTACTCGGTGGCAATGAAGTGCACTGAATCGGTTTGGTCAATCTCGTGAATGGTGATGATGTTGGGATGATTCAACGCTGAAGCAGCCTTTGCCTCTTGAATGAAGCGGCTCATGCGATCGCCATCGGCAGCAACTTCAGCCGGCAAGATCTTCAACGCAACCTTGCGGTCGAGTTTTGTGTCCTGCGCCAGATACACTTCACCCATCCCGCCCGCGCCAATCTTCGAGCGGATTTCATAGCGGCCGAGTTTTGTGCCGGCGCTAATAGTCAATAGCTTTTCTTCCAATCAAAAATCACTGCGGCAGATTCAAGCGCCGCTCGAGATCGGCGAAGCGCGGATCGGAACGTAGGCTGTCGAACCTCGGATCCACTTTGAGGCGTGCCATCAAGGCGTCGCGCGCCTTATCAGCCTTCTCAAGCAGGGCGAGGGCCTGATCTTTATCACCAAGAGCGGCGTATACCATGGCGATCATAGCGTCCGAAACGTAACGTTGCTTCGACATTTCCGCCAACTCGGTAAGAGTTTTCTGCGCTTCCGCGCGTTTTCCAGACATCGCATACGCATGCGCCAGCGCCCCGAGTCCCAGGGGTTTACCGCCTGTAAGATTGAGGACTTGTCGGAATTCAGCGATGGCTTTGTCATACTTTCCTTGCTGTTCGTAAACCAGCCCAAGCCGGTGATGTGCGAGCACGAAGTTCGGATCCATTTCCAGGGTCTTGCTTAATTGCTCGACACTCTGATCGTACTGGCGTGCATTCAGCAAAACCCACCCCAGAGTCATATTGATAGGGAGGGAGAGCGGATCCAACTCTTGCGCCCGTCTAATTCTCGTCAGAGCTTCGTCGGACCGACCGGTGGACATCAAATAGATCGCATACCATTGGTACGCAATTGCATAGTTGGGATTGAGTTCAATGGCCCGTTTATATTCGTGCTCGGCAGCCACCCAGTCACGGTCGTAATAATATTTGAAATGGGCCAGCGAAACGTGAGGTTCGGCTAGCGTATCGTCGAGTTCCAGAGCCTTGAGCGCGGCCGCCTTCCCCTTTGGTAGCGATTCAGTCGGTGACATTCCTCCCGACGCGTCCGCGGCCCCCGCAAGAACGTAAGCATCAGCCAAGCCGCTGTAAGCCAGCGCGAAGCCCGGATCTTTTTCAATCGCTTGCTGAAAATACCCAAGGGACTTCTGTAGCGCCTCCTCGGTACGCTTGTTCCAATAAAACCGCCCCCTTAGGTAAAGCTGATACGCCTCGTTACTCTCGGTGTAGTGCTTCGCAAGTTCCTTCTCCTCGCCCGAAACTTTGAGCTTCAGGTTCTCGACAATCTCTTTCGCAATTTCGCGCTGCGTCGCCAGCAAGTCTGACATCTTGCGGTCGTACTGTTCACCCCAGAGCAGCCTGTTGTAACGGACGTCCACCAGTTCCGCGCTGATCGTGAGGTTGTCGCCACGTTGTGTGATCCTTCCCGAGAGCACCGCACTTACGCCTAATTCATTGCCTGCTTTTGCGGCGTCAGTCTGTTTGCCCTTATAGCGGAAGGCCACACTTGTCGGGGTCACTCTCAGGTTCGGCAACTGCGACAGCCGGTAAATTAGCGATTCAGCCAAGCCGTCGGAAAGATAATCGGTTTCCGCGTCAAGGCTGCGATTCTCGAATGGCAACACAGCAATCGAGTCAACGGCAACTTCTGTACTCCGGGTGTGCAGATAAGTCGCAAGGGCTACAGCGGCGAGGGCTAATACCGTGGCAGCAACCAGGACCGCCAGTTTGTGCTGCTTGATTCCGGAGGCGATGTACTCAGCACTGGAAGCTGTATGCATGGCGCCGGCTGTCGCAGTCGCTGCCGCCACACCGGAGGCGGTTGCGGACGTGCTTTGGCCGCTGCCGGTTGACCTTGTTGATTTCGCGTCGCGAAGCTCCGGTTGGACGGTGCGACCAATTTCAGCATCAACCTCGAGCTTGCGTTTCAAGTTGCGCAGATCGATCAGGAGATCCTTGGCCGACTGATATCGCTCCTCGCGGTTCTTTGTAAGGGCCTTGTTCACGATCCGCTCCAGCTCGGCGGGTACCTCACGCGAAAAGCGCGTCAATGGCGCGGGTTCTTTTTGCAGAATCAATGAGATCGTTTCGGTTGGAGTCTCACCGGGAAACGGCACGCGGCCAGTGATCATTTCGTAGAGCACTGCGCCGAGACTCCACAAATCACTGCGCGCATCGATGTCTGTCCCCTTAGCTTGCTCCGGCGACATGTACATAGCCGTGCCCATGACAATACCGGGGTCTGTCTTGACAGCAGCGCGAGTTGGAGCCTCTGCGTCAATAACGGCTTGCGGCTGCTCAGTCAGTTTCGCGAGACCGAAGTCCAGGACTTTTACGACCCCGTCGGGTCGTACCATGATGTTGTCGGGCTTGATGTCGCGATGGACGATGCCTGCAGCGTGAGCAGCTGAGAGCGCACTGGCGATCTGCGCGGAGACATCAAGCACCTCTCCCGGCTTGAGAGGAGCGTTGCGAATGTGCTCGCGCAGTGTCTGGCCATCAATGAACTCAGTCGCAATGAACTGAGTCGACTCGCTCTGCTCGATCTCATGAATCGTAATGATGTTCGGATGATTGAGAGCCGAAGCGGCCTTTGCTTCCTGTACAAAGCGTCGCATCCGATCTTGATTGGCTGCGACCTCTGCATGCAAAAGTTTCAGCGCGACTTTGCGATCGAGCTTTGTGTCTTGCGCCAGATAAACCTCACCCATTCCGCCCGCCCCGAGCTGGGAAAGGATTTCGTAACGTCCAAGTTTTGTGCCTGCTGGTAGTGTCATTATCTTGCTACTGATCTAAAATTGATCGCGTAACCCGAGCCGCAAGCTGACAGTTTGCGCCACCACTTTGACTCCTATACGGGGTAGCAAACTGCCGATCTTGGAGAGGATGCGATAGTGCAAAACGTCGGAATTAGGCAGCAGCGTCTCACCCATACGGCTATTCAATCATTCGGGAAATCGCATGCGATGGATCAACTCCTGGTAACGCGGATCGTCGCGCAATGGCTCGATGCGAGGGTCAATCTTGACGTACAGGAGTTGCCACTCTCGGTTCTCGAGAGCCTTATTCAGTTCAGCAAAAGCTTTGTCCTTCTCGCCCAGTTGCACGAATAGAACTGCTGCAATGTAGGGCGTCATACCTTCCGGTTTGGGTGTTCCCGTCAGTGCCTTCAGGTATCCCTGCCAACCTCCCGAGGCAAAGCTCTCGCGTGCCAACTTCGCCGTTTGCTGCCTACCCAGGAGTTCCTGGTATTTGGCGAATGATTCCGCGCTCTCCGCATATTTCGCCGTCAATTGGTAAATTGAGGAGAGACTGAGGTGCGTCGTGGAAAAACTTGGATCTAATTCGAGTGTTTTATTGAGCTGCGCCAGGGCCTCGTCATAGCGCTTGCTGCAAACCAGAATGTCGCCGTAAAGCCGGTTGATGATAATTGAGACAGGCTCAAGCTCTAATGCCCTACGAACTTCGGCTATGCCTTCTGTCGATCGACCGATACGATTCAGCATTACTCCAAGGTTCTGATGAGCTAAAGCGTAATTCGGATTAAGTTCAATGACTCGTCTGTACTCCCGTTCCGCCCCGACGTAATCATAGTCATTGAGGACAAGAACAAATCCGAGCGCATTGTGTGATTCAGCCAAATTGTCATCCAGCGAAAGTGCTTTCATGGCCGCCTCCCTCGCCTTCGGAAATGCCTCTTGTGCTGGAGCGCCTCCGTAGTACCCGAGCAGCGCATAACCATCGGAGAGTCCGGCGTACCCGAGCGCGTAATTCGGGTCCTTTTCTATCGCCTGTTGAAAGTACTCGATGGATTTCTGAATGCTCTGAGCAGTGCGTTTGTTCCAAAAGTAACGGCCTTGCAAATAGAGTTGGTAGGCCTCGGCATTTTCCGTGTAGTTCTCTGTAACCTTCCGGTTTTCCGCACCGGATAGTTTTGTCCTTAGTTTACTAGCCACATCCCGGCCCACCTCACCTTGCAATGAAAGCAGATCTGCTTGTCTTCGATTGTATTGCTCACCCCAAAGCTGATTGCCTGTTCGCGTATCAACCAACGAGAGATAGACCGTCAAATCATCACCGCGTTGGACTACGCGTCCGTTTAAGATCGCCTGCACATCCAGTTCATTGCCCACCGTTTGCGGATCGACTTCTTTGCCTTTGTAACGAAATACCGAACTCCGCGCCTTCACCGACAGATCTGGCAGTTGCGACAAAGTGTTGATAAGAGTTTCGGTCATGCCGTCGGACAAATACTCGATATCGGCATTGCTGCTGCCGTTTACGAACGGCATCACCGCGACTGAATTGATCTGATTCCTGCTGCTCTTTACAGCGAATGCAAAGTAGCCGGTAAGTGAGATCAATCCGAGTAGCACTAGCCCAATTGCTCCCGTTGCCAGCTTGTGAGTCTTTGCCTGAGTTAAGGCGTATTCAAGATTCGAAGCCGACGACGTGATATTTTGCGTTGAGACACCCTGACCACTTTTTGTTGCCGCCCCGGAATCGCCGACATAGACCCTGGTTTCGTTCTCGTTGATTGCGTTTGTCGGAGCCTCATGGGTTGGCACGACAGAACGTTCCAACTCTCCCTGGATATCGAGATCTCGACGCAAGTTCTTGAGGTCAATCAAGAGGTCTCGTGCCGACTGATACCTCATGTCGATATCCTTGGTCATCGCCTTCCGCACTATTCGCTGCAGCTCAAGTGGCGCATTTCCCAGTTGTTGCGGTTCTTTCTCAAGGATAGCAACGATAGTGTGATTGACCGTTTCGCCAGTGAAGGGAACTTTCTTGGCTACCAATTCATAGAGCACGACGCCGAGGCTCCACAGATCGGTGCGAGCGTCGGTCTCTTTGCCGCGCGCCTGTTCCGGCGACATGTAGGAAACGGTCCCCATTACCAGACCGGGTTCCGTATTCGGAGACCTGGGGATGGGGTGAAGGGGAGACGGGGCGAGCAAAGCAGTACTTTCGTTTGCTTCTCCCCTCATCTCCCGGTTCCCGCGTCCTTTCTCGGACAACTTCGCCAAGCCAAAATCCAGCACCTTCGCGTAACCGTCGGGGCGCAGCATGATGTTTTCGGGTTTGATGTCGCGATGAATGATGCCGGCCTGATGTGCCGCCGTTAGAGCCTCTGCGACCTGCACGCCGATCTTCAGGATCGAATTCAGTGGTAACGCTTCCTTTTGCGTCAGATGCAAACGCAGTGTATGTCCCTCGATCAATTCGGTGGCGATGTAGTTTTTGCCATCAACCTCGCCGATCTCATAGACGGTCAGAATGTTTGGATGATTGAGTGCTGAAGCAGCCTTGGCCTCCTGAACAAAGCGCTTCAATTTATCCCCCTCTCGGCTGAATTCTTCGTTCAGAAACTTGATCGCCACTTTGCGATCGAGTTTGGTGTCCTGGGCCAGATACACCTCGCCCATTCCGCCCGCCCCGAGTTTGGAGAGGATGGTGTAATGTGCCAGCGTGGTGTTGGGTGTCTCGCTCAATGTATTTAAGGTTTACTAATCCTTAACAAGTGATCTCACTTCACTGGGACGACGCGCCGTAGTTCTTCAAACCAGTTCAGGACAACACGCACCGTGGTAGGGGCTCCGGTATCCTCCGCTGGCCGTATCATCAGAAAGCGGACGTTCTTCGGGTCGACGTCATAGGTAACCCCGCTATTGGACCGCAGATCATAGACGCCCTTGAAGAGTTGCTTCGGTGTACCGGCATGGAAAGCCGGGATTGTCTCGATCGACACACTCATAAAGAAGCTGCTATTGCGGTAATACAATTCACGTCGGTCAGAAGACCAGTGCGGCTCCTCGCCTCCGTCGGTGGAAATCTGCCAGCGCCCGCCGGATCCTGACAGGTCGCGCACGTAAATCTCCGGCCGGCCGCTCTCATTGGATTGATAGGCAAGCCAACGACCGTCAGAGGAGAGCGCAGACGCGTATTCATTGAAGGGCGTATTAAGTAGCCGGCTCATTTGAGAATTTGGCTGCAGCGCCAGCTCAACAATATCTCCCCGCTCGGTATTTATCTGGTAATCGAAGAGGGCCGAATTACCGTCTGGCTTGATCGCTTTAAGGTATGCGGTATTGTCGAACGAGGTCACCGTTTCTGCCTCACGACTGCCGTCCGCCGATTTGCGCATCAGAATGGACTTATTGCTCGTCGGGTTGTACTCCGTGTAGAAAATGCTCCGGCTATCCAAAGACCAGACCGGTGAGGCGTTCGCCGCATTGAAAGTGAGACGGGTGGAAGTAGCCCGCTCAAAGTCATAAACCCAGACGTCGCCGCTGCCGCTGGACCCGGTGAGCACCGCCAATCGCGACCCGTCCGGTGAGATGCGTACGTCATTGTATTGAGCAGGTGGGAGATTGACTGGCGTGAAGTTGCCAATTCGATCACCCCAAAAAAGCCGGCGCTGGTTTGCTGCCGGTCCACCCGGAATGTAGGCCAATGTTCCGTCCGCGGCGATTGAAAAGTGGGCCGCCCCTGTCGTCTCGTCTCCGGAAACGCCTTGTACGATGGGTTGGGGTGTTCCAAGTGTGGTTAACGTGTCGGCATTGAAACTAACTGCGAAAAGTGCGCCTCCTCGTGCGAAGACGAGATGTCCGCTCGTAACATAGCGGGCCATACTAGCGCCTTGCATAACGAGGCGTCGCTCACCGGTGGCAAGAATGACGGCCTCGATGTTGGCGTGCTCGTAACTGTCCGGACTATCAACGGTGCCTACTGTGAACAGAACCGCTTTACCCTGTGGCAAAACTTGTGGCCACCTGTGCGTGCGTTCGTTTTTAGTCTCGTCGAGTTTGGAAACCGGTTGCGGCTCGCCGCCATCCGCAGAAATCTTCGACAACCCTGAGGTGCTTCCCGGTGCATATAGCAGAGTATCATCGCTGGCCCAACTCAAGCCGCGCGCGTCGCCGACCTTCACTAGCGTGGTGACCGGCCCATCAAGTGACACCTTCCTAACAGTAAAGTCAGCCATGAACGCGATCCACCTTCCATTTGGTGAGAAGACCGGTTCCGCTGCGCCTTCAGTTCCGGCGAGAGGTCGAACTTCAGTTTCATCGCGCTTGCGAAGGTAGAGGCGATTGACGCCATCGCCCGTAGCCACAAAAGCCACGGTTGAACCATCGGGCGAGAGCGCTATGCCAGGCCACCTGACGAGGCTCAGCTTTGTCTTATCGGGAGGCAAAATGTCATAGCGAACAATGGGACGTGCGTCTGGCTGCACCCGGCGGAAATGGGCGATCGCGAAGGGTAGGGAAGCCAACAGTCCCAGCAACAAGACTCCGGCGACTAGCCACGCCAATCGCGTATTCTGATACGGCCTGGCGCCAGGCGTTGCCGTCGACTTCACGATTTCAGGTCGCGACCCTGACAACGTCGACAACGCTTCAAGCGCAAACCCAAGATCATGTGCCGAATGAAATCTCTGTTCTGGTTTCTTCTGCAGACAGCGCTGCAAGAGTTTTTCAAGTGGTAAACTTATCTGGGTCTTGGTCTCGATCAGTTCCGGCGGCTCTTCTTTGAGAATCGCCGTCATCGTTTCGGCCATAGTTTCACGGCGAAAGGCTCGTTGACCACTAAGCATCTCGTAGAGAATCGAACCGAAGCTGAAGATATCCGAGCGATGATCCGCTACCTGACCCCGTACTTGCTCTGGCGACATATAACCGACAGTTCCCATCACCACGCCGGGATTTGTGATCGCTTTTCGCGTCGCGTCTTCTGAACCGTGCGACTCTTTATTGCCACGAAGCTTAGCTAAACCGAAGTCGAGAATCTTCACTCGATCGTCTTTTGTAATGAACAGATTTTCAGGTTTCAGATCGCGATGGATGATTCCCTTCTCATGAGCAGCGGAAAGACCGTTGACTATTTGTTGTGCGTACTCGATCGCTTTGCGTAGCGGAATCTGGCCCGCGTCCAAACGATCACGCAGTTCTTCGCCTTCGAGCAGTTCGGCGACGATGTAAGGCGCACCGTTGTGAGTGCCGACATCGTGGACAGTGAGGATGTTCGGATGATTGAGTGCTGAAGTCGCCCGCGCTTCCTGCTCGAATCGCTTCAGTCGATCGCTATCACTTGAAACTTCGGCGGGCAGAAGTTTGATCGCGACTTCGCGATCAAGTCGCGTGTCACGAGCGCGGTAAACCTCGCCCATGCCTCCGGCGCCAATCTGGGAGATGATCGTGTAGTGTGCGAGCGTCGTGTTGGGGGAAATGGTTTCGCTCAAAGTTTTCTTATCTGAAAGATCTATTATTCCTCAATCTCATTTGCGTCTAAATTCGGCAAACCAGTTTTGGACCACATTCAAGACCCGGCGTTCGTTTGGAGCTTCCACACCCTCAAGTATGACGAACTGCTGCCCGTCCGCTGTAACGTCGTATCCATCAATTACTCCTTCGGGCCGGTCAACTCGTATTCCCTCGCGCGAAAAAAGCTTTTGCGGTGTACCGAGGGTTAGTGTTGGTTTGGTTTGCACCCGCACAACCATCACATCGCTACCCGAGACGAAGAACAGTTCATTCCCGCGTTTACTCCAGTTGAAGCCTTTGTGATCGGTGGAGTGGGAACGTCAACATAATCGAAAGGATGCTCGAGAATGATTCGTGCTTCTCCTATGTCCCTGAGTCGCTGCTTTGGATCTTTTGTCAGGCAACGCTGAAGCAGACTGCGAATTGATTGTGGGGTTTTCGCTGGCAACGTCGTCCAGTCAGGCTCAGCGCGAACCACTGCAGCCAGCGTGTCTGTCAGCGTCTGGCCACTGAAAGTCTTTCGACCTGTCAGCATTTCCAACAAC
>WNFK01256066.1_pt1 | contig 10273 bp, 14 predicted proteins | sample 5400281 | NCBI WGS metagenome assembly WNFK01 (sample SAMN13153350, study PRJNA577476) | soil metagenome | isolation source: 20 cm soil on Douglas fir-dominated hillslope | place: USA:California | collected 2013-09-17
AAGGCATTCCTTAAGGTCAAATTTTACTGCGTCACGCCGGAGAAGCTTTTTTACATCGATAACGCGCAAGGGTTTGGCAAGAGGCAAGAGCTGGTTCTCGATCGTTAGATCGGCTATAAGACCCCTCGTCTAGGGAGAGTAGAGCTTATGTCGCGATTGTTGGGAAAAGAATTGCCGTCGGACCTGTTGCAGCGCCTGGGCGGGGCAGAGATCGAAGCTCATGAAGGCAAGATCATACCGATCTTTACCATCGATGAAGACGGTTGGGCGCATCCGGCTTTGTTGTCCTATTACGAGGTGATTGCTAAAAGTCCATCGACCCTCGATATGGCGCTTTGGAAAAACAGCTCGACGGCGAACAATCTGAGGAAAACGGGCAAGATCACGCTCATGCTGAGCGACTTCAAAACAAATTACTACCTCAAAGGCCGTGTGAGCGAGCTGCAATATGAAATGACCGGTGCCGGCGCCGTGTCGCGCTTTCGCGTCGCCCTCGAGCAAGTGATCGAAGATCAAGAGCCCAACGCGGAAATTACCACGGGTTTGACCTATCGCCGCATGTCTCAGCGCGACCCGAATGATTTTGCGGCCAAGGTGTTCCGTCTTTTGCAACAATCGCCATGAAGGTGAAAAAGATTGCCGTCACCGGAGCGGCGCTGCTTTTGATCGGCGGCGCTGGATTCGCGTATTGGCGTAACCTCCGCGCGCCTACCGAGTCGCCTTATCTCACCATGCCGGTGAGCCGCGGCAATGTACGCCAGGTGGTGTCCTCGACGGGTACGCTGCAAGCCGTCGTTACCGTTCAAGTCGGGAGCCAGGTGTCCGGCACGATCGAAAAGCTCCTCGCCGATTTCAATACCAAGGTGAATGCCGGACAGGTCGTCGCCCAACTGAATCAAGACAAGTTTAAAGCCGCGGTGGACCAGGCGCGGGCCAATGTTTTGGCGGCGCAAGCGAATCATGCCAAAGCGAAGGTCAGCGTGGCGGATGCGCTCAGGACTTTGGAGCGAAGCCGCGAGCTGCGCAAGCGGGAATTGATGGCACAGAGCGATCTCGATGCGGCGCAGACCGCGTATGATGCCGCGTTGGCGCAACTGAACGTCAACCAAGCGCAGACCTCTCAAGCTGAAGCTGGCTTGAATCAGTCGATGGTGGATTTGAACAATACCGTGATTCGCTCGCCGGTCGACGGCATGGTTATTTCACGCAATATCGACGTGGGTCAGACCGTCGCGGCGTCTCTGCAAGCGCCGACGCTCTTCACCATTGCCAATGATCTTGCCAAGATGGAGGTTCATACGAGCGTCGATGAGGCCGACGTCGGCAATGTGCGCCAAGGGCTACCGGTGACGTTTACCGTCGACGCTTTTCCGGCACGGCGCTTTCGCGGCAAAGTGCACCAAGTGCGCAACGCGCCGACGATCATCCAAAATGTCGTGACCTATGATGCCGTGGTGCGGATCGACAATAAAGATTTCTTGCTCAAGCCCGGTATGACCGCCAACGTGCAATTCCTCGTGAGCGAAAAAGAAGACGCGCTGACGATCCCGAACATGGCACTGCGTTTCAAGCCGGCGGAGGAGAAAAACGAAAGCCAAGAACTACTGCGCCAGGAGCAAAGCCGAACGGCTCCCCGAGTCGGCGCGCGCCAGACGAGCCGCGCCGGAGGTAGCGGCGGTGCGGGCGGTGATGCGCGCCGGGTGCGCCAGGTGAAAGTCTACCTGCTCAAAGACGGCAAAGCCCAACCGGTCGAAATCCAAGTCGGCATCACCGACGGCTCGAAGAGCGAGGTGATCGACAACGCGCTCAAGGAAAACGACCCGATCATCATCGGTATGTCGAGCAGCGCCAACCAGGGTCAATCCACAACAAACAGTCCGTTCCAGCCAGCGCAGCCGCGCGTGGGCTTTAGATGAGCCAGCTAATCCGCGTCGAAGATGTGTATAAGACTTATCGCATGGGGGACGTCGAAGTGCCGGCGCTGCGCGGCATCAATCTCACGATCGAATGCGGCGAGTTCGTCGCAGTGATGGGCTCGTCGGGTTCAGGCAAGTCGACTTTCATGAACATCCTCGGCTGTCTCGACCGTCCGAGCTCGGGCAAGTATTTCTTGGAGGGACAAGAAGTCGGCTCGCTCCGGCCGGACCAGTGGGCGCACATTCGCAACCAGCGGATCGGCTTTGTTTTTCAAGGTTTCAACTTGCTTTCGCGCACCACCGCCCTGGAGAACGTCGAGCTGCCAATGATGTACAACGGCTTTGCCGGCCACGAGCGGCATCGACGAGCGCTCGAAGTGCTGTCCTTGGTTGGACTTGATAAGCGCCTCGAGCATACGCCCAACCAGCTTTCCGGCGGCCAGCAACAGCGCGTCGCGATAGCGCGCGCACTGGTCAATCGGCCGCCCTTGATTCTCGCCGACGAGCCCACGGGCAATCTCGATTCCGCCACCAGCAAGGAAATCATGGCCTTGTTTCAAGAGCTCAATGCCCGGCAAGGTATCACGATCATTCTCGTCACTCACGAAGCCGACATCGCGGCCCACGCCAAGCGGCAGATCATCTTTCGCGACGGCGTGGTGATTGCCGATAACGCCAGCGAACAGGTGGTCATCGGAGGGGATCGCTAAATGCAAGCCTTGATGACGTTGCGCATCGCGCTGCGTGCGCTCGCTAGAAATAAGCTCCGGGCATTCTTGACGATGCTTGGTATCATCATCGGCGTCGGCGCCGTGATCGCGATGGTCGCGATCGGCGAAGGCGCCAAGTCGACGATCCGCGCGCAGATCGCCGCGCTTGGCACGAATGTTCTGATCGTGTTGCCTGGGAGTAACGTGCAGGGTGGCGTCAGAGCCGGCTTCGGCAATGTCAATACGCTTCTCGATAGTGATGCCAAGGCGATGGCACGCGAGCTGCCTTCGGTGGCGTTTGTCTCGCCGGTGCTGCGGCGTCAGGATCAAGTGGTCGCGGGAAACTTGAACTGGGGTACTTTGGCCCAAGGAGTCGCGCCGGAGTTCCAGCAGATTCGCGACTGGCAAGTGGCTGAAGGCCGTTTTCTTCACGAAGGCGACATGGACAGCGCCGCCAAAGTCGCCGTCATCGGCCAAACGGTGGCGCGCCAGCTTTTCGGCAATGACGAGGCTCTCGATGCGGTCATCCGTATCCGCAACATTCCGTTCCGCGTGGTCGGCGTGCTTGGCGCGAAAGGGCAGACGGGGCAAGGGACGGATCAAGACGACACGATCATGATTCCCTACACGACCATGCAGAAACGGCTCATGCGTATCACCTGGGTTCAGAGCATCGTCGTCAAGGCCGTGAGCGCCGAGCGGGTCGAAGAAGCCGAGGAACAGATTACTTTGCTTTTGCGCCAGCGCCACCGCATCGGGACCGAGCGCGAAGACGATTTCAACGTGCGCAATCTATCCGATATCGCCGAGGCGGCCACAACCACGGCCCGCGTGATGGCCGTCTTACTCGGCAGCGTCGCGTCGATTTCTCTCCTCGTCGGCGGCATCGGCATCATGAACATCATGCTCGTGTCGGTGACGGCGAGGACGCGCGAGATCGGCATCCGCATGGCCGTGGGCGCGCGCAGCCGCGATATCATGCTGCAATTTCTCGTCGAGGCCGTCGTCATGGCCGCCACAGGGGCGCAGTGGCCGACTCTCATCGATCCCGCGATCATTGCGATCGCCTTTCTCTTCTCCGGCGCCGTCGGCGTCTTCTTCGGTTTCTATCCCGCCAAGAAGGCCGCGACTTTAGATCCCATCGAAGCACTGAGATACGAGTAGACAAGAACAGTACGGATTCCGAATCTCAGGTCAGTCCTTTCATTACGGTTGTTGAAGCAAAAGAGCCCGGCAGCGCTAAGTGGAATTAGCGGCTAGGATCGGCCGACTCCAAAGACTCACGAGCGAAGAACCGCCGACGTGACTAGACCTTTGACACGCACAATAGTCGGTGTTCTCGTCTCTCATCGTCAGCGTCGTCATCGCCGCATCCTGACATAATCACGTTGCTATTAACCGCTGTCAGATTCATTTTGCTACTACGCATCAAAAAACTTGGATTGACAGATAGTGTTTGCATGCATTAGAAAATTGTTAACGCACGAAGCGATGACGAAGCGCCTGCGGCTTACGTCGATTGTCTCCAAGCCACACGAAGATCGCCAATTAGCCGACGCTGAACGATCTTGAATCCGCTCGGCAACTGATTCTTCGTAAAGTCAGGAAAGGAGTTGTCCCATGTTCGGATACCGCGCCAGAGTCGGTTACATCTCGCCTTCCGTGATGGAGCTCAACGCCTATGATTTTTATCGTATCGTCCCCGAAGGTGTCGGCCTCATAGCCGTTACTTGCATGGTCGAAGGATGGAAAGAGGACGCCTATAAACGAGCTCTGGCTCAGGTCGAAGCGTGCGCTCGAGAACTTGCGCGCCGCTCTTGCGACTTCGTCATCCACGGCGGCGCGCCGTTGGTTTTAAGCCAAGGTAAAGGATTCGAGACCAAGCTTCTGGCCCAGCTACAAGAAATCACCGGCGCTCCTTGCACGACCAGTATCGTCGCGGCGATGGATGCTTTTCGCGATCTTTCGGCGACCCGATTGGCGGTCGTGGATCCGTATCCGCCCGACCTCAACGCCAAGATGACGACGTACTTGAAGGATTGGGGTTTTGAAGTCGCTTCATTGGTCAGCCTCGGCACTTCGTTCACGGAGTCCAGCATCGCATCGGTCGGCGACATCTACCGCGCCGCCAAACGCGCCGTCAACGAAGCCGGAAGCGCGCAAGCGGTTTTCATTCCTTGCGCAAATTTTCCGGTCGTCGACGTGATCGAAGAGATAGAGACCGATTTTGGTCTGCCGGTTATCAGCAACATCACTTCTCAGCTGTATGTCGGGTTCAAAGCCATCGGCATGCGCGAGAAAATCTCCGGGTATGGCAAATTGATGCGAATGTTGTAGCCCGTAAATGAGCTGGTCGCTGACGGAAAAAACTGTTACGCAATAGACTCGATTCACCGACAGTTACGGAAGGAGCACGGGATGGCTAAGATAAGATCGGTCGTCGTTGAGGGCGACCGCCAGAACGGATACAAGAGAGTTCAAGTATTGTTCGGCACGAACTATTTTTTGGAAATAGTCGAAGACGAAGGTCGAGTTAACTTTCTTTTGGGGGCGCACCACACGGGATTCAAAGCAGACGCTTCGGAGCTCGAAGGTGAGCTGCAGAAGTATATCAGCGAAGTCCAGGAGCGCCATCCGGAAAGCGCGCTCGAGCAGGAGTAAGGGACGAATTCGCATCCAAGAGGCATAAGTCCATGTTCGGTTGGCGCGCAAGAATAGGCTATCTCTGTCCGTCGGTCTTCGAAATGATCACGTACGATTTTTATCGCATCGTTCCGCCGGGAGTCGGCCTGATCGGCGTCACCTGCATGATCGACGGCTGGCAGGCCGACGCCTATAAGACAGGGCTGGCACGGATCGAAGAGTGTGCGACGGAGTTAGGCCGGCGAAAATGTGACTTCATAATTCACGCGGGAGTTCCGCTGGTCGTGAGTCAAGGCAGGGGTTATGAACGCGAAGTTATCAGTAAAATTGAAACAATGACAAAGGCGCCGGCGACCACCAGCATCGTCGCCGGCATGGAAGCGCTCAGGGCTTTGTCGGTGCGCCGGGTCGGACTCGTGAACCCGTACCCGCCTGAATTGAACGACTCCGTCGTTGCGTTCCTAAAAGGTCATGGTTTCGAGGTCGACGGCGTGATCAGTCTTGGCGCTGACTTCACTCGAATCGGCGACGTCTCACAAGCCGACGTTTACGCGGCCGCAAAGCAAGCCGTCAAACAGTCGCCCAAAATCGAAGGTCTGTATCTACCTTGCCCGCAGTTTCCGGCGCTGGAGGTCATCAACGAGATCGAATCCGATTTGCGGATTCCGGCTGTAGGTCATTTGACGTCCGAGATCTGGATGGCTTTCAAAACGTTAAAAATACGCACCCCGATTCAAAAATTCGGGAAACTCCTCACGATGATGTGAGCAACGAGAGGATGTATGAGATTAAAGTTTGCCATCGCCAATTTAGCCTTTGCGGCGCTGCTGCTAGTCGCTTGGGCAACCGTTTCGGCTCAACAGCTCGATATGTCATACCCCGGTCTCACCGGAGAGTCGGCGCCGCTGTGGATCGCCAGGGAGTCGGGAATTTTCAAGGAATACGGTATCGATGCGCGGCTCGTCTACATGGAGGGGGGACGTTTGTCGATCCAAAGTCTCCTTGCCAACTCTACCCAATTTATGACGGGTGATGCGGTGTCCGCCTTTACGTCTTCGCCGTGTCTAAAGATGTCCGCCGTCCTCAGGAGCTAAAAGGGAGAATTATTGCCACCTCGCAAATCGGCGGAAGGGCAGGCGAGATCGCGCGCATGGTCATTCGTAATATCGGCCTCGATCCCGACAAGGACGTGACCTACCTCGCGGTCGGCGGAACGATGTCACGGCTGGCAGCTCTCAGCACCGGCAAGGTGCACGCGGCGCCGATTTCGCAGATCGTTGTGCCAGTCGCTGAAGAACGGGGTCTCAAGATCATGCAACTCGAGCCCATTCCGCTCATCATCGATGCGCTCTGGACATCGCGAAAATTTGCCGAAGAGAATCCACAAGTCGTTCAAAACGTGCTGCGCGGCTACATTCGGGCGATTGCCGTTTTGGTAAAGGATCGTGAGAAGTCTGTGGAGATCATGCGTAAATACATGAGAAGCATAGATGCCAGGATGGTACAGGGCGCCTACGAACGTTATAAAGAGGAATTGGATCGGGTGCCGATACCGTCGGAGAAGGCGATCAAAAATACCTTAGAGATCAGCCACAGAGTGGCGCCGAAGCTGGCCGGAATAGATATTAACCGATATCTCTACTTCAGTCCGGTGCAGCGCTTGGCGGCGGAAGGATTTATCGATCGTTTGTATAAGTAATCAATGAAATCACACAAAGAGGAGGCTCGATAACAATGGCACGTATTCGTCATTTAGCAATCGTTACGGACAATCGCGAAAGGCTGGTCAAGTTTTACACGACGGCTTTTGGCATGAAGGTGATCGATGGAGTCGGACCGGCGATCTACCTATCGGACGGTTATTTGAATTTGGCCATCATTCAAAAACGCGGCAACTACAAGGAAGGCCTTTATCACTTTGGCTTCGAAGTGGAAAACATCGAGGAGCTTAGGCCGGTGTGCAAGGACCTCGGAGCGAAAACGGATATCCAGAAGCGGCCGGCCAATCGTGAAGCGGAGTACCGGGTCCACGATCCGGACGGTACGCCGATCGATCTCTCGCAACACGGGTGGCCGGTCTAAGAGATTCGATGCAGCGATTGGCGGGTCGGGTGGCGGTCGTCACCGGAGCGGCCGAGGACATCGGACGGGCCGTAGCCGTTTTTAGCCGGCGAAGACAGCAAATTTATGATCGGCCAGACTTTGCATGTGAACGGCGGCTTGGTCCTGCCCTAGCAACAGAAGCGTTGTCAAACCGAGCGAATTCTATTTGCATGGAATTTCATAGACCGGTAGTTATGGGCGGACGCGGGATGGCGACCACCGGACATCCCTTGGCGTCGAATGCGGCGCTGGATGTTTTGAAGGCTGGCGGGAATGCCTTCGATGCCGCGCTCTGCGCCTCGGCGGTGCTTTCCGTCGTCAAGTCCTATCACTGCGGTCTCGGCGGCGATGCATTCGGGATTTTTTACTCGGCGAAGGAGCGGCAGACCTTTGTTCTCAATGGCAGCGGGCGATCTCCACGATTGCTCCGCCGCGAGCTCTATTCCGATGAGATTCCGCATCGCGGTATTTTCGCCGCCACGACGCCCGGCACCGTCGATGCTTGGTTCGAAGCGGCTGCGAAATTAGGCAGCCGGAGCATGGCGGATTTACTAAAGCCGGCTATCGATTATGCTGAGAATGGCTTCCCGGTGTTTCCTCATTTCGCGAGTGTCATTCGATCCTCGTATAAGACACTCGCCGCCGATCCGGCTTGGGCCGCAGTTTTTTATCCGCGAGGGAAAGCGCCTGAAGTTGGCGACTTGCTCGTTCAAAAAGACTTGGCGGCCGCTCTGGCCGATATTGCAAACGGCGGTCGAGAAGCTTTCTACGCCGGCGACATCGCCAAATCCATAATCCAAAAATCCGAACGGTGCGGCGGCTTTTTCAGTCTCGATGATTTTGCCGAGCATCGGTCAAGATGGGAGGAGCCGCTGTGCGCGACGTATCGGGGCTACGAGGTCTGCGTGCCGCCGGCCAACTCCTACGGACTGCTGCTTCTTCTTCAGTTAAAAATTTTGGCAGAGTACGACTTGGCAAAATACGACCACAACTCGCCTGAATATGTGGCGCTTCAGGTGCAAGCGAAAGAAGAGGCGTGGCGCGCGGGACAATTCTGGATCGCCGATCCGGATCGGTATCGACGTGAGGATGTTGTCGATTTCCTCGAAAGTTTCCCGCGCCGCGGACAAGAACCCGGTTCAGCGGACGAAGCAAGCAATCCCGGAAATGACACCACGTATATCGCAACTGCGGATCGATTTGGCAATTGGGCTTCGCTTATCCAAAGCGTGCATCAAAGCTTCGGCTGCGGTGTCGTCGTCGACGGCACCGGGATTGTTTTGAACAATCGCATGTCCGGATTCAACTTGATCGCCGGCCATGCCAACGAGCTTGGTCCCAACAAGTTGCCGGCGCATACACTGAGCCCCGCGCTGATTCGCAAAGAAAATAAACCCGTCATGGCCATTGGCACACCCGGAGGTTTCGGTCAGACGCAATTCCTCACGCAAACAATATGCAATCTTTTCGATTTTAAGATGAATCTGCAGGCGGCGGTGGAAGCGCCGCGCTGGCAAAGTGAAAGCACGGGTTGCATCGAATTGGAAAGCCGCTTTGCCGACCACGTAGGCAGTTTCTTGATAGACAAAGACTACGAAGTTAAAATCCGCGGTCCGTGGGAATTCGCCTTCGGAGGCGTAGAGGTCATTCGTCGCCACGAAAATGGCCAAGTGCTAATGGGCGCGGCCGACCCAAGACGCGACGGCTACGCCGTCGGTTACTGACTTCGAAAATAACAGTGATGTCGGCGACTAATCTGCCGCGCGCGGGTTGATTATTCTCAAGGGCAACCCGTCGAGGCTGACTGCATGAGTTTCCTGGATCGTTTTAAGCGCAGTGGATTGTCGACCGAATTGTCTTAAGGTGAATCAGGGGCTATCGATTTGAACGCCATCGCATCATTGCTCGGCAACGATTCAGGCAACTTGCTTCAATTCATCAAGTACGCCATCAGCGGATGCGTCGCCACGGCAACCCATATCACTATTTTTCACCTGGTTGCCTGGAAAGTGTTTTTTGCGCTGCAACCACGGGATTGGTTTGTCAAGATTTTCAAGCTGCCGATCAAAGAATTGGACGACGCCACGCGCTCGCGCAACTCGATGCTCAGCAATGGTACGGCTTTTTTAGTGTCTAACTTAGTCGCGTACCTGCTCAATATTTACTGGGTGTTCGTTCCCGGACGTTATTATTGGGTCGTGGAAGTCGCGTTTTTCTATCTGGTTTCGGGCGTCGCGATCGTCATCGGCACATCGATCATGGGAGTTCTAATTCGGCGTTTCGGAATGCTGACGACGTATGCCTTTGGTGCCAACCTGTTTGCCGCGCTGATGATTAATTATGCCATGCGCAAATTTTTTATTTTCAATGGATAATGCTGCCGAGCCTAGTTTTACGCGCGTAGATCCGATTCCTTCCGCCTTAGAAATCTGCGCTCGCGAACATGCTCTTCTTCCAATTGGCGCAGATGGCCGGCCATGAGATTGCTTCTGCCGAAATAGCCGACGATGCGACGCGCGTCGCCTCGACTGACGACAGGCAATCGGCCGATGTTGTTGCGCAGCATTTTGATCGCCGCTTCATGGAGAACCTCATCGGGAAAGGTCACCACCAAATCGCGACTGCTCGCCATAGCCACGGTGCTGTCGTTATGGCCGTTTTGCTCGAGGGCGTGGACGATGTCGCCGCGCGTGATGATGCCGGTAAGATGGCCATTTTCATCGACGATCAACAGACCCTGATGACGGCTTACTTCCGGCTCGTGGCGCGCGATGCGGTCTGACAGCTCGATCAGCGGCATGTTCGCGCGCACGATTGCCGCGTTTTTGTCCATGACCTCGCCGACGCGCACCATGGTGAGCGGATCGACGCTGTACTCGCGCATGACGTGAAAACCTCGCC
>WNFK01181100.1_pt1 | contig 10271 bp, 6 predicted proteins | sample 5400281 | NCBI WGS metagenome assembly WNFK01 (sample SAMN13153350, study PRJNA577476) | soil metagenome | isolation source: 20 cm soil on Douglas fir-dominated hillslope | place: USA:California | collected 2013-09-17
TCATCGGGAGAGCGTCTTCCCGCGCGGGCCGCCAAATCGTTGGGCGCCCTCGCCCAATGACTGGGCGCCCAGCGACTGGGCGCTCAGCGCGCTCCGCCGGGCGCGCGAACGCCCCAGCGCGCCAGCTTCACCCGCAGCGAATTACGATGGATCGCGAGGATCCGTCCCGCCTCGGTGAGGTTCCAGCCGACCCGCTCGAGCACGCGCAGCACGATCTGGCGCTCGAACTGGTCGGTGGCCTCGTTGAGCGGGAGCGCCTCGGCCGCCCGCACCCGGATGGCCTGCTGCGGGAGCAGGACGTCGAGCGGCAGATCGTTGAGCTGGATGACCGGCCCCTCGGCCAAAACCACGCAGCGCTCGATGACGTTCTCGAGCTCACGAACGTTGCCCGGCCACCGGTAGGCCTGCAGGGCGGCGACCGCCTCGGGCGAGAGCCTCTCGATGCGCTTGTTGAAGTCACGGGTGTCGCGACGCAGAAAGTGCTCGGCCAGGAGCGGGACGTCCTGGGCGCGCTCCCGCAGCGGCGGCACGACGATCGGGACGACGTTGAGGCGATAGTAGAGATCCTCCCGGAAGGTGCCGCGGCTCACCGCCTCCCTGAGGTTGGTGTTGGTGGCGGCGATGACACGGACGTCGATCTTGATCGACCGCGTGCCGCCCACCCGCTCGATCTCGCGCTCCTGGAGCACGCGCAGCAGCTTGGCCTGGAGCTCGGACCGGAGCGTGCCGATCTCGTCGAGGAACAGCGTGCCGCCCTGCGCCAGCTCGAACTTTCCGAGCTTCCGTTGATGGGCGCCGGTGAACGCGCCCCGCTCGTGGCCGAAAAGCTCCGACTCGATGAGCGACTCAACGATGGCGGCCGGATTGACGGCGACGAAGGGACCTTCGCGTCGGGTACCGTCCCGGTGGATGGCCCGCGCCACGAGCTCCTTGCCGGTCCCGCTCTCGCCCGTGATGAGCACGGTCGCGGAGGTTCGGGCAACCTGGGCGATCAGCCCGTGGAGCTTCTCCATGACCGGGTGCTTGCCGACGATCTCGTCGAGGTCGTGCGTTCGGGCCAGCTCGGAGCGGAGGAGCGCGACCTCTCGCTCGAGCGTCCGCCGCTCGAGCGCCCGGCTCGAGAGAGACAGGAGCTCGTCCTCCTCGAAGGGCTTGGTCAGGTAGTCGAAAGCGCCGAGCTTCATCGCGGCCACGGCGGTCCGCACCGTCTTCACCGCCGTGACCAGGATCACCTCGACGCGTTCGTCAATGGCCTTGATCCGCTCGAGGACCTCGATCCCGTCCATTCCGGGCAGCCGGATGTCGAGCAGCACGAGGTCCACCGGCGAGGCCCGGACGGCTTCGAGCGCGCTCGGACCGTCGGGGACGTCGACGACGTGGTAGTGGTCCTCGAGAATCAGCCGGAACGACTCCCGGACACCAGGGTCGTCGTCGACGACGAGAATCACCGGGCGCGTCATGCCGGGACTCTAGCACCAATCCCGCACGCGGGCGTGGCGCCGCCGTGAAGGCTGTCCCAGCTGTCTGGGAACCGCGACATTGACGCGCGCCGCCGACCGATCGAACAATTCCCTCGTGCTCGCGCGGGTCCTGTCCGCCGCCCTCGTCGGAGTCGAAGCCGCGCTGGTGCGCGTCGAGGTCGACGTTGCGCCCGGCCTGCCCGCCTTCACGACAGTCGGGCTTCCGGACTCGGCGGTGCGCGAGAGCCGCGAGCGCGTGCGCACCGCGATCCGCAACGCCGGGTTCCCGTTTCCGTCCGATCGGATCACAGTGAATCTCGCGCCCGCCGACCTCCGGAAGGAAGGCGCCTCGTTCGATCTGCCGATCGCCCTCGGTATTCTCGCCGCCACCGGCGTCGTGACGAGCGGGCGAATCGGTTCCTTCGCCGTGGTCGGCGAGCTCGCGCTCGACGGTCAGATCCAGGCGGTGCGCGGAACTCTCGCGGTCGGCCTCGCGTGCCGACGACTGGGCATCACGACGCTGGTCGTACCGCTCGCCAACCACGTGGAGGCGCGGGCCGTCCACGGCATTCAGGTGCTCGGGGCTCCCACCCTGCGCGATGCTGTGGGCCTTCTCAACGGCGAACCGGCCCCGGCTCCCCCGCCGGCTCCGGAGTCGCCCGCGATACCGCCGGCGGACGACCTCGACATCGCCGACGTCCGGGGCCAGGCCTACGCCAAGCGTGCTCTCGAGATCGCGGCCAGCGGAGCGCACAATCTGCTGCTCGTAGGGCCTCCGGGGGGCGGGAAGACGATGCTCGCCCGCCGGCTGTCCTCGATTCTTCCCCCGCTCACGCAGGACGAGATGATCGAAGCATCCACCATCTGGTCGGTCGCCGGTCTCTTGCCGCGCCACGGCGAGCTGATGAGTCGACGGCCGTTTCGCGCGCCGCACCACACGGTCTCGGTGTCGGGGCTCATCGGCGGCGGCACGCCCCCGCGGCCGGGCGAGGTGACCCTCGCCCACCTGGGAGTCCTCTTTCTCGACGAGTTGCCGGAGTTCCAGCAGCATGTGCTCGAGTCGCTGCGGCAGCCCCTCGAAGAGGGCCGTGTCTGCATCGCTCGCGCGAGCGGCATCAGCGACTTCCCCGCCCGCTTCCAGCTCATCGCCGCCGCGAATCCTTGCCGGCGCGGCTGCGCCTCCCTCGACTTGTGTCTTTGCACGCCCGCCGAGCGCGCGCGATATCTCGGCCGTCTTTCTCGGCCGCTCCTCGACCGCATCGACCTTCACGTCGAGCTTCCCGCACTGGCACCGACCGACTTTCGAACACCGGCGGCCGGCGACACCACCGATGCGATTCGCGCGCGCGTGAGTGCAGCACGGCAGCGGCAGCGGGCCCGGTTCCGGGCAGGCGGAATCCGGGTCAACGCCGCGATGACGCCCCGCCAGGTCCGGCGATTTTGCGAGGTGCCGGCCGACGCCGAGCGCCTCCTTGCCGCGGCGATGACCCGCCTGGGGCTCTCCGCCCGCGGTCACGACCGGGTGCTGAAGGTCGCCCGGACCATCGCCGACCTGGCCGGCGCCGAAGACCTCGCGGTCGAGCACTGCGCGGAAGCCATCCAGTATCGCGGTCTCGACCGGCAGTGGCGGGCGTGAAGCTGCGCGCGCCGCGCACCCAGCCGCGGTAGGCCGGGATCCAGCCTTAGAATATCGGCCGATGCGGAATTCGCGCTCGACCCGAGAGCCATCGCCCGGACTGCGAGTGCACAGCCACGTGGTGGGCGGTGACAAGCCTCCGGTCATCCTCGTTCACGGCGCGGCGAACTCGGCGCGCGTGTGGGCGTTGTGGCAGGACGAGCTCGCGCGGCGCGGGTGGTCGTCTCACGCAATCGATCTTCGTGGTCACGGGCACAGCGATCCGATCGATCTCAGCACCACGACGATGGGGGACTATGCCGACGACGTGGTGGAGGTCGCGCGGACGCTGCGCCGGGATCCCGTCGTCCTGGGTTGGAGCATGGGCGGACTGGTGGCGATGATGGCCGCGGCGCGATGCGGCGCCCAAGCCTGCGTGGGCCTCGCGGCGAGCACGCCGGTCCGGGCGCGCGACGCCTCGATCGTGCTCCGCACGGGCGTCTTCGGCGCCGAGGAATATGGAATCACCGGCCGCGATCCGGACCGTCAGCCCGCGATGCCTGATCTCGATCGACCGGAGCGCTCGATCGCCCTGGAATCACTAGGCCCGGAATCTCGCCTCGCCCGGGACGAGCGGCAGGCTGGAATCGTCGTGGGGCGCATCGCATGCCCGCTGCTGATCGTTACCGGGACCGCGGATCAGCAGTGGCCGAGACGTCGGTACGACGACCTTCCATTCCCGGCGGACCACGTCGCCGTCGAGGACGCTTCGCACTGGGGGCTGGTCTTGAACAGAAGGTTGCTGCCGGTGATGGCGGCGGCCCTGACCACCTGGCTCGAGAAACGAGCGGCTACCCGTCGCGGCGGTCGACGAGGGAGTCGGCCGCGTTAGCGGCGGCCGCGGGGCGGGATGTTCGTGTAGACGATCGTGCCGTCGTCGCCGACCGTCCGATAGACCGCGGTGGGCGCGCCGGCCAGTCCGTTCGTGCTGCCGTCGTAGTGAGCGATGGTTCACCACGGCCTTCTCGCCGGCGTTGTAGGCCGCGAGCGCCAGGGGCAGGTCGTTTCCGAAGCGATCGATCAGCCCGCGCAGGTGCCGGACGCCGCCATCGATGTTCTGTTGCGGGTCAAAGCTGTTGCGGACGCCCAGCATCGAGGCTGTCTCCGGCATCAGCTGCATCAGACCCTGGGCGCCCTTCACGGAAACCGCGCGTGGATTGAACGCGGATTCGACCCGGATGACGGCGTGAACCAATCGCTCGGGCACGCCGTAGCGCTCCGACGCGTCCTTGATCTCGCTGCCGTACCGGGCGGTGTCCACACGCGCCAGCCTGAGCCAGCCCGCTGCCGTCCCGGACGGGTATCCGGCGAGGCTTCGATAGCGCGGATCGGTTGGCGCGTTGGTGAAGTGGATGGTCCCGTCGTTCTCGGACAGCTTGTATACCTGGGCGCCGGCCGGTGCCCCGGTCACGAGGACAGTCGCTACCGCCAACCCGATGAGGCCGAAGCGGGTCATGCCCTATGGTAAAGGACCAGCCGTTTCCCCATCAAGGACAGAAAACGATCCCGGAAATAACACGAACGTCAAAAAATCAAGCCGTTACGGCGAACGGCTCGACCTCGGGCCAGGTCGGCGTGGCCTCGAGGGCGAGCCTCAGCACGTCCGGGACGGAATCCACGAGGTGGATCGTCATTTCCTCTCGCACCTTCAGCGGAACATCCTCGACGAGGTTCTTCTCGTTTCGCTTGGGCAGGAGCACGGTGCGGATCCCCGCGCGGTGCGCCGCCAGGACCTTCTCCTTGATCCCACCGACCGGAAGCACCCGCCCGGCAAGGCTCACCTCGCCCGTCATGGCGAGGCCGGATTGCACGCGGCGGCCGGTGAGCATCGACACGAGCGCGGTCGTCATCGTGACGCCGGCCGAGGGCCCGTCCTTCGGAATGGCACCGGCGGGGACGTGGACGTGGATGTCCGATGTCTCCCAGAACTCGGGCGCGAGCCCGAGCTCGTCCGCGTGAGAGCGAACCCACGAGAGCGCCGCCTGCACCGACTCCTTCATGACGTCGCCCAGCTGACCGGTCAGCGTCAGCGTGCGCTTGCCTTGCATCCGCGTGGCCTCGATGAACAGGATGTCGCCGCCGACCGGCGTCCATGCGAGACCGATCGCCACACCCGGGACGCGCGTCCGCTCCTCGACCTCTTCGAGCTCGAACCGCGGCACGCCCAGGAAGGACGTGACGAGGTCGGGACTGACCCGTACGGCGTCGGGGCGCCCCTCGGCACGCCGCCGCGCCACTTTCCGGCAGACGCTCGCGATCTCCCGCTCGAGATTGCGGACGCCGGCCTCACGCGTGTAGCCGCGGGCCAGGAGGCGCAGCGCTTCCGGCGTGAACTCGATGTCCGCGGCCGGATCGAGGCCGTGCTCCCGCGCCTGCTTGGGCACGAGGTGTCGCTGAGCGATCGCGATCTTCTCCTCCTCCGTGTACCCGGCGAGCGGAATGATCTCCATCCGATCGCGCAGCGCCGGAGGCACCGTGTCGATCACGTTCGCCGTCGTGACGAACAGCACCCGCGACAGATCGAACGCGACGTCAAGGTAATGGTCGCGGAACGAAACGTTCTGTTCCGGATCGAGAACCTCGAGGAGGGCCGAGGCCGGGTCGCCGCGGAAGTCCGTCCCGAGCTTGTCGATCTCGTCGAGCATGAAAACCGGGTTCTTCGTGCCGGCACGCCGGAGTCCCTGGATGATCTGGCCCGGCAACGCCCCGATGTAGGTCCGGCGATGACCGCGGATCTCGGCCTCGTCCCGCATGCCGCCCAGCGAGATGCGGTGAAACTTCCGGCCGAGCGCGCGGGCGATCGACCGCCCGAGCGACGTCTTGCCGACGCCCGGAGGGCCGACGAAGCAGAGGATCGGATCTTTGCCGGCCTGACGGATCTTCTTCACCGCGATGTACTCGAGGATCCGCTCCTTGATCTTCTCGAGCCCCTCGTGATCCTCGTCAAGGATCGTCCGGGCCGCCGCGATGTCGACGTTGTCGGCCGTCTCCTGCTGCCACGGCATCGACACGAGCCAGTCGATGAACGTTCGCGCCACGGTGTATTCCGCGGCCGCCGGCGGCATCTTCGCCAGCCGGTCGAGCTCACGCAGCGCTTCGCTCTTCGCCTCCTCGGTCATGCCGGCGCCGTCGATCTTCTTGCGGAGCGCGTCGATCTCCTGCGTGCGATCGTCGCCGTCGCCCAGCTCCTTCTGGATCGCCTTCATCTGCTCGCGCAGGTAATACTCCCGCTGAGACTTCGACATCTCCGATTGGGCTTCGGACTGGATTTTCGAGCCGAGCTCGAGAACCTCCGCTTCCTTGGTGAGGGCCGCCACCAGCCGCTGCAGACGCTCGGCCACGCCGACCGTCTCGAGTAGCTCCTGGCGGAGGGCCGTCGGAAGGCTCGGCAGCGACCCGGCGATGAGGTCCGCGAGTACGCCCGGCGCTTCGGCGGCGCCGAAAATGTTCGCGAGCTCGTCGGGCAGAGTCGGCGACAGTGACACGACCTTCTGGAAGAGCGTGCTCGCGGTGCGAGCGAGCGCCTCGACTTCGAGGGTCGAGGGCGCGTCGTCGACCAGACGCTGGATACGTGCGCGGAGGAACGGCGCCTCCTGAAGGACGTCGGCGATACGAAATCGCGATAGCCCCTGCACCACGAGGCGGAGCGTGCCGTCAGGCTGCTTCATGGCCTTGTGAATGAGGATCACGGTGCCGATCGCGTGAAGCCCCGGGGCACGCGGGTCGTCCGCGGCTGGGTCGCGCTGCATCACCGCCCCGATGATCCGACTGCCATGGAGCGCCTCCTGGACGAGTCGCACGGACCCAGGGCGACCGACTGCGAGGGGCGTCACCGCCTGCGGAAAGATGACTGTTCCGCGCAGGGGCAGAATCCCCAGCACATCCGGAATGGTCGGCTCCTTCTCGTCGCGCTCAGTAGTCATATGTCTCCCTTCGATCTAGAACAGATCGACGGGCTTGAGTTGGCCCGATGCCGCTCGGACAAGAGCCTCTCGCGGCTCCTGCGGCCGCCCCTGACCCGCTGTCTCGCCACCATCCTCGCGGAGGTAGGTGACCAGATCCTCGATCTGCTTCTGCATTTCCATCATGCGGCGTCTCATCTTTAAGATGACCTCGATCCCGGCGAGATTCACGCCGAGGTCACGCGTGAGCCTGAGCAGCCGCGCCAGCTCGTCGACGTCTTCAGTCGAGTACATGCGCGTTCGACCGACCGTGCGGCTCGGACGCACGAGGCCTTTCTTCTCGTAGAAGCGCAGAGTCTGTGGGTGGACGTTCAGCATGTCGGCGACCACCCCGATCATGTAGAGAGGCTTGCCGCGGTCCGTCACTGCGCACCTCCCCGGTAGCGTTCGAGCGCGGTACGCGTTTCGATCGGCATCAACCGCTCGAGCTGGCGCACGAGCTCGTGAGTCCGGGCGTCGAGTCCAGTCGGAACTTCGAGGCGAACGGTCACGTAGAGGTCCCCCGTCGACTCGCCCGTCAGCTTTGGCAGGCCCTGACCGCGCAGGCGAAATACCTGGCCACCGGTCGTGCCCGGCGGCACGACGAGCACCGCCTCTCCCGATGGAGTCGGGACCCGGATCCGAGCGCCCAGGAGCGCCTCCCACACGCTGATCGGCACGTCGCCATGCACGCTGTCACCCTTTCGCTGAAAGAACGGATGCTCTCCGACCCGCGTACTGACGATGAGGTCCCCGCGCGGTCCCCCGAACGGGCCGGCATTTCCCTCGCCGGCCACACGGATCTGGACGCCGGAGTCGACACCCGCTGGAACGGTCACGCCGACCGGCTCGACGACGCGGCGCACGCCACGACCGAGGCACGCCGCGCACCGCCTGCCTTCCCGGGTGCCGATCGCCCCGCATTCGGCGCACGGCGAGAACCGTTGAACGTCGGGCCGGACCCTCGTGCCACGAACCACTTCGGCGAAGGTCAGCTCGACGACGGCGTGAGCATCGTCGCCCCGCCGGCCTTCGCCGAGCGCCTCGTCGGCCCGGGCGACGCTGCCGTACCGGTCGTACATCTGGCGCGCGGCGGGATCGGCGAGCACCCGAAAGGCCTCGGCGATCTCATCGAAGAGCTCGCGCGCCCGCTCGTCCCAGAAGTTGACGTCGGGCGAGTACTGCCGCGCGAGTCGCTGATACGCTCGGCGAACCTCGCGCGGCCCGGCCGTCGCCGCGATACCCAGGACCGCGTAGTAGTCGCGACGCATCGGTTCGTTACTTCTTCTTGTCGCCCAGATCCTCGAAGTCGGCGTCGACCACCTCGCCTTCCTTCGGGCCCGTGGTGCCCTCGCTCGGCGCCCCCGGCGCGCCGGGCTTCTGCCCCTGCGTCTGCGCTTCGCGATACATGATCTCGGTGAGCTTGTGCGACGCCCGGGTCAGGTTCTCCTGCGCGCGCTTCATCCGATCGAGATCCTCGCCCTTGAGCGCCTCGCGCGCTTCGGTGAGCGCCTCGTCGACGGCCTTGCGGTCGGCCTCCGCCAGCTTGGCGCCGTGCTCGCCGAGCGTGCGCTCGGTGGAATACACGAGCGAGTCCGTCTGGTTCCGAACCTCGATCTCCTGCTTGCGCTTGGTGTCTTCCGCCGCGTTGGTCTCGGCTTCCTTCACCATTCGATCGATCTCGTCCTTGGTCAGCCCGGACGAGGCCGTGATCGTGATGTTCTGCTGCTTTCCGGTCGCCTTGTCCTGCGCCCCGACGTTCAAGATGCCGTTCGCGTCGATGTCGAACGTCACCTCGATCTGCGGCATCTGTCGGGGCGCCGGCGGAATCCCGACCAGGTGGAACTTCCCGAGGGTGCGGTTGTCGCGCGCCATGGGCCGCTCACCCTGGAGGACGTGCACTTCGACCGAGGTCTGATTGTCGGCCGCGGTGGTGAAGACCTCGCTCTTCTTCGTCGGAATCGTCGTGTTGCGGGTGATGAGCGGCGTCATCACGCCGCCGAGCGTCTCGATGCCGAGCGAGAGCGGGGTGACGTCCAGCAGAAGCAGGTCCTTCACCTCGCCCGTGAGCACGGCGCCCTGCACGGCCGCGCCGACCGCCACCACCTCGTCCGGGTTCACGCCCTTGTGCGGCTCCCGGCCGAAGAGCTGCTTCACGACCTCCTGCACCTTCGGCATGCGCGTCTGGCCGCCGACCAGGATGACCTCGTTGATGTCCTTCGGACTCACGCCGGCATCCTGCATCGCCTGCCGGCAGGGGCCGAGCGTGCGCTCGACCAGATCCGCCACGAGCGCCTCGAGCTTGGCCCGTGTGAGGGTGAGCACGAGGTGCTTCGGCCCGCTCGCGTCGGCCGTGATGAACGGCAGGTTGATCTCGGTTTGTAGCGTCGTCGACAGCTCGCACTTGGCCTTCTCGGCGGCCTCCTTCAGGCGCTGAAGCGCCATGCGGTCCTTCAGGAGGTCGATGCCGTGCTCCTTCTTGAATTCCCCGGAGATCCAGTCCATGACGCGCTGGTCGAAGTCGTCGCCGCCCAGGTGGGTGTCGCCGTTGGTCGCCTTGACCTCGAAGACGCCTTCGCCGATCTCGAGGACCGAGATGTCGAAGGTGCCGCCGCCGAGGTCGTAGACGGCGATGGTCTCGTCCTTCTTCTTGTCGAGCCCGTACGCGAGTGCCGCCGCGGTGGGCTCGTTGATGATCCGCAACACCTCGAGGCCGGCCACACGCCCCGCGTCCTTGGTCGCCTGTCGCTGGCTGTCGTTGAAGTAGGCGGGAACGGTGATAACGGCTTGCGTGACCTTCTCGCCCAGGTACGCCTCGGCGGCTTCCTTCAGCTTGCGGAGAATCATGGCCGAGATCTCCGGCGGCGAGTACTGCTTGCCCCGAACCTCGACGCGGGCGTCGCCGTTGCCGGCCTTGACCACCTTGTACGGGACAAGCTTGTTCTCCTGGAGCACCTCGTCGTAGCGACGCCCCATGAACCGCTTGATCGAGAACACGGTGTTCTCGGGATTCGTGATCGCTTGCCGCTTGGCCACCTGGCCGACGAGAATCTCGCCTTCCTTCGTGAACCCGACGACCGAGGGTGTCAGCCGACTGCCCTCCTGGTTCGCGATCACCGTGGGGTTGCCGCCCTCGACGACCGCCACGACCGAATTGGTCGTCCCGAGGTCAATGCCGATCACCTTCGCCATGTC